>OGWZ01000009.1_pt1 | contig 316013 bp, 275 predicted proteins | sample 1576141 | NCBI WGS metagenome assembly OGWZ01 (sample SAMEA3541512, study PRJEB24748) | human gut metagenome | biome: human gut; feature: human-associated habitat; material: faeces | place: China | collected 2012
AGCGGAAGGCAGTCTATACTTTTACTTGCCCGGCCTGCGGAAAAGCATTCACTGTCTATGGCAATAGTCATCGGAAGTTCTGCTCTCATGCCTGTTATATTTCCTATAGGTTCGGGGGTGTCCGCCATGGATAAAAGGTTATTTCGTAATGAAGCAACCTTCCAGGTGACGATGTATCTGGCGAGAGTGATGCTGGCGGAAAAGCTTATCACCGAGAAGGAGTACCAGACTTTCGAGCAGGAGATGCTCCATAAATATCAGCCCTTTTCTGGCGATTTATATACTTGCTAATTGGTTAAAAAAGAGGGATATATAGTGTTGAAAGGAGCTGATTCTATGCGGACTATCCGTAAAATCGAACAAAAAATATCCGGACTGAAACAACGAAAGAAAGTGGCAGCCTATGCCCGTGTCTCCATGGAATCGGAGCGGATGCACCATTCCCTTTCGGCACAGGTCAGTTATTATAGCAAGCTGATACAGAAAAATCCGAATTGGGAATACGCCGGGGTCTATGCGGACTACGGCATCTCTGGGACGGGGATAAAGAAGAGGCAGGAATTCCGGCGGATGCTGGAAGATGCCGAAGCCGGGAAGATAGACATCATCCTGACCAAATCCATCCAGCGGTTTGCCCGAAACACGGTTGACCTTCTGCAGACGGTACGTCACCTGAAAGAACTGGGTATTGAAGTCTGGTTTGAGAAAGAAAATATCCATACCATGAGCGGAGATGGAGAGTTGATGCTGACCATCCTTGCCTCTTTTGCCCAGGAAGAAAGCCGATCCATCAGTGATAATATCAAGTGGCGGTTTCGTAAAAAGTTTGAACAGGGGATTCCTCATGCAAAGTTCTTCGTTTACGGCTATTGCTGGGAGAAAGATAATCTGGTCATCCAACCAGAAGAGGCCGCGATTGTCAGAGAAATTTTTGATGCCTATCTGCAGGGCAGAACCAGAAAAGATATATTACGGGAACTAAAGCGGCGGGAGATTCGCACCATGTATGGGAACTATTTCAAAGATGCCAGTATCAGGCAGATTCTTACGAATCGGATTTATACGGGCGTTCTTGAGATTCAGAAAACCTTTGTGACGGACCCTATTACCAAACGCCAGGCCGTTAATCATGGAGAAAGGAATAGGTATGTAGTGGAATGGCATCATGAAGCCATAATTTCTTCTGATATGTTTGAACGGGTTCAGCAGGAATTAAAGAATCGCAAGGAAATGGGAATGCAGCGGGGCGGATATGCCAGGGATTTTTTGAACACCTCTTGCTTTACGGGGATCATCAAATGTGGCATCTGCGGGAAAAGCTATGTCCATGTTGTTCGGAAATACAAGGGAAGGATACGGGAATACTGGACCTGTGATTCGCATAAGGGCAAGGGGACAAACTGCGGGGCCTATGGCTCCATCCCGCAGCCCGCTTTGAAAAAAGCATGCGCAGCCGTTCTGGGTACAGATGAATTTGATGAAGAACTGTTTGTTCAGCGGGTAAAGAAGATTGTTGTTCCTTCTTATCACACGCTGGTATTTCATTTCAAAGATGGAAACGTTATCACACAGGAATGGAAATCGACAGCCTTAAAGGATATGTGGACGGATGAGCAGAAGAAAAAGCAGAGGCAATGGATGGAAACGTATCATCAGCGTGATACGTCCGGCCGTTATACCGCTTTTTCGGAACGCATTGTATGTCCTGCGTGCCAGACAAAATTCATACGTTGTCTAGAGAAACGTAAGAATGGAAAAGTGGCTTATTGGCGGTGCAGGGGAGAACATAGATGCATCCATGTAAGAAGCATCAAAGAAGAATGGCTGCAGCGTATGGCAGCAGAAACAATGGGGAAATTGGAATTTGATGATACAGCATTTAGAGCACAAGTGCAGCGTATTGAAGTACAGGATAACGAAACATTGCTGTTTCAATTTAACGATGGTCATACGAAGGAGGTGAAGTTGTCATGAAAAAAGTGCAGGTAATTCCAGCTACACTGCGGAGTTATACGAAAAAGCCGATGAACAGTCAAAAAAAGAGAAGGGTGGCAGGCTATGCACGGGTTTCAACGGATCACGATGAGCAACTTACTAGCTATGAAGCACAGGTGGATTATTATACGCGTTATATCCAGAGCAGAAATGATTGGGAATTTGTCGGGATATATACGGATGAAGGCATTTCAGCTACGAATACCAAACACCGGGAAGGATTTAAGCGAATGATAGCGGATGCTATAGCCGGCAAAATTGACCTTATCATCACAAAATCTGTCAGCCGGTTTGCCAGGAATACGGTGGACAGCTTGACCACCGTGCGAAAACTGAAAGATAAAGGGATTGAAATCTATTTTGAAAAGGAAAATATCTGGACACTGGACGCAAAAGGGGAACTCCTCATTACGATTATGAGTTCTCTGGCACAGGAAGAGAGCCGCAGCATCTCTGAGAATGTGACTTGGGGACACCGGAAACGGTTTGCTGATGGGAAGGTCAGTCTGGCATTCACTCATTTTCTTGGGTATGATAAGGGAATGGATGGCAACCTGGTAGTGAATAAAAAGCAGGCAGAAATCGTAAAGTTGATTTACCGTTTGTATCTTAACGGATACACGTTTCATTCTATTGCAAAAGAACTGACGGAACGCAAGATTCCCACTCCAGCTGGTTGCAAAATCTGGAGAGCTAACACGATCCGAAGTATTCTCATGAATGAAAAGTATAAAGGGGATGCCCTGCTTCAGAAAAAAATCACGGTTGATTTTCTGACAAAAGAGACAAAGAAAAATGAAGGGGAAGTGCCACAGTATTATGTGGAACATAACCATGAAGCTATCATCAGCCCGCAGGTATTCGATTGGGTACAGGAGGAAATCAAGAGGCGGCGTAAAAGGAAAAAACGTTACAGCGGCGTATCCATCTTCTCCAGTAAAATCAAATGCGGCCAGTGCGGCGGCTGGTACGGGGCCAAGGTCTGGCATTCGACTGATAAGTACCGGAGAACCATCTACCGCTGCAATGACAAATTCAAGAATCACTGTCAGACGCCGCACCTGACGGAGAATGAAATTAAAGGTGCTTTTATCCGAGCAGTCAATCAGCTTATTGAAAATAAGGAAGATATTCTGAGCAATATCACGATGCTGAAAAAGCGTCTTACAGATACCGCATCTTTGGAAAAGGAACGTGATGCGCTGGAATTAGACCTGAACATGTTGACCGACCAGGTGCAACAGCTCATTGCTGAGAATGCCCAGGTGGCACAGGACCAGGATGAATATGGCAGGAAGTACAACGGGCTGGTCAGCCGGTATGAAGAAACGAAGAAGAAGTATGATCAGGTCTGTGATGCCATACAGCAGTGTGTGGACAGATACTGGAAGCTGGATAACTTTATGAAAAATCTGCAGAAACAAAATCTTGTATATGAGTTTGACGAAAGGCTGTGGTGCAGTTTGGTAGACTTCATTATAGTATACAGTAAAGTAAAAATTCAAATAGTTTTTAAGAATGGTACGAAAATACATGTGGGAATGTGAATGGAATATAAAATCTATTGACATGATACGGGGGGGGGGGATACTGTAAATGGTTAAAAATTTTTGGAACAAGGAGTGGTATTATGAACAGAATTTATAAGTTGGTTTGGAATCGGGTGCGTAACTGCTATGTGGTTACTTCTGAACTGGCAAAAAGTTACGGAAGGAATAATGGGAACAAGCTTGGAGTCACTGGCAGAGTAGTAGCCGGCGCACTTGCTGTACTGTTAGGATCAAGCCTTAGTTTGGGAACCGCATTTGCCGAGGGTGTAACATCGGGTGATGGAGCCCATAAGTACCAACAGGGTATCGCGATTGGCGACAATGCAGCTGCAGTAGATAGTACTGCTTCAAATGGACATAGTGGTAATACAGCTATTGCTATCGGCGCCAATTCTAAAGCATCTGTTGGCAATCCGTTAAGCCAAGACGTCAATACCGGAGCCATTGCAATCGGAACTGGTGCTAGAGCTGACTATGCATCTATTATGATCGGCAATATTGATTCAGTACCTACCACTACAGGATTATCAGGATATGCATTGGGCACAACAACTATCGGGATAGGACAGGGCGTAAAAATCGAAAATAGCGTTGGTAATGGGATTTCCATAGGTACTGGCAGTACAAGTAGTAATTCTTTTGATAGTGTCTCCTTGGGGACAGGTAATAATATCTCAAACGGAAATAATAATGTTGCGTTAGGGGCAGGAATTAATATAGACGGACTTTCAAATGTTGTTGCCTTAGGTGCGGGTTCGTCTGCAGAAGGAGCCGTCTCAACTGCAGGAATGACCATTGGAAGCCAGAATTATAACTTCGCAGGAACCAATGTCAATGGAACGGTTTCCATAGGCAACGGCACTACACAACGTACGTTGACGCATCTGGCTGCTGGACGTGTGGATGCAGGGTCTACAGACGCAGTAAATGGTTCACAGCTCTTTGCTGTAGCACAGGCTGCAGCTGCTGCTCGAACCACTATTACAGGTGGAAGCCACGTTTCGGTATCATCTAATACAGGTGCTGGCGGAAGTACTAATTATACTATCAGCGTAAATGGCACAGACACGATTGCAGCTGGGAATTCAGATCTCGCTACCAGCAATGGCGTATATCAGTACGGGCAGACACTCATCAATAACGGCCTGAAGTTTGGTGCCAATTCTGCAAGCGGTGCGGCAAATCCGGCTACGGCCAAACTGGGGAGTACAGTTAACGTAGTAGGTGAAGGCGCAAAAGCGGACACCGAATACTCCGGGGATAACCTCAAAACCGTTGTGAGCCAAGACGGAGCAGGCAATACGACCATCACAGTCAAGATGGACAAGAACCCAACGTTTGATTCTATTACTACCATTGGCGATGCCCACATCGGAGGTGCTGCCAATATTGATGGCAATGCAACGGTAGGTGGTGACACCCACCTGAAACAGGATCTTCAGGTAGACGGCAATACCAATATTGACGGCAATACAACGGTAGGTGGTGACACCCACCTGAAACAGGATCTTCAGGTAGACGGCAATACCAATATTGACGGCAATACAACGGTAGGCGGTGACATCCACCTGAAACAAGATCTTCAGGTAGACGGCAATACCAATATTGACGGTAATGCAGCGGTAGGCGGTGATACCCACCTGAAACAAGATCTTCAGGTAGACGGCAATACCAATATTGACGGTAATGCAGCGGTAGGCGGTGACACCCACCTGAAACAGGATCTTCAGGTAGACGGCAATACCAATATTGACGGCAATACAACGGTAGGTGGTGACACCCACCTGAAACAGGATCTCCAGGTAGACGGCAATACCAATATTGACGGTAATGCAGCGGTAGGCGGTGACACCCACCTGAAACAGGATCTTCAGGTAGACGGCAATACCAATATTGACGGCAATACAACGGTAGGTGGTGACACCCACCTGAAACAGGATCTCCAGGTAGACGGCAATACCAATATTGGTGGGAATACAACCATCGCTGGTGATACTCATATTCAACAAAATCTCCAAGTAGATGGTGATGCAAATATTAAAGGAGATGTTCATGCGGGTGTAGGCTATTTCAATGATATACAGCTTCCGGGAGGCTCTTTAACTGGCAGATTAGATAAAATGGATACCCGTATAAACAGAGTCGGTGCTGGTGCAGCAGCTTTATCAGCTCTTCATCCCCAAGATTTTGATCCCGATAATAAGTGGGACTTTGCAACAGGTTATGGTAACTACAAAGATGCCCATGCTGTAGCTGTAGGAGCTTTCTATAGACCTAACGAAGATACTATGTTTTCTGTCGGAGGGAGCTTCGGTGGTGGAGAAAACATGGTTAATGCCGGCGTGACTTTTAAACTGGGACAGAAGAGTACTGTTAGCCGGTCTAAGGTATCTATGGCAAAAGAAATTATTGCCTTACGTAATGATAATTTGGAAATGCGCCAAGAACTTGATGAATTGAAAAACATGATGAAAGCTGGCACAGTTTCTCCTATGAGAAATGTTAATTTCTCGGACGTTCCAAAAGACCATTGGGCCTATCAGTATGTTAAGAGTTTGGCCGATAGAGGCTATTTAAATGGATATACAGATGGTGAGTTTAAAGGCGATCGAGCAATGACTCGTTATGAATATGCAGCTATTGTCTATCGTGCGTTACAAAACGGGGCTCCTGTAGATGCAGATATGGGACGTTCTTTGAGCGAATTTGCTCCTGAAGTTGAAAAAGTGGCATCTGCTGATCGGTTCCGTGTGGACCGTATTTCTGGCAAGGATAATGACCGGCATAAGGTAGAACGTGTACGGATAAATGATAAAGATGATAAAGTCCAAAATGTGTTCCGGGATGTTTATGGTGATTATATTCAGAAATAAATAGTATAAATATGAAAAGACAAAACAGGAGTTATCAGAGAACATGGTGACTACTGTTTTGTCTTTTTATATTTATAGTGAAAATGTATATTCCCAATCCTTAGAATCTATTCTGATTTCCCCTGGCTTATAAGCCTATTTCAATTAGACGAAATGTTGACGAAAACGCGGGGGGGGGGGTAGAATATAATCGATTAGAATTTTAAAGAGCATATGATTGGAAAAGGAGAGTACAATGAATAGGGTATATCGGGTTATTTGGAGCAAAGTAAAACGCTGTTATGTAGTTGTCTCTGAGTTGACGAGAAGTTGTACGAAAGATAATCGGAGCCATGGGAGTTATAGACGAAATGCTTTCGCTCTTTGTGTAGTCCTGTTATGTGGTAGTATGAGTGTAGCAGGAGCAGCTGATACGACAGTGGGTACTGGTTCTGGCGTAGCCTATGGCACGAGCAGTAATGCTCCGAAAGCGGAAAACGTAGCCATTGGTAAGGGAAGTAGCATCAGCTATTCTAATGGTGCCAGTGCAGCTACTGGAGACATTGTGGTAGGTAATGGAGCCAATATTAATAACTATGCCAGCCAAGGTGGTAGTATTGCCATTGGCAAAAATGCCAAAATCGAAAATATGGCCGGTGGCGCTGAAGCTACTTTTGCACTGGGGCAGACTACTTTTTCTGGGAGCTTGTTTTCTAGTGCTCGTATTCCTGCTGATCCGACGAAAGTGGTTGGCAGCATCGCTATTGGTGACAACACCTTTGCTCGAACTGGCAGCACAATGATCGGCTCCCATAATTACAGTGGGGACCTTGGGGATACCACTGTCGATAGCGCTGCTACGCGTACTTCTAATTTGAATGTCTATGCGACTACTGTCGGTGCGAATAGCTTTAGCAATGGAGCATTTACCACGACTACCGGTGTCTATAACATTATTTCCGGTGAATACAATGGTGGACGATCGGCTAATGGTCAAAAAAACTTTGGCGCAACCATTGCCGGTGCTTTGAACAGTATAGAGTCGATGGATAGTGCAGGTTCAGGCTATTATTCCGGTATAGCAAATAGCATTGTTGGTACTGCCAACAGGACTCAGAACTCCAATGGATCTTTGATCTTTGGCGCCGGGAATGAAATTACCAATTCCTATACCTCCATATCCGGTTTGCCAGGAGGGCTATTCTCGACCACGCCGACTTCAGCTAAAGATTTAGCAAATATATTGCGTGAAGCAACAAGCGAATCTGATGGTGGAGGTTCTACAATGGCTATTGGTGGCGGTAACAAAGCCGATTATACCCAGAAAACACAAATTACTGGTGTTAATAATAAAGTTACGGGTACGGCCGGTAATATTGCCAAATTAAATTCCGTATCCGGCTTTAAAAATACCGTAACTAATGCGTCCAATAATATTATCATGGGAAATGACCATACCGTGACGGCCAATAATACGATTGCCATCGGCGGCCTTTCCAGTGCAGATACCCGTTCCGCGGCCAATACGACTTCAATCGGGTATGATGCAAAAGTCAGCAAAGAAGGCGGAGTGGCTCTTGGTTACAAGTCCAATGCTACGGTAGATAAGGGGGCCGCAGGATATGATCCGGCTACAGGAGCTGCTTCGACAGAAACGAATTCCACATGGAAGGCTACATCGGCAGCAGTATCTGTAGGTGATGTGGGAAATGGTATTACCCGTCAGATTACCAGTGTAGCAGCGGGCACGGCAGATACCGACGCTGTCAATGTGGCGCAGTTGAAGAAAGCCGTTGCCGGAGCTTCTGATGGTAATGATACGTTGGTAACTAATGCTAACGGGCTTAGCCTTTCCGGCAATACACTTTCCATGAATGTGACTGATACAGCAGGGAATGCCGTAACGGGGTCTGTGGATTTATCTGCCATTGCCGGCAGCGCCGATACAAGAAATACAGTAACTGCCGGAGAAAATGTTAATATTGATGAGACCACAAATACGGATGGAAGTTCTACCTATACAATCAATGTAAAGGCAGATGGACAGGTGGCCAATGGAAACACCGGAATCGTAACGGGTGGGACTGTATATCATGAAACCCGTGTAACGAACGATGGTTCCTATGTGAAGGCAGATAATACGGCAGCCCAAAATCTGACTATCCTGGATAGTCAGGTGAAGAATAATGCAGATAACATCAGCAATCTGGATACTCGAGTTACTCATATAGGGAACAGTCTTACGAAATTGGGTGACCGGGTAGATCGAGTTGGTGCGGGGGCAGCCGCTCTGGCAGCTCTTCATCCCCAGGATTTTGACCCGGATGATAAATGGGACTTTGCCGCAGGATATGGCAATTACAAAGATGCCCATGCGGTAGCCGTAGGTGCCTTCTACCGTCCTAATGAAGACACCATGTTCTCTGTCGGTGGTTCCTTCGGCGGTGGTGAAAATATGGTGAATGCCGGCGTGACCTTCAAGCTTGGACAGCATAACCATGTGAGCCGTTCCCGCGTGGCCCTGGCTAAGGATGTATTAGAATTAAAGCAGATTGTAGCAAAGCAAGATGAAATGATTCAGAAACTCATGAGCGGTAAGGTGTCTATGTCTACTAAAGACGTTACCTTCCCGGATGTACCGAAAGATCATTGGGCTTACACGTATGTGAAGTCTTTGGCGGACAAAGGGTATTTGGAGGGGTATCCGGATGGCGAATTTAAAGGGAATCGTGCGATGACTCGTTACGAATACGCAACGGTTATTTATCGCGCTTTGCAGAACGGAGCGCCTAATGATGCCGATATGAGTCGAGCCGTAGAAGAATTTAAACCAGAACTTGCCAAGGTACAAGAAGTAGAACGTTTCCGTGTTGACCGTATTTCCGGTAAGGATAACGACCGGCATAAGATCGAAAGGGTACGTGTCAATGACAAGAATGATAAGGTTAATAACGATTTTAGAGATGTATATGGTTCACATATTCGGAAATAGTATAGGCTTCTTTTACTGAGATAAAAGAAATCAAACAAGCCTGGTATACGGAGAATCTGTGTATCGGGCTTGTTTTTTTTTTATGACTAGGGTTTGTAGAGTGGTCTAAATGAAGTTATGGATGAATCTTTGGCAGACATTGAAGATTTGGGATAGGAGCGATATGGCCTGGGTTTAGATATAGACTTTAACTTGCTAGCAATCAGATCTTAGAAAGAATTACAAAGAATGATGCTAGATTTATGAATCGAAGTTTAGCATAAAATATTGACAGAAATGTAAGAAGAGGAGATAATTCTTCATATAAAGGCGTTTTTTATTGGAAAGGGGAAACGAATGATGAATAAAATTTATAAAGTCATATTTAACCGGGTAAAGGGACGTTACGAGGTTGTTTCTGAATTAGCAAAAAATGGTGGGAAAGCGTCCGGAAATTCTTTGCTGAGAACTTTTATTAATTCGGGGGGGTATTAACTAAAAGTATTTTATTGTCACTGCTTTTATTAGGGACTAGTTATGGTGCTAATGCAGCGACTATCAATGATGGTGACACCTTGATTGGAAGCGCAAATATTAATGTGACTAAGGATGATACAGCGCAAACTATCACTATAACAACTAATGGATTGGCGACAACTGCGGAACTAAATATCAATAAGGCAAATATAGCAGCCAACACCGCACAAATCGGTACTAATACAGTAGATATCAATACCAATAAAGCGAATATAGCTGATAATACGGTACAAATTGGTATCAATGCTTCAGCCATCAATTCGAATAAAGAGGATATCTCTGACCTGAAGGCAGTCAATGCCGTACTAGGGCTGGATAAAGATAAGGCAGGTATGAAATATTTCCGAGCCAATTCTACCGGTTATGATGCCTATGCTACTGGGGTAGATGCGATTGCTGTGGGCAAAAATGCAAGGGCTTCCGAGGATAAGGCTGTTGCCATGGGCACGCAAGCAGAAGCCAGCGGTGTGGGTGCCATTGCTATCGGCGCAGAAACGAAAGAAAATGACAATAACAAAGGAGCAGAAGCAGCTGCGGAGAATTCTGTTGCCATCGGTGCTGATACGGAAGTGGTTGAAGAAGGTAAAAATGGTATTGCCTTGGGGCGAGGGGCTATTACTGGTTCCAGGGCTGGTATGACTGCTGATGACGGTTCTCAGCTGGTTGCTGCGGGTGGCGGAGCGAATAGCATTTCCATTGGTAATGGAGCGAATGCCCGAGGTAATTCAGCCATCGCTCTAGGAGATGGCGCTGTAGTCATGAATGACGCTACGGCGGCCAACCCTATTACCAATAATGGCATTGCCATCGGTACAGGAAGTCGGACGGTCTCGGAAAACGGTACGGCTATTGGTAATGGAGCCAGAGTCAGCGGTAGCAGTGCAGGTGCGACGGCCATCGGGAACCAGGCAAAAGCACAGGCCTCAGATGCCCTCGCGGTAGGTTCCGGTGCAGAGGCGACGTATAGGGACAGTGTAGCTATCGGTTCCGAAGCGAAATCATCATATGTTGAAACGGTGGCTATCGGAAAGAGCTCGGAATCTAAGGGTAATCAGGCTATTGCTCTGGGCAGCGGTACCACAGCCAATGCGGATAATGTCGTTTCCATTGGACATAAAGCAGTAGCAGATGCAGAATATTCTGTTGTCATGGGTGAAGAGGCCGGTAAAGGCATGATTGGGGACAAAAACCATGTCAATGGTGCTCATGTTGTTATCGGGAAAAATGCTGGACAGAATATCGATGGATCCGAAGATATTTCTCTGGGGTTCGGTGCCGGTAGCCATGTAAAGGGGAATTATAATATTGCTATCGGTTCCGGTGCCGGTACCTATCTGGGGGATAATACCACTGGTTCTACACAAAATTCTCTGGCTGGATATGACGTATCCCTAGGGTATCATGCCAATCATTATGAAGCAGCCACTTCCATTACTGAAGCAACAGCGCTGGGGGCCAATACGGTGGCCAGGACACAGAGTACCGCAGTAGGTGCTGTTTCTAAAGCTACCGGCAATGGAGCCACTGCTATAGGCTTTACTTCTCTGGCAGAAGGAGATAAATCTATGGCCATCGGGGAAGAATCTATTGCTCGGGGCACAGGTAATGTGGCTTTAGGTGGGGGTTCCCTGGCTACAGCAGCAATGGCTTCCGGGAATGCTTATCTGACAGGTACGATGGCCACACAGGTTGTTTCTGTTGGAAATGGTGCTTCAATGAGCGACAATGGGCTTCGTCGGATAGTCAATGTAGCTGACGGGGCAGCTGATCAGGATGCAGTAACGGTAAAACAGCTGAAAGCACTGCAGACAGATCTGTCCTCCCAGATTACCAATGCCCATCCCGGCAGCAGCAGCGGCAATGCGGTGACGTATTCGGGAACGAATAATGAATATGTCAGTCTGAAAGATAATAACAATAATGCAGTACAGATTAAAAATGTGAAAGATGGGGTAGATGCTGGCGATGCAGTTAACAAGGGGCAGATGGATCAGGCTGTCAGTGATGCTAAAGTACATTACTATTCAGTAAAGACTGATGATACAGGAACGGCGAAGAATAATTTCAATAATGATGGTGCCGTGGGTAGTGACTCTCTGGCAATGGGGGTGATTGCTAAGGCTACGAATGAGCGAAGTGTGGCTATAGGCAATAATGTCAGTGCTGAAAGTAATGGCAGTATCGCTATGGGCGTGGGCTACAAGAATACAGACGGATCTATCAGTGAAACGAAAGCGGAAACTGGCTATCAGTATAATACCGCTATTGGTGCCGGTGCCCAGTCTGCCGGCGATAATTCATTAGCCATCGGTACCAGAGCGGCGGTTAAGCAAAAAGCTGGTTCTGCTACTAACAGCAGCAAGGAATCTATTGCCATCGGATATCTTGCGGAGACATCTGATATCCGAGGTGTAGCAATGGGAGCTGAAGCTAAGAGCATTGCCAAGGGGGCTAATGCTATCGGTGACAGAGCGACTGCCTCAGGAACAGACTCTATTGCCATCGGCACAGAGGCAACGGATGCCCTTTCTACTAACTCCATCGCCATGGGGACGAAGGCAAATGTGGAGAAAGGCAGCAGTGCGGCGGTTATTGGTAATGAATCCACTGCAACAAATGCAGTGAATGCCAATGTCTTCGGCACGGAAAACTCAATTATTAATGGAAAAGATGACGACAAGGTGAAAGATAACAGCCTTGTTGGAAATGGGAACAAAATTACCCGAAACGATGCAAAGTCTGTGACTAATGTCACCGTTAGTGGAAATATCAATACAGTGCAGGGCATCACGGATTCCAGTAGCGCGGCGGATGCATCCAAACTGGATAAAATTAATATTACCGGTACAAACAATACAGTAACCCTGAGCGATAATGGGCTTCCCATTGAAGATGTGACTATTCTGGGGAATGATAATACGGTTGAGGCTGCGTTGAAATATGATCCCGATGGAAAACCACTGTCCAATATCCAAATTCTTGGTTCTAATGTAACTGCGACTCTGGGAAATTCCGTATATTTGGGAACGGGTTCTGCCGCTACAGCAGAAGCCACTGCGGAAACAGCCGGTGCAGGGGAGTACAATGATCTTTATGCTGTAGCGGTTAAGAAGGCGGATGGCGTGGTCACCATCGGTAGCAAAGGCCATGAACGGCGTCTGCAAAACGTGGCAGCTGGTCTGGTCAGTTCGACCAGTACCGATGCCGTAAATGGAAGTCAGCTCTACCTGCGGACCCGGCCCCTTCGTTTTGCCGGGGATAATTCCACACTTGGCTCTACCGCCGCTGCCGATCAGAACGTGCTTCATCGGGGTTCTGATGAAGCTATGTACATCCTGGGCGGAGCCGACGGCAGCAATCTGAGCGATAACAACATCGGCGTAGTGGCCGATGCAGCCAATAACAAGATCACCGTGAAACTCTCGAAGGATGTGAAGGGTCTTAACAGCGTGACGGCTACTACTGTCAATGCTACCACGGTCAATGCCGGGGATACTACCATGAACGACAACGGTCTCACTATTAAGAACGGTCCTTCTATCACAAAGACCGGCATCAATGCCGGCGGCAAGACCATTACCAACGTGGCAGCCGGTGTAAACCTGACCGACGGGGTGAATGTAAGCCAGCTGAAGAGCGCCCAAGCAGCGGCTACCACGGAAGTGAAGGCCGGAAAGAATGTGACGGTAGATGAAGCTACGGGAGCCAACGGCCAGAAGGTATACACGGTGAATGCCGATCTCAGTTCTGTGGCGGATGCCCTGGGAGGAAGCTCTACGGTAAATGCCGTCACCGGCAAGGTGGAAGCCAATCTGGAAGTCAACGGGAATACCTACCATACGGTGCAGGAAGCGGTGAATGCCGCCAACACTACCGTCTCTTCTAATGACGGCTCCGTGAAGGTGACCAAGAGCTCCAATACCAACGGTTCCAATAATTTCGACTTGGCGGTGGATTACACCAAAGTAGCCGAAAATGCCAGCCTGACTTACAAGGCCAACGGCAAGAATGAAAAAACCGTAAGCCTGAAAAAGGGCCTGGACTTCACCAATGGGAAGAATACCTCGGCTTCCGTGGCTGCTGACGGGATGGTAAAATATGATCTTAATGATGATATCAGCCTTAGCAGCGTAACCACCGGGGATACGGTGATTAATAATACAGGTCTGACCGTAGGCGGTAACGCCTACGTGACCAAGAGCGGCCTCAATGCCAACGGCCAGAAAGTGGTAAATGTGGCAGACGGCGAAATTTCTGCCACCAGCACCGATGCGGTAAACGGCAGCCAGCTTCATGCCACCAATGTGGAGGTGGAGGAAAACACCAAGAACATTGCCATCAACAAGAAAAACATCCAGAAGAATGCGGATAATATTGCCAAGGGCCTGAACTTTGCCGCTGACTCCGGCACTACCTATAACGCCCAGCTGGGAGATACGGTTTCTGTGAAGGGGGACGGACACAATGTGTCCACCTCTGTCGATGGCAGCCAGATCACCGTCAAGATGAGCGATACTCCTTCCTTTACCTCGGTGAAGGCCGTGACCATTCAGGGGAACACCATCTACGGCGATACCATCAAGGCCGGGGATACGGTAACCATGAATAACCAGGGCATTGACATGGGAGACACCAAGATCACTCACCTGCACAAGGGAGAGGTTTCCGCTACCAGCACTGATGCGGTGAACGGCAGTCAGCTGTATGGTACGGAAACTCGGATCACTCGTCTGGGTAACCGGATTAATCGTGTTGGTGCTGGGGCAGCGGCTCTGGCTGGGCTACATCCGCTGGATTTTGATCCGGACGACAAGTGGGATTTTGCTGCCGGATATGGCAACTATAAGAATGCCAATGCCGTTGCTATTGGTGCATACTATCGTCCTAACGAAGATACCATGTTCAGCGTAGGTGGTTCCTTTAGCGGCGGAGAGAACATGGTGAATGTTGGTGTTAGCTGGAAATTTGGACAGAAGAGCCATATCTCTCGTTCACGTGTTTCCATGGCTAAAGATATGCTGGCTATGAAGAATCAGATTGAAACATTGACGAAAAAATTGGCAAATTATGAATCGGGCCAGCCTGTCAAATTGGCTTCTACTGCAAGCGGAGCTATGACTTTCCCGGATGTCCCGGAAAATCATTGGGCTTATGAGTATGTTAAGAGTCTGGCGGAACGAGGCTACCTGAAAGGATATCCAGATGGGGAATTTAAAGGCGACAGGGCGATGACACGTTATGAATACGCGGCCATCATTTACCGTGCTTTGCAAAATGGAGCACCCTCAGATGGTAACATGACACGTTCTGTAGATGAATTTGGCCCTGAATTGATCAAAGTCCAGAATATCGACCGTTTCCGTGTAGATCGCATTTCCGGGAAAGATAATGATCGGCATAAGGTAGAACGGGTACGAGTAAATGATAAAGATGATAAAGCTCAAAATGTGTTCCGGGATGTTTACGGAAGCCATATTCAAAAATAGGGCATAATAAGTAAGAAATATAAAAGCGTCAGTTGTTCAAAAGGAATGACTGACGCTTTTATGCTAGTGCTGAACATAAAATTGGATTTAAGAATGGGCTGCTAGCTTTTTATGATAGTGTTGACTGATAGCGGTAGATGGTTTTCAGAGAAAAAATTAATTTTCATTGTAATTTACGAGGTTTATTTTTATAATTAATTTGGTCAGTTTTTTTTTGAGAGAGCTCTACCTATCTCTTTCTGGAATATGCACACGGGGTGTTCAAAATCCTTGGTATCGTTGTATTGTATCAAATACGGACACCTTTGAGACGACATCTTCACCACCGGTGCGACCCTTGAAGCCTGCGCCAAAGCCTTAAAGCGAAACGGGGCAGCAGAGGTAATCGGCTTGGTCATGGCCAGCGGGGCACCGTAATAGAAATTTATAATAATATTGGCAATCGAGAGGCGTATATTCGCATAAATTAACCGACCTCCTAAGGTTAGATCTTTGGTCTGACTTTAGGAGGTCGGTTTTGTTTGGCTGCAATGATGATATTGTAGTTGGGGACTTATATCTTGATGGAAGTGGCTTTTTAGGGCAGACTATGTTTCGGACAATTCCATCACTTTTTCTTTTAATAATCGGGCGGCCTCTGAAAAGAGTTGATTCTTTTTCCAGATAAAGAAGATGCGGCAGCTGTTTTGGGGTTCTAACGGCCGGAATACGAGCTTTCCGTCTTTCGGGAGGTGGACGAGTCGATCAAGGCACAATACGTAGCCGACACCTTCCTCGGCCAAGAGAGAGGCGTTGTAAATCAAGGTGTACGTGGCAATGATATTGAGTTCGCTTTCATCCTTGTCAAACCATACGCCAAGTTCTCTGGCAGTCAGGGCCTGTCGGGAAGCGATTAAGGGGAGCCCCTCAAGGTCAGCGGCCCGAATGGTCGTGTGTGCGGCTAGCGGGCTGTCTTTTCGCATCAGGACGCCCCAGATGTCTTCGTGGGCCAGCTCGATATGGGGATAATCCTGTGGGGGTTCAGGCTGTATCAATACGCCAAAATCCAAGGTGCCTCTCTTTAGCTGTTCTTTTACGACCATACCGTCCATGCTTTGAAACTGATAGTGGATGTTGGGATACTCTTTTCGCAAATCTTGGATTGCGCGGGCTACGACCCTCATGCCGGCCGTTTCGCCGCAGCCGATACGAACGCTGCCGCTTACGCCTTCCTGGGCGTGGGACAGTTCATCTACGGTTTTATCGACGAGTTGGGCAATTTCTTCAGCTCGTTTTTTGAGCAGGAAACCGGCCTCTGTCAGCGTAGTATTCCGATTGCCTCGGACTAGGAGCTTCACGCCGAGCTCTTCTTCTAAATCCATGAGCTGCCGGGACAATGCCGGTTGGGACACATGCATGGCTTCTGCGGCGTGGGAGATATTTTCCGTTCTGGCGACTGCCAAAAAGTATTTCAGGACACGAAATTCCATTTCCATCACCTCTGCCACTATTATAGCAGAATCAGGTATGTAATCCAATTATAACCAGATAAATATTATAGGTATTAGTTATTTGTGATGGTCTGTGATATCCTTAATCCATCAACAAGAAAGGAGTGATGCTTTGCAAGTGAACAAGCGTCTTTTGATCTTTATTCTAATGACAGGGGTGTTCGGCATCCTCAATACGGAGATGGGCTTTATCGGGATTTTGCCCTATATTGCGCAGCGTTACGATGTGACCATCGTTCACGCCGGGCTGCTTATCAGTCTCTTTGCCTTGGGTGTTGCCCTTTCCGGTCCCGTTATGCCCCTTGTTTTCTCCCGGTTCAACCGTAAGTATGTCATGCTGTTGGTGCTGGGACTCTTTACGATATGCAATACCATTTCTGTTTTTGCTTCGAATTTCAATCTGCTTTTGGCCGTGCGGATCATTCCGGCCTTTTTCCATCCGGTCTACTGCTCCATGGCGTTTACGATGGCAGCGGAGGTAGCCGGTGTGAAAGCGGCGCCGAAGGCGGTGGCAAAAATAAACATCGGAGTGTCGGCGGGCATGGTCGTCGGGGTTCCAATCAGTAATTTTCTGGCGGAACATATTTCTCTGTCCGTTTCCATGTCTTTCTTTGCCCTTACGACGTTTTTCGTCATGATGGCGACGGCCTTCTTTGTGCCTTCTATGCCGGCAGTCGGGCGTTTGTCTTATGGCGAACAATTGGCTGTGTTGAAAAAGCCCATGGTTTGGGCCTCTATCTTTGCCATCCTTTTCCTAAACGGCTCTGTCTTTGGTGTTTTCAATTATTGGGCCGCCTATCTGGCAAGTGTAGTCGGGCTGGCGCCGAACCTTGTCAGTCTGCTCTTGTTTGGCTATGGCCTTTGCAATATCTTTGGCAGCATGGCGGCCGGACACCTTCTTTCCAGCCGGGCCGAACAGACGGTGAAAGTATTTCCCTTCTTGCTGGGAGCTGTGTATCTCCTGCTTCTTACGGGAGGGGACAGCGGTGTGATGGTGGCCGCCCTTACGATTTTTTGGGGAGTCCTGGCCGGTATCAATGCCAACATCAACCAATTCTGGCTCTCCCATGCGGCGCCGGAGGCTCCTGATTTTGCTAACGGCCTCTTCCTCACAGCCGTCAATATCGGAACCATGGCTGCTACGACCGTAAGCGGCATGTTTATTGATTCTTTTGGCGAAAAATTCGTCGTTTACGGCGGATTACTGTTCCTGGCGGCAGCGGCCGTTCTTTTTTGGGGGCAGTGCCGGAAGAGACGTATGAATCCAATGATTGGAATCGATGTATCATAAACAATGGATATAATTAAAAAATATACCAAAATATAAGATAAAGGTATTTGTTATACTTTAAGGCCTCCGTTTATAATGGAGTCAGGAAATCTTATTTGAATAATACATGAAGCTAATTTTTGATGATAAAGGAGACAATACTATGTTGAAAAAAGTAATTCAAACGACTTCGATGGCAGCTCTGTTGGCTGCTGCTATTACGGCTACTTCTTTGGCAGCCTTACCTGAAAATGCAACTACCGTATCTGTACCGGGGCAAACGATTCGGTTGGAACAGAAATGGGATAAGATATTCCCCCAGTCTGATAAGGTGGATCACCGTAAAGTAACCTTTCAAAACCGTTATGGATTTACCTTGGTAGGGGATCTGTATGTGCCGAAAAACGCCCAAGGAAAATTAGCCGCCATTGCCGTAAGCGGTCCTTTCGGTGCCGTAAAAGAACAGGTCAGTGGTCTCTATGCACAGACCTTGGCCGAACGCGGTTTTGTGACCATGGCTTTTGATCCTTCCTTCACCGGGGAAAGCTCCGGCAATCCGCGTAATACGGCTTCTTCCGATATTAACACGGAAGATTTTAGCGCCGCTGTCGACTATCTGGGGTCCTTGGATATGGTAGACCGTGATAAGATCGGTATCTTGGGCGTTTGCGGCTGGGGCGGTTTTGCTTTGAATGATGCCATCCAGGATACCCGCGTCAAAGCCGTGGCTACCAGCACGATGTATAATATGACCCAGGTCATGGCCAATGGTTATGAAATTACGATGGATCCCCAGGGGCAATACGATCGTGTAGCCCCGCAGAGTGCAGACGCACGGTACCAGATGAAGGAACAGCTGAATAATGCCCGCTGGGAAAGCTCGAAACACGGTTATACCGACTTAGCTCCGGCCAATAATCTGGATCCGGAAAAAGATATTACGTCGGAAACGCCGAAGTTTATCGCCGAATATGCTAATTTCTATCGGACCAGCCGCGGCTATCATCCGCGTTCGGTAAACTCCAATCCCAATGGTTCCTGGGCGACGATTATGCCCCTTGGCCTTATCAATATGCCCATCATGGAATACGCCAAAGAAATGCGTACGCCGACGCTGATTGTGGCCGGTGAAAAAGCCCATTCCCGTTATTTCAGCGAAGATGCTTATAACGCCATCGGTTCCAAGGATAAGGAACTCTATATCGTTCCCGGTGCCAACCACACCGATTTGTACGATAATACCCAGAAAATCCCCTTTGATAAATTTGAACAGTTCTTCAAAGATCATTTAAAATAATAGTACCGTAAGTGAAAGGCCTGATTCCCCGCAGTCAGGCCTTTTTTGCGCAAGAAAATCTTATGGAGACGATGTATCCGTAATGGAATGTATGTTCTTGCCGGAGATAGGCTATTAAAGAAAATTTTCCATACGATTGAAGTGTCTGGGGATTATGCGTCGTCGGCAGGAATGGGGAGAGGCGTCATGGATAGGCTGTTTTTCGCTGCCATGCGTCTGATTCAGGCGTGATATAGCAGGTACCTGTGTTAGACGGTCTGTTCCTTTCAAGGTGTTTTAGGGCTATGGTGACAATCCTTCGTTCTGTGCTATACGCCGCTGACCTATTTCACCATAAGTATTTCCTTCTGAAAAGGGCGGTCGCGGTCATACTGGACGGTATCTGTTGTCGAAAGGCGGGAAACTTTGTATAATGGACATAAAAGAAAGGTGATGCTTAGATGCCTACGAATGAAACGATTACCGCGGCGCAAAACGCCAAACGCCATCAGCGGGCATTAAACATTATCAAGCGATGGCGGCTTATGGATGACGATTTCATGAAGCGTTGTTTGAAAGACAACATCCCTGCTGTTGAATGTATTCTGCGTATCATCATGGAAAAGCCGGATTTACAGGTACAAACGGTGCAGATTGAAGATACGATTCCCAACCTTTCCGGCCATGGGATACGGATGGATGTGCATGCCACCGATTCGACGGGAACGGAATACGATATCGAAGTACAGCGTGCCGATAAGGGCGCGGGAACGAAGCGAGCCCGTTTCAACAGCAGTCTGCTGGACCTAAACAGCCTGAGAAAAGGCAGCGATTATGAAAAACTGCCGGAAAGCTACGTCATCTTTATTACCGAAAACGATGTCTGGCAGTATGGCTTGGCCCGCTACCATGTCAACCGTATCATCGAAGAATTGAACCGTCCCTTTGAAGACGGCAGTCACATCATCTACGTCAATGGAGCTTATAAGGGGAATGATGATATCGGCAAATTGATGAACGATTTTCGCAGTGAGAACGTAGAAGACATGATGTTGGAACCCTTGAAAGAAACGGTCCATCGTTACAAAAACAACCCGGAGGAGGTGGCGGTTATGTGCGCAGAACTTGAAAGATGGAGCCTTGAAGAACGTCAGGAAGGACGTCAAGAAGGCGAAAGCAGGCTCACGACGTTATTGAAGATGCTGAAAGCCGATGGCCGTCTGCAGGATCTGGAATTGGCCATCGACGATGAAAAGGCCAGAGAAAAACTGTATCAGGAATATCATATTAGTTAAAGCCTGCTATAACACAGCCGCTGAAAGAAACGGTCCATCGTTACAAAAACAACCCGGAGGAGGTGGCGGTTATGTGCGCAGAACTTGAAAAATGGAGCCTTGAAGAACGTCAGGAAGGTGAAAACCGGCTAACGACATTGTTAAAGCTGCTGAAAGCCGATGGCCGTCTGCAGGATCTGGAATTGGCTATCGACGATGAAAAAGCCAGAGAAAAACTGTATGAGGAATATCATATTAATTGAAGAAAATCATAGCACAGCCGTTTACGTTTTGTGACGCAGACGGCTGGTTACATGCTGAAAAGCCTGACTTCTCGTAACAAGAAATCAGGCTTTTTCGCATTAGGGAGTTATTGTTTTTGTTCTCTCGGTATCAATCTTCTTCGTCCTTGGTCCGTTTCGGTCCGGGATCGGCGACGATAGTGCTGTCGGCAATGGGATCCGTCGGCGTCGTCGGGGCCTCTCCGGAAGGAACTGGGCCATGGCTGCCGGAATAATGGCCGGCATGGGGGACGGATTGGCCATGATAGGAGTAGTTGTTGGTGACGATGCCGTCGGGATTGGTGGCTTCGTAGCCTCTAACGTGCTGCATCGTGCCGTCCGGTCCGGTGCGGTAATAGTCGTGGGTATAGTGAGTGCCCGGGGCCGGCGTGACGGCATCGGAACCGCCGTGGATGTCGCCGCCGTGATGGGCCGTATCGACGGCTGTGTCGGCAGCATCGGCGATGGCGTCAAAGCCTCCAAAAGCCTTGATGAAGGGCAGGCAGAGGAGGATGATGAGCAGTGGGGCGACGCCCATGATGGGAAGAGCCCGTTCGAGGGTGTAATGATGATTGTAAAGCCAAATCAGGATGAGGTGGAAACCGACGGCAGCGACGAAGCCCGTGAGGAGGGCCGGAATCGTTTCGACGGTCGTATTTCGAAGAACGGCAAAGTAGAAGCCGATGCCGTACATGTAGAATCCGGCCAGAACGGCCCGCCAATGGGATATAATGTATTTCAGGCGCAGGAAGAAGATGACCGCCATGATAATGAAGGCGATGGGTGCTAAAAAGGGGAAGATACTGATGAGGAGTACCGTAATGGCTGCCGTGATGACGATGTACATGATGCGCCGCCAGGTAAAGGTGATGAATAAGATGACGACACCTACGATGGAAGCGATTTGATAATCGAGGGTCACCATATTGATGAAAACATAAAGCCAGGTAAGGAGTAAGATTGTCAGGTGAGCTGCACGGTCCGCACGCTGGGGGGCCAGGTTCAATATCATCACATCCTTTAGCAAAATTAGCCGTGAATAAGCCGTATAATTACATTTAATTATATCATATATTGAATGATAGAACACGGGCAGATCGTTGCTTTTGTCGGCGTTTTACTCGTGGAGAATGAGGTATGTTCCTTTTACATCAAGGTGCAGGACGATAAAAAGCGCCGCCGGTATGACAGGAGTCTGTCGCCGGCGGCGCTTGCATATACCTTTGTATCAGCCTAAGATTTCAATGAAGGCCTTGACCACTTCCGGATCAAAGAGTAGGCCCGATGAACTGAAGAGTTCGCGGACGGCCTGTTTTTTTTGTTTTCGCCCAAAATTCAGTCGACGGATTGATGATCATATCGTAGTAGTCAGCTACGGCAATGATCCGCGCCCCTAAGGGGATGTTGGCTCCGCGCAGGTGTTTGGGAAAGCCCGAACCATCCCAGTGTTCATGGTGATAGCGGATGTAAGGGACGATGTCCTGGCAGCAGGGAATGTTTTCCAGCATGTTGCCGCCGGACGCTGCATGGCGCTTATACTGTGCCATTTCGGAGCGGTTCAGATAGGGTATCTTGACTAAAAGTGTATTAGATACGACCAAAAGACCAACGTCATGAAGGAGAGCAGCGTATTTTATCTGTTCGATTTCGCTCTTGGGAAGCATGAGTTTGGCAGCGATACTGACGCTGTAGTTGGCAACTTGCAGGGAGTGCATATATAAGCGCTGACTTTTTAGCTGTATGAAGTTAAGCAACTCTGCCGTAATGCCGTCAAGAGACGTCATTTCTTCACGGGCAATGCCCGCTGCTTGATTTAACGATACCATATACATGACAAACAAACCCTTTCATCTGCAACCATACTATTCGTTCGTCGTCCGATTCGACTGGCGTACTTTTTTTGGATGACGAAGGATATTGAACATTTTGGCACTCGTTTTTTTGATGCGCGCGCCTGTATTTTTCATACGCCGTGCTGTCGTAATCTTGGACTTGCGCTTCGGGCGCATGTCGCGGATTGAGCCGAAATCACCGCGGCGGATACTCGTCGCCTTGATGCGGTCGGAACGGAGGTTTACTTTTAATGCGTTCATGATTTGGCTCGTCTTAAGGTCGATGTTAAAACTGTAGATATCTACTGCCACGTAGGAGAGGAGAGGATAGGCATGGATGCTGATATGGGCGTTGCCCGATACCGCCATGCACGTCAGTTCGTCATCAATATGGAAGAAGGTAATGCCCTCAGCAGGTGCGCCGACCAAATGGAATGCGCGTTCTACCAAGGGCTGCAAGTCTTCGGCTTCGGTGAAAGAAGCTTTGCAGTTATAAAAATCGATCAGTACATGATTTCCTAATGTATTATTCATAAATCTCCACCCGTTACTTAGTTACAATTAATTATATACTGTTTTTGGGAACTTGTAAACTAAAAAGGGCCCCATGGGATATGTTAAAACCCCATGAGGCTCGTTTTAGTTATGCTTTGTGCTCACGAATGGGCGTGAAGGTAAAATCCGTTCCGTCAAAGCCGATGCTGACCGTATCGCCTTCGCGGATGGTGCCGGCGATGATGCTGCGGCTCAAGGACGTTTCGACGGTATGGGTGATCAAGCGGCGCAGAGGACGGGCACCGAACTGAGGATCGAATCCTTTGTCGGCCAATTCCTGCAGGGCTTCATCAGTCCAAGTGAGTTTGATCTTGATCTGTTTTTCCAGACGCTGACCGAGGCGTTCCAAGAGGATGGCTGCAATACTCTGTACCTGGTCTTTCTGCAGGGCCTTGAAGACGACGATGTCGTCGACTCGGTTGAGGAATTCCGGACGGAAGTACTGTTTGAGGAGGTCACGGACCTTCTGGTTGGCCTGTTCGTAATCCGGCGTTTCCAAAATTTCATGAGAACCGAGGTTACTGGTCATGATGATGATCGTGTTCTTGAAGTTGACGACCCGGCCCTTGCCGTCGGTCAGGCGGCCGTCATCGAGGATTTGCAGGAGGACGTTGAAGATGTCGGGATGGGCCTTTTCGATTTCATCGAGGAGGATGACGCTGTAGGGACGGCGGCGAACGGCTTCGGTGAGCTGACCGCCTTCGTCATAGCCGACGTATCCCGGAGGCGCCCCAATCAGGCGCGATACGGTATGTTTTTCCATGTATTCCGACATGTCGATGCGGATGATGTTCCGTTCGTCATCGAAGAGGGATTCCGCTAAGGTCTTGGCAAGTTCGGTCTTGCCGACACCGGTCGGGCCCAGGAAGATGAAGGAACCGATGGGACGGTTCGGGTCTTTAATGCCGGCACGGGCGCGGATGATGGCGTCACTGACGACGCGGACGGCTTCGTCCTGGCCGACGACTCGTTCATGGAGGGTTTCGTCGAGGTGGAGCAGTTTTTCCCGTTCGCCGGTCATCATCTTAGTGACGGGAATCCCCGTCCAGCGGCTGACGACCTGGGCGATGTCTTCTTCGCCGACTTCTTCTTTCAGGAGCTGCGAATCCTGTTTCTGTGCCAGGTGAGCTTCCTGTTCCGCCAGTTGTTTTTCCAATTCCGGCAGTTTACCGTACTTCAGTTCGGATGCTTTCGCCAAGTCGTAGTTGCGTTCGGCCTGAGCCATTTCGCCCTTGACGGCGTCGATTTCTTTTTTCAGTTCCTGTGTGTGCAGGATGGACTGTTTTTCCGTATCCCATTGGGATTTAAGCTGTTTTTCTTTTTCTTTCAATTCCTGCTTCATGGCCGTGATCTTAGCCAGCCGTTCTTTGGATGCGTCGTCCGTTTCCTTGGTCAGGGACTGTTCTTCGATTTCGAGCTGCATGATCTTGTGGCTCAATTCGTCGATCGGCGTCGGCATGGATTCGATTTCCGTGCGCAGTTTGGCAGCGGCTTCGTCGACGAGGTCGATGGCCTTGTCGGGCAGGAAGCGGTCCGAGATGTAGCGGTCCGAAAGGACGGCAGCTGCAACCAGGGCCTTATCGCGGATGCGGACGCCGTGATGGACTTCATAGCGTTCTTTCAGGCCGCGGAGAATGGTGATCGTATCTTCGACGGACGGCTGGTCGACCATGACCGGCTGGAAACGCCGTTCGAGGGCAGCGTCCTTTTCGATGTATTTCTGGTATTCGTTGAGGGTCGTAGCCCCGATGCAGCGCAGGTCGCCGCGGGCCAGCATCGGTTTCAGGATATTGCCGGCGTCCATGGAGCCTTCGGACGCGCCGGCGCCGACGACGGTGTGGATTTCATCGATGAAGAGGAGAATCTGACCGTCTGATTTGGCGATTTCATTGAGGACCGATTTCAACCGTTCTTCGAATTCACCGCGGTATTTGGCTCCGGCAATGAGGGAACCCATGTCGAGGGAGTAGAGGGTCTTGTTCTTTAAGGATTCGGGAATGTCTCCGCTGACGATGCGGCGGGCCAATCCTTCGACGATGGCCGTTTTGCCGACGCCCGGTTCCCCGATGAGTACCGGGTTGTTCTTGCGGCGACGCGACAAGATTTCGATGGTCCGGCGGATTTCGTCGTCACGGCCGATGACGGGGTCGAGCTTATTCTGGCGGGCAGCTGCCGTCAGGTCGCGGCCGTATTTTTCCAATGCCTTGTAGTTGCCTTCGGGGTTGTCGGTATTGACGTTGGCCTTGCGGTTGGCCTTGATGGTACTCATAATCTTGTCCTGGTGCAGGCCGAATTCACGGCACAGTTCCTGGACGTCGCTGCTGCTTTCGCTGACGATGCCGAGGAGCAGGTGTTCTGTGCTGATGTAGTCATCGTGCATGGAGTCGGCTAATTGCTGGGCTTTGCCGATGACCCGGACCATTTCCGTCGACATCGACATCTGGCTCGAACCTTGGACGGAAGGGATTTTCTTCAGCAATTGTTCCAGACGTGCCTGGAGCATGGGGACGTCGGTCTGACATTCCGTAAGGATGGTGCTCAGCAGGCCTTCAGGCTCTTTGAGCAGGCCCATGAGCATGTGGACCGAGGAGATTTCTTGGTTGTAATGGAGGGCGGCAATCTGCTGGGCAGACTGGAAGGCTTCCATGACTTTCTGTGTATATTTTTCGTTTCCCATAAGTAAGACCTCCTTATTATGGCGATTGTATTCAGGAATAGGAGCTTTTCGCTAGCTTCTAGTATCATTATAGCTATAAAAGTCAAAAAGTCAATATGTCAAAAAGGAAAATTTTAAATCTTTTGGAAAAGACTTTGTTGACAGTCCTCATCCTTTCCCCTACAATCGAGGCAGTATAAAGATTGTCTTCCGTCATGGGAGACAGATGAAAGGAGTCCGACGATGGACGAAACAGAACGACTGGCCTTTAGCGGCGATGCAGCGGCTCAATGTGCCATGGGAGACGATTATTTCTTTGACGCTTTTGACGCCGATATAGAAGATAAAGATGATTTATATAAGAAGGCTTTTTACTGGTACAGCCGTTCGGCCAAGGGCGGTTATGCTGCCGGTCAGTATAACTTGGGCTACCAGTATGAGTATGGGTTAGGCACGGAGCGCGATATCGAACAGGCTGTCCTTTGGTACGGTGCGGCAGCCAGCCGGGGTTATGGAGCAGCTGAGAATAATTTAGGCCACCTTTATGAAATAGGGGACGACTTGCCGCAAGATTACGAAAGGGCCTTATATTGGTACCGGCGGGCTGCCAATCACGACGACGGCGACGGTCAGTGCAATACGGCCATCATGTATCAGTTCGGCTACACCGGGGAGCCGGATTATGAAAAAGCCGCCTATTGGTATGCCAAGGCGGCAGAGCAGGGAAATGTCATTGCCGGAAACAATCTCGGCTATCTCTATGAAAAAGGATATGGCGTTCCTCAAGACTGGGAACTGGCTGCGCACTGGTACTATGAAGCGGCCATGGCCGGCGACGGGCCGGCGCAGAATAACTTGGGCGTCCTTTACCGTGACGGCCACGGCGTCGCCCGTGACAGCATTCAGGCGGCCTACTGGTTTGCCCAGTCTGCAGCGTCAGGCTATAAAGAGGGCATGAAAAATTACGCCACCGCCCTGGAAACAGGCGATGGCGTAGAGTTGAATCGTGATGAAGCTCGATATTGGCGAAATAAAAGCCGGGACGATTAGTGGAGAATATTGATAAATACCGTAATGATCGTGGCATTGACCGGGTCGATGATTAAGGACCCGATGAGGGGAATGACGAAGAAGGCCGTCGGTGCCGGGCCGAAGATTTCCGTCATGGCCGTCATATTGGCGATGGCGTTGGGCGTAGCCCCTAAGCCGAAGCCGCAGACGCCGCTGGTCATGACGGCAGCTTCGTAATCGCGGCCCATGATGCGGAAGACGATGAAGTAGGCGAAAAGAGCCATGAACAGGGCCTGGCTGAGGAGCATGACGACTAAAGGTACGGCAAGATCCGCCAGCTGCCAGAGCTTGAGGCTCATGAGGACGCAGGTCAAAAAGACCGTCAGGCTCAGATTGCCCAGGACTTCACTTTCATGCTGGTAGACTTTAAAGCTGTGCGTGAAGTCGGCGATGTTGCGGATGACGGCAGCGACGATCATCGAGCCGATATAGCCCGGGAAGACGAGGCCGATGCTGCTGAAGAAACCGCTGACAATCGTTCCGAGACCCATGGCCAGAAAGAGGTGGGCCATGGCGTTCATGAAGCGGTAGTTGTCGATGGTCTGGCCGATTTTGTTTTCAATCTTGATGGCGTTTTCGGCCCGTTCCTTATCGCCGGCTACGGCTTTTAACCGCGATACGGCGTCGGCGTTGGCCGAAGGATCAAACCGTTCTGATTCAGCCGAGCTGACCAGATGGTGTTTATGGATCAGTCCTTCCCCAATCGGGCCGCCGATGACACCGCCGGCGACGAGACCGAAGGTAGCTGCGGCGACGGAAATGGTGACGCCGCTGTCAAGGCCGATGTCTTCCAACAAAGGACCGAAGGCCGCTGCCGTGCCGTGACCGCCGACCATGGGAACCGAGCCCGTTGCCAGTCCCATGAGAGGACTGAGGTCGAAGACCGTCGCGAGGCTCACCCCGATGATATTCTGGAAGGTGATGAGAATCGTCGTGACGATGGCCATTTTAAAGACCATGATGCCGCCTCGTTTGATGAGGCTGATGCTGGCCGTGTAGCCGACACTGGTGAAAAAGAGCATCATACAGATGTTTTGCATAATCGTATCCTGCTCGTACTGCCAAAGACCCTGAGTATAGAGAATGCAGTTGATGATAGCGAATAAGATGCCTCCGACGACCGGAGCGGGGATACAGTACTTGCGCAGGACGTCGAATTTGGCACGCAAGAATACGCCGGTATAGTAAACGACAATCGCTGCGGCTAATGTTTGATAAATATTAAGATTTACAGCCACAAATAAGCCCCCTTCATATTTTACCGATTATGGGCAGAATCGATGAAATAGGTTATGAAAAAATAAAAAATACAGTACTTATGATAACAGATTTTGGGCTGTAAAACAAATATGCGGATAAAAATAACCGGGTGTCACCCTTCGCCGTCCGCTTGGGAAAGATAGCAGGGCGAGGTATAATAGTCCCTTCGTCCTTGGCGGCAAGAAGCGCTGCGGAAGCAGAGCGCTTGAATGTCGTTGGCCCGGATATCAAGGGTAAGCTGTGCCTGTCCTAGAGGGGACAGGATTTTTTTTGCCTGCGCCGGTTTGGTTATGATGGGGAAGGTTCCTTTTGCTTCTTTCAAGAAGGCGGCGCCGCGCTCGTTGAAGGCAAGGATGCGGCCGTATTGAGGCCCTTCACGGTAGGATTCATTGAAGAAATCTTGTGACGGCTGCAGGACCGTATAGGCGCCCATGCGGCACAGGCGGCTGAATGCATAGCGCTTGGTCTTGACGGCGGCCAGGGCTTCTTCATACGTCGAAAGGGTAGAGAAGGCCCGGTGCCAACGGTTTTCAAGGCCTTCGGTAAAGGCCGGCAGGCGGTGAAGCTGCTCCGGTGTCAAGAGGCGCCCTTCAAGGCTGACGAAATCGCCGTAGCGGTCGTAGTCCGTGAAGGAACCGGCTCTCAATAGGGCTTCGATATCGCTTCGGCTGGCCGGAGGCAGATAGGCTGCGACGCGGGGTGTGAATCCCTTTTTCAGTTCCCGACGGAGGGCCGAGGCACTGGTGAAAGGCTGGTCGAAGCCGCTTTCATCATGGCTTCCGCGGCGAGGGACGGTTTGCATCGCAAGGGGAGACGGCAGGGCGAGGATCGCTTTTGCATATTCAAGAGCCAAGAGGGCATTGGGCTGATCCAAAAGGCCGGCCAGTTCCGGCAGGGCCTTTGCCAGGTCGTCTGTCTGATTACGACCGGCCGTGGCCGTCTTTGTCGATTCATCGTACGAGCGGCTCAAGGCGGTTTTTCCCAGGCGGAGAAAGTCGGCAGCCGTCCCCTCTTCGACGCCGCAGGCAAGGGAGGTACAGCCAAGGCGATAGGCTAGACGGACGCCGCCTGAGGCAAATCCTTTAGCACTCGAGAGGGCATAGACGGCAGGCAGTTCAAAGACGGCATCGGCTCCGCTGCGGACGGCCCAACGGGCGCGGTGCCACTTGTCGAAGAGTGCCGGTTCGCCGCGCTGGACGAAGGCGCCGCTCAGGATGACGATGACGGCCGTATCGGGCGGACTTTGGCGGCGGATTTCCGACAGCAAGTAGGCGTGGCCGGTGTGAAAGGGATTGAATTCGGCGATGACGGCAATGGCTTCCATAGCAGCCTCCTTACGTTCTAAATTTCACAATATCTGAACGGGACGAAGCCGCAGTGTCTGGCGGCACCGTCCGGAAAAAGGCCGTATTTCACGAAGAAACACAGTATAAGTTGTTTATAAGTATACGGAAGGTAAAGAAAATCGTCAATGGAGGCCGTTCATTCTTTTTGGCTGTTTGGGCGGATAGCTAAAGTATTTCCAATTCCTGCTTTTTTTAGATGACGCTATAAGGCTTTTATGCTATAATGAACCTAGTCTGTAGAAAGCATAAATAGGTGATTGTATGAAGGGATTGAAAGGACTTGCAGCTGCGGCCATGGTCTCAGCTGCCGTATTGTTAGCCGGCTGTGGCAGCAATACGATGCTTGAAGAATACAGTTTCGGCTATGTCCAGTTAAAGGCCGGAAATTCGGAAGTGTACGTCATGACCCCGTTTGACCTGGCACATGTGAATCGCCAGGACGGCGAAGGCATGATGTATATTAACAATGACAAACACATCGATGTCGTCGCTGTTTCTGAAACAGCCGGCGAAACGACGCCTGTTGCCATGGCAGACAAATACGTTGCCATGCTGAAACAGACACCGGATGTATCTGATCTGCAAACGAAGATTACCGAAGCCGAAGAGAGCGGGCGCAAGGCCACCGTCGTCGACGCCTCCTATACGGAGCCGTTGAACGGCCAGCCGGCGAAGCTCACCGTGCGGAGTTTCTTCTTTGAAGATAATGGCCAGATTTGGCACGTCATGTACATGTACAAAGACGGTGACGAACTGGCGAAGGAAGTAGTTGACCACGTATTTGGCCAGCTAAAGTAATTTTAAAACACACGAAAGAGGGTAAAATTTCATGATCGTATTGGTTGTAAACTGCGGAAGCTCATCTTTGAAGTACCAGCTCGTCAACATGGATAATGAAGAAGTAATGGCAAAAGGTTTGGTCGAAAAAATCGGCCTCACCGATTCGCAGCTGACCCACAAATGGAATGGCCAGAAAAAAGAAATCAAACAGTCCATTCCGGATCACCAAGTAGCCGTCAAGTTAGTCCTCGACATCTTGACTGACGCTGAATGCGGCGTCATCAAATCGATGGATGCCATCGATGCTGTCGGCCACCGCGTCGTCCATGGCGGTGAAGAATTCGCTGCTTCCACGCTCATTACGGACGAAGTCATGAAAGCCTTGGAAAAATGCTCGGCCATGGCTCCGCTTCACAATCCGCCGAACATCATCGGCATCAATGCCTGCAAGGCTATTATGCCCGGCGTACCTCAGGTCGGCGTCTTCGATACGGCCTTCCATCAGACCATGCCGGCAAAAGCCTTCATGTACGGCCTCCCGTACGAACTCTATAAGGAAGATCATATCCGCCGTTACGGCTTCCACGGCACGAGCCATCGCTATGTCGCCGGTGAAGTCGCTAAAGTCATGGGCAAACCCGTTGAAGAACTGCGCATCATCAACTGCCATCTCGGCAACGGCTCTTCCTTAGCTGCCATCAAATACGGCAAATGCGTCGACACGACGATGGGCTTTACGCCGCTGGCCGGCGTCCTCATGGGTACGCGCTGCGGTGATATCGACCCGGCTATCGTCCTCAACGTCATGGACAACCATAACCTTTCGACGAAAGATATGGACAAATTGATGAACAAACAGTCCGGTGTCCTCGGCATCTCCGGCGTTTCCAGCGACTTCCGCGATCTCGGTAAAGCTGCCGGCGAAGGCAATGAACGCGCTCAGCTCGCCCTCGATATGTTCCACTATCAGGTCCGTAAGGAAATCGGTGCCTTTGCTGCTGCCATGGGCGGTGTCGATGTCATCACCTTTACGGCCGGTGTCGGCGAAAACGGCATTGAAGACCGCGCCGCCATTGCCGAAGGCCTCGAATACCTCGGTGCCAAACTCGATCCGCAGCGCAACGATGTCCGCGGCAAAGACGCTTTGATCAGCACCGACGATTCGACGGTTAAGATGTATGTCATTCCGACGAATGAAGAAATCATGATTGCCCGCGATACGAAGGACATCGTATCCAAACAGTAATAGTGCCTCGGATGGAGTGAAGACCGTGAAATTATTATACTGGGATATTGACGGAACCTTATTGAATACCGGTCATGCCGGATTGAATGCCATTAAAGAGGTCCTCCGCGATTTAAAAGGGGAGGATACACCGGTGCCGAAAATCGATGCCGGCGGCAGGACCGATAACTATATTTGTCAGCAGCTGCTCTATAAATCGACGGGCGTCATGCCGACCGATGAAGAAGTCTTTGCCTTTTGCCGTAACTATGAACAAAAGCTCTTGAAATGGCTGAAACGCAAGGCTCATGAAGGTGTCATCCTGCCGAATGCAGCAGAAAACCTGGCATTCTTCCATGGAAGGGAAGGCTACTGCCAGCTCCTCCTGACGGGGAACAGCCGCGTCGGTGCCAGCCTGAAGATGGATTTCTTCGGCTTGTCTCAGTATTTTGATTTCGACCATTCCGGCTTTGCTTTCGACTACTACTACCGCGACGACTTGGCCCGCAATGCCCTGGCCATTGCCAAACGGACTTGGGGCGATGACATTGAAGCCATGTATGTTATCGGTGACACGCCTCATGACATTCAGTGCGGGAAAGCCATTGGCGCCCGGACCATCAGCGTCGCTACCGGAAGGCATTCCTACGATGATTTGGCCAAGTGCGAACCTTGGAAAATCATTTCATCCCTTCCGGAACCGGAAGCCTTCGAAGCGCTTCTTGAATCGTGATAAATCCCTAATAAAAAGGAAACCCAGACTCATTACATGGAGTCTGGGTTTTTTTTCGGTTCTTCGATGCGCCACGTGTTTTCAAGGACACGGAAGTTCAACGAATGCCATTTTTTTTCTATATCGTTTAAGGTGACCGATGCTGAGTAGAGCAGGTTATTCTGTCTTTGAGCCTGTTTCTCCAGCTGGGAGATGCGGACTTGTTGGAGCGCGACGGTCTTAGACAGCGTAAGAATCTGGATCTGCAGCACCAGGTTCCATGCCAAGAGAAGAACCGCAGCGGCAGTTAGGTATCTTTGCGTCTTAGACAGACCCTGCCAAGTCTTGAGCAGGCGGCGATACTGATTGAGCAAACCGTTTCTGCCGCGCTGTATCCGGCTTTTCAGGGAACCGGCAGGAGCGGCGGGGCCTTGTCTTTCCCCGGCCATTATAAGTTGGAAATGACGCGGGCCTTATTGCGGACGAAGTCGAGCCATAATTGAGCCGCATGGGACAGGTAGTGGCCGCGTTTCCAGATGACATAGAGGACGTGCATGATTTCCGGTTCGACCAGGGGACGGACGACGACCGATTCCGAGACGCGGGGATTGGCTTCCTTCGTCGGGCACAGGCGGCTCGGCAGGAGGGCGACGCCGAGGTTGGCGACGACGGTCTGGATCATGAGGTCGCGCTGGCTCGTTTCAAAGATGATTTTCGGCTGGAAGCCGATTTTCTTACAGTGTTGGATGATTTCGTCGTGCAGGTTGAAGTCATCGCGGTAGAGGACCAGCGATTCGTTGGCCAGTTTCTTCAAGGGGATCGTCTTTTCCTTGGACAGGATGTTGTCGCGGTGAATGATGACGTTCATCGGATCCTGGGTGAGGAAGAAGGATTCAAAATCCTTTTCCTTCGGCTGGGTGCAGACGATGCCGAGGTCGATGAGGCCTTCTTGGACGCTGATTTCGACCTTCTTCGAGCCGTGTTCGTACAAGTCCAGTTCAATTTGAGGATATTCCTGCTTGAAAGCCCCTAAGAAATTGGCGAAGATCGGCGCCCCGGTAATGGGGGGCAGGCCGATGAGAATCGTGCCCTGTTCCAATTTGAATTCATTTTCGAAGTCGGTCTTCAAATGTTCGAACATGAAGACGACCCGTTTGGCATGGGACAGGAAAATCGTGCCGGCATCGGTCAGTTCGACGGCCTTCGCATTTCGCATGAAAAGGACGACGCCCAGTTCTTCTTCCAGGGCTTTGATGGTACGGCTGATGGCGGACTGAGAAATATGCAGTGTTCGCGCTGCTTTGCTGAATGACTTCTTGTCTGCTACTTCGACAAAGTATTTAAGATGATGAAAATCCATGCTAACACCTCCACTAACTAATCGTGTATATCAAAAATAACGCTACAATATACACTACTTCGGTATACGTTTACAAAATAGCACTGAACGATGCATAAACTAGCATCACATTCCTATTGAATTTAACATTGCTTAGGCATATAATTAACTTGTAAGAAAAAGTTACAAAGTCGTTCGGTTTGTGATGGTCAGCAATTTCTGAAAAGAGATATGGTAATGTGCAAATCTGTAATACCACTATAATAGTAGTACAGATTGAGAATATTAGCAATACCTTTTTTGAATATTGTCAGACCTTCCCGCGTTTTATTGCATTTTTTTCAATTATGGGACGTGTATAGTCGATACGTGAACAGAATGCATCATTGGAACCTTTGCGTACTGTTCGCGCCTTCTGTATGAGATACAGCGGGACGTCTTTATAGCTATCTTAAGCCTATCAGTATGGAATCTTCCATATTGTGTATAACATTCAATTAAGGAGCGTGTTTTATCTATGAGCAAATTTAAAACCATGGATGGTAACGAAGCAGCTGCATGGGTGTCCTATGCATTTACTGAAGTTGCCGCAATTTATCCGATCACGCCGTCTTCTCCTATGGCAGAACATGTCGATGATTGGTCCGCCACTGGCATGAAAAACCTCTTCGGTCACAAAGTTCACGTTGTTGAAATGCAGTCCGAAGCTGGCGCTGCCGGCGCATTCCACGGTTCCTTACAGGCTGGTGCTTTGACCACGACGTACACTGCATCTCAGGGCTTCCTCCTCATGATGCCGAACATGTACAAAGTTGCCGGCGAACTCCTTCCGGGCGTATTCCACGTAGCTGCGCGTGCTTTGGCTAACCATGCACTGAGCATCTTCGGTGACCATCAGGACGTCATGGCTGCTCGTGCAACGGGCTGCTGTCTCTTGGCCGAATCCAATGTTCAGGAAGTCATGGACCTCGCTGGTGTCGCTCACTTATCGGCAATTAAAGGTTCCTTGCCGTTCATCAACTTCTTCGACGGTTTCCGTACGTCTCACGAAATTCAGAAAGTTGAAGTCATGGATTTCGAAAACTACAGAAAACTCGTTGACTGGGAAGCTATCGACAAATTCCGTAAACGTGCTCTTAACCCGGATAACCCGCAGGTTCGCGGCACGGCTGAAAACCCGGACGTATACTTCCAGCACACAGAAGCTGCCAACAAGTTCTATGATGCTATGCCGGATATCGTAGCTGACTACATGGACAAGATTTCTGAAATCACTGGCCGCTCCTACAAACCGTTCAACTACTACGGTGCTCCTGACGCTGAATACGTCGTCGTTTCCATGGGTTCTCTCTCCGACGTCGCTAAACAGACCGTCGAATACTTGCAGAGCCAGGGCGAAAAAGTCGGCGCTATCAACGTTCACCTCTATCGTCCGTTCTCCAACAAATACCTCCTCAACGTTCTTCCGAAAACGGTCAAGAAGATTGCTGTCATCGACCGCACGAAAGAACCTGGTTCCCTCGGCGAACCGCTTTACCTCGATATCACGGGCTTCGTAAAAGAAGAAGGTCTTAACATTGACGTCATCGGCGGCCGCACCGGTATGGGCTCCAAAGACGTTCTTCCGGAAGACTTCCTCGCTGTCTTCAAAGAATTGAAGAAAGATCATCCGCTCAACGGCTTCACCCTTGGCATCGTCGACGACGTTACCAACCTCAGCCTTGCTCGCGAACCGAAAATGCCGGTTGATACGACGGGTCTTACGTCCTGCAAATTCTGGGGCTTCGGTTCTGACGGTACTGTCGGTGCTAACAAATCGGCTATCAAGATCATCGGTGACCACACGGATATGTATGCACAGGCATATTTCGCTTATGACTCCAAGAAATCCGGCGGCGTAACGATTTCTCACCTGCGTTTCGGTACTCGCCCGATCGATATGCCGTACCTCATCGACGCAGCTGACTACATCGCTTGCCATCGTCAGTCCTATGTAGGTCGTTTCGATGTTCTCCGCGGCATCAAAGACGGCGGCACGTTCATGCTGAACTGCACCTGGACCGATGAAGAACTGGAACACGAACTTCCGGCTCGCATCAAACGCGCTATCGCTAAAAACCACGTTAAATTCTACACCTTGAACGGTGACGCTATCGGCCAGAAACTCGGCCTCGGCACTCGTATCAACATGGTCATGCAGGCTGCTTTCTTTGCCCTCGCTAAGATCATCCCTGTAGAAGACGCTGTTAAATACTTGAAAGACTCCATCATCAAGAACTACGGCAAAAAAGGCCAGAAGATCATCGACATGAACAATGGCGCCGTTGATGCTGGTATCAAAGAATTCCATGAAGTTAACTATCCGGCTTCCTGGGCTGATGCCGTTGACGAAGTCGTCGAAGGCCGTCCGGCTACGAAATACTTCACGGAAGTTGCAAAACCGATGCTCGAACAGGTTGGCGACGATCTCCCGGTTTCCGCATTTGTCGGCCGCGAAGATGGCACCATGCCTTCCGGCACTTCGAAATTCGAAAAAGCCGGCCCGGCTCTGCACGTTCCTTCCTGGGACAACGAAAAATGTATCGGCTGCCTCCAGTGTTCCTTCGTTTGCCCGCACGCTACGGTTCGTCCGTGCTTGACGACCAAAGAAGAAACCGCTGCTGCTCCGGCTGGTTACAAAGTCGCTGTTAAAGCTAAATCCGGTAAAGAATACGATTTGGCTATCGTCGTCGACCAGCTCGACTGCCTCGAATGCGGTTCCTGCGTAAACGTCTGCCCGGTCCAGGCTCTGACCATGGTTCCGAACACCGACGAAGAACGCAAGAAGATGGAATTCTGGTACTATGCTACCGAAAAGGTTGCTCCGAAAGCTAACCCGCAGAACAAGAAGACCGTTATCGGTTCTCAGTTCGAACAGCCGCTCCTCGAATTCTCCGGCGCTTGCGCAGGCTGCGGTGAAACACCGTATGTCAAACTCGTTACACAGCTCTTCGGCGACCGCATGATGATCGCTAACGCAACAGGCTGCTCCTCCATTTGGGGTGCATCGGCTCCTGTTTCCCCGTACACCATGAACGCTGCCGGTCACGGTCCGTCTTGGGCAAACAGCCTCTTCGAAGATGCTGCTGAATTCGGTCTCGGCATGTTCCTCGGCGTAGACAAAGTCCGTAAAGACTTGGTCGAAAGCCTCGACGCTGCTAAAGCTGTCGCTTCTCCGGAACTCCAGGAAGCACTCAGCGATTGGGCTGCTCATGCATACGAAGGCGAAGGCACTCGTGAACGCGCTGATAAATTGACGGCTCTCCTCGAAAAAGAAGCTGCCGGCAAACCGGTTCTCGAAGACTTCCTCGCTAAGAAACAGTTCTTCGTAAAACGCAGCCAGTGGATCATCGGTGGTGACGGTTGGTCCTACGATATCGGTTACGGCGGTGTTGACCATGTCCTCGCTTCGGACAACGACATCAACGTCCTCGTTCTCGATACGGAAGTTTACTCCAACACCGGCGGTCAGTCCTCTAAAGCTACCCCGACTGCAGCTATCGCACAGTTCGCTGCTGCCGGCAAACGCACCAAGAAGAAGGACCTCGGCATGATGGCTATTTCCTACGGCTATGTTTACGTAGCTCAGGTAGCTATGGGCGCTGACAAGAACCAGCTCCTCAAAGCTATCACCGAAGCTGAAGCTTACCATGGCCCGTCCTTGGTTATCTGCTACGCTCCTTGCATCAACCATGGTATCCGTAAGGGCATGGGCAAGAGCCAGACAGAAGAAAAACTCGCTGTCGAATGCGGTTACTGGGATCTCTTCCGTTACAATCCGGAACTCAAAGAACAGGGCAAGAACCCGTTCAGCCTCGATTCGAAAGAACCGGATTATGGCAAATTCCAGGAATTCTTGCAGGGTGAAGTTCGTTACGCATCCCTCAAGAAGAGCTTCCCGGAAGAAGCCGAAGCTCTCTATGCTAAGACTGAAGCTGACGCTAAGAATCGTCGTCATTCCTACGTCCGTCTGCAGAAGGGTTTTGAAGACTAATTTAAATGCACTTGCTGCATAGATAAATAGCGGAAAGGCTCTGCACGGTGGTTTCCACCATGCAGGGCCTTTTTGTTGTTTGTTATTTATGGGGAAGTAGTGTATAATGAATCGTGATTGAATTATTAGTTTTTTTATTCTCTATCATAATAATTAGATGAACTAGGGGGCCTCTTTCATGTCATCTAAAATGGGTACGCTTTGTATTGTCCTGGCAGCCCTTGCTTTTGGGACCATGGAAATTTCGCTGAAGATTGCCGGTACGGCTTTTACACCTTTTCAGCTGACCTTTCTCCGCTTTCTCGTAGGCGGCATCCTGCTCATGCCGCTGGCCGTTCGCGATATGAAGAAGCATCAGATTCGTCTCAGACGGACTGATTGGGGGTATTTAGCCGTCTTGGGACTGGTCAATATCTGCTTCAGCATGATCCTCTTCCAGATCGGCGTCAACATGGCCAATGCCAGCCTGGCGGCCATCGTCTTTTCCAGCAATCCTATCTTCGTCATGATTTTTTCCTATTTTCTCATCCACGAAGCCTTTACGCGCAAGAAGGCCATCACCTTGGTATTGAGTCTCATCGGCCTGATTATCGTCGCTAATCCCGTGGATATCATCCAGAACGGAAATGTAGGACTTCTGGTGTCATTGGCAGCGGCTATTTCCTTTGCCTTTTACACGACCTTGGGGAAACTGCGGATCGGGAAATTGGGGGGCAACGTCGAAAACGCCTTCAGTTTTCTCATCGGCTGCCTCTTCCTCTTGGTCATTCTGATTTTCCACGGCGATCCGATCATTGCCGGTATCAATTCCCGAACCATTTGGCCGCTCCTGTATTGTTCCTTGGTCGTCACCGGCTTTGGCTACCTGTTCTTCATGAAGGCCATCGAACTGACGGGTCCGTCCAATGCGTCCTTTGCTTTTTTTATTAAGCCTATCATCGCCCTCATCTTGGCCTCGATTATCTTATCGGAACCGATTACGGCCAACGCCGTCATCGGCCTGGTACTGATCCTTTTAGGCTGTACCATGGCAGGGCCCATTGAACGTCTGATTTTCTCTCATCGGGCTATCGGCGAAATCGCCGGCCGTACCAACCATCCGGCTTGGATGAAGGAAGATACGGACAGCCCCTTAGTCATTACCATTTCGCGTGAATTCGGCAGCGGCGGCCGGAATATCGGGAAACTCGTGGCCCGTAAATTAGGCGTTCCGTACTACGATACGGAAATTTTCAACCGGACCCAGAAAGAACATCCGCAAACCGTCATCGCCTGGTGCAAGGACCAGAAGCGCCGTTTGGGGCCGCTCCTGTCTAAGGTATACGAAGATTACGTCCACTATGCGTCGGGATATGAATCGAATCAGATGGAAATGTTCCGCGATGAAGCTGAAGTCATTGAAGCCCTGACGACGGGGCATTCCTGCGTCATCGTCGGCCGCTTGGCAAACTACGTCCTGCGCAAACGACCGAACACCTTCAATGTCTTCATTTCTTCCGATCCTGATTGGGCCGTCCAGCGCATCATGCTCCGGGAACACATCGACGCAGATCGGGCGCGTAAACTCCGCAACCACGTCAATCGTGAACGGCGGGATCACTGTATGTACTGCACCGATTCCTATTGGGGTTATGGGGCCAACTACGATTTGAGCCTTAAATCCAGCGACTACGGCATCGTCAAGACGGCCGACCTCATCTTAGAAGCGGCTCGTCATCGCCTGACCATTTCTCAAGACGATATCAATCCCACAGAGAAGGAAAGGGAAACGGCGAAGGCCGGGACGACTTCAGAAGCATTGTCGTCGTAAACTCGATGTTTTCGATATCGACATGATACAGAGGGCTATTCGTGATTTTTCATGAATAGCCCTTTTTCGCTATCCTCGAAAAGAAAGGCGAAGTGGAGACTGTAAAGAAATGGTAAAATCCATTTCTAAGATGAGAATCTTGCTAAGTGCATATTAATTTAGTCTTTATTTTGAGAATAGAAAGTGATAAAATAATAATTGATTTATTGATAGTGATTATTCCTGAGAATGAGTTGTGATGCAAATGGAGAAACGATGGCAGTTTGCCCCCTTCGAAGAGGGCCTTACGTCCGCCTTAACCGAACAACTGCATATATCGCCGATTTTGGCCCAAATACTGGCTAATCGCGGCATTGCCGATGTCGAAGAAGGGCGTCACTTTCTCCAGGACACATTGAACGACATGGCCGATCCGTTCTTGATGGACGGGATGGAAACAGCCGTCCGTCGGCTGAAGCAGGCCGTAGAAGATAAAGAGCGCATCGTCATCTATGGTGACTATGACGTCGACGGGATTACGTCGACGTCACTTGTTTATTCAGTTCTTCGGGATCTGGGGGCGTCGCCGCAGTTCTATATCCCTGAGCGGCAGAGTGAAGGCTATGGCCTGAACGAAGAGGCCCTGCAGCACTTAGAGCATGAAGCTGATGTTCTCATTACCGTCGACTGCGGTATTTCATCGTATGAGCTGGTTCGTGAGTTTTCACCTCATCTTGATATCATCATTACCGATCATCACGAGCCGCCGGAAAAGATACCGCCGGCCTTGGCCGTCCTCAATCCCAAGAAGCCCGGCTGTCCCTATCCCTTTAAGGAGCTGGCCGGTGCCGGTGTGGCCTACGTCCTTTGCCGGGCCCTTTGGCAGCGCTGCTGTAACGAAGATCTGGCAGGCTATTCGGACCTTTCGGCCTTGGGAACCATTGCCGACCTGGTGCCTTTAATCGGAGAAAACCGCATCATTGTCCGCCAAGGGCTGGAATTGATGAAAAAGGGGCAGCGCACGGGATTGTACGCCTTGCTCCGGGCTTCGGGGCTTGTCGATAAAGAAATCACAGCCGGCCGCATCGCCTTTACGGCAGCGCCGAGATTGAACGCTGCCGGCCGCATCAGCCATGCGACAAAGGGCGTCGAACTGCTCTTAGAGACGGACGACGAAAAAGCGGCAGCTGCCGCCGCGGAGCTCAGTGAACTCAACGCCGAGCGTCAAGACATCGAGCACACCATTGCCAAAGAGGCCATCGCCCAGATCGAAAGCCGGCAGCAGGGAAGGGACGGCGTCCTCATTGCCAGTCATGAAGGCTGGCACGTCGGCGTCATCGGCATTGCCGCATCGCGCCTTGTCGAAAAATACTACCGCCCGGCTTTGGTCATCACCATCAGCGACGGCATCGGCAAGGGCTCGTGCCGGAGCATCAGCGGCTTCAATATGTACGAAGCCCTGCAGTCGGCGAAAGACCTGCTCATCCAATTTGGCGGCCATACGATGGCAGCCGGCTTTTCCATCAAGGCCGAAAACATCGAAGGCCTGCGGAAGCGGCTGCTGGCTTATGCAAAAGAGCACATGACGGCCGACGACTACATTCCCTTGGTCCATTTAGATAAAGAGCTGGAAACACCGGACGTCTCGCTGGACATGATTGCCGAGCTCTCCTCGTTAGAGCCTTACGGCATGGGAAACAGCCGGCCCGTCTTTTCCCTGCGGAATCTGACCGTCGAAGAAATCCGGCCCATCGGACGGGACAAGCAGCACGTTCGCATCGTTGTCTGCGGTCCTCATAAGATTCGCCTGAGCGGCGTTGCCTGGTCCCGGCCGGACCTGTGCGATGCCATCGTCGAAGGCGATATCATCGACGTCGCCTTTCAGCTCGAACGCAATGATTTTAACGGCACGTCGTCGCCTCAGCTGGTCGTTCAGGACGTCCACGTCTTGAATAAGGAGGTCACCCTCAACCGGACGGTCATGGTCGATATCTACATGGCTCTGAAGAAACTCCTGCCCGAATGGGGCATGCCCGTTTGGCAGGTCCGGCGCCGCATGGCAGCCTCTCAGGCCGACCGCTACGACGTCCATACCATTTACGCGGCCATCGTCGTCCTTCGGGAAATCGGCGTCCTAAAAGTGCGCCAAGATGACGACGGCCCGGTCTATTATTTTCCTATCCTTGCAGGGAAAATGAATCTTCATATGTCCCCGACGTATGAATTGTATTGCAGGGAGTAAGGAGGTTTTTTATGGGAGAAAGAATTCAAGATGCCGAATTCAGGCACCTCATCGATACGATACACTCGTACCTGCCACAGGCAGACTGCGAAGATGTAACGAAAGCATATCATGCGGCAGAAGAAGCCCATAAGGAACAGCATCGCGTCAGTGGGGAACCTTATATCCTGCACCCCCTGGCGGTGGCCCAAATTTTGGCCGACATGAAAATAGATACGACGACGATCACGGCAGCCTTGCTCCATGACGTCGTAGAAGACACAGCCTGTACCCTTGAAGACCTGCGCCAGGAGTTCGGCCGCGAAGTCGCCTTCCTCGTCGACGGCGTCACCAAGTTAAGCCGTCTCAATTACCGGACGAAGGAAGATCAGCAGCTCAACAGCATGCGCAAGATGTTTTTGGCCATGGCCAAAGACGTCCGCGTCGTCGTCATAAAGCTTGCCGACCGCCTGCACAATATGCGGACCCTGCGCTATATGCGCAGCGACAAGCAGAAGCGGATTGCCCAGGAAACCCTGGAAATCTTCGCGCCCTTAGCGCATCGCCTGGGTATTTTTAACATCAAATGGGAGCTCGAAGACCTGTCCTTCCGCTACCTTGAACCGGATAAATACTACGACCTCGTCGATCAGATGAAACAGAAGCGGCACGTCCGCGAAGAAATCGTCAACGAAGCCATTGACGTCCTGCGAAAAGCCCTCGACGACGCACACATCCACTGCGAAATCAACGGCCGGCCCAAGCATTTTTACAGCATTTATAAGAAAATGAAAAAAGATAACCGCGACTTGAGCCAGGTCTATGATCTCTTCGCCATCCGGGTCATCGTCGACGACGTCAAGGACTGCTACGGCGTCTTAGGGATCGTCCACAGTTTGTGGAAGCCTTTGCCGTACCGCTTCAAGGACTACATCGCCATGCCTAAGCCCAATAACTACCAGTCCCTGCACACGACGGTTATCGGGACCCGGGGACAGCCCGTTGAAATCCAGATCCGCACCTGGGAAATGCACCACATCGCCGAATACGGCGTCGCCGCCCATTGGCGCTATAAAGAAGGCAACCAGACGGCGAATAAGGACGCCTTCGATGAAAAGATGGGCTGGCTGCGTAATCTTTTGGAATGGCAGGATACGAGCAATCCCCAGGAATTCGTCAACACCTTAAAGCTCGATGCCTTTTCGGACGAAGTCTTCGTCTTTTCTCCGCGGGGTGATGTCATCGACCTGCCCCAGGGGGCCATTCTCATCGACTTTGCTTACCGCATCCACACCGACGTCGGCCACCGCTGCGTCGGCGCTAAGATCAACGGGAAAATCGTGCCCCTCGATTACCGTCTGAAAAACGGCGATATCGTTGAAATCATTACGTCCAAGACGGGAAAACCGAGCCTCGACTGGCTCAATATCGTCGGCAGTTCTGAAAGCCGTTCGAAGATCCGCAACTGGTTCAAGAAAGAAAACCGTGAGGAAAATATCGAAAAAGGTCTCGAAGCCTTAGAGCGAGAATGCAAACGCCTCAATCACGACTGGAAGACCTTAAACGTCGGCGGACGGCTGGGCCGGGTAGCCAAGCAGATGAACGCCGGCTCGGAAGACGATTTGGCAGCGGCCGTCGGTTACGGCGGTTTTGCCGTCAATACGGTCCTCATCAAGCTCCTGGAGCTGCAGAAGAAAGATTTGCAGAAGCAGGAAGAACAGAACACCAGCCTGGTCATGCTGGAAAAACTGAAACCCCGCAAGCCGGTCAAACACAGCGGCACGGGCATCTTGGTAAAAGGGGAGCCGGGTCTTCTCGTGCGCCTTGCCAAATGCTGCAGCCCCGTGCCGGGCGATCCCATCATCGGATTCATCACCCGCGGCCGCGGCGTGTCGGTCCACCGGGCCGATTGTCCCAACGTTACCCACGGCCAGAGTGACGTCGACCGCTTGATCGATGTCGAGTGGGATTACGAAGGCGATGAACGCTTTGAAGTCAACATGGAAATCGTCGCCTACGACCGCACGGGCATCATGGCCGAAATCATGGCCGCCTTGGCAGAAATGAAAATTTCCATCTTAAGCATCAATGCCAAGACCAGCGATACGAAAAACGTCGTCATCCACATGGGCATCAGCATCAAGGACTTGGCCCAGTTTGAATTCATTACGACCAAGATCCGCCGCTTGAAGGATGTCTATGCCGTAGAACGTTATACAGGAGGAAGCATGCAATGAGAGCCGTCGTACAAAAGACGCTGACATCATCGGTCACCTCAGACGGCGTCCTCGTCGGAAAAGCGGCTGAAGGCCTTACGGTCCTCCTCGGCGTTTCCGTCGAAGATACTGAAAAGGACGCCCTGTACCTGGCCGATAAGATCGTTCACCTGCGGATCTTTGAAGATGAAGCGGGGAAACTGAACGACTCCCTTCTCGATAAAGGCGGTGACATGCTGGTCATCTCTCAGTTTACCCTCTATGGAGATGCCCGCCACGGCCGCCGCCCAAGTTATACAGAAGCTGCCAAACCGGAACAGGCCGAAGCTTTATATACCCGATTCGTCGAAGCTGTCCGCGCCTTTGGCGTGAAGGCAGCGACGGGCCGCTTTCGGACCCATATGGTCGTATCCCTCGATAACGACGGGCCGGTTACCATTTTATTGGACAGCCAGAAAAATTTTTAAGGAGGAATCGACATGAGTATGCAATATATCAGCATGGAACTCGGACCGATCATGACCAACTGCTACGTCGTCTATGACAGCGACACGAAAGAGGCGATGGTCGTCGATCCGGCCTGGGATTACAACGCCATCGACCGGGCCCTGTCCCGCTATGAGCTGGATCTGAAATTCATCTTCCTGACCCATGGTCATGCCGACCACATCGGAGCCTTACAGGAGCTTCGCCAACGCAAGAACGTACCGGTCTACGTCGGTGCCGGCGATGCCGGGCTCATCTCTAATTCGCATCACAACCTGTCCATGTTCATGGGACAGCCCATTGAATGCACGTCGGCCGATCACTTAGCCAAAGATGGCGACGTCATCAGCCTGGGAACGCTGCGCTTCAAGGTCCTGGAAACACCGGGCCATACGCCGGGCGGACTCAGCCTCTATGGAGAAGGCGTCGTCTTTTCCGGCGACACCTTGTTCCGCTATTCCGTCGGCCGGACCGATTTATACGGCGGCTCGTCCGATATCTTACTGGACAGCATTGAAAAGAAACTCTTGACCCTTCCTGACGATACGGTCGTCCTGCCCGGCCACGGCCCGGCGACGACGATCGGCGACGAACGGATGGGCAATCCCTTCTTGGATGGAGGCTGGTAAGCCATGATTACCTATAAGGAAGCAGAATTTTGGATGCGGGTTACCCTGGCTGTCCTGGCATTGGCCCTGTTTTTAACGGTCCATGCCATCTACTGGCCGGCCATCGTGTCCCTCATTCTGACCTTTATCCTTATGCCCATACGCGATGGCATCATCAAAGTGTTTCTGCGCCTTACAGGGCGCAAGATGCCGGTGAGCATTGCCATCCTTATCTCCTTTGTGGTCTTTATTTTCCTGGTGACGGTCATTACCAACATCATCGTCAAGCCTTTAGTGGTCCAGACGAATTTGTTGGCTGCCAACTTCAGCAACTTAGTCAATCGGACGGCAGATCTGGTCATGCAGCTTGAAAATGAACAGACCCAGCTTTACATTCCGGACCAGGTCAAGCGGATCATCAACGATGCCTTTGCTAAGGTCAGCAATTACGGTATCGACGGCATTACCAATCTCCTGCAGTCGGTCTTCGTCATTGCCGGCACGGTCGTCGAATTCTTCGTCGTACCCATCATTACCTTCTACTTCATGAAAGACGGCAGCCGCATGGTACGGACCTTTGTCGGCATCTTTCCGGCAGGCTACCGCGACCACTTGGCGTCCCTCTTTCTGGAAATCCAGCACGTCCTGAGCCGTTACATCCGCGGACAGATCCTCATGAGCTGCATCATTGCCGTCCTGACGTTTATCGGCATGTGGGTCCTGGGCGTGCCCTATCCGATGGTCATCGCCCTCTTGGCGGCCATCACCGAATGGATACCCATCGTCGGGCCGATCGTCGGCGCGGCACCGGCAATCTTCTTGGGGGCGTTAATAGACCTGTCCCTGGCCTTGAAGGTTCTCATCTTCTACGTCGTCATTCAACAGATCGACAGCCACCTCATCATGCCCCAGGTCATGGGTGCCGTTATCAAACTGCATCCCGTGGTCATTGTCATAGCCCTGCTCATCGGCGGGACCCTCTTTGGCATAGCCGGCATGATCCTTACCGTCCCGGTGACGGCAGTTTTACAGATTCTCTGCAAACATCTGTGGTTTTACAATACCTATAGAGAAAAGGCGATGAATAAAAATGGAAACCAATAAAAAAGAAATCATGGATACCATGATGAAACGCATGAAAGACAAGATTAAATTCAAAAAATATAAGATGACGTCTCAGCGGCAGATCATCCTTAGGACCTTCGTCGAAAGCCCGATCCGCCATATGAGCGCCGAAGAAGTCTTTGAACTGGTCAAAAAGAAGGCCCCCGATATCGGTTTGGCGACGGTCTATCGGACCCTTGATTTGTTCACTCAGCTGGACCTCCTCAAAAAGCTCGACTTCGACGACGGCTGCAGCCGTTACGAATTGAACGACCGCGACAATGAAGGCCATTACCATCACCACCTCATCTGCCTCGGCTGCGGAAAAGTGTGGGAATGCGAAGACGACCTTCTGGAAACGCTGGAAACGATTTTGGAAAAACAGCTTCACTTCCATACCGTCGACCATCAGCTCAAGGTCTACGGCTATTGCGAAGAATGCCAGAAGAAGCGCGACGCCGAAGCAGAAGCGGAAGCGGCTGCGAAAGAAGCGGAATAAGATGTCTGTAAAGACCTATACGTACTGCGGTCCCGAAAGCCTGCATTCCCTCATCGGCCAGGTCATGGCCTCCTTGGGCTATGTCGGCGGTCGGGAAAGCCGCGACGTCGGAGCTGCCATCACCTTAAGGGACGATGGCAGCCATCTTTATGTCGGCTGTACCTTTACCGAGGAAGGGCGGTCGTGGTCGTCTGAAATCGGACTCTTGTCGAAAGACGATCCGCGAAAAATCGTCAAAGACTGCCTTATTCACTGGCACCAGCGCTTTACCGGTCACGGCCCCGGTCCGTGGGGAACCCTCATCGGCGTGCGGCCGACGAAACTCGTTCACCATCTCTTTGACCAAGGCCTTGATGAAAGGGGGGCCGAAAAGGTACTGACCGACGACTATGACGTGGCCGATAAGACGGCTAAGGACCTCGTCGCCATGGCAAGTCTCCAGCGTCCCTATGTGACCGACCGCGGCCGGAAGATTGCCCTCTATGTCGGCATCCCGTACTGCCCCAGTCACTGCCTGTACTGCTCCTTTCCGTCACGCCTCATCGGCGGGGAAGGGGGGGACGGCCTTACGGCTTTTCGCGACGCCATGCTGCGCGACTTCGATGACTTGGCAGACCTTTGCCGGGACTATGATCTCGACGTGACGTCCCTTTACGTCGGCGGCGGAACGCCGACCTGCCTGCCCCCATGGGTTTTGAAGCCCCTCATGGAGCGGTTGGCCCGAAATTTCCCGAGCGTCCGTGAATGGACCGTCGAAGCCGGACGGCCCGATACAGCTGAAGAAGGCGTCCTTACCATGCTCAAGGATTGCGGCGTCAATCGCATCAGTGTCAATCCCCAGACGATGCAGCAGCACCTCCTCGATGCCTTGGGGCGCCGCCACAGTGTAGACGATATTTATACCATGTATGAGACGTGCCGCAAAGTCGGATTTTCCGTCATCAACATGGATTTTATTGCCGGACTTCCGGGGCAAACCGTAGGGGATATGCAGGAAAATATGGAAATAGTTTGCAAACTGCACCCGGAAAATGTTACAATTCATACGTTAGCATTAAAAAAACGGGCACCTCTATTCCATCACGACCTGCGGGAAAAAATTCCGCCGGCTGACGTGACGGGCCGCATGGTCAGCCTTTGTCAGTCTGTTTTGGCAGGCGGAGGCTACGTCCCTTATTATATGTACCGCCAGAAATACATGGCCGCCAGCTTTGCCAATGTCGGCTACGCGCTGCCGGGCACCGTCAGTGCTTATAATATCGAGATGATGGAAGAACGGCAGTCTGTCTTGGCAGCCGGACCGGGCGGGGCGACGAAGTTCCTCGGCCGCGACGGTCATACGCTGGAAAAAGTATATATGCCGAAAGATGTCAATACATACATTCAGGCGCTGGACGACAAAATGGCTCGGCGCCGCCGTTTGTGTGCTATCGTATACGGAGGAGAGGATATTTAAAAATGGCTATTACTGCACCGAGAGGTACGCAGGATTTCCTGCCGGAACAGACGGCGGAATGGCAGTGGCTGGAAGCAAGAATCCGGCAGATCTGCTCGCTCTATGGTTTTGGCGAAATCCGTACGCCTATGTTTGAAAGTACCGAATTATTTTTACGGGGTATCGGGGAAACGACGGACGTCGTTACCAAAGAAATGTATACCTTTGAAGACCGCGGCGGCCGCAGCATGACCTTGCGTCCGGAAAACACGGCATCCGTCGTCCGGGCCTTTCTCGAGCACAAGCTCTACGGCGAACCGCAGGTCCATAAATTGTACTATATGGGGCCCATGTTCCGTCATGACCGCCCCCAGGCCGGCCGTTACCGCCAGTTCACCCAGTTCGGCGTCGAAGAAATCGGCTCCAAGGATCCGGCCGTCGATGCAGAAATCATCGCCATGGCCTTCCAGCTCTTCCGGGAACTGGGCCTTACGGATCTCGTCCTGCACCTCAATTCCGTAGGCTGCCCGAAATGCCGTCCCGTTTACCGCCAGAAACTACTCGATTTCTTCGCCGATAAGAAGGATCAGCTCTGCGACGACTGCAACTCGCGGCTGGAAAAGAATCCGCTCCGCGTCCTCGACTGTAAAGAAGACGGCGAAAAGATGATGAAAATGGGCGTGCCTTTGATTACGGATAATCTCTGCGATGAATGTAAGGAACACTTCCACAAAGTCCAGGAATATCTGACAGCCGTCGGCATTCCCTTTACCCTCGACCCGCGCCTGGTCCGCGGCCTCGACTACTATACCAATACGGCCTTTGAAATCATGTACGCTCCCTTGGGCGCACAGAGTACGGTCTGCGGCGGCGGCCGCTACGACGGCCTCATCGAAGAAGTGGGCGGTCCGTCGACGCCGGGCATCGGCTTTGCCATCGGTATGGAACGCTTGCTCCTGACCTTAAAGGAACAAGGCCTCATGCCGCCGATGGATGCCAAAAAGCCGGTCTTCATCGTCGCCCTCGGCGATGCGGCGAAGACCAAGGCCTTCGAACTCCAACAGGCTCTGCGCCAAAAAGGCTTCTATGCTGAAATCGACCTCTTGGGCCGCAGCATGAAGGGCCAGATGAAGTCGGCCAATAAGCTTAACGCCGATTACACGGTCATCATCGGTGACGATGAATTGGCCAACGGCGCCGCTATGGTCCGTGATATGGCCAGCAAAGAACAAGTCAGCGTTCCCCTTGATGGGATTGTTGCATATATGGAAACACACAAGAAGGGATGATTTACTCATGGATACAATGGAAGGTTTACACCGCTCCCACTACTGCGCTGAAGTAAGCGAAGCGGATAAGGGCAAAGAAGTCGTCTTGACCGGCTGGGTTGAACGCCGCCGCGACCACGGCGGATTGATTTTCATCGACCTCCGCGACCGCACGGGCATCGTACAGGTCGTCGCCTCTCCGGACTACGAACAGGCTTCTTTCGATAAGGCAGAACAGGTCCGCACGGAATACGTTCTCGTCGTCCGCGGCGTCGTCCGCATGCGTGACGCCGATACGGTCAACCCCAAGATGAAGACCGGCACGATCGAAATCCGCTGCGAAGAACTGCGCATCCTCAACTCGTCGAAGACGCCGCCGTTCTACATTGAAGACAACATCGACGTCGACGAAAAGATTCGCCTGAAATACCGCTACCTCGACCTTCGCCGTCCGGAAATGCAGAACAACCTCATCATGCGCCATAAAGTAAAGCATGCCATGCGCACCTTCTTGAACGGCCACGGCTTCATCGATATCGAAACGCCGGAACTGTGCAAGAGCACGCCTGAAGGCGCTCGTGACTACCTCGTACCGAGCCGCGTCAACGAAGGTAAGTTCTATGCACTGCCCCAGTCCCCGCAGATTTTCAAGCAGCTGCTCATGATCTCCGGCATGGACCGTTACTACCAGATTGCCCGCTGCTTCCGCGACGAAGACCTGCGTGCCGATCGTCAGCCGGAATTCACCCAGCTCGACATGGAAATGTCCTTCATGGACCAGGAAGAAATCCTGACCCTCGTCGAAGAAATGGTTCACTATATCTTCAAAGAAACCCTCGGTCACGACGTCAAGCTCCCGATTCACCGCATGACTTGGGACTACGCCATGGAAAACTACGGCTCCGACAAACCGGACCTGCGTTTCGACATGAAATTCACGGATGTCACGGAACTCGTCAAAGACACGGACTTCAAAGTCTTCCGCAGCGTCATCGACAACGGCGGCCAGGTTAAGGCCATCAACGTCAAAGGCGACGCCGACATTCCCCGCCGCGAACTGGACGGCCTCGTCGAATACGTCAGCCATTACGGTGCAAAAGGTCTCGCTTGGATCGGATTCCTCGAAGACGGCACCCTGAAATCGCAGATCAAGAAATTCTTCGGCGAAGACAAACTCCTTGAAATCGGTAAAGCCTGCGGCGCTGAAAAGGGCGACTTGGTCCTCATGATCGCCGACAAACCGAAGGTCGTTGCCGCCGCTCTCGGCGAACTGCGTAAAGAAATGGCTCGCCGCATGAACCTCATCGACGAAAACGAATTCGCCTTCACCTGGGTTGTCGACTTCCCGATGTTCGAATACAGCGAAGAAGAAAAACGCTACGTCGCCATGCATCATCCGTTCACGGCCATGCGCGACGAAGATATGGATAAACTCGAAACCGACCCGGGTCACGTCTATGCCAAGGCCTATGATTTGGTCCTCAACGGCATCGAACTCGGCGGCGGCTCCCTCCGTATCTACCAGCCCGACGTCCAGCAGCGCGTCTTTAAAGCCATCGGCCTGACACCGGAAGAAGCAGAACAGAAATTCGGCTTCCTCCTCCGTGCCTTCGAATACGGTGCACCGCCCCATGGCGGCCTGGCATTCGGTTTGGACCGCATGATCATGCTTATGCTCAAACGCAAGTCCATCCGCGACGTCATCGCCTTCCCGAAGACCCAGAACGCCATCGACCCCATGAGCGAAGCTCCGTCGGCAGTTGCATTGAAACAGCTGCATGAACTTCATATTCAGGTAGAAGAAGACTTAGTCAGCAAATAAGTTTGTACCATAAAACAAAAGAGAGGCTGTCCTTGTGGGCGGCTTCTTTTTTTGTATATAGATTGACAAACATCAATGTGAATATTATACTATTTATAGATTGATACATATCAATATGAAAGGGAGAGAGTCATGGAAGAAAAGGAAGCCATTCGCGTCTTTAAGGCCTTGGGAGATGAAAAGCGGCTGCGCATTTTGTCGCTCTTGCGCCAGGGTGAACGCTGTGCCTGCGTCCTCTTAGAAGACCTGAATCTGTCGCAGCCGACCTTATCGCACCATATGAAGATTCTCTGCGATGCCAATCTCGTCACCGGACGCAGAGAGGGGAAGTGGGTCTATTATTCCCTGAATACTCGCCAAGGGGAAGACCTGCAGCAGATGATCGGCGATTTGATGACACCTTCCGGTGACGCGGCTCCCGATGACAGGGACCGCTGCTGCTGAAGTCGGCGGTTTTTGCGATTCAATATATTGATAGATGTAAATGTATAAATTTATTGAGGAGGCTTTTATCATGAAAGAGATGGAAATTTTTGAACAAGCGATGTGCTGCCCGACCGGTCTCTGCGGCCCGTCTATCGATCCGGAACTATTACGCCTGTCGGCTGTGCTTGAAACCTTGAAGGGGAAGGGCATCGTCGTCGGCCGCTATAACTTGTCGAACGATCCTATGAAATTCGTTCAGACCAAGGCCGTTACCGATTTTCTCCAGGAACACGGACCGGAAGACCTGCCCCTCATCCTCGTCGACGGCGCCGTTCAGTTTTCGGGCCGCTATCCGACGAATGAGGAATTTGCGTCCCTCATCGGATTTGATATCGAGATTTTGAAAGACGCGGCTCAAGCCTCTCCTGATACGGCTTGTGACGACGCATCGCCTTGCTGCTGTGGGGAAGATGCAGGGGATGCTTGCTGCGGTGATGATACGGGCAGCGATACGTCCTCCTGCTGCTGTGGTGACGGCAGTTCTTGCTGCTGAGGTGGCCATGATGAAGTTATATGATCCCTTAGAAGCCGTTCGCACTAAATACCTTTTTCTGACCGGAAAGGGCGGTGTAGGCAAGACGTCGGTGGCCTGTGCGACGGCAGTTGCCTTAGCCGATGCCGGCCGCAAGGTCCTGCTCATCAGTACCGATCCGGCATCGAACCTGCAGGACGTCTTTTCCATGGAACTGAGTGATGAAGCGACGCCGATTCCCGAAGTACCTGACTTGTCCGTTGCCAACTTGGATCCCATCCAGGCTGCGGCTGCCTATCGGGAGAGTGTCGTCGGCCCGTACCGCGGCCTCTTGCCGGAGGCGGCCCTGCGCAATATGGAAGAGCAGTTGTCCGGCTCTTGTACCGTCGAAATTGCGGCCTTCAATGAGTTTACTCATTTCCTCACCGATGAGGCCGTAAGCAGCCAATATGACCACATCATCTTCGATACGGCACCGACCGGCCATACCCTGCGGATGCTGCAGCTGCCGTCGGCGTGGAGCCAATTCATTCAAAAGAGTAAGCATGGCGCGTCCTGCCTGGGGCAGCTGGCCGGCTTGGAGTCAAAAAAAGAAGTATATAAAAAAGCCGTGGAAACCTTGGCTGACGAGACAGCGACGACGATGCTCCTCGTAGCCAGACCGGATCTGCTGCCCCTGAAAGAAGCCGGTCGGGCCTCGGCAGAATTGGCGGCACTGGGCATTTCAAATCAAGTCATCGTCATCAACGGCAAGCTCACGGCTTGGGACGATGACCTTACCCGCAGCCTCTATGAAAAGCAGGCGTCGGCATTAAAATCCATTCCGGAACTGCTCCCGGCCCTGCCGATTTTTGAAATCCCCCTGCGTTCGTACAACGTGACCGGCCTCGACCATGTACGGGCTCTGCTCAAGGGTGAAATGGCCGAAGAGAAAGGGAACGCTGACGAGATGAAAAAAGTCAGCTCTCTTTCGTCGGTCATTGATGACTTAGAACAAAAGGGCCGCAAGATTATCTTTACCATGGGTAAGGGCGGCGTCGGCAAGACGACTGTTGCGGCGGCCATTGCCATGGAACTGGCTCGCCGCGGCCACCGCGTCCATCTGACGACGACCGATCCGGCAGCCCATGTAGATGACATCGTCGAACAGACGGCAGGCCTGACCATAAGCCGCATCGATGAAGGCGCCGCTTTGCAGCAGTATAGGAGGGCCGTGTTGGACGAAGCCAAGGCCAATGGCCTGGGGAGTGCGGACCTAGCCTACATCGAAGAAGACCTGCGCTCGCCTTGTACTCAGGAAATCGCCGTCTTTCATGCCTTTGCCGACATCGTCGACCGAGGCGGTGACCAAATCGTCGTCATCGATACGGCGCCGACCGGTCATACCCTGCTGCTCTTGGAATCGACGGAAAACTATGATAAGGAAATCCGCCGGACTCGCGGCGTGACGCCGCCGTCGGTACAGCACTTACTGCCGCGCCTTAAAAGTGACGATACGGAAGTGGTCATCGTCACCCTGCCGGAAGCGACGCCGGTCTACGAAGCGCAGCGACTCGAAGCGGACTTGAAACGGACGGAACTCCACTGCCGTTGGTGGGTCATTAACAAGGCTTTTTGCCGGGCCGGGACGACGAGTCCTTTGCTCTGGGCTAAAGCCAATCAGGAAATCCCTTGGATCAATACCGTTCATGACCATACAAAGGGGCATGCGGCTTTGATTCCTTGGAAAGCCGATGAAGTGCGCGGTTCTATGTTAGAAAACTTATAAGCAGTCGGTGTCGATACGTCGGTCATCGGCTTGCGAGGAGGCATGTCATGGATCATGAACAGGCTGGAAGTATCAGCTTTTTCCAGCGATATTTAACGGTTTGGGTATTTCTTTGTATGGTGGCCGGCGTCATTATCGGCCATACCGTGCCGGCTGTACCCGCCTTTTTAGATACACTGCAGGTCATGGGGATTTCCATTCCCATTGCCGTCTTGATTTGGGTTATGATTTATCCGATGATGATGAGCGTCGATTTTAAACAGATTCGGGCCATTGGCCGGGAACCGAAGGGCCTCTTTGTCACCTGGGCGGCCAACTGGCTCATCAAGCCCTTTACGATGTATGCTATTTCGTACTTCTTCTTGTACATCGTCTTTGCCGCCTGGATTCCCACTGATTTGGCTCAGGGCTATTTGGCCGGTGCCGTCCTTCTCGGGGCAGCACCGTGTACGGCTATGGTCTTTGTCTGGAGCGCTCTGACCAAGGGCAATCCCGGCTATACCATTGTCCAGGTTGCGACCAATGATTTGATCGTTCTTCTGGCTTTCGTGCCTATCGTCAAATTTCTCTTAGGCGTATCCCAAGTCGTCGTTCCTTACGGCGTCCTCTTTATGAGCGTCTTCCTTTTCGTCGTCATCCCTTTGGCTGGCGGCATTGCGACTCGGGTCTTTGTCGTCAAGCAGAAGGGTCTCGATTATTTTGAACAGCGTTTTATCCATAAGTTCGATTCCCTTACGACGGTGGGGCTATTGTTGACCTTAGTCATTATTTTCAGCTCCCAGGCTCAGGTCATCTTGTCCAATCCCATTCACATTCTGCTCATTGCCGTTCCCCTTATTTTGCAGACTTTCTTCATTTTCTTCCTTGCTTACGGGGCCTGTCGATTGTTGAAACTGCCCTTTGACATTGCCGCTCCGGCGGGGTTCATCGGGGCATCCAACTTCTTTGAACTGTCGGTGGCCGTGGCCATCGCACTCTTTGGCGTGACCAGCCCGGCCGCCTTGGCGACGACGGTCGGTGTCTTGACCGAAGTCCCGGTCATGCTGACCTTGGTCCGCATTGCCTTGGCGACCAAGTAAATTGAATATGGGTAGACAGAAAAGGACGCTATGAACTTTTTCATAGCGTCCTTTTTCTTGCCTATGCTGTATGTCAGGGAAGGAGGAGTTACTTGCCTTCGTAATAGTAGCGAGTCCACATGACGACTTCCGAGAGAGACGGGTGAGGGGTCATGGTTTCGCTGAAGGTGTAGACCGATTTCGGCGTCAGGGTCCGCGTCAAGGGCAGGGCCCGCAGTTTCTTTGCCGTGTTCGAAGCGATGTCTTCGTGGACGGGCTGAATGGTGTGTTCGCCGCTCATGAGGTTGTTGATGAAAGGCTGAATGAGGATCGAGGCTTCAGGGCCGATGATGTGGGCGCCGAGGATGAATTTCGTCTTTTTGTCGACGACCAATTTGATGAAGCCGTCGTCGTCCTGACCCGGTTCAAAGCCCATGGCGTAGCCCTTGGCCGAAGCCGAGTAGTGGTTGATGGCCGTTTCGACGTCGTAGCCTTTTTTCTTGGCGTTTTCTTCGCTCAGGCCGACTTGAGCTACTTCGGGATAGGTATAGGTGACGGCCGGGATGATGTCGTAGCTTGCCCAGCGCCAGTTTTCCGGTTCATTGCCCGAGAAGAGGTTGTGGGCAATGATTTCAGCTTCGTAATTGGCTTTGTGGCGGAAGGGAGCCATGCCGTTGATGTCGCCGAGAGCCCAGATGCCGTCAGCCGTCGTTTCCAGGAACTCATTGGTTTCAATGTAGCCTCGCTTATCGAGACGGACGTCGGTGTTTTCGAGGTGGAGGAGATCCGTCGTCGGCTTGATACCGGGGGCGACGAGGATTTCTTCGGCAGCGACTTCGGCTTCTTCACCGCTGTCAATGTCGCGAATCTTGAGGACTTTGAGACCGTCGCGCAGGGTAACGCTTAAGGTATCCTGTTTTAAGCGGACGTCCATGCCGTAGTGGCGGAACTGTTTGAGGATGAAGTCGGAAATGGCTTCGTCTTCTTTCGGCAGCAGGCGGGCGTTGTGCTGGACGATGGTGATCTTCGTGCCGGCAGCGTCAAAGACGTGGGCGAATTCACAGCCGATGGGGCCGCCGCCGATGATGATTAGGCTCTTATAAGGCTTCTTGGGGAAGGATTCACCGAAGAAGGATTCTGACGTCAGATAGCCGACGTCTTCGAGGCCCTCGATGCGGGGAATGTTGGTCCGGCCGCCGGTGGCGATGAAAATCTTGTCGCCCTGGATTTTTGCGCCCGTGCCGTCATTTAAGATGACGTCCAAAGTGTGATTGTCGACGAAGGCTGCCGTGCCGTTGTAGGTGTCGACGTTGGGGAACTTATCGTAGTAGCCTTGGATGGATTTGCTTTCATCGATTTTTTCCCAGAGTCTTTTTGCTAAAATATCCCAGTCGAGGCGGGCATTGTCGGCAAAGACACCGATGCGTCCGCCTTCGCGGATTTCACGGATGCGGCTGGCTGCCGTGACCATGACCTTAGTCGGGATGCAGCCGCGGTTCAGGCAGGTGCCGCCAAAGCTGCCCCGTTCGACGATGGCAACGGACAGCCCTTGGGTAATGGCAGCATCGGCAATGATGTTGGCCGACCCGGTCCCAATGAGGATGACATCATATTTTTTCATAAGCAAGACTCCTTTACTTTTCAGCTTCATAATTCACATTTAAATACAACCTTTTTCGTATAGTATAAGCGAAAGGCCTTATTTTGACAAGTCTTGACGAGGGAGGAGCGGTATATATATCGTAAAAATATGGCCCTTGTGTAAAACGAATAGTAATGGCATAATAGGGAAATATGCCGGGTGATAATTTTTTTACAATAAGAAGGGCCGTAAGGTCTGTACCCCAAAGATTCCCTCATAATTACTTTACACAACTCGCCGGGTATAGTATAATATCTATGTCGTACGGGTGCTCGGTGTCTCGATGACTCCGACGATCACTTAGCACTTTGCGAATAAGTTTTAATTTTTTACACATGGAGGAAAGATACAATGTTAAGCGTAGAAGAAAAAAAAGCAATCGTAGCTGAATTTGGTGCCAATGAAAACGATACGGGTTCTCCGGAAGTACAGATCGCGCTGCTCACCAACCGCATCACGTATTTGACGGAACATCTCCGCAGCCACAAGAAGGACCATGCGTCCCGCCGCGGCTTGTTGAAACTCGTTGGCCAGCGCCGTAATTTGCTCGGTTACTTGCAGAAACACGACCTCGATCGTTATCGTGCAATTCTCGAAAAATTGAACTTGCGTAAATAATTTCGCATACTGTAGGGCTGATGTGACTGCATCGGCCCTTTTTTCAGAACACAGGTTGGTAGGTTGTAGTTTGGGCGAATCGCCGATTTTTCCAAACTAGTGCCTATCACCTGTAAGATTCAAGGAGGTAACAATGGAAGAACAGAAATTCCAAATGGATTTCGCCGGCCGTCCGCTGGTGATTGAAGTCGGCAAATTGGCGAAGCAAGCCAGCGGTGCCGCACTGGTACGGTATGGTGACACCGCCGTTTTCGTAACGGCAACGGGGTCGAAGGAAGCCCGTGAAGATGCAGACTTTTTCCCGCTCACTGTCGATTACGAAGAAAAGATGTACTCTGTCGGCAAAATCCCCGGCGGCTTTATTAAACGAGAAGGCAAACCGCCCGAATCGGCAACTCTCTTTGCCCGTCTCATCGACCGCCCGATCCGTCCGCTCTTCCCGAAAACGTATCGTCATGACGTCCACGTCGTGGCTTATGATTTTTGCGTAGATCACGATAATGCCCCGGAAATCGCCGCTATGATCGGTGCCTCTGTTTCCCTGTGCATGTCTCATATTCCCTTTGCCGGCCCGATCGCCGGTGTCCGCGTCGGTCGCGTAGACGGTGAATTCGTCATCAACCCGACAGTCGCTCAGAGCGAAGCGAGCGATATGGACATCGTCGTCGCCGGTACGAAAGACGCCATCCTCATGGTCGAAGGCGGCGCTAAAGAAGTTCCGGAAGAACAGATCCTCGATGCCATCATGGTCGCCCATGAAGAAATCAAGAAAGTCGTCGAATTCCAGCTTTCCTTCTTGGACAGCATTTCCGTTCCCAAACAGGAATTCGTTGAAAAAGAACCGCCGACTGACATCGTCGAAGCCGTTCACGCTTACGGCGAAGAAGCCATGAAGACGGCAATCTTTACGGCCGATAAGATCGAACGCGAAGAAAAGATGAACACCGTCGAAGCCGACATCTATGAACACTTTGCCGACATCTACCCGGATAATGCCGACGACGTCGCCGACATTACTCAGAAGATGATCAAGGAAATCGTCCGCCACATGATCGCCGTCGACAAGATTCGCCCTGACGGCCGCCGCGTCGACGAAGTCCGTCCGGTCAGCTGCGAAGTCGGTCTCTTTGCCCGCACCCACGGCACAGGCCTCTTTACCCGCGGCCAGACGCAGATCATGAGCTTCTGCACCCTGGCGCCCTTGTCGGAAAGTCAGCACATTGACGGCGTCGGCCTGGAAACGGACCGCCGCTATATGCACCACTATAATTTCCCGTCCTTCTGCGTCGGCGAAACGAAGTCGTCCCGCGGTCCCGGCCGTCGTGAAATCGGTCACGGCAAATTGGCTGAACGGGCCTTGACGCAGGTCATGCCGAGCGAAGAAGAATTCCCGTACGCTATCCGCGTCGTATCGGAAGTCCTCGAATCGAACGGTTCGAGCTCCATGGGCAGCGTTTGCGGCAGCACCCTGTCCTTGATGGATGCCGGTGTGCCCATTAAGGCTCCCGTAGCCGGCGTCGCCATGGGTCTCGTTACCAAGGGCGAAGACTTCACTATCCTCACCGACATCCAGGGCATGGAAGATGCTCTCGGCGATATGGACTTTAAAGTTGCCGGCACGATGAAGGGCGTTACGGCCATTCAGATGGATATCAAGATCAAGGGCCTCAGCCGTGAAATCCTCGACCAGGCTTTGAAACAGGCTCACGAAGGCCGTCTCCACATCATGAGCAAGATGCTCCAGGCCATCGACGAACCGCGGAAGGAACTGTCTCCCTACGCTCCGCGCATCATTTCCATGCACATCAACCCCGATAAGATCCGCGACGTCATCGGGCCGGGCGGCAAGATGATCAAGCAGATTACCGAAGAAACGGGCGCTAAAATCGACATCGACGATTCGGGCTTAGTCTACATCGCAGCCGTCGACGGCGAAAGCGGTGACAAAGCGAAAGCTTGGATCGAAAAATTGACGGAAGACGTTGAAGTCGGTAAGACTTACGTCGGCAAAGTCACTCGCCTCATGAACTTCGGCGCCTTCGTCGAAGTCCTGCCCGGGAAAGAAGGCTTGGTCCATATTTCCCAGCTGGCTATGGAACGCGTTGAAAAAGTCGAAGACGTGGTCAACGTCGGCGATGAAATCATGGTCAAATGCGTCGAAATCGACAGTCAGGGCCGTGTCAACCTGTCCCGTAAAGCCCTCCTCGGCGGCGGTGACGAAGCTCCGTCTCACAGAAGTCGCGGTCCTCGCGGCGGTCACAGCGGCAATCGCGACCGCCAGAAACGGTAGGCCGTCATGACGGGCAGAGGTTTTGAAATCGTCACGGCCTATAAAGACCGTGACATCCATCTTCCCATTCGTAAGACGGCCAAGAGTGCCGGCTACGATTTGGAAGCTGCTGAAACGACGGTACTGGCGCCTCATGCCGTGACCGTCGTCCCGACGGGCCTTAAGGCTTTCATGGAAGGCGATGAATACTTGTCTATTTTCATCCGTTCCAGCCTGGCTTTTAAAAAGGGCCTCATGCTGGCCAACAGTACGGGCATCGTCGACAGCGACTACTATAATAACGAAGACAATGAAGGCCATATTATGATCGCCTACTACAATACGAACGATGTGGCCTATACGATTGAAAAAGGCGACCGCATCGGCCAGGGCATCTTCATGAAGTACCTGACCGTAAACGATGACGCTGCCGGCGGCCTGCGCACGGGCGGCATCGGAAGCACCGGCGTCTAACAGCTTTTTCAAGGAAACAACGGCCGGCAGGGGAGACCTTGCCGGACTGCTGTCATAAATGGATACCAACGATTATATATTTTTAATTAAGGAGGCTTAATTATGAAAATGTATGATGTCATCGTAATTGGTTTTGGGAAAGCCGGTAAAACCTTAGCCGGACAATTAGGCAAACAGGGCAAGAAAGTTGCCTTGATCGAAAAAGACAACGGCATGTACGGCGGTACCTGCATCAACGTCGGCTGCATTCCGTCCAAACGCCTTATTACCGAAGCGGCAACGGCTCCGACGTCTGATTTCGCATCTAAAGCTGCGTATTATAAAAAAGCCGTCGAAGGCAAACGCGAATTGACGGGCGCCTTGAACAAGGCTAACTACAATAAACTGATCCAGGCCGGCGTCGAAGTCATCGACGGCATGGCATCCTTCGTCGACGCAACGCACGTCGAAGTCAAGACGAAAGACGGCGTCCTCCAGCTCGAAGGCAAGCAGTTCGTCATCAACACCGGCGCTACGTCGGTCATCCCGGGCATTCCCGGTGTCAAAGACAGCGATAAAGTCTATACGTCGGAATCGATGATGGACTTGGATGAACTTCCGGAAAAACTGACCATCGTCGGCGGCGGCTACATCGGCTTGGAATTTGCAGCCATGTACGCCAACTTCGGCAGCAAGGTCACGGTCGTTCAGGATATCGACGTCTTCCTGCCTCGTGAAGACAAGGACATTGCCGATAACATCCGCTCCGTCCTGGAAGCCAAGGGCATTGAAATCGTAACCGGTGCCAAGACGACGAAAATCGAAGGGGCAACCCTCTATTACACCGTCGGCGACACGGATACGGTCTTAGAAGGCGACGCCATCTTGATGGCTACCGGCCGCCGTCCCAACACGGATGGTCTCGAAGCTCAGAAAGCCGGCATTGCCCTCTCGGACAGAGGCGCTGTCGTAACCGATGAACACCTGCGCACCAATGTTCCCAACATCTGGGCTGCCGGCGACGTCTGCGGCAATCTGCAGTTCACCTACATTTCCCTCGACGACAGCCGCATCATCATGTCTGACATGAGCGGTAAAGGCGACCGGACGACACAGAACCGCGGTGCTTTCTCGTACTCGGTCTTCATCGATCCGCCCTTCTCGCGGGTCGGCCTCAGCGAAAGCGAAGCCAAGGCTAAAAACATCGAATACCGGGTCATGAATCTGCCGGCTGCGGCCATTCCGAAGGCCAAAGTCCTGCGCAAACCGGAAGGCGTCCTCAAGGCCCTCGTCGGTGCGGACGATCAGATCCTCGGCGTTCAGCTCTTCTGCGCTGAATCCCATGAAATGATCAACCTCGTCAAGATGGCTATGGATAACAACTTGAAATACCAGGTCCTGCGCGACTTCATCTATACCCATCCGACGATGTCGGAAAGCTTGAACGATCTGTTTGCTTTCTAAATTTGTAACATAACCACACTCAGACAGCGGCAGCCTTCCGGATATTTCCGGGGACGCCGAGCCGCTTTGCATATAAGAATACAGCCTGCGGCTTGCTGTCGGCGTTGGAATAAAAAGCTTCTCGGGTTCGCAGCAGCGGAGTTCGGGAAGCTTTTTTTGAAAGGATGATAACATGAGTATCAGTAAGGAAACCCTCGTTTCTCGTAAGGAAATCATGAAAGGACGGGTGCTCCACGTAACGGTGGACACCGTGTCCATTGATGACGGTCAGGGTGGGGAACAGAAGACGGCCACCCGTGAAGCCGTTTGGCATTTCGGCGCCTGCGCCATCCTGCCGTTGACCGATGACGGCAAGATTATCCTCGTCCGCCAGTACCGCTATGCAGCAGCTGTTGCCATGCTGGAAGTACCGGCCGGGAAAATCGAACACGACGGCGAATCGCCGGATTACTGCGCCGCCCGGGAACTCGAAGAAGAAGCGGGCGTGACGGCCAAAGAAATCCTGCCCATGGGATACGTCTACACGTCGCCAGGTTTCTGCAACGAACGGATTTACCTCTATTTAGCCAGAGGTCTTGAAAAGGGCAAACAGCACCTCGACGACGACGAATTCATGAACGTCGAATACTATACGCCCCAGGAAGTGGAAGCCCTCATCGATAAGAACGAAATCACCGATGCCAAGACCATTGCCGCCTTTGCCAAGGCCCGCAAATATCTGCCGGGCTTATAAGGAGGGGAGCACATGAAATTCAATCGCATCATCGTCATCGTTACCGACAGCGTCGGCGCCGGCGGAGCTCCCGATGCCGAACGCTTCGGCGATAAAGGGGCCGATACCTACGGCCACATCGACGCTAACGTCCCTTTGAGCCTGCCCAATCTGCGCCGCATGGGCCTTGGGAAGGTCGCCAACATCCATTATGAAGATACGGACGTCGTCGGCTCCTACGGTCTCATGGAAGAAATTTCCATGGGCAAGGATACGACCAGCGGCCACTGGGAATTTATGGGAAACCCCGTCGAAAATCCCTTCCCGACCTTTGAAAAGGCCTTTCCGAAAGATCTCCTCGATACCTTTACGGAAAAGACGGGCTATGGCTACATCGGCAATGAAATCGCCTCGGGGACGGAAATCATCAATCGCCTCGGCGCCGAACACTTCAAGACCGGCAAGCCCATCGTCTATACGTCGGCCGACAGCGTCTTCCAAATCGCCGCTCACAATGACGTCATTCTCTTAGAAGAATTGTACCGCATCTGCGACATTACGCGCCGCGAAGTCTGCGTCGGCCCTTATGAAGTGGGCCGGATCATTGCCCGTCCCTTTGTCGGGGAACAGGGGAACTTTGTCCGCACGGGAGACCGCCGCGACTATAGCCGTCTGCCGAAGCGGAAGATGGTCTTCTCCTACTTATCGGACGCAGGCTATGCCGTCGTCGGCGTCGGTAAAATCGGCGACATCTATGCCCATATCGGCCTGACCGAATCGTATCACACGGCCAACAACCACGAAGACATGGTAGTCCTGTGGGAACAATTAGCCGCCCACCGCAAGAATCAGGGCCTGCTCATGGCCAACTTCGTCGACTTCGACAGCATGTACGGCCACCGCCGCGACGTCGAAGGCTACGCCAATTGCCTGGAAAGCTTCGATAAAGACTTAGGACCCCTCATGGCGGAAATTCAGGATGACGAACTTCTGGTCATCACGGCCGATCACGGCAACGACCCGACCTGGCACGGCACGGATCACACGCGGGAACGCGTCCCGGTCCTGGCCTACAGCCCGTCCCTTAAAGACGCTGTCGACCTCGGCATTCGCAAGACCTACGCTGACCTCGGCATGACTATCATGGATAATTTCGGCCTGACGGGCCTTCAATTCGGAACCAGCTTTTTAACAGAACTGAGGTGATCCTATGTGGCCTATGGACTGCATCGCTCATAAGCGGGACGGACAGGTCTTAACCGGTGAAGAAATCCGCCGCTTCATTGCCGACTACACGGCCGGTCGCATTGCCGACTACCAAGCGGCAGCTTGGCTGATGGCCATTTATCTTCAAGGCATGACCGACGAAGAGACGACGGAATTGACCCTGGCTATGGCAAAATCCGGTGACATCGTCGACTTATCGTCCATCCCGGGAATCAAAGTCGATAAGCACAGCACCGGCGGCATTGCCGACACGACGACCCTCATCGTCGCGCCCCTCGTCGCCGCAGCCGGCGTGCCCGTCGCCAAGATGAGCGGCCGGGGACTGGGCTTTACGGGTGGTACGGCGGATAAACTGGAATCGATTCCCGGTTTTCACGTCGTCCTGCCGGAAGAAAAATTCTTAGAACAAGTGCGCCGCGTCGGCCTGTCCCTCATTACCCAATCCGGCGAAATTGCAGCGGCTGACAAACTGCTCTATGCCCTGCGCGATGCGACGGCGACCGTCGAAAGCATCCCCCTCATCGCCAGTTCCATCATGAGCAAGAAAATCGCCTCCGGTGCCGATGCCATCGTCCTCGACGTCAAATACGGCGACGGGGCTTTTATGAAGACTAAAGAACGGGCGCAGGAACTGGCCAAGATCATGGTCAGCATCGGCCGCCTCGCCAGTCGTCCGACGCGGGCTGTCATTACGTCCATGTCGGCGCCCTTGGGTACGGCCATCGGCAATGCCCTCGAAGTTGATGAAGCCGTCGAAGCCTTGTCCGGCAAAGGCGGGCGGCGTCTCATGGAAGTCGTCGAAGCCTTAGGCGCTCAGATGCTCATCGTCGGCCAAAAGGCAGCCGATGAAGCACAGGGACGGGCTATGATCCGCGACCTAATCGCTTCCGGTAAGGGCCTGGCTAAGTTTAAAGAATGCATCAAGGCCCAAGGGGGCAGCACGTCGTGGATCGGCAAGCACCCGCTTACTAAGGCCGAGCAGGTCTTTACGGCGGTCAGTACCGACGGCGGTTATATCACCCGCATCGATGGGAGGGCCCTCGGCGAAATCGCCATGGAAATGGGTGCCGGTCGGGCCCGGAAAGAAGACGCCATTGAGCCCATGGTCGGCATCCGCCTCTTTAAAGAACTCTACGATCCGATACGACCCGGCGAAGCCTTATTCACCCTATACGGAAAGAAAGGCGACGATATGATGGCCCTCGCTCAGCGTGCTGCCGACCATATCATCGTAACCGATGAACAGGCTGCTGTTCAGGAACCTGTCGTCAGTGACATCATCTTATAAAGGGCAGAGAAAAGGCCTTGTACCGTTTTTGAAAGAAGCGGGCAAGGCCCTTTGCCAAGAAAGGAAACTCATGAAAGAAACACGGCAAATCCCTGTACAGAAGGGGAAAACCTATGAATTGTCCATTGCCGGCCTGGGAACGAGCGGCGAAGGCATTGGCCGCTATGAAGGCTTTACGGTTTTCGTGCCCTATGCGCTGCCCGGTGAAACGGTGCGGGCCCGGGTGACGATGGTCAAGAAGACCTACGCCTCGGCGGCTTTAGAACAAATCCTCACGCCGTCGCCGGATCGGGAAAAGCCGCCCTGTCCGGTCTATGAACGCTGCGGCGGCTGTCAGCTCCAGCACCTCAGCTATGAAGGCGAACTGAAAGAAAAACGCCAGCAGGTAAAAGATGCCATCGAGCGCATCGGTCATTTGCAGGGCGTCGACATCCTGCCCGTCCTCGGCGCCAAGACGCCGTGGAATTACCGCAATAAGATGCAGTTTCCCGTCGCTGCCGCCGGCAAGCGAAACGTCGCCATCGGCTGTTTTGCAGCCTCGACACATGAAGTCATCGACGTCGAAAACTGTGCCATTCAGAAAGAAGGCAATAACGTCATCGCCGCCGTCGTCCGCCAGTGGATGAAAGATTTCAAGATTCCGGCCTACGACGAAGACGCCCGGACGGGCATCGTCCGTCACATCATGGGCCGCGTCGGCGTCCACACGGGAGAAGTCATGGTCTGCCTGGTGACGGCTTCCGACATGGTCCCTCACATGAAAGACCTCGTCCAATACCTGCGCCGCGACGTGCCGGGCCTTAAAAGTGTCGTCCAAAACGTCAACAAACGCCATACCAACGTCATCTTAGGCAATAAGACCAAGACCATCTACGGCAGCGGCACTATTCACGATTCCATCGGCTCGTTGACCTTCCACATCTCGGCCCAGTCCTTCTTCCAGGTCAACAGCGAACAGGCCCAGCGCCTTTATGAAACGGCCCTCGACTTTGCCGATTTGAAAGGCGGGGAAATCGTCGCCGACGTCTACTGCGGAACGGGGACGATCACCCTGTTCTTAGCCCAGAAGGCCAAACAAGTCTACGGCATCGAAATCGTCGACTCGGCTATCCGCGACGCCGTCCGCAACGCCAAGGACAACAAGATTGGCAACGCCCAATTCATCTTGGGCGACGCCATCTATAAACTGCCCGAACTCATTCGAAACGGCGTCCGCCCAGACGTCATCGTCTTGGACCCGCCTCGTGCCGGCTGCGGCGAACCGGTCTTAAAAGCCATCGCCAACAGCAAACCGAAACGCGTCGTCTACGTCTCGTGCAACCCGGCGACATTGGCCCGCGACCTGGCTTACCTAAACGATCACGGCTACCATACCAAGAAAGTACAGCCCGTCGACATGTTCCCCCGGACCCATCACGTAGAAGCCGTGGCCCTCATTACAAGGGAAAAGTAAGGATCGAGTGATTGAGCCTCATTCGGAATTTAAAAAGGGGAGAGCATCAGAAAAATGGGCTTTCATACGGTTGAATCCGGTGAAAACACCGAGTGGAGTACAAAGGGAACTCCCGTCATGGAAGTAAAAATGGAAATGGATTTGTAATTGCTTAAGCTGAGAAATCTCAGTTTAATGCGATGAAACGAGGCTCTCAGTCACTATTGTGAAATAGATGATTGAGAGCCTTTTTATATACAAAATTTTCAGAAATGCTGCAGGGGAGGACTTGTCTTTTTGCTTGAAAATTATATCTGATTCGGGATTAGACCGCGATGATCTACTGCTCGTTTGCAGAAGAGGGGACAACACGGATTTACAAGAAGTAACCGAAACGCGTTGCCTACGTTTCCTGAAACCCGGCGAGCCTGCCCCGCGACCTGGATCCCTTAAAAGAACACGGCTGTCAGAAATAAAAAGTACAGCCCGTCGATATGTTCCCTCGGACTCACCATATTGAAACCGTGGCCCTTATACCTCTATAATGGTAAAGAGCTAGCTGCACTTTCGTATGCAGCTAGCTCTTTATACTTGACTTTTCTTTTTCGGCTCAAAAGACACTTTTAAAACCATGTTCATGCCGGCAGCCAGGCGCTGTAAAATCTTTAAGGAAGGATTTCGGCTGCCATTTTCAATTCGGCTGATTTCTGTTTGGGCAATACCTGTTTTCTCGGCTAATTCCTGTTGGGTAAGATGCTGAGCAATTCTTGTGTCTACGATAGCCCGGATGATATTCATTTCGGGTTCAACTTCCATATAAGCAGAAGCAAAAGCAGGGTCTTTCATCTGTTCTGCTTTAAAGTCTGTTAAGCGTTTCATGTTAATTCCTCCATTCGGCGAATGTAATCGGTTCGACGCTTTTGTGCCAGAGATATTTCTTTTGGTGGCGTTTTCTGTGTTTTTTTAGTAAAGCCGTTAGTAACGGCGATCTTTCCTCCTACATAAAAGAAAAACAAGGCTCGTGTAATTCCTCCTATCTATATTGTATGAGATATAACTCATATACTCAAGTTTGTTTTCCAGAAAATTTAGGATGAAGCCCCGTCTTTTCATAGCGATGAGGAGGGAATCATTTTAGGGATATGCGCATCGTGGCTTGAAAAAAGTGGAACCAGCACCTTGAGACGCTGACTTTTAGCTATAAAGGCTTATGCCTCCCGTCGAGCCACCCTTTTACGGGTGGAAGCGACTGTAACATGGTTGTGGGGAAATTTTAACGTAATCCGCTGGAAATTATCCCTCTCTGAGGTAGTGGATGAAGGCGAGCTGGCGGCTTTGCATAAGTAATTAAGCCAAATAATTGCTCTGTGGATAGTTTTTTAGTATAATCAGTAATATGATAACGGATTGATTATAATACTGAATTGCAAAATAATAACTATCTAGCAGCATATAATGTACCCGAAGATGTGACATTCTGGTGCTGTTTGGAATGTAGATACCTCTGGTCGTATATAGCCGATTAGAGATACTAAGTATACAAATTTCATTTGAAAGGAGATTCGTTATGAAGAAATTAGCAGCAGCAGTACTTTGCAGCCTTGCCATTACCGCAACAGCAGGTTTTAATGTGGCTGAGGCAGCTCATGGAGACAAGGTAAATATTGCAGAGCCTTTCAAGGCGACGGTCCTTGTCGATGGCCTTGGTTCTCCCTGGGAAGTCCTTTGGGGACCGGACGATTCGTTGTGGGTAACGGAACGGCAGTCGAAATCGATTTCTAAGGTCGACCCGAAAACGGGTAAGCATACGGTGCTGTATACCTTCAAAAATGCCGTTGCAGCGCCGCCTCATCAAGGGGTTCTGGGGCTGGCCTTGGATCCGCAGTTCCTTAAGGGCAATAACTACGTCTACACGGCCTATACCTATGAAGTCAATGGTGAAAAGCATGCCCGTATTGTCCGCATGACCTATGATCCTAAGACAGAGACCCTCCGTGATGAAACGGCTATCCTCGATAATCTGCCGGCCAGCGTTGACCATAACTCCGGTCGTCTCCGTTTTGGACCGGACGGTAAACTGTACTATACCATCGGTGACCAAGGTCATAATCAGGGAAGTCACGTAGCCGATGAAATCCAGGCGCAGATGCTGCCGACGGCAGCGCAGGTTGCTGCTAAAGATTACAGCCTCTATCCGGGCAAAGTGTTGCGCCTCAATAAAGACGGTTCCATTCCCGATGATAACCCCGTATTGAATGGTGTCCGCAGTCATGTATATGCCTATGGATTCCGCAATTCCCAGGGCCTCGCCTTTGTTGGCGATAAACTCTTTGCGACAGAGCATGGCCCGTCTACGGATGATGAGCTGAACCTCATTGAAAAAGGCGGCAACTATGGCTGGCCTTATGTTGCAGGCTATCGGGATAATGAATCCTATGTGTATGCCAACTATTCCAAGGCTCCCAAAGAATTACAGGCAAAATTCGATCCCAACAACATTCCGGCAGGCGTTCCCACTCAGAAGGAAACCGACTTTGATGCTCCGAATCTCAAAGATCCGCTCAAATCCTTTAATGTCGTCCGCAACGGCTATAATTTTGCCGATGACACCTATGCACCGCTTTACTATATAGGCTGGCCGACCATCGCTCCTTCCAGCGTGGCCTACTATCCGGACAACGGAAAAATCAAAGAATGGCGGAATTCCCTGCTCATTACGACCCTTAAGAGCGGCGCCATCTATCGGGTGAAACTCGACGGCAAGAGCGAACAGGTCCAGGGCGATGTAGAAAAAATGTTCAAGACCAATAACCGTTACCGCAATGTTCTCGTAAGCCCGGATACGACAAAAATCTACGTGGCGACCGATAACGGGGGCAATGCCATGGGTAAAGACGGCAAGCCCATTACAGAAATGGACAATAAGGGAGCCATCATCGTCATCGAATACACGGGAGATAAGAAGGACAAATAAAGAGACGAATTCCCGTCAGGAATTGGCGGGGTGTATACAATGTTCTAATGGACATCGATACAACGTGCCTAGCTAACAATGCTGCCTGAAAATAGTCGTGATACGTTGATTTGATGCGGTATGAAATTTAAAGATCTATGAAAAGAGCTATGAACTTATGGAAGGCTGTATCCATTGGTTCATAGCTCTTATTTTTATCTGTGAGGGTTATGCTGTTGATTGGGGAATCATCATCTTATTGCTATACCGGTGGCCGGTGCGTGCCTGTATAACATTTTATGACAAGGGACTTTCCATGAGAATGGGTTATCGCTGTCTGTTGAGTCACTTTTTTTTGATGGAGACGACTCAGAACCGGTTACTTCAATGTTTGTGGTACGATAACTTGGCTTTCTTGGAGGTTGTTTTGATTGTTGACCGTAATGGCTTCCGGTGCCTTGTTTTTTGTGACCCACTGGTCGAGATCATTCAGTAGATCGCGGCTGATGGTAAAGAGGGATCCGCTGCCGTGACCATAACCGGGTGCCAGGTAGAAGCGGTACAGGTCGGATGCTGCTTTGTCACCCATGAAATGATGCAGGTTCTTGATGTAGTCCACCGTTCCCTTTACGGCAACCAGTTGGTCCGCCGTCCCATGAAGGATAATCATCTTTCCGCCGTGTTTGGCAAAGGCACGCAGGTCCGGACTGGTGGCATCTAATAAGGCGGCTGCTTTGGCAATGTTGGCGTGATCCCGGTGTTCATCGAGTTGATCCGGATCAAAGTTCCCGTCCTGCATGATCTGGTATTTGATGACGTTGTCGCTGAACTGCATCATCATGCCGTCTCGTTTCCCCGGAGTGCTGCCGAATTGATTCATGTCCTCGTCAATCAGAAGCTGAGACACTGAATAGCCGGGCATGATCGGAACCTGGGGATCGGCCAGCGTTTCCGGCGTAAACTTTTTATCGGCTAAAAATTGATTCCAGACGGCTGCTTGCTGCGGTGTGAGTTTGTCTTTTAAGCGCTGGTTGATTTCCGGCAGTTTAGCGTCCGCTGCGTAGGGATCGGCAATCAGGCCGTCTTTTTTGCCGTCTGAGGCATCGGCTGTGTCGGTCACGACCTTTTTTATCACGGCAAAGGTTTCCGGACTGATCCAGCCGCTTCCTTGCTGTGACAATACCGCTTTTGTATCTTCGTGATCTTTCAGCGCCTTGGGAATCCAATTGAGGACGGGGTAGAGGGACACGATGCCGTCGTAATCGTCCGGATATCGCTGGGCTGCCATCAGGGCTTCTCGGCCGCCGTTGGACCCGCCGATGAAATAGGTCCGCTGCGGCTTTTCTCCGTAATAGGACAGGACGATGGCATAAGCAGTGTCTTTCGTCTTCTTTAGTTGGTCCGAAGCAAAATTATGGAGGGCTTCGTCATTGACGGCCCATGTGGAATCCCATACGTCTCCTTTATGGCCGCCATCGCTGCCAAAGGTCACATACCCTTGATTGAGGGGCGGTACGAGTTCTGCTCCTTGGCCTTCTGTCTGGCCGTCGGCGGTAACCAGGGTGCCATTGAAGCCGCCTCCGCCGAACTGGACCATTTTATGGTTCCAATGACGCGGCAGATTGACTTGGAATTCAATATCCGGCGCCTGTGCATCGACGGGTTTAATGCTGCCGCGGACGGCATAATAGTCTCCGGCTTTCGTCGGGTCTGGATTTTTAGGAATATAGGTTACCGTTTGAATGACGGCGCCTTTCGTAGGCAGGGCCAAGGCCGACGCTTCGATGGTCTGAGGGATACGCTCATTCCGGTGGGGGACGGCAGCACTTGTTTTGGCAACCGTTTGCAGGGCTGCCGTAACGGGAACGGGCTGTGCTGCCAGAACGGTTGACCCAATCCCCAGCGTTAACAGCAGGGCGGATGTGACAGCCGCTGCCTTATAATTTAATTTTCTCATGATGGACTCCTTTTCATTGGCTGATTTTTTTCCCGATTCCATAATAGCCAAAATCGTTTCCGACGCCATAGACGATGGGCTTCAAGTGCTCCAGTATCGAGATATCTTTTTGCAGTAAGGTTTCATCCATTTCGACATCCATTACTTGGCCGATGAATTGAGTGTGCGAGCCTATTTCATGGATTTGAATGATTTTGCACGCTAAATTGATTGGGAATTCTTGTATGTACGGGGCATCTACGACGTTGCTCCGTATAGCGGTAAGGCCCAGTTCTTTGAACTTGTCAACGTTTTTGCCGGAAAACCGTCCGCAGTAAGCGGCTTCTTTGGTAAAGTCTTCCGTCGCTAAATTCAGGGTAAAGGCTTTTCGTTCCATCAAGGCATGGTAGGTATGCGTTGCCGGCCTTACCGATATACAGACGCAAGGGGGGATGCTGTTGCATACACCGCCCCAACCTACGGTCATGACATTGGCTTTTCCATCCCGGTCATAAGTGGCTGCCAGATAAACCGGGGTGGGATATATGGCTAATTTTGCTCCTATATTACGTTTCATCGGTTTCACCCGTTCCTTTCTTTGTGACGATATATGCTGCAAACGCTTTTCCGGCACCGGTAAGTGCCGGAAGCATGTACGCTTTATTGAATTGAATGACGGGAAGCCGGTCAACGGCTGCTATTTGCATATGGGATAATACGTCTTCCATATGAGCTAAACAGGAAATGGCCCCTAATCCGGTTCCGCCGGCACAGGCGACAAGCATGCATTTTTTCCCGCCAAGGAAGTGATTTTTCCCGGTTTCACAACGTCGCAGTCTGTCTAAAAATGATTTCAGATTTTCTGCCATATCGTGCCAATACACAGGCGTCACCAACACGAATCCCTCGGCTTCTTTCATTTTTTCGTAGAGGCCCATAAAATCATCTCGGATGATGCAAGAGCCCTTTTCCCGACAATCTCCCCAGCCGTTTTTACAGGCCAGACAATGTTTTATTGTCAGTCGGTTCATATGCAGCGTTTCAACGAATACGCCGGTTTGTTCCATTCCTTGTCGGATCCTTTCGGTTGCGGCGGCGGTCAAACCGTCTTTATTGGGACTGGCCCATATCATCAATAGTTTCATAACATACCTCGTTTCTATCCTTTCATGCATTGCGCTTCCCCGTTTCGTTCTCCTTGTCCGTGCGTTCCATCGTACCCGTGTCGACCTTCTTCCGGCTTACACTTTTTGACGCAGTAAGGTTTCTTTCTTTCCCCTTGGTTCTTTTTTGTGGTATAGTGAAAAGGGAAAGGAGTGTTAACCATGGGCCATATTCTTCCTACTTATTATTTTTCCGGTGAGTATGAAACCCTGTACCCGGACTTACTTACCTTGGAACATACTGAAAAAGTTTTTCACAAAGGTGATTTCTTATGGACTATCGGGGAACCGATTACAACGGTCTACTACTTCCGTTCCGGAATTGCAGAAACGTATGTAGAGCATGAAAAGGGGCATCGAAAAATATTATCCTTTCATGGCGCAGGCACCATCTTTCCGGGGATGCAGAAATCTCATTACAAAATTGAAAATGCGATGGTTATACAAGCCTTGACGGACGTAGCCGTCACTGCTTTTAAACGAGAGGATTTTTATCAATTTTCTCTCCGGAATCCGGCTTTGATGGACCGGCTGATCGAACATCAATCAGCCTATATCAACATGCTCATTTATGACGTGGCCCATCAGCGCTATAATTACACCTTCCTCAAACTCTGTAATTTTCTGTTTCTCATGGCCGAGAATAACCGGGACGGCAGCCATTCTGTCGCGATTACGCAGGAAAACATAGCGAACTTATTAGGGGTGGGGCGTAATCACGTTACAAAGTGCCTGTCCCGTCTGCGGCAGGAAAACATCATCAAGGTACAACGCGGTTGTATCAACATCTTGGATTTCGATAGATTAGCAGCCTACTGTTCACAGGAAACGCAGAAAACGGCTTCCTCTAAGTAGCATAGCATAAAAGCATTTTCTTGTTCTGTTCCCCAGGTAACAAAAAGGGAAGAAACAGAAAGTGCGGCTTGTTCGGTAAGAATTTAAAATCCCGAGAGGGGCTTATTAAAGCGCTTCTTGGGACTTTTTTTGTTTGGACGATTTTATTTTTTTGACAATGGATTTGACAAAGAGAGGAGTCTGCCCTTATACTGGAAATCAGTCAAGGTAATGAGAACGGTTTTTGGAAACACGATATTAGCGTCAAATATGGGTGGGGTTGAAAGTTTTAAAAATAGCCTGTTGCCTGGTTCCTGAGGGGATTAGGGCAGGCTGCTTCGTTAGCGTAACGATGAATATTAGACGAGTGATAGAAAGGTGAGACTGATGAAAGATACGAACAGAATTTGTGATATACTCCACATTAAATACCCCATTGTCCAGGCTGCGATGAACTGGATTACCGATGCGAAGATGGTTGCTGCCGTATCTAATGCCGGTGGCATGGGCGTTTTAGGCCCGAATGCCGGTGCAAAATTTGAAGGCCATCAACGCATTAGTACGGAAGACCGATATCGTAATGAATTTCGTAACATTAAGGCGCAGACGGAAAATCCCTTTGCGGTCAATGTATTCCTGCCGGAAGACGGAATGACGGACATGGAGGCCTATTCAGAAAAAATCATTGACGTCGCCTTTGAAGAAGGGGTAAAGATTTTTGTAACCGTTGGCCAAGTTAATAAAAAATTGGTTAAGCAAATGAAACAAGGGAATGGGATTTGGGTTCATCGAGAACTGACGCCGTCGCCGGAAGCGGCCCGGTTGGCAGAGTCTGAAGGCGCGGATATCCTCATTGCCACGGGGTATGATGAAGGCGGATGGATCCCTCAAAATCAAATCGGGACTTTTTCTATTGTGCCAACCATTGTAGATGCGGTTCAGATTCCGGTCATGGCTACGGGCGGTATTAACGACATTCGCGGCGTAAGGGCTGCCTTTGCCCTTGGCGCGGAAGGCGTTTATGTAGGGACCCGCTTCATTCTGTCCGACGAATGCCCGGCGTCGGATGCTTGTAAACAAGATATTATTCAATCAAAAGGGAAGGACTTGGTTTTTGTGTCCGGGACGCAGCGCTCCACACCGCATACATTTGCTAAAGAATTAGCCCGCCTGTACGAAGCAGGCATGTCCACAGCGGAACTCGATGAAAAAATCAATCAAATCGATGGCCTTCGCCCGGGGATGCTGGAAGGCAGGTTAGATGAGGGCATCGTTTCGGTCAACACGGCGATAGACTTGATTAAGGATGTAAAAAGTTGTGAAGGCATTGTCAAAGAACTGATGGCGGATTTTATCGATTGATGTCTGAAGTGGACCTCTGAATAGGGTGAAGTCCTGAGTAAGATTGAGCGGCCTCCCGAAGTTGGATTTAAAAAATCTAAGTTCGGGAGGCTGTTTTTTTTTGTATGTCGGGGTTATTCGGTGGGGTGAAAAGATTTACGAAATCATTGCAGCTCTATCATGAGGTCTGTTTGGATATCCTGAAAAATAGAGGCTAAACCTGTCGATAGGATCATACCTATCGGCATTTTTTGTTATATATTTGGACATATAGTTTTCTTTACCCGGGACTTTCCGTCCTTTATAGGCAAAGAATAAGGGCGTAATAAGGTGATTTGTTAATCGAGTGAAATTCTATTAAATGGCTTTGTACTGAGGTTTATGTGGTTTTTGAAATGCTCTTTTCCGATGAAGGGTAACGCGTTACAGAAAGAGCAGATAAGAAGAGATAAGAAAAGAAGGGAGATAAGATATAGAACAGACAAGATACAAGAGGGGAAAATGAAAAGTTTGAAAAAAACTGTAGACGATTCTTAGGCGATGATATACAGACGCCTTAAAAGCCGGTACCGGTATGATAACAGGCAGCAGGGATTTGTGAAATGATGTTATTGAATTATCGATACGAATCATGCATTCATGGTTATCGGCTATAATAGGTCCGGGCAGCCCGGATTACCTGATAGACCGCAGATTCCTTATCCGTCAGCGACTTTTTTAGGCTGTAGAGGCCTAACTGAGCCACCGGTGATTCAGGCCAGGAAAACACGGCCAGTTCCTTGTGTACCGGCAGCAGATATTCCGGCAGGAGAACATAACCGGCACCGCATAAGGCCAGCGTACAGGCTTCACTGGCATTGGCACAGATGATATTGTCCAGTTCTTCATTGACTGGCAGGAGGCGGTGGCCCCGGGAAAAGACGTGTTTTAATAAATAGGGAGGGATGTCAAAAATTTGCCGATACGATAAGAGTTCTTCCGAAGAGACGTGGTTTCGGCCTTTCTTTTTATTATTCAGGGCCAGGGGATGGTCTTTACGGCAGACGCAGTAGAACTGTTCGGTGTGCAGCGGTGTAAAGACAATACTTTCGTGATTGAATTTGGCATCTTTGATCGTAAATATTAAATCCAAATTCCCCGATGCCAATCGCTGTATATTGGCATCGGTCTGATCCAGTGTGAAGGCTGCCGTTAATTTTTCATTCCGCTCTAAAACGGGTCGTAAGAAGGTGCCCAAAAGGGGCATCGCCTGGGTATCCATGTAACCGATGCGCAAGACTTGGTGAGCCTCCGTTTGGAAATGGGAAATCCATTTCAGGCTGTGATAGTAGGCCTGCAGCATGGACTGTGCTTCCGGCAAAAAACGGGCTCCAACCTGGGTCAGCGATACGGTTCGAGTGGTTCGGTGAAAGAGCTGCGTTCCCAGTTCTTTTTCTAAAGATTGTATTTGCCGAGATACAGCGGGTTGAGTCATATTCAGCTCTTCTGCAGCTCTCATATAATTGAGCGTATTGGCCAAGGTGGTAAAGCATTCAAGCTGGGTGGTGTGCATGGGGAAGTCTCCTCCCACTAATACGATTTATTTATTAATTATACCATATATTTATTTCACCGGAGATTTTTTTCATGTTATGATGACAGCATAACTGAAATGTGCCGATTATCTGACACAAAGCATATAACGAGTTAACCTGAAAGGAAGAGACTTATCATGAAGAATTCTAATTTTGCAAAACTATTCCTGGCCTTAGGCGTTTCGGCTGCCTCTTTAGGCCTTATCTCGATGCCAATGATATCGGCAGCCTACGATACGGTGCCTCAGCCGACTGTTGCGGCGGCCGCAGCGGTACCTCGACCGGTTGTCGAAAATTTGAAACTGGGGTCAGTAGCAGTCTATGATTTCGGTACGGTGAAAATCCATGCCTATCAGAGTAAGGATGCCCTCGGTGATGAAACGTATGTCTTTGAAAACGACAAACATCTGGTTTTGTTAGAATCTACGGCCTTTAACGCCAATAACCAAGAATGGGCCGATTATATCAAATCCTTAAAGAAGCCTGTCGCAGGGGCCTTGATGGCCTATCATCCCAATGGGGCAGCTGCGTACGGGACCCGCATCTATGCGACGGAAAGGGCTTTGAAAAACTGGCAAAAAGACGGCGGCATCTATGATTTGACCGAAAATTTCAAGAATGCCTTTGGCAAAGAGGCCGTGGCCGGAATCTTGCCGACCAAGGCAAAGATACTGCAAGACGGACAGTCTATCACCCTTGGCGGTATCCTTTTCCATATCCTGCCTGCCGGTGATGCGGCCTACAGTGTTGAAATTCCGCAAATTAACGTTATGTATCGTCATATGATGGGATCCGATACTCATAATATCCTGACTGGAGAAGCACACCTGGATGCCGAAATTTCCGCAATGAAAGACTATCAAGAAAAAGGATATAGACTGATACTTACCGGCCATCATGTACCGGAAGGACAGGAAGGGGTAGCCGAAAAATTGGCCTACTTGCAGACGATGAAAGGCCTTATTGCTGAAAATAAGACAAAGGCAGATTTTATCGCAGCGGTGAAGAAAACCTTCCCGGATTACCAGGGCGATAACTATTTGATGATGACGGCTGACTTTCTTTATCCGCAGTAAGGAAACGAAGGGCATTGAATCTTTAGTTTAATGCTGACCGTATGAAAACGGTATCAGGATGCCGGAAAAGCCGGGGAAAGTTTTTTTTAGACGTGGTTAGAAAACTTGTCGAAAGATTGAACAAAGAGATTGTATGAGAAAAGCCGGTACAGGCATCTGTCTAGGATGTTTTGTATCGGCTTTTTTTGTTGTATTCAGATTTATAAAGATGAACTTACTCAAGTCTTTCCGTTCTTTATATGGAAAGAATAAGTGCGTAATAAGATGATTTGCTAATCGGATGAAATGCTCTTAAATGGCTTTGTACTGCGACGGAGGAGACTTTTGAAATTATCCTTTTCGACGAGGTGTAACGCGTTACATGAAGAGAAGAGAAGAAGAGATAAGAAAAGAAGGGAGATAAGATATAGAAAAGACAAGATACAAGAAAAGATGAAAGGGCGATGAGAACGCATGAGGGAAACAGGATATTTTTTTATTTTATAAATTTTTGCACCCCTGATTTTGAGTCAGGCAGGGGAGAAAATCGGGTAAGATTTTTCCCTTATTTGATTTGATGAGGTTAGTTTATTTTTTGCTAAAAACGTATATTCAAGATGGACGAATGTATGAATTTGTGATTTTTTGAAAGTTCAGAAAAGTTTAGGTTTTTGAATGTAAAAATTACCACTCAGAATGCACAAATAGGAAAACATGTGAAACCGAATGAAATAAAAGGAAAAACGAAATAATCAAACTGAAAAATCGGGCTTTTAGTAAATTTTTTGAAAAGAGGGGTGGACGATTGGCATTTTTTTTGTCCTAGTATAGTAGAGGGTAATTTCTAAAGAGCCTTTTTTAGATGAAACAGGGGCTGCCGGAAATGAAAGGCTAGATGGCAGAAAAGGAAGGTTTGGAATGGGGGAAGGCCTTGCCGGATTTTTTGCTGAAACTGTGTGTGTGGAATAGACGAATGTATTAATTTGCAAAAAATTGAAAGTTCAGAAAACTTTAGGTGTTTTGCGGATAATACTTGATGGTCGTGAAGAAAAGCATCATAAAATAATCATTAATTCTGAAATGGGGATTATTTTCGAGAAAAGATAAAATGAAAAACGGAATTTTGGCGAAAATTTGTGCCGCATTTCGATTTATTTTTCTCTTATATAAGTAGAGGGGTAATTTCGAAAGACAATCCCTAAAACGAAAAAAGAGGTGTTGGCAATGAACAAGTTACAATGGCTGAAAACGAAAGTAGGACTTTTTTTAGATCCCCGTATTCTTTATTTGATGAATCTTCCCAACGGCGATTCGTATATCGTCTTATGGTTCTTCTTAAAGGATATGGCCGGGATGGTCAATGACGACGGTAAGATTTACGTGTCGGAGATCGAGCCCCTTACGACGCAGCTCATTGCCAAGAGCCTGCATCGCCGTCAGCCTTTTATTGAAAACGGTTTGAAGGCATTAGAGCAGGTCGACCTCATTGAACGCGACGAACAGGGGATGATCCGCATCCTTATCTGGGATGAACTGCAAAGCTTTCATCGAGATGAGAGGCGAAGGGAGCAGACCAATGAACGGGTACGCCGCTATCGGGAGAGGCAGCGCATGGCTCAAGAGGAAGAAGCTCAAACAGAGAGCCTTCCAGAAGAAAGCCTTATCGTCGAACCTTCCGGTGAAGTCCATCCGGATACTCCAGAAGAAGAAACGGTTTCCCTGCCCATCGAACAGCTCGTCGAAGAAGCTGTCGTAGCTGAAAAGGCGGGTGACATGCCGCTGGAAGCGCTTCCTGCTACTGATGAAGGGGAAGAGTCCCAATCGGAACCGGAACGGCTTACAGGCGAAGCTGTGACGACGCCAAAGGCTGTGAAGGGCTATGCCTCGGTACAGACCTATCAGAATCTCTTTGGGCCCATGCAGGGCGATTTTGCTCATCGATTGATTACCTTGGAAAACATGTGGGGCAGCGAACCCACTTGTACGGCCATCGAAATGGCTCACGAAAACAAGGTCAATAATATAAACTACATTGCCGCTATTTTGAAGAACAGCAACGGACGACCCATGCGCGGCAAACGAAAGGAAGATGAATTCCATGGCTATCCCAACTTTAATGAATACGTTGAAGGCGTGTTACGGGGCGAACCAGAATACAAACCCCATCTTCATCGAAATGGTGAAGGAAAGTCTGGGCTCCGCCATATCGGTGACCCAGGCCAAGACCTTGGCTAATCGTCTTGTCTCCTCTCATAAATTTTCGCCGTCCATTTCTGAAATCGTTGCCGAATGGAATCAGATGCGAAGGGAGATGAACCGCCGCGTCTACGAGGCGACCCCTGTCTCTACGACGATGAGCCCGGAAACGAAACGGCGCGTGACGGAGACCATGGAACGGATCCGGGAAAGCAGGCCCAAAGAATATGGCGTCATGAGTCCCCATGTGATGGACTTCGCCCGCCAGTTCTTCCCCGATATCAGCGAAGCGACGGCTAGGCGCAACTGTCTCGATATCATGAACTGCATGAGCACCCGGGAAGCTGAAATCGCTGCCGGAAGTCCTTACCGGACCTATATGGAATTGAATGATAACGGCATGATTACCTTAGTCATTCGTAAAATTGCATAAAGAAAGGAGAACCTATGAACCAACTTTTTCGTTTCTTACGAAACCTCGACAAGAGGAAACTCATCTTCATCCTGCAAAGGGCCAGCGCCATCCTGCTTCCCATCAGGCCGTATGCCGAATGCGGACGGACCGACACCTGTCCTTGTCCTTATAAAAAGAAAGCCATTCAGGGCATTGCCATCGGCGGCCAAACGGCCAGTGTAGAAATCGGAACGAGAAGTGAGTTTTAAGAAAGGAGCATTATGAAAGTCTATGTGAACGCCGGCCACGACCGGTTGCTTGATTCGGGCGCTGTCAATCCGCGCCTTGACCTCAGGGAATGTGACGCAGCCTATGAATTGGCCTGCCTCGTCATATCCTATCTCGAAGATAACGGCATTGCCGTACGCTTTGGACAGAACGACAATCTCTATGCCGTCTGTGACGAGGCCAACGGCGAAGATTGCGACCTCTTTATTTCCCTTCATTTTAACGCTTTCAATGGCAGGGCCAGCGGGACGGAGACGCTGATCTCGGGCTCGACGGGAAGTTTGATGCTCGGGCACTGTATCCAGTCCAATTTGAAAGCCGTCTTGAACCTCCCGAACCGGGGTCTCAAAGAACGGCCGGGGCTCTTCGTCCTGCGCAGCACCATGATGCCCGCCGTCCTCGTCGAAGTCTGCTTCATCGACAACGACTGTGACTGGCGCCGCTACGAGGCTCATAAAGATGCCGCGGCCAGGGCCATTGCCACAGGCATCATGCAGTACCCCGTCCAGATGAAAGGGGCAGCCCTCTGGGGCGAAGCCGCATAACCTTGTTTGACGTAACGGGTGCATACCCGATTCACACATAATTTTTAAAGAAAGGAGGCATGAACCATGGCAGAACGCAGTGCAGTGTCCAGCAAATTGAAGCTGGTCTTGTCCTATCCGGACGAATACGGCGAAACGCGGAGCAAATCGGTCTTGATGCGCAACCTCGTCGTCGGAGCCGACGCAGCCAGTGTCATCACGGCTGTCGATGCAATCGGCACCTTGTACGAAAATCCCATCGTGACCGTCCGTGAAGTCGTCGAAAACGAGATCACGGGCTAAGGAAGGGCCTTCGGGTCTTCCGGAAATCTAAACAGAAAGGAGAGAAGAAAATGGCTATTAAATCGGAAACGAAAACGCTGCGCCTGACCTTTGTCGACGGCATCAATAAGAACGTCAGCTATTCCATCGCTTCGCCGAAGGCTGACCTCGACAAAGCAACCGTTGATGCGGCAGCCAATGCCATCGTCGATGCAAAAATCTTTGCGACCGACGACGGCGGCAACCTGATGGCTTTGAAAGACAGCCAGATCGTAACACGTAAAGTTGAAACGCTCGAATAAGCGTTGTCGTAATACAGGGGGATACCTTGGGCGGCATGTGCCGCTCAGGGTATTTTCCGTATCTGAATTTTTGATGAGAAATGTGAGGAAGTAGTGAGGGGTGTTTCTAATCTAAAAAATTTAAGTAAGGAGTTGATCGTATGACGGTCCAGTTGAGACACTGTGTCCGTGCGGCACAACGCGGCGATACCTTGGCAATGGAAGAAGTGATTCGGGAATTTGATCCCTTCCTCTGTAAGCTGGCTAAGGCATATCAGGAGGAATATCAAGATTATTATCAGACTTTTGGTGAAGCCCTTTCTACGGCGTATCAGGGGGCCCTTCAGTGCATTTTTAAGTATGATTTGGATCAGCCGGAGTCCGTGACTAAAGTGATGGTAGCTTCGGTTTATAATCAATTTCGTCGCGAAACGTATCAGCATACATGCTATCATAAAAAAATTAAAAAAAATATCTTTGATAAGGATACCGTGACGGATTTACCCGAAAACGCACTGGCTTCTGAACGCTATTGCCCGGAACATAAATACTTGCAGACCGAAATAAGCCTGGAGCTGGATCAGACCTTAGAGATATTGCCGGAACTCCATCGAGAGATGATTGTGAAGCATGTTATTGACGGCGATTCCTACAGTCAGCTGGCAAAAGAACACTGCCTTAGCAAAGCCGGTGTCGGATACCAAGTAAAACAGGGATTGTCAAAGTTGAGCCGTCATATGACAGAGGAAGGAACGGCTGGTTAGAGTGAGTAACATATAGAAATACCTTGGATTTATGAATCATATCAGCATAAATCCAAGGTGTTTTTGCGTTTGAAGAGAGTTTTATGACGGATATGTTACGATGTGATATAATTGAAATATTGCAAATAGAAAGGATTTGACAAATGAGTACAGACCGCTGTCTTATTGACAGAAAGAAGAATATGACCGGATTTTTTTTTATTGATACTAAGAGAATTGATTGGGTCGATATTGCCAAGGGAATTGCTATTCTATTCGTAATTATCGGCCATACGGTGAAGTTCGGCAGTATGACCCGAAATTTAATTTTTTCTTTTCATATGCCCCTCTTTTTTATTTTATCCGGCTATACGTACCGGTTTGCAGAAAATAAACGGGACTTTTGGCTTCATTTACGAAGTGGAGTCAGACATTTGTTATTGCCGGCTGTTATAATATCTGTCATGACCGTTTTTGTTCCGTGGGGAATAGGGAATGAACAGTCTTTTTCTGCCTTAGGGATGAGAGCACGAAGCGTAGGAGTCGCCTTTTGGTGGGCTTCCGGTGTAAAGGTAAACGCACATCCCGGACTTGGCGCGACGTGGTTTTTGATTTCTCTCTTCTGGGCAAAAATTATGCTCGACGGCATCCACTTGCTCTTTCCCGGTGAGAACAAGGGCTATATCTACACCTTTGTGGGAATTTTGGGGATTTTTCTTGGGCTCCGGGGAATGTGGATTCCTCAAAATTTGGATGTAACCTGTGTGGCAGTTCTATTCATGTTTGTCGGTACGTTGTGGAAGCAACATGTTGAAAAAATAAAGGAACATGAAAATGTTTTATTTTTTTGCGCCGTTGCTTTTTGGGTAACTTGCCTTCATTTTAATATCTATATTGAACTCGCGGCACGGCATTACCCTTATTTAGCCCTTTCCATTGTAGAAGCCGTTTGCGGATCCTATGCCTTTTGCTGTTTTTGCAGAGCCATTGCCGTGAATCAATCGGTTACTTTTGTATGGAAGTTCATAGGGATGCATACCCTGTTAATCTTTGGCCTTCATTGTCTGGATTGGATCGTTTATCCGTTATGGAACTCGCCTGTCATTTGGCAAGCCGCGGTCATGCGTATCTTGATCGTTTTAGCTGCCGGAATGGTCGTGTATAGTATGCAATATATATGGAGATATTGGCATCTATCTTTATGTAGAAGAGCGTAATATGGGAGGCTGCGTCTGTCTGAGCGGTAAAAAGATTTCCTGAAAGGTCAGTGTTAGACAATAGGATATGGTGAAATAATAATTTGTAAGGCAAAAACGAGTCCGATATCATCGATATAGGGCTCATTTTTTTGCTGTTTGATGGATGAAATATGCGATGGCGGAAGCTTTATATCAGCGCCCGGCTGCGTCTGTCCATTGGTTTTTCTACTGGTTGGAGCATTCTTTATCATTATTTTACATTATGAAAGCCTATTGTTTGGAACACTCAGTTCTTTTTTTGAATAAAGAATGGTATAATGAATTACTATAAGGTCTTAATGAAAGTAGTCGGTCTTTAATCACTGGCTATGATGCCCTGAGGTATATAAGATTTTAGCCAAGCTTCCACCCCTGTGGAGCTTTTTATTTTGGTTTAATACCGAAACTGTATTCACGTTATCATTTGTTATGAAGTTTGAATACCGATACTAAAGTGATGGTATTCATGGTATAAATGTTATGTCTGGAGATTCGTTTTGAATTTTAGACCCATATTCATAGGAAAGAGGAGCTTGTTGTAATGGTAGAAAAAATTGCAAAGCGTATCCCGTTTTATCCTTGTTATCCCGTGGTGATGGCAGCCGTTGATTATGTTGCGATTGTCATTTCCGTCTATCTTGCTATGTATGCTCGCAATGGAATCCTGTTTATGACCGGCACGACGCTACATATCCCTGCTGTAAAAATTTATGTCCTGATTCCCTTGATCTACATATTATTTTTACAGGCTCAGCAGTTATATACGGTTCGTGAACCTTTTTATGCCCTTATGCGGCGGATTATGCATGCATCGGCTTATGCGATGGGGGCGACGATTGCAGTCATTTATTTTTCGTATTTGGCAGAGGCCACGTCGCGGTTGTTCATGGGCTTGTTTTGGGTTACGAGTATTATCTTATTGCTGATGATTCGCTATATCTGTTTGCGTATTTTTGAGAAAATCGGTGTTTTTCAAATTCCCCTACTTATCATTGGAGCCGGTCAAACGGGGGAGTTGTTTTATAAAAATATCCTGAAAGATTCTGCTATGAACTATGAGGTTATCGGTGTTCTGGAAGATTATAACGTTAAGGGAGAGTTGTTGAAAAACGTCCCTGTCTTAGGAAAGATTTCGGATGCTGTCGAAGTGATAAAAAAATATCACATCAAGAGCGTTGTCATTGCTGCGCCGGGAATGGAGCAAGAGAAGTTAGCTGCTTTGATTTTTGCAATTCATCCTATTGTGAAGAGTTTATCGATTATTCCTAATTTAGTCGGAATTCCGATGGGCAATGTGCAAATCGATAGTTTTTATAAGGAAAAATTGATGGCCATCACCGTTCGCAACAATTTGCAGAGCTCCCGGGGGCAGCTTATCAAACGAATCTTTGATCTAATCCTTTCTTTAATGGGAACGGTACTTATTAGCGTATTCTTGGCAGTCATTGCTGTTTTGATTCGTTTGGATTCTCCGGGACCGGTCATTTACGATGGGAAACGGATTGGGAAAGACGGGAAGGTATTTAAGTGCTATAAATTCCGGACGATGTATACGAACGGTCCGGAATTATTACAGCGGTATTTTGCTCAGCACCCGGATAAAAAGGCGCAGTACGAAATCTATCATAAGCTGGATTGTGACCCCCGTATTACGCGAATCGGAAGGTTTTTACGCAAGACAAGCTTAGATGAGCTGCCTCAATTTATCAATGTCATTCTGGGCGATATGAGCCTGGTCGGACCACGTCCTTATTTGGTTGAAGAACAGCCGGAAATGGGGGATACGAGCGGACTCATTCTCATGACTCGGCCGGGCATTACCGGCTTTTGGCAGGTCAGTGGCCGCAGCGCTATTTCTTTTAAGGAACGCTTAATGATGGATTGCTGGTATGTTCGAAATTGGAGTGTGTGGATTGATTTTTATCTGCTGTTAAAGACGGTAGAAATCGTTATCCTGCGTAAAGGAGCTTATTGAGTGTGAGTGATAAAAAAGATAATCAAATTTGTATCGTCTATGCATCAGACAATCGTTTTGCCGAAATTTTAGGGGTATCTTTGGTATCCCTGTTCGAACAGAGCCGGGATGCAGCCGATATTTTGGTATATATATTGGATAGCGGGATTTCAGATGCGAATAAAGAACGATTGCGGACTGTATTCCGGGATTATGACAGACGCGAACCAATCTTTTTAACGGCAAAGAACATCAATCAGGAATTGAATCTGAAGGTAAATCTTGATCGGGGATCGCTCAGCCAATATGCAAGATTGTTTTTATCGAGCCTTTTGCCGGAGCATCTTGATCGTGTATTGTATTTGGATTGCGACATCCTTTTCAAGCAGTCGATAAAAAAATTATGGGATGTAGATTTACAGGGAAAGACGATTGGCGCCTTGATGGATGCTTTTAGTACCTATTATCGGAAAAACATTGACTTGCAGCCGCGTGACATCATGTTCAATTCCGGAGTTATGCTGATTGATTTGGTGCGATGGAAAGAAAAAAAGATAGAAGAGCAATTGATGACCTTCATCAAAAAGAAAAAAGGGGCCATCCAGCAGGGCGACCAGGGAGCGCTGAACGCTGTTTTGTCACATGACGTCTATTGCTTTTCTCCGATTTTTAATTCCGTAACGATATTTTATGACTTTACCTATCCTGAGATATTCACATATCGCCAGCCCCCCGTATTTTATCCGGAGAAGGCGATTAAAGAGGCCGTGGAACATCCTGTCTTGGTTCATTTTACAACCAGTATTTTCAGTAAAAGGCCTTGGTTAGCAGGGAGTCGGCATCGCTATGCCAAAGATTGGCTAACTTATAAGGAAAAGAGTCCTTGGCAGGCAGAACCTTTATGGGCGGATCCGCGTTCCGGTCTGAAAAAGGGCATCTTGAATCTGTTGTTTTCCATGCCGCGGCCTTTTGTTCTGTGGATTGCACGCATCATGCAGGTCTATGTGCGGCCTTTTTATTATGGGACAAAATGAGTCGGGAGAATTAGGACGTTACTAAATTCATGGCAGCCGAGGGCTGTACACAGGAAGGTCGATGGAATGAGCGAGAATAAACGCCTGAAAATCTTGGTTGAGTTGATGCACGGCATGGGAGATACGGTTTGTGCGATTCCCATGTTGGCGGTGCTGCGCCAGCATTTTCCTCAAGCAGAACTTACGGTATTGACCAAGTTTCCCCTTGAAAATGATATTCTTGAAGCGTCACGGGTGCCGATTGATGTGATTCGCAGTTTTAATATATACCAAAGCCTCAGGGGCTCTATTGCCTATTTAAAGGCACTTCGGGATTATCGTTTTGATTATGGAATCAGCAGTTGCATCACTCCGGTCAGAAAAGCAAAATTATTTATGAAGATAGTCCGGCCGCAGCAGGTAATCGGCTTGCAGAATAACGATGTCTTCTTTGATTCACTGGATGATAAATATCACTTTGTCGAGGCTAACTTGCACTCGATTACAGATATATGCAGCATTCCGGTACCGCCGATGCAGCCTCGTATTTATCCGGATGAACGGTGTCTGGTGGATATCCGTAACCGGATAGGCAGCGAAAATCTAAAGAGAAAAATAGTCGGCATCTGCATTGGAAATGCCGATTACAGCTTAAAAAATCGCTTCTTACGGACGGGAAAGGTCTATACCCGGGCCTGGGGCATCGAAAACATGACGAAGCTCATTGAAGCGCTGCTGCAGGAGGATGTGACAATTGCCCTGATTGGCGGCAAAGGGGAACTTCCTTTGTTGGATTATGTGAAAGCACATGTTCCTGCAAATGAAAGAATGGTGGATTTCGTCGGCAAGACGTCGATTAAAGAATCGATCGCCTTGGCTTCCTTGTGTGACTGTGTCTTTGGTGTCGATACGGGGATGCAGCATATTGCCGACGCTGTCGGAGCAAAGACGGTCTCTGTTTTTGGTCCGACCAATCCGCATACCCATGGGGCCTATTCGAAGAGAGCCGTATTTTTAATTCATCAAGGGGAATGTCCTCATCAATTTTGCTACGGGACACCGTATTATACGCACTGTCCCAAGCAAAGAGCGTGCTTGTCCGCTACTTCCCCCATAGAGGCTTTGGAAGCGGTCATGCAGCAAATCGCAGAGTGAGTGGAGTGTAACGAGATGAAGAGTGTACAAATTTTATTGTCGTCCTATAATGGTGAAAAATACATAGCTCGTCAAATTGACAGTATTTTGAAACAAAGGGACGTAGAAATCCATTTACTGATTCGCGATGATGGCTCGAAAGATGGTACTCCGCAGATTATTAAGGATTATGAAAAAAGGTATCCTTCTCAGGTGCAAGTCATCTTGGGGGAAAACATGGGCTGGAAAAAGAGCTTTTTCAAGCTGCTGAGCCTTGCCGGAGACTATGATTACTATGCCTTTGCCGATCAGGATGATTACTGGTATGAGGATAAGGAAATCAGCTCGATTCATAAGTTGGAGGAAGAACCCGGTGAAGGCCCTAAAATGGTTCAGGTAAACTATGTGACCACAGATGATACCTTATCGCCGTTAGATCCGCAGCCGGCACCGCGTCCGATTATTCCCAAGCATCATGATGAAATATTTTCCGAAGAATTTTTTCAAGGCTGCTGTATGACTTGGAATAAGACGGCTATGGAGCTATTCACAAGGTATACACCGAAACAAAATTACGGGCATGATTACTGGTGCGGTGTCGTATGCTCGTTATTCGGAAAAAACTATTTATTGGAGGAACCTAAATTTTCTTATGTAAGATATTCCGAAAATGCCTCCACAACGGGAAGTCAATTGGCGGGTCAGCTGGCTCGCTTGAAACGCTTTATGAACGGAGAAAAACAGGTATATTATAATATCGGCGAGGATTTGCTGACAGGATATGGGGATCTGCTCACTGACTATGACCGAAATATGTGCCTGGATTTAAAACATTACAAAGAAAGCCTTTTTATAAAACTGAAACTGTTAGCCAATCCTCATTTGAGACGCCATTCGATTCGGGGGAGCTTGTTTTTTAAGTTGAGTATATTATTAAACAGGCTCTAAGCGTTTATACGCAACAGCGTATGCCACCAGGGAGGCGGTTCTCTTTTTGAGGAGGCCGTACTGTCCCAAACCATAAAATTTTAGCCAGATTGCGAGGATATTAACGTTATGGATCTATCATTAGCCGGGGTTGTCATTCTATATAATCCGGATGACGCTGTTTTTGAAAACCTCAAATCCTATGCTCCATTTTTGCAGATGTTGTATGTCATTGATAATTCTGAAAGAATAAATGAACCGTTGATAACGAAAATAAAAGCGCATTTTTCCGTTCAGTATATCCCGCATCACGACAACCTGGGTATTTCTTATTCTTTGAATGAAGCTTTGCATTTGGCAAAGGGGAAGTATCAGTGGTTATTGACGATGGATCAGGACTCGCGCTTTTATGAAAACTCTTTTGAAGTGTACCGATCCCAACTGGCAGATCTTCCGGAAAATATATACGGCATTTGCCCTACTTATGAATATCCTGAACATACGGGAAAGGACGACATGTCCGGTGAGCTCACGGAAGTCGAAAAAGGGATTACATCGGGAAATATTATTCGCGTTGATATCGCCTTGAAGTGCGGAGGCTTTGATGAAAAGCTTTTTATTGATGAAGTCGATCATGAATTCTGCTATCGGTGCAACCGTTATGGCTATAAATTGCTGAAATATTCACCGAATATACTGCTGCATGGTTTAGGCCACCCCATATATGCTACGTTTCTCGGAAGATCATTTAAGGCCTTTAATGAGAATTACGTGAGACAATATTATATTTTTAGAAATAAATTATATATTTCCGCGAACTATCCTGAAAAACGCTGTTCTTATTATAAAGACTTATGCAAGTGGACGATTAAAATTTGCTTAGCGGAGCCCGACAAATGGAGAAAATTACGATATGCTTTTTTAGGCTGTTGGGATTTCAAAAGGAATAAAATGGGGAAGTTAAAAGAATAAGCAAATCTTAAATCATAGTAGGAGACTAACATGGAAATACCTTTTACGTATTGGATGCCCTCCGGGGGATCAGAGAACAGTTTTATTGTCATCTTGACCGGAATTTTATTGTTGCTGTCTGTCATTGTATTTATTCGTGCGAAGTACGACATTCTGTATCCGCCTTTTATCGTATGCAGTTCTTTTACGCTATGTTGTGCACTGGATGCTCTTTATACGACGGCGTGGTCACTGCCCATGCATTTTAATACGAGTGTTATTATATTGACCATGATTCTGTGTTTTATTTTGGGCAGTGAACTGGCCGGTGTGAGTCGCAGCCGTGAATCGGAAACAGGCGGTCCGCCGATAGGACCTTTTAATCCGGATATCCCGGCTTCTCTATTTTGGGTTATTTTCGGAATTTTAATTCTATTTTTGGTTCAAAATTATTATGAATTTCTTGATATAGCCGGACAAGTCACTTCTTCGACCAATTTTTCGGATATGTTGTTTCCTGTAACTGACGGTATCGCTCATAATAAAGTGCATTTTAGCCGGCTTTTTTCGTATCGCTTGTTATTTGCGAAGGGAATTGCCTACATGAGCGTGCTATTGTTATGGCATGAAATCTTTTCCGCTCGCTATTGGCGGTGCGGGTATTGGCTCAGCCTGATCGCCTTGTATTGTGGCTTTGTGGTTTTAACGGCCGGACGGCAGCAGTTTTTATATTTAGCCCTGTTTATGCTGGTTAGCTTTTTGCTCTTTTCTCGCCGCAGCCGTTATGAGAAAAATCCCGGCTGCAATCAGAATAATTTCGCCATCAAAGAAGCTATAACCGTAGGAATTGCCTTTTTTGGCTTTTTAATTTTTTTCATGGGCCTTGGTGTCGCGAGCGGCAAAGTTACCCTGGGGATGGGGATGTTCCGTGCACTGGCCCATTATGCCGGTACCAATATTGCAGCTTTTGATGTTTTTATCAATGAGATGAATATCCCTATAAATCAGTACATTGGTGCCAATACACTCGTGGCAGCGCAATCCTTTTTTAAATTAATCGGTGGAGGACCGGGGAATTTTGGCGGCTATATAACTGACTTTACGTATTTTGGGGATTCGGCCGGCAATGTATCGACGAACGTCTACACGGCTTTCTATCGATATATTATCGATTATGGCTACATCGGTTGTGCGTTGATCATGTTTTTGTTTGGCTATGGTTTTACTACATTCTATCGATACATTTTAGCGAAGAAGATGCCGGATTGGATGATTTTGATATATGGTGCCATGGTCTATCCGATTTTTTTATTCTGTCGGGAAGAACGATTTATGAATGAAGTCTTGACGATACAAACAGCTGTGCTTCTTGTTTTCTTGTTTGTTTTATATCGTATTTGCTTGTTATTCGGAGGAAAGAAAGGGCGTTTATTATGATTACTGCTAAGAATATTTTAAGAAAATGGTATGTCATTCTCATATTTGCTGTGTTAGGGGCCAGCGCTCTTTATTTTGAAAAAGGGGTTCTTCATCCCGGTGTTCCCCAATCCGGTGACATGTTTTTTTCAAGGGTCGTCCAGTTTGAAGAAGTCCCTGTTTTTGTTTCTCGTGAAAGCGGACAGGAAATTGACATCACGAAATCGGCGAATGTTTGGGGAAACCTCTCTGATTTTTCATCGACGTTGACGTCTGATTTTCAAATTAAGCAGATTAACCGGAATTGGGGTTCCCTGAAAGATGCGGAAAAGATAAAATGGGTAGGGAAGCATTTTAAAGTATCGAATATTGGTCCCGGGACCTATGAATTAATCATGCAATTTTCAAAATCCGATCCGAAGAATCAGCAGTATATCATGGACCACAGTGCTGAACTGATGAACGCCTATGCACAGTATATACAGGGGACTGCCTCTACGATGGTACAAAACCCGCAGTTAAAGACGTTGAAAGAATATCAGGCAATCGATAAGACGGTGACGACGCAAGATGCCGTTTTGAAGAAGTATGTTGTCAGTGGGTTTGTCTTAGGCGCGTTAGTTGGCTTAGCCCTTATTTTAGTATTTTTAAAAAGAGCGGAACGTCGGCGTAACTAAAGGGAGGTCGCCGCGATTTTTTATGATTATTAGAGGTAGATGAATTTTGAAAAACAGACAGTTTCTAAAAAATATATCATATTCGTTTACTGCCAATATAATATCGCTCCTGGTATCTGTTTTCATGGTTATGGTCGTCCCAAAGTTCCTTTCGATTCAAGATTATGGCTTATGGCAGCTTTTCCTATTCTACTTTTCTTACCTTGGCTTTTTACACTTTGGCTGGGAAGACGGGATTTATTTGAGGTATGCCGGAAAGAATTTTGAGGAATTGGATAAACGTACTTTTTCCGGACAGTTTTATGGAATCACCATATTGCAGATTGTCTTAGCCGTCGTCGTTACGATGGGGGCTTTGTTTCTTATTGATGATCCGGTAAAGAGAATCGCCCTGCTTTGCGCCGTCTGGCTGGCACCATTTATAAATTTTACTAATTTGTGTAATTACATCATGCAGATAACCAACCGGATTATGGACTATGCGCGATTCCTGCTGGCCGAAAGAATCGTTTTCTTTCTGGGGGTAGTGTTTTTCCTGTTGATTTTGCAGAAAAATGAATTTCGATACATGTACTATGCCAAACTATTTTCCAGTATTGGTATTACGGTTACCGGAATCTATTTATGCAGAAGCCTTTTGAAACCTAACTTCTATCCGTTGGGGCAAGTCGTCAGGGAAGCTAAAGAAAATCTGACCGTTGGCAGTAAATTGTTGTTAGCAAATATTGCCAGTCTGTTGATCATCGGCATTGTTCGCTATGGTATTTCCGTAGGCTGGGATGTGGCGACGTTTGGCCGCGTATCACTGACGCTGGGAATTTCTAATTTTCTCATGGTATTTATCACCTCTGTCAGTGTGGTTTTCTTTCCCATCATTAAGCGCATGGATGAAGAAAAGCGTGCTGCGGCGTATAAGTCGATTCGAACGAGTTTGGATATTCTTTTGTTTGCGACTTTGATCGGGTATTATCCATTAAAATCGATTTTTGCATGGTGGCTGCCGCAATATGCAGACAGTTTGATTTATATGAGTGTATTGTTTCCTGTCTGTGTCTTTGACAGCAAATTAAGCCTTCTTATCAACACCTATTTAAAGAGTATGCGTCAGGAAGCGTTAATGCTAAAAATTAATGTGGTGAGTGTCCTTATTTCCCTGGCCGTGACTTTTTTTACGGTGCAGATTGCCCATGATCTAAATTTGACCGTCCTTTCTATTGTGGGTATCTATGCCTTTCAGTGTTGTTTCGCCGAGTATTTTATCAGCTGTCTCCTTCAGATGAATCTGCGTACAGATATTTTAATTGATCTGGTTATGTGTGGCATTTTTACGGCCAGCGGATGGTTTCTTGATAATGTTTTCTGTATGGTCATCTATGGAGCGGCCTATCTGGTGTTTCTATTCCTGCAGCGAAAACAGGTGAAACAAACGATAGCTATGATTCGAAAAAATTGAATTTCTAGCACTCCATCGTATGGGAGTTCTTTCTTGACGATACCGTGTTTAAGATGTCTATAGCTTAGGCTGTAGGCATTTTTTACGCTATAAAAGCGTGATGACATGCTTGAATTGATTTAGATGGGATGCTGTATATTTAAATCGGAGATCAGCTGCCTTCTTTACGTCATATGGCCGACTGGTTAGATAAATGTGCATATGGTATAATAAATTATTATACGGTATTTTACAGGAGGTTTGCTTTATGTATGATTATCTGATTGTTGGTAGCGGGTTATTTGGGGCGGTTTTTGCTCGGGAGATGACGAATGCCGGGAAGTCTTGCCTTGTTTTGGAACGGCGCGACTATGTCGGCGGCAATGTGTACTGTGAGGAGAAGGAAGGCATTCACATTCATAAGTACGGCGCTCATATTTTCCATACGTCGAATAAGGTCGTGTGGGACTATGTCAATCAGTTTGTGGAATTCAATCATTACGTCAATTCTCCGGTAGCGAATTATAAGGGGGAATTGTACAATCTTCCTTTCAACATGAATACTTTCACCAAGATGTGGGGCGTCCGCACGCCGAAAGAAGCGGCGGCCAAGATTGCTCAGCAGCGGGAAGAAGCGGGGATCACGGATCCTCAAAACCTTGAAGAACAGGCCATTTCTCTCATCGGAACGGATATCTATACAAAACTCATCAAAGGCTACACGGAAAAGCAGTGGGGACGGCCCTGCACCGAAATTCCGTCCTTCATCATCAAACGCCTGCCCGTACGCTATACTTTCGACAACAACTATTTCAATGACCGCTATCAGGGCATTCCCATCGGCGGCTATAATGTCCTCATCAAGGGACTCTTAGAAGGCATTGAGGTCCGGACCGGCGTCGATTATAATGCCTCCCGCAGCGACTATGAAGGCATTGCCAAAAACATCGTCTATACGGGTCCCATCGATGAATACTTCGGCTATCAGCTCGGCCGTTTGGAATACCGCGGCCTCCGTTTTGAAACGGAACGATTGGAAGAAGAAAACCATCAGGGCGTGGCCGTCATGAATTATACCGACGCGGAAACGCCGTATACGCGTATCCTTGAACACAAGCACTTTGAATTCGGGACCCAGCCCGTAACCTATGTGACCAAAGAATATCCGGCCGACTGGGAACCGGGCCAAGAAGCCTACTATCCGATCAACGATGCGCCCAATCAGGCACTCTATGCAAAGTATGCTGTCCTCGCCGAAAAAGAAGATAACGTTATCTTCGGCGGCCGCTTGGCAGAGTATAAGTATTACGATATGGACGACACCGTTGAAAGTGCTTTGAAGATGGCCGATAAGGTCTTAGGCCGTTAATCAGGGCGAATAATTCTTACGGAAGAAGCGAGTTCTATACCGCGATGGATATAGGGCTCGCTTTTTACCGAGGTTTTGACTGATGAGAGCAGTTAGATTAGGAAAGGACGCAAGAAGTGGCTGAGGTAATGAATGAAGTCGAGAAACGACAGGGAAGGCAGCTGATTTCGATTTTAGTGCCTTGTTATAATGAAGAGGCGGTTTTGCGGGAGTTTTATCGTCGGACGAGTGCGGTCATCGATGGGATTCCGTCTTATGATTTCCAGTTTATGTTTGTCAATGACGGCAGCAAGGACGGGACGCTTTCGATTATGCGGGAGCTGCACGAAAAGGATGAACGCGTGTCGTACGTCAATTTGTCCCGTAATTTCGGCAAGGAAATCGCTATGACGGCCGGTATCGATTATTTGACCGGTGATGCGGCCATCATCATGGATGCCGATTTGCAGGATCCGCCGGAACTCATTCCCGAACTGATTCATTGGTGGGAACAGGGATATCAGGACGTCAGTGCTAAACGGCGCAGCCGGGCCGGGGAAACCTTTTTCAAGAAGTGGTCGTCTCATGCCTTTTATACGATATTACAAAAACTTTCCAATGCGCCCATGCAGCGCGACGTCGGTGATTTTCGTCTCCTCGACCACCAGTGTTTGAATGCCCTTCGGATGATGCGCGAATCTCAGCGATACAACAAAGGCCTTTTCAGCTGGATTGGCTTTGAAAAGAAGGAAATCCTCTTTGACCGCGATGCCCGGGCTGCCGGCAAGACGAAATGGAACTATTGGAAGCTTCTCAATCTGGCCATCGAAGGCATTACCAGCTTCACCACGGCGCCCCTGCGGGCTGCGACTTACGTCGGTATTTTCCTGGCCTTTATTGCCATGATCTACATGCTGTTTATCATCGGTCGGACGATTCTTTTTGGCGAAGACGTGCCGGGCTATCCGTCCCTCATTTCAATCATCCTCTTCATCGGTGGCGTCCAGCTCTCCTTCTTGGGCATCATTGGCGAATATTTGGGACGGGTCTTCAATGAAAGCAAATTCCGGCCTCTATACCTCGTACAGGATGTCAATGGCGACCGGGTCATGAATCAGGATAAGGTCAGGGAGGTCTGCAAGTATGGGAAGTAAAAGCGTTTTTTATTATCGGCGATGCCTGTTTTTCGGACTCATCTTTTTGAGTATCGTCATCTTTTTTACGACAGCTCATCCCTTAGTCCCTTATGACGGTGACGACTGGTTGAACTTGGCTTCCTTGCGAAAAGCCGTTCCCATGACCGGGGCCTATAATCCGATTAAGGTCCTTCCGGAAACCCTATTTCCCTTGTCGGGGCTCGTCGCTGCCTATGTCGTCTATCCCCTTGTCGGCGACTATATCTCGGCGATTTCCTTGACATCGGCCTTGATCATGGGTGGTATCGTCTGCCTTTACATGTATCTCTTCTTTAAACTCGTCGAGCACTGGCTTTCGCTGTCAGACTATGCCAATATGATGGTCACAGCTCTATTTTTCCTCTTTCATTTTGCCCTTTTCTATGAAAAATCATCGCCTGTGCCGTATCTCTTTGGTAGTGGTAATTTGACCTGCATCTATCACTATGTGATCCCGGCCTTAGTCAACCTTTGTGTCGTGCTGTATTTAGCCCGCTTTGATATCGCTCATGAAGCCCTGAATTTAACGCCGGGACGACGCAGTGTCCTGCTGTTCTGTATATACTTGGCGATTTTTTCCAACGCCTTATCCAATATCATTTTGGCGGCCTATGTCAGCTGCCTGCTGGGGTTCCGGTTCTTCGCTTATCTCAAAGAACATGGTGGATATAAGGCTTTTGTAAAGGAAAATGCTTTTTATATCGGCATCATCGTAGTCTGGCTCATTGCCCTCGTGTTTGAATCTCATGGAGGCCGGGCTCACGATATCGGAAAAGGCATAACTTTTTCCGTGATTTATGAAACGGGAAAAATCTTTCTGTCTATGATCGGGCGAATAAGCGTCGATGTTGTCGTGGTAGGTGTTCTTTCTATCGCAGCGGCTCTGTATAGTCGTTATCGAAAAAAAGATCAGGCTTACGATTCAATCCTCGGAATGTATCTTGGTACGTCGCTCGTGTCTGCTCTCTATTTATTATTCGTTTGTGCTAAGGCCGGCCCGGGCTACATCGGCCGCAGTGACGTCTTTATTTCCTTCATCATTTGGACGGTCTTATTGATGGCCTTGTCCCTGGCCTATGCCTTGAAGAACAACGGCAAGGGCATCTTCTTGGTACCCTTTTTGGTGCTGTTCTTTGCCGTTGAGGCCGGCATTGGACCTCGAGGCTATGCTGAAAGCACGGTAGGACAAGTGCCGCCTTCTATTTGCTATGAAATCGATTATAACTTGATTGAACAGATTCAAGCAGCTGATCGCGAAGGCAAGACTGAAATGATCCTTCGCGTGCCCAAGGGAGATACTGCCAGTAACTGGCCTCACCCGGCCTATATGGGTGGAAAAATCAGCCAAACCCTCTATAAACACGGCCTCATCTCACGGAACATCAAAATTAAGATCCAGCCCGATGCGGCCATGAATGAACAATATCATATTGCCGTTCCTAAATAAGGGATGGTGGAGCGTAAAGGAGACTTGCCTTTTGATGGGCGAGTCTCTTTTTTTGCTCTTGGACAAAGATTGGGATGGCCTCTTTTTCAAGGAGCACATTTTTAAAGGAAAAAGTGTTTCATAGGGCCAGCATCAGAAAGTATTCCGAGATTCACCAAAGAGCCTCAAAAATATGGTATAATATGAATAGATTCATGGATTTTATACCAATTCGCCCCGATGTGATGAAATTGCGGCCTTTGAGGATTTTTGAAAGCAAATTTCAGCGAAAAAGCAGAAAACAGCCGAAAAACAAAATCCACCCCGCAAATGGCCTTTTCGATGGCGTAGTTAAGCCATTGGTAAGGGATGTTGTTGAGAACGACTAAACAAGCTCCTTTCTTGGTGAGAAAGGCGTTTTATGTAAAGAATCCCCGTAAGGGGACGGAAACCTCGTTTTTGTCGTGTACATACAATCCCAATTAAGACCGTTAAGAACCATAATCCCCGTAAGGGGACGGAAACAACTCCTCCTCTGTCATTAGTGATACCTCTACCTGTGGTTTAGAACCTGAATCCCCGAAAGGGGACGGAAACAACGTGACCGCCTTATTAGCTCTAGCCCATTCGATTGTGAGAGTTTAGAACCATAATCCCCGGATTTACTTGGACTCCTTTTTTATGAAAAAGGAGTTTATCAAAAGGGGGACGGAAACACTACAACTTATATGCTTCAATCCGCGCACTCCTCACGGTTAAGAACGATTGAACATATTCCTTTCTTTGTGAGAAGGGAGCTAATGCAGAGAACCCCGTAAGGGGACAGAAACCCTAAAGACAAATTAAAAGACAGTTCATTTAGTTCTCTCGCTAAGAACCACAATTTCCGGACCTATTTGGACTCCGTTTTTGGTAGAAAGGAGGAATTTAATAGGGGGGGCGGAAACATGGCGCAGTCGTCGCAACTCATACATTTGTCACAATACGTTAAAAACCTGAATCCCCGCAAGGGGACGGAAACACTACGACGTATATGCTTCAATCCGCGCACCCCTCACGGTTAAGAACGATTGAACACACTCCTTTCTTTGTGAAAAGAGAGATTTTGTAGGGAATCCCCGCAAGGGGACTGAAATCGTAAAAACTATTTATTAATGATGTACAGCAATGTTGGTTACGGTACTATCATCTTCGGGACTGCTGTTATGGCTGCTCCTAGGGAGGCTTTATGGGATGATCTTGCGGTTGTTTGACAATGTTTAGCGGAAAACGTATACTTGAGATAAGTCGAGGTACTGCGGAGGTTTGAAAATTTTCAAAACCTCGAAAAATGGCGTAACTAAGCGGGAAAACGGCATCGCCTGATTTTTATTTTTCACCCGGGTCCTTGAAAAAGGCGAAAAAAGCCGGAGGTTTGAAAAAATCGCCTGTGGGCCCGCTCCCAGAGCAGGTACTGGGAGACAGGGTTACGTTACCAAATTCCCCGTAAGGGGACTGAGACGAAGAATAAATACGGTTAGGTGGTCATGGCGCGAACGCGTTACGTTACCAAATTCCCCGTAAGGGGACTGAGACATTTCATTTTCAAAACCTTCGAATTTTACACTAATTGTTACGTTACCAAATTCCCCGTAAGGGGACTGAGACAATAAAGTACAGCCTTTTCTCTTTTTGTTGTGGAGCAACGTTACGTTACCAAATTCCCCGTAAGGGGACTGAGACGTGTCAAGCCTTTACATAAGGAATAGAAAAAAGCCGTGTTACGTTACCAAATTCCCCGCAAGGGGACTGAGACTCCCACATATCGCCCTGCATCGTACTGTACTTACTCATGTCAGAGTACCAAAATCCCCGTAAGGGGACTGAGACAGAGTATAACTCTGCAATGTTTAGACCGTTTCTGTCAGTTACGTTACCAAAATCCCCGTAAGGGGACTGAGACGATTATCAGCGTATTATCGACGGGATGCGGGATAAGGGTTACGTTACCAAAATCCCCGGAGTTAAATTGCCTCCTTTTTAGAAAAGGATTCTATCAATAGGGGCCGGTATGCTGCTAGGCGCAAAAATGAAGAGTGCATGAGAAATGCCGGTACGGGCATCTGTTTTATGATGTCCGGTACCGGCATTTGTATATTTTGGGTTATTCTATTGATTCACGGGTAAGGGTGAAATGATGGTTGTCAGTCCTAAATGGAGGCGCTCCGAAGCATACATTGAGATTTTCTTTTTCATAGGGCAAGGATTTTTTATGACAGATGGGAAAGGTATGATCGATTGAACCGGGGGTAAAGAAAGGGCTATCAGGTAAGCAGAATATTTGACAGGGACATATTTTGTTATGGCGGTCCTGGATAATAGAGATTACAACAGCAATGGAATTCGTGAGAAATTCGCTATCAGGGAATTGGGAGGATAGGGTTATGACGGTATCGAGATTTCGTTTTTTGGAGCATGATTTCCCCCGTTTATATGATTGTTGCGTCTGGGCTGAGCAGGCTTCCGAGGCTAAGGAGGCCATGGATGAGATGCGTCGGGCCATGAGATGGATGATTCATGATTTAGGGGCTGCCTATCTGAATTTGTTTCAGGGCATCAATGAATTAGAAGAAAATCAGTTCGTGGATCAAGGCTTAAGCCGCCATTTCCATGAGGTTCGTCGTATGATTGAGCCCTATGGCAGGGAGGATGGGGATGTGCCGTCGTGCTTGGCCCGGTTGTTGATCCTGACGGTAGCCTATGGGCTGTATAAGGGGAAATCTTACAGGCCGGAAGACTTTTTACCCGACGATGTTCCCGCTGTGAGCCGCTATTTGGCACAGGGAGAGAGGCCGTCCGAGGCTGACCGGGAAATGTTGCGGCAGGTGCCGTCCCTGTCCCGCCGGGTTTTTGAAACGCCAAGTGCCTTCCGGCAGCGGATAAAGGCTATGGAGCCCGTGTATATCGGCTGTGCCATTCTTAATCCCCCTCTGGACGGCGACGGGTATACGGACAACTGTTTTTTGCGGTACCATATCGATCATAATCCGGATATCCAATTTTCGCCTGTCGAAGCGTTTTATGTGACCGGCGTGAGCGATGATACGGTCATCGACGGGGATTTGGTGGCAAAGTTGATGATTTATGACGATGAGGTCTGCTGTGATTACAGCCGGGTGTATCTGAAGCATGGCGACGAGTTGATTGCCGTGCAGCCTCTCTGTTGGGATCCATTTCCTTATGAAACGGAGGCGGCCTATGATGAAAGGATCAGCCGCATGCCCTTGCTGCCCTTTGGCTGCGCTAAGGCCGTCCCGGATGACTATGATGCCGAGGCGGAGATGCTGCCCTTTTATGTTTGGGATTTTTGCGATTATGCAAGACCGATTTTTGAAAATTTATGGTTGGCCGATACCCGCATCTATTTTCCCTGTAATCGCGAGATGGCCAAAGAGATTTCGTCTTCCCAGGAGCCGTTCACCCTTTTTTTGAGGCTCCATACGATCGACGATGCTGCTGAAATTGCGTTGTGGCGAGATGATGTCGGTGAGTCCTTCTGCGGCCGGTATGAGACTCCGCAGGACTGGATGTATGCTAAATGGTACGCTTATTTCTATCGGGAGGCCGTTGACCTGGGAAGTCCCGGCGCACAATTCACTTTGGGACAAATGTGCGGCAGCGATTACGAACAGGCCTTTTCTTGGTTCCAAAAGGCAGCGGACCAAGGCCATGACAGTGCGCAGAATCGGTTAGGGCTCTGCTATTATGAAGGGAAGGGCGTCGAGCAGGATTACCGGAAAGCTGCAGCCTGGTACCAAAAAGCAGCCGACCAAGGTTATGATGTGGCACAATATCATTTAGGGAACTGTTATTATCACGGAGAAGGCGTCGAACAAGACTATGGAAAAGCCGTCGCCTGGTATCGAAAAGCGGTGGAACGTGAATTCCTCAACCCTTGGGCAGCCTGTCAGTTGGGCAACTGTTATCGTCACGGTACCGGCGTCGAACAAGATTGTGAACAAGCCATAAAATGGTATAAAAAAGCAGCCATGGATTACGAGTTCGATGAAGAACTGCAGGAACTCGTACGGCAGGCCTTAGCCGAGATGCACCTTTCTTAGGTGAAAGGAACATAAGATTTCCAATGGCTGCGGTGGGCCGGCGGCCGAACTGTCCGGGAATGCGAAAGAAAAAGTGAAGGTGCCTTTGATGATGTGTATTCGGCAAGGTGTGAATGGCAGACTGTGAGCGGATTTCTAGGACTGAGGAAGGCGGGTATTTTAAAACCCATAAAAGGATGTTCTGAATCATATTAAGGGGAAGCGGAAATACTTTCTGACGGGGACGTTTGGGGCCTCAATTTTCTTTTCGTTACGCAATGACTATTCCTGTAATCGCGATAATTAGGAGACCATTTTTTTTCAACCATAGGAAGGTGAAGCTGATGAAGAAGATAACGATGCGTCGGATGATCGGTTTTGGGTTTGGATTTATGCTGCCTAAGATCGTAAAAACGGCAGTAAAAATTGGCGTGATTTTGGGGATCGGGTATTTGAGTACCAGGGGCTATAAGAAGGTAAAAAACAGCGCTTGAGATAGGGGCATTTTTGGAAGCGGGGAATCGTATTCAGGCTTATAGAAGGGGGTAAGTCAATCGTCTTTTTGTTCGAAAGAAGGTGTTACTCGGCATGTCTGATTATATGGAGAATTATTACGAGCTTTTAGGTGTTGACCCCAAGGCGTCCATGGAAGAGATTCACCGGGCCTATCTTGCCTTAGCCAAAAAGTATCATCCCGATACGACCTCTCTTCCCCTGGCTGAGGCAGAAAAAAAGATGGCCTTGCTGCAGGAGGCCTATGGTAAACTGGCCGATCCATATCAACGTGAGACCTATGACTTCCTGTTGGAAGTTGGTGACCCCTTTGAAAATGAGGTGTTTCTTGACAACGAAGAAGAGTACTGCGTTAACGCCTACGCTGAGGACTTGCATAATCATGCCGCATGGCTGTTAAAAGTGTTTGCCGACAATTTTCAATTTGAAGCGGGGAATGAAGAGAGCAATCAGAGCTCGCTAAAGGACTTTTTTGGCATGTTCCTTCGCGAGGAGGACCAGTTTATTGAATATATAGAAAAATCGTCGCATAAAAGAATGGAATATTTGAAGCCCGCTTTTTGGGTCTACTATCAGTTTGGCATTGCTTATACGTATACCCACGACAAGAAGCAAGCCATTCCTTTTTTAGAAAGAGCCTTAACCTTAGTTGATCCTGACGATGCGGATGGTGAGAAAGTCAGGCGATTATTGGCTCAAGTGAAAGATCCCAATTTTAAAGGCTTACCCGATGAACCAAAAAGAAAGCCTTGGCTTTCGCGAGTGGTTGCTTTTGCAGTTATCTGCCTGATTATCGCCTCTTGTGCGTCAAAATAAGCCGGGACGTCCCTCGTGAGAGGTGCTTATATGAAAACGAATAAGGGATGACAGAGTATAAAGGGACTTGTCTTTTTGAACGGCCTCTTAAAGTTGGACCTAAAAATCTAACTTTTAGGGGTGGTTCACTTTGAAGACGAGTCTTTTTTTGCGCCCGATGAGGGGCGAATGCCTTATGGGACCGGGAGAAATGGGATGTATAGGAGGCAAGATAGGCTTTAGGCACGAAATGAGAAGCTAGCGACGCCATTGATATATGCCATGAAGTTATGTAGTTCAATTATATTTTAATATATGTTGTAGTTATTAAATCTAAGGTGGAAATAAATACGGGTTAGTAAATAATTTGCTATGCAATAGATCGGCAGGATGAGTGAATCCATCAGTTGTCATTAGTCATCGCATAGGGGATGGATAATAATCTTGAGGGAAGAGCGTGATAGCGATTATAAACACATATGTATAAACTCGAAAAAAATGTACCCACATAAAACTAGAAAATTATGCTAAAAGCGTATCATAATATGTTAAAATAAATATAATAGCATCATCACTACGGGAAAGTTAATATGGAAGCAGGTGAAAACATGATTACAACATTGAACATACATAACTTCCGGTGTTTTCAGGATTTGTCGGTTACTAAATTGGCACCGATTACGCTGTTGGGCGGACGGAATAACTCTGGGAAGTCCGCGATTTTGGAAGCGATTTTTTTTGCCGTGGGTTATTGGAATGTGGGGATTTATCCAGTATTGGCCTCTAGCCGCAGCCTTAATGGCCAGTTACCGTCGACACCGGAACGAATTTGGAATCCCTTGTTTTTCAATTTTGAAAAGACGGATGAACTTTCTTTAGAGGTAGAACAAGATTGTGGCGTAAAATCTTTATTGACGATGAAGAAGGTTCCCGATGAAAATATCAGACTGGACATTAAGAATGGGACGGTGGCCGATCTTTTCAAGCAAAGCTATGTGCCGCAGGACTTGAAACGCCATTTTTTTGCCTTGGAGTATACTTATACTATGGAAAATTTGACCATTCAGGGACGGTTTTCCTTTGAAAACGGACAGATCCGTCATGTTCTTCTTTCTGATAGCCCAAAGAACGATTACGTATCTTTGACGAGAGTGAGCTTTTATAAAAACATATATATGCTGGATACTGAAGCGGTTGCTGAAGGGGTCAGTAAATTTATCTTAGATGGACGGAAAGACGATTTGTTAGACGTCTTACGCCTATTTGATGAACGGATTTCGGACATTATGACCTTGGTAGAAAACAGCATTCCTTATGTGTATGTTGCTTTAACTGATGGGATGAAAATGCCGATTACTTATATGGGTGATGGGATTAATAAGGTCCTTCATTTGCTGCTGCTCATCTTGAACGGCTCCCGTGGGATGGTTTTGCTCGATGAAATCGAAAACGGATTCCATTACAGCGTCTATCCGAAGGTATTGAGTACCCTGTACGAAGCGGCTTTACGCATTCATTGCCAGCTGGTGATTACGACACATAATGACGATATTTTGCGACAGTCGGTGGCGGTGATGAAAGAGTTGAATCAGTTGGATTCCCTGTGCTATCAGCGTCTCAGCGTTTCTGACAAAGGGCGAAAAGCCTATGCCTTCTCCGGTTATGAACTGGAAGTGGCACTAGATGCGGAATTGGAGGTGCGGTGATATGCCTAAAAAGGGCGACTCCATAAAACTTATACCGAAGATTCCCTATGTCATCTTGTGTGAAGGACGGGATGAAGAGCTTTTTTTGCGCTGCTATGTGTCCCATCTTGTTGAAGGCAAAGTGGTTTCGGATACCTTCAATATTATCAATTTGGGCGGAAATGAAGAATTGCAAAAGAAGCTGCGTGTCCTCCACTCCGTAGAGCATTATGATCGTATGCGAGGTTTTCTGATTATACGAGATGCTGAATCCGATGCCGGTGGTGCAGCGCAATCCTTGCAGCACCATATGAATGAGGCTTTCGGGATTGATATTCAGCTAGACGGGCAATTTGTTCAAAATCCTGACGGCATACGCTTCGGCTTTGTCCTCTTGCCGGGTAAAAATACGGAGGGAGACTTTTGTGACGGCACTTTAGAAGACCTGTGCTGCCAGATTTTAAAAGAAAATCCTAATGAATTTTCAGGGGAGTCTTTGTTGACCTTATCGAATGCTTATTTAGAGACAGTAGAACATGAACGGGGAATCTCTTTGCGGACAACCCATAAAAATAAATTGCATGCCTATTTTTCGGGAACCGATCGCTTCGTAGGATTGAAGATTGGGGAAGCTGCTCGCGCACAGTGTTTCGACTTTTCAAGTCCGGCACTGGATTTTTTGAAAGAGGCCCTCATAGAACTCTCGTCATCGGATGAAAGATGAGACTCGGACTTTCTGCGCCGATGATTTGAAATCGTATGTCGCGCCTCGTATTGAGGTGCGTGGATTGAAATGGCTCGGTGGTTATCGGTGAGCTACAAGCCATGGTCGCGCCTCGCATGGGGCGCGTGGGTTGAAACCAACAGACAAATTTGCCGTCGCAGCTGAAATAATGTCGTGCCTCTCATGGAACGCGTGGATTGAAACCAATACTGGAACTCGATAAGGTCAACGATATCATGTCGTGTCTCTATGGGCACATGGATTGAAACGCGGGATTGTCTTGGCGGATATGGGAAGGGTCCACGTCGTGCTCCTCAAGGGGACGTGGATTGAAACACTGTCTAGGTGGTCAATGACCCATAGGGCAACGTCGCGCCTCTTGAGGCGTGTGGATGGAAACAAAAAATCGGATATGAGGGATCTAAAAAGGAAAAGGACTTGCCTTTTGAAGGGCAAGTCTTTTTTTGCACCCGATGAGGGGCGAATGCCTTATGGGACCGGGAGAAACGGGATGTATAGGAGGCAAGATAATTTTTGTGAGCCATGACATATTCTGTCAGAGCAGTTCTGTATAATTGAAAGAAAGGAGCGAGTCCTTTCGGCGTCGGCGATGATGCGGCTACCGATTATTGAGAGGTGCGATGGGGATCGAGAGGCTGGCGCATGGGGGCTCATTGGCAAAGGTTGTATTTTGAGATGAGGTGATTCTATGGATATGGAACGGAAGAAACATATTCCTTTGGATGGGACTGACGAGACACAGGGGGAGATGGTTACCATGCATATCGTTGGAGATACGAAAGAGCGTACTTCGGATGGGAGTGGGCAGCCGCGTGAAGGCCATTTGAAGGTTCTCGACGGGAACTTTCATGACGCCGGCATGGAGCGCGGTGCAGAGGACGACTTAATGGAAAATCTTGTGGCTGCGATTCATGATTTCGTGGAAACCGCGTCTGAAGAAGATTTGGCTTCCTTTCAGCGCTTGACGGAGGCCATGGAAGTCGTGCTGGCAGAGTTGGAGAAATGGTTGGACGCCGTGGATGAAGCGGAAAAGGGGCGCCAACATGAGGCTTTCTATTCGGGATTTGAGCAGATGTTGGAATCGGCCTTAGCCGACGATGTCGATGAGATTTTTGCCGGATTGGATCGAATCTTGGATTATTTTGACGAGGAATGTTGCTTTAGGAATCGAGACGCCTTTGATCGATATTTTGATTCCAAGAATCGAAAAGGCTTTATCCTTTAGCTTGAAGGGCATGATAAAAAGGAGGCGGAAGCCATGTGGCCCATCGCGGCACTGGTGGTAGGGAAATTTATTTATGACTTGAATAAGGCCTGCAACATGGACGAAGATTCGCGGCGACGCATGATGAAGGCCTTTCAACGAGAAACGGAGGCCCGGCTGTTGGTGAGGCAGAAATCGCAGGAATTAGAGGCCGCCTTAGAGCGCATCGTTCAACGAAAATGGGGGACCCTTTCTAATTTTCGCCGCTTTGTGGATCTCTATCAGAAAATCATCGAAATCGATTTCCAAGCCGAGAACCGGAAGGGGGAATTAGTCCTTATCCCTTTGAAAAAAGACTACGTCGACTGTCTGCAGCGGATGGCCATCATTCCCAAGGGCCAATTCACCGATTCCGAGGTCATGATGTCCCTCTTGAAAGGCGGGTTGGGCCGGTCGCTGTTAGACGATGCCGAGCAGTTTCGCGCGGAGTCGGTGAAGCAGCTGCGGGCGGCAGGCGTGGTCTACGCGCAGGCGGAAAATATCGCCAAAGCCATCGATATCATGATCGGTCAGTGTGAAACGATTTCTTCGGTCATCGCCGGGCTGAATTTACTGCTGGCCAAAACGATTCGGACTTCTGAGGCCTTGATCGAAGAACGAGGTAGTGACCCGAATCGCTACACTCGAGCCAATCGGGACGTTTTGATGACCTGCATGAATGTAGTCGATGCTTTGAAAAAAATTGTCGATGCGCCGGTGGTGACGAGGGACGGGCGGCTTGCCCAAGAAATTATGACGACCGTTCGATTGGGAAAGGCATACGCAGCGGCTGTGAAAAAGATCGGTTAAGGAGATGACGACGATGAAACGATTAAGAATCGATGCGGAAAAATGCACGGGATGCGGGACGTGCATTGCTTTTTCGGACTATATTGCCGAAGGCTCGGACGGCAAGGCCCGCGTAAAACATAACGGGAAGATCGAGGACCCAAAGGTTCTCGCAGCGGCTCAGGAAATGGTCGAACTCTGTCCGGAACAGGCCATTGAGCTCCGCGACATTCAGGCAACATCCTTACGCGACGTGGGAACACAGGCGATTGTCGAACAGTTGAAGAAGGCCTTATCGAGTATTGAGATTCCCAGTCCGACGTCTTCCGACTATGACTTTGACAAGGAAAAATATGCCTTCGATATCGACTACGATTACTTAGACGGGACTCATTATTATGAATATAAGAGCAGTTCGGCCGCACGCGATGCCGCGTGGAACGAGTTTTATCGGAGAAATTACGGCCGCATCGAGCAATATGCCATGGAAGTCCTCAGTCAATACGGGGCCGATAAAATTGCCCCCTTCTTCGATGGGTCGGAACAAGGGATGTATGCCAAGTGGAATAAACAGTTCGAGGCCATTTTGCAGGACACGGCAGACCGCGTAGCCGACGCCTTGGGAGATCGTGACCTGCCGGAAGATTTTTGCACCTGGAATGTACTGCCGACGCAATATATCGATAGCTTCAAAGACTATAATCCCATCAAATGGGGCGCCAAGGTCGACCGGAAAATGAGGCAGGACCCCTATGCCAATGAAGCCTGGTATAAAAGGTGTATCGATACCGACGATATGGAACGAGTGGAAGCCGGCCGGATCTTCAAAGGCGTGCTGCACAACGTAACCCGGTATTGCTATGACTACGATATCGGTATGGGAAACGACTTTAAAAAGGACATTCTGGACACCATCTACCTGATGGATATGGATGAATATTACGAAGAAGTCCTGGGATGGATCATCGACGATTATCGAAGGAACGTTGAAAAAATGATTGCCTTGAAATGTGAGGCATTGGAAGCGGTCCTCGGATAAGAGGCGGGTTAACGTGAGGCGGACAATGTTCATACTGGCTAGAATAAATCAAGAGCAGTAGCTTAAGGAGTTGCTGCTCTTTTTTGAATAATTAATGGAGGACACCTTCGTCGTGATTGGGAACACCTTTGAGGGTTCCCCGTCTATCATTGATGGTGAATAGTATGATATACTGTATACAGGAAATAACACGTTTAAAACACAAAATAGACACGGAAGGAGGTATACTTTATGGGTTTTGAATTAAAGCCCCATCAAAAGGAGGCGGTAGAAAGAATAAAGAAGTCCTATCAGTTAATCTTGGCCGACGAAATGGGTCTCGGGAAAACGGCCACCATCTTAAAAGCTACTCGTGACACTTGGGTAGGGTATGCAGGAAAGAAGAAGATTCTTGTTGTCTGCCCTGCCTCCCTAAAGAAGAACTGGCAAAAAGAAATAGTAGAGTGGAGCGGCTGGCCTTTTAAACAAGAGTTGGACAAAATTCAATGCGGGCCTCACATAATCACGAACTATGAAAGACTAAAGAACTTTGTGGAGCCAGCAGAAAAGGGCCTTATCGGGACGGTAATCTTTGATGAGGCCCATTATCTCAAAAACCCGAAGTCCCAGCGGTTTTACTATGCTGAACGGATTGCCGCGAGAACTGAAAAGAAATTTCTTCTCACCGGGACTCCCATGGTATCGGGGCCTTGTGACTTAGCCCCATTACTTGATATTTTGGGGGTCCTCCCCTTGTTTGGAGGCTATGAAGGATTCTACAAAAGGTATTGTGACCCGTATTTCACTGGGTACGGGTGGGACTATACCGGGGCCTCCAATAAAGAAGAACTAAAAAGGAAGTTGAAACCTTATATTATTAGACGGACAAAAAAAGAAGTAGGTATCGGCCTTCCTAAAAAGTCTATTGTTGACGTTCCAATGGTGGAATGTAAGCAACCTTACGCCGATTCATTGCAGGAAATCGAGGCCCAGCTCCGGACGGTCAACCGGGTGAAATTCCCTCACGCGGTTAAATTTATTACTAACCTTCTTGAAAAAGGGGAACGTCCCGTGGTATTCCTCCACCATCGTAGTTTAATGGCCCGGCTAAAAGAAACGTTTAAAGACTCCGTGCAGATTTACGGAGGTCAGTCCGTAGAGGACCGTAACGACGCGGTAGAGAGATTCCAAAAAGGAGAAGTACCTTTGATTCTATGTTCCCTGCAAGCCTCGGCTACCGGCCTTACCTTAACAAGTAGCCGGGTGGCGGTATTCTTAGAGTATCTTTGGAGCCCATCAGTATCTAAACAGGCTCAAGACAGGGTTCATAGAATCTCTCAAACGCGGGACGTTGTGGTTTACAACCTATATTGTCAGAAGTCTATTGAAGAACAGCAGGGGATGAGGTCGTTTGTAAAAGAACTTGATATGAAAGGGGTATTATGAAAGATATATTCAATAAAATAATCAGTTTTTCGGGGACAATAGATAGGAAAACTTATTGGCTAATCATTATACCAATGATAATCATTCACGCAACAAGCTTTGTTTATTCAAAACATATAGTTGGGTATAGCCTTTTACTCCCCGGGATAATTAAAAGCTTCATTAACGGAGTTAGTGGGTACGAGTTTCTAGTCCCGGTTTTTTGGATTTCTTATGTTAGCGTAGTTTCCCTATTGATAAGGAGATTGAGAGATATAAACATTCCTATTTGGTGGGCTTTACCAGCCTCAATGCACTTGCTATTATTATGGGTGGTTTGTCTTTTTTTTGGACTTTTCCCCAGTAAGAAATAATAAAAGGCCGGGGTTATTCCTCGGCCTCTTTTTTTTTGACTTCTTCGCTGTATCGCTCTAAAGCGTCACGGCTGAACCTTGACTCAATAGATACGTACTTCGCGGATTCCGTCTGATTTTTATTAATCGGATTAAGCCCTGCACGGTCGAGGATATCTTTCGTCGCTCTGAATTTGACGTCCTCGGATGTCGCATACCGTGCTAATTCCAGCATATTTTCTTTCATTTCCTCGGCGTTGTCGAGGAACCGCTTAGTGCATCCATGGTATCTTTAACGGAATCATAGGTCGTGCTAAGATTGCGGTTGGGTTACGTTATCGACGGCTTTCAGCGTTTCAAGTTCATTGGGAGAAATCCGAAGGTCGAAGGGAATGCCGCCATAGCGGACGACTGCGCGAAGAAACATATTGATTGCCGTAGATGTCGGGATACCTAAATCAGAAAAAATCCTTTCAGCCTGATGCTTCAAATCGGCATCGACACGGAGATTCAATGTTTTCGTTTCAGCCATATAAATCAACTCCTTTTACCACTATTATAAAGCTAAATAAGGAAAATATAAATAAATTAACGTTACGATGTAAAGATAAATAGCGGGGATTTCCTTTTCGCAAAGTTGTTTGAATGAAGGCATATCCGTTTTTAAAGATGATTTTTATAAAGGGGAATTGACTAAATAAAAAAAGTCCTTGGATTCGGCACATTCCCTATAACGGGAGGACTTACTACCAAGGACGCTATTAACGGATTTGGCAATATTATATGTTCTTGAAAAGGAACTGTCAAGCTGCAGTGGTAACGGCGTTATGGTGCGGGGGAGTGAAGGAACGAGATTATGGTTTTAAGTAAAATGGTGCTATAATGAAATTAAAAGTACCGGGAAATAACCATTGACCCCGGGGATGCTCGGAGCATAGGAAGTCATATAAATCTATGACGGAAAGCATGTCGTGAAAACGTACGCAGTGCCAATGCGTAGTGAACATCCTTTTTGCCGATTAAAAACCATGATGAAAGCAGGGGCAATTTGAGCGAATCCCTGCATGAGTAAGAATAAATCGCATCTGTGGGACTATGTCCCCATAGATGCAAACAAAAGTGACGGTAAAAACGTCCTTTTGCTGTCGCACTCTTCGGAGTGCGTGGATTGAAACTTCCAACAACGCGGTTCCGGCTGCATAGTAGCTCGTCGCACTCTTCGGAGTGCGTGGATTGAAACAGCGTCGTCAGTCCGGCGTTAATCTTAGCCTGTGTCGCACTCTTCGGAGTGCGTGGATTGAAACGCGAGGTGAGCGATACGACGGCTACAGCTGCGGAGTCGCACTCTTCGGAGTGCGTGGATTGAAACCATGCCGCTAAACTGGTCAAGCTCTTCCAGCCAGGTCGCACTCTTCGGAGTGCGTGGATTGAAACAGCAATGGCATTGGTTGTGTGCTGTATAACCATAGTCGCACTCTTCGGAGTGCGTGGATTGAAACTCCTTGAGATGGCAGCAGATGGCTCATTGAAAAGGTCGCGCTCCGCAAGGGGCGCGTGGATTGAAACGAAGTAGATGAAATAGAAATCAACGGGATGCCGGTCGCACTTTTCATGGGTGCGTGGATTGAAACGACGCGAGGTGTCAAAAGAGTCGACGCAGCCGGCAGTCGCACCCTTCATGGGTGCGTGGATTGAAACCAGTTATCGGTCGTAAGCGGATCTTTCTGTGCGATGGTCGCACCCTTCATGGGTGCGTGGATTGAAACTCGGTATCCTCGACGCGGGCCTCGAGGGCGTCCTGTCGCACCTTTCATGGGTGCGTGGATTGAAACGCTCCACTAACGTTACGCTTACATCGGGCAAGCCGTCGCACCCTTCATGGGTGCGTGGATTGAAACAGCAATAGGACACTGGAATACGTATCCTGGGCCGTCGCACCCTTCATGGGTGCGTGGATTGAAACTATCAGTCCTGCGTCGAAGAAATTATCGTCGAGATGTCGCACCCTTCATGGGTGCGTGGATTGAAACGATGCACCACGATCCTTGCAACTGTTCCAGGGGTCGCACCCTTCATGGATGCGTGGATTGAAACCCATCTGAAACAAACTCGGACGGAACAAGCACCGGGGTCGCACCCTTCATGGGTGCGTGGATTGAAACGTCTTCATTCGCCTTAAAAGGGATGAGCGGTATGTCGCACCCTTCATGGGTGCGTGGATTGAAACGCCCACTCGTTGATCGTATCCGCCTGCATCGTTGTCGCACCCTTCATGGGTGCGTGGATTGAAACAACTGATGCAGAGCACAAATCAAAGGGCGTACGTAGTCGCACCCTTCATGGGTGCGTGGATTGAAACTCGGTGAGTACGTCCTTGACTTCCATGGCCAAGGTCGCACCCTCCATGGGTGCGTGGATTGAAACACTTACCTTAATGAGTGCCGTACACACGATATCGTCGCACCTTCCATGGGTGCGTGGATTGAAACAGGCCGGCATCAGGCTTGAACCTGTTGTCGCTGAGTCGCACCCTTCATGGGTGCGTGGATTGAAACCTTAACCCCGGGCACGATACCAAGTATGACAGTGGTCGCACCCTTCATAGGTGCGTGGATTGAAACTCGTAAAGGGATGGATGATAGTCAGGTTACTGGCGTCGCACCCTCCATGGGTGCGTGGATCGAAAATGGCAAAAAGAATGCCCTCTCTACATCGGTAGGGAGGGCATTTCTATGCTCGAATCAGTCCTTGAAGTAAGGTTTGAATACGGAGCGATTCGGTTCTTTATGTTGTTTTTTTTCGGAGCGCTGGTTGTTACGGAAGGTGCCGTGGTTATTGGAGTCGCGGTTTTTCGGAGCGAAGTGACGACGGCGTTCACCTCGTTCTTGGCCGTCGTCTTTTCCGTTGCGGCGATCTTTCCGATTGCGGTCGTTACGGCGATAGTTGCGGTCGCGGTTATTTTTCCCCTGGCGGCTGCGATGGACGCGGAGGGGGGCTTCTTCGGTAATCTTGACGGGCGTCGTGTCCGGTTCTTTCGTGAGCAGCTTGATAGCGGCTGCGACGAGGGACGCCGAGTCGTAGTTTGCCAGGAGTTCTTCGGCATTTTCTTTGTAGCTGCCGAAATTGCCTTCTTCTGCGGTAGCGGCCAGGTTGCGGATGGCTGCCTGCTGGGCGCCTTCTAAGGCTTCGGAGAAGGTCGGTGCTTTGCGGCGGGCGATGCTGCGCTTAATGAGGCGTTCGATAGTGCGCAGGTGTTCCATTTCACGGGGGATGACGAAGGTCGTAGCTTCGCCGCTCTGACCGGCACGACCGGTACGGCCGACGCGATGGACGTAGCTTTCCGGGTCCTGGGGCAGGTCGTAGTTGAAGACGTGGGTTACACCGCTGATATCGAGGCCGCGGGCGGCGACGTCGGTAGCGACCAAGATATCGATGGTCTTTTCACGGAACTGGCGGATGACGGTGTCGCGCTTAGCCTGAGTCAGGTCGCCGTGGATGCCTTCCGACGAGTAGCCGCGTTTCTTTAAGGCTTCTGAGACTTCGTCGACGCGGCGTTTGGTGCGGACGAAGATGATGGCCAAATCCGGTTCCTGCAGGTCGAGGAGACGGCAGAGGATGTCGAACTTCTGGCGATCCGGTACTTCGATGTAAGACTGTTCGATGAGGTCCATGGTGACTTCTTTGGTCTTCATGCGAATCATGAGGGGATCGTGAAGGAAGGTTTCGGCCAACTGTCGGATCGGTTTCGGCATGGTAGCCGAGAAGAGCAGGGTCTGGCGCGTGTTGGGCGTCGCTGCCATGATGAGGTTGATGTCATCGATAAAGCCCATGTCCAGCATTTCATCGGCTTCGTCGAGGACGATGGTCGCAATGTGGCTCAAGTCGATGGTGCCGCGCTTCATATGGTCGATGAGGCGCCCCGGGGTGGCGACGATGATCTGCGGGCTTTTCCGCAGGCGGCGCAGCTGGCGTTCCATATCTTGACCGCCGTAAATAGGCAGGGCCTGAATGTTGGTGAATTGAGCCAAGTGGTTCAGTTCTTCGGCGACCTGCATGGCAAGTTCACGGGTCGGGGATAAGACGACGGTCTGAATTTCTTTGGAAGGTTCGGCCTTCAATATTTTTTCCAGGACAGGAATGCCGTAGGCAGCGGTCTTACCGGTACCGGTCTGGGCCTGGCCAATCATGTCGGAGCCGCTCATGGCGACGGGAATCGATTCGGACTGGATCGGCGTCGGTTCTTCAAAACCCATTTCGTTCAGGGCACGGATAATGACTTCGCTGATATTTAAATTTTGGAATTTCTCTAACATGTACTTCCTCCTTGTTGTGTAACTTATTTATTATAGCATTAATGATTGAAAAAAGATAGGGCCGGTCTTGTTTCCGGACGGGAAGGTGCCTTTTAAGCAACTCACTTCAAGATAAACGTTAAACTAGAATAATTTAGAAATTATTAACATAAGTTTGACGTTTAACCTTAAAATATTTTGAAAAAAGCCTTGCCAAACAGTCATGATGGTGGTAAGATACGAACCATCAACAAAACAATCCAAAATAAAAATGCGTTGAAGAGAACTAGTAGGTTCCAGAAAGCTTACAGAGAGCTGTCGGCAGGTGCGAGGCAGCAGCGGCATGGAACGGAACTCCTCTCTAAGCAGCTCGCTGAAACCAAAGGAGTAGGTGGAGCCGGGGCCTGGCCGTTAACAGACAGGAGGGTATCGACCTAAAGTCCGTACCTGTAGAGTGCCTATGGAAGCATAGGAATTAGAGTGGTAACGCGCAAGTGAAATCTTTCGTCTCTTTGGAGGTGGAAGATTTTTTTTATTTTGATTGTGTAATGAGTTGTTTTTAATTTATTTCATAATCATAGGAGTGATGACCATGGAACACGTAGAACATTATCAAAAAGGTTATTTTATGCCGCCCGTCGTCGATATGTCTTGGACGCAGCGGGAATACCCGGAACAGGCACCAATCTGGTGCAGCGTCGACTTGCGCGACGGTAATCAGGCCCTTATCATCCCTATGAGTTTAGAAGAAAAAGTTGAATTTTACAAGGTCTTGGTCGCCATGGGCTTTAAGGAAATCGAAGTCGGCTTCCCGGCAGCATCGGAAACGGAATTCGAATTCCTGCGCTACTTAGTCGATCATAATTTGATTCCCGACGACGTCACCGTCCAAGTCCTGACCCAGGCGCGGGAGCACATCATCCGCCGGACCTTTGAAGCCTTGAAGGGCGTTAAGCATGCCATCGTTCACGTCTATAACTCGACGTCCTTTGCCCAGCGCCAGCAGGTCTTCCATAAATCGAAGGAAGAAATCAAGCAGATTGCCGTCGAAGGGGCGGCCTTGCTGAAAAAACTGACGGAAGAAGCCGGCGCCGACTACCGCTTCGAATATTCGCCGGAAAGCTTTACCGGTACCGAACCGGAATACGCCCTCGACGTTTGCAACGCCGTCCTCGACGTTTGGCAGCCGACGGCGGACTGCAAGGCCATCATCAATTTGCCGTCGACGGTGCAGATGTCCATGCCTCACGTCTTTGCCTCGCAAATCGCCTATATCTCGCAGAACCTGAAATACCGCGACAACGTCGTCTTGTCGGTTCATCCCCATAACGATCGGGGGACCGGCGTGGCCGATGCCGAAATGGCCATCCTGGCCGGCGCTGACCGCGTGGAAGGCACTTTATTTGGCAACGGCGAACGGACAGGCAACGCCGATATCGTGACCATCGGCATGAACATGTACGCTCTGGGCGTCGATCCGGGCCTCGATTTTTCTCACATGACAGACCTCGTCGATACGTATGAACGGGTGACACGCATGGAAGTCCATCCTCGTCAGCCTTACGCCGGGAAACTGGTCTTTGCCGCCTTCTCGGGATCTCATCAGGATGCCATTGCCAAAGGCATGCATTATCGGGCCGAACAGCATCAGCCATACTGGAACTGTCCCTACCTCTACATCGATCCCCACGATATCGGCCGGACCTATGATGCCGACGTCATCCGCATCAACAGCCAGTCCGGCAAGGGCGGCATCGGCTTTATCATGGAGCAGCATTATGGCATTGCCATGCCGAAGAAGATGCGCGAAGATTTCAGTTACTTTGTCAAAGAAGTGTCCGACCACGCTCATCAGGAATTGAAGCCTCATGAAATTTACGACGTATTCCAGAAACATTATCTCAATACGGAAAGCCCGCTGAAAGTCGAAGACTTTTCCCTGCAGAAGAAGGGCAACCGCTGGATCGGTACGGTCCTGGTCCGGGCCAATGGCGAAGAAATCGTCCTCCAAGGCGACGGCAACGGCCAATTAAATGCCGTCAGCAACGCCATCTGTAAGGCCTACGGCATCGAGTTTGAAAACCTCGTCTACAGCGAACATGACCTCGACGGTGATTCCGATTCGAGAGGCATTGCCTACTTCGGCCTGACTGATAAAAAAGGGCAGACGACGTGGGGCGCCGGTATCGATACCGATACGATGACGGCCTCCATTCGGGCCTTCGTGACGGCTGTCAATCGCATGGAAGGCATGGATCAGCGCGTTCGCTTTCGCCATTTCGCCTCGGCCCCAACAGAAGTAGCTGCCTTTAAGGCGGCTGCCAGCCAACATTGACCATTTTTACGAAGTATCGTTTTTTGAAAATTCATCCTTTCTCGAAACGGCTGCGTTTCCCGAAAACAGGATTTGTAAGGAGTGGAATAGATTATGGGAATGACTATGACCCAAAAGATTTTAGCCAAACATGCCGGCGTGCCGGCCGTAGAGCCTGGCGACTTAATTGTTTGTAACGTCGATATGGTACTGGCCAATGATATTACGGCGCCGCCGGCCATTGCCGAATTTAAGAAAATCGGTCGCCCCGTCTTTGATAAGACGAAAATCGCCTTGGTGCCTGACCATTTTACGCCTAATAAGGACATCAAATCGGCAGGGCTGGCTAAGATCGTCCGCGACTTTGCCAAAGAAAACGGCATCGTCCATTACTTTGAAGTCGGCCGCGTCGGTATCGAACACGTCCTTTTGCCGGAACAGGGTATCGTCGGACCGGGGATGGTGACCGTCGGTGCCGACTCCCATACCTGCACGTACGGGGCCCTGGGCGGCTTTTCGACAGGCGTCGGTTCGACGGACCTCGGCGTCGCCATGGCCACCGGTAAGGCTTGGTTTAAGGTCCCCGATGCCATTCAGGTCCGCCTGACCGGCGAAAAACCGGAAGATATCACCGGGAAAGACGTCATGCTGACCCTTATCGGTATGATCGGTGTCGACGGCGCTCTCTATAAGTCCTTAGAATTTACGGGACCCGGTGTAGCTTCTCTCGACATGACCGACCGCTTTACCATTTCTAACATGGCCATTGAAGGGGGCGCCAAAAATGGTATTTTCCCCGTCGATGAACAGACCATGGCCTATGAAAAGGGGCGCTTCCCAGACGGCTATGAAGCCGTTACGGCCGACGATGACGCCAAGTACTGCCGGACCGTAGACCTGGACTTGTCGAAATTACAGCCTGTCGTCGCCTTTCCGCATCTGCCGGAAAATACCAAGGTCGTCGGTACCTTTGGTGACATCAAGATCGACCAAGTCGTCATCGGCTCCTGCACTAACGGCCGCTTAGAAGACCTGCGCATTGCCGCCGAAATCTTTAAAGGCCGCAGCGTTCATCCCGACGTCCGCTGCATCGTCATTCCCGGCAGCCAGTCGGTCTACATGGAGGCCATGAAAAAAGGCTATATTGAAACGTTCATTACAGCAGGCTGCGCTGTATCGACGCCGACCTGCGGGCCCTGTCTTGGCGGTTACATGGGCATCCTCGCCGCCGGTGAACGCTGCGTTTCGACGACGAACCGGAATTTCCGCGGCCGCATGGGCCACGTCGACAGTGAAGTCTATCTGGCAGGTCCGCAGGTTGCGGCAGCCAGTGCCATTCTCGGCAGGATTGCCGCTCCCAAGGAGGTACGATAAGATGGTTTTAGAAGGAAAAGTATGGCGCTACGGCGACAATATTGATACGGATGTCATTATTCCGGCCCGCTATTTAAATAGTTTTGATCCGAAAGAATTGGCGTCCCACTGCATGGTCGACATCGACGAAACCTTTGCCGGAAAGGTGCAGCAAGGCGACATCATGGTCGGCGGCCACAACTTTGGCTGCGGCTCGTCGCGAGAACACGCTCCCATTGCCATTAAAGCCTCGGGCATTCCGGTCATCATCGCCGCCAGCTTTGCCCGCATCTTTTACCGCAACGCCATTAACGTCGGCCTGCCGGTCCTTGAAATCGGCGATGCCGTAAAGGCCATCAAGGCCGGCGACGTCGTCGAAGTAGATATAGCCAAAGGATCGATCGTCGATGTGACGACGGGGGATACTTTTCAGGCACGACCCCTGCCGGGCTTCATTCAGGACATTGCCGCAGCCGGCGGCTTAATCAATTATATCAAGGGGGCAGAGGCTCATGAGTAAACACATCGTCGTCATCCCCGGCGACGGCATCGGGGAAGAAATTACGGCCAGCGCCGTAAAGGTGCTGCAAAAAGTAGACGAGGTCTGCCGGATAGGCCTGACCTTTGAACGACAGATGGCCGGCGGTACGGCTTACGACGCCTGCGGCACGCCTCTTCCTAAGGAAACGGTGGAAGCGGCTAAAAAGGCTGATGCCATCCTCTTTGGCGCTGTCGGCGGCGATCAATGGGACGATGTCGAACCGACCCTGCGGCCGGAACAGGCTGTCTTGGGCCTTCGTAAAGCACTCGGTCTCTATGTCAATCTGCGTCCCGTTAAGGTTCCGCCGGTCTTAGCGGAATATTCTCCTTTAAAGGCCGATATCGTTACCGGCACCGACGTCCTCATCGTCCGCGAACTCGTGGGCGGCATCTATTTTGGCGACCGCTGCGAATCGGAAATCCATAACGGTGTCGAACGGGCCTGGGACCTTGAAAATTACAGCGTCCCTGAAGTACAGCGCATCGGCACCTTTGCTATGAAGGCCGCCCAAAAACGGCGGGGTAAGGTGACCTCCGTCGATAAGGCCAACGTCCTGGCTACGTCCCGCCTGTGGCGGCGCACCATGATCGACGTGGCCAAAGATTATCCGTCGGTCGCCTTGAATCATTTTTACGTCGACAACTGCGCCATGCAGCTGGCCCTCAACCCGAAACAGTTCGACGTCATCGTCACGGGCAACCTCTTCGGCGATATCTTGAGTGACGAAGCGGCCGTCCTCGGCGGTTCCATCGGCATGATGCCGTCGGCGTCCATCGGTGAATTGACCAGCCTCTACGAACCGATCCACGGCTCGGCGCCGGATATTGCAGGCAAGGGCATTGCCAATCCCTGTGCCACCATCTTGTCAGCAGCCATGCTGCTGCGTTACTCCTTTGGTGAAGAAGAAGGGGCAGCCCTTATCGAAGATGCTGTCGACGCTGCTCTCGAAGAGGGCTGGCGCACGGCGGACCTCTATAAAGAGGGCTTCAAAAAAGCCGATACGAAGATCATGACCGATGCCGTCCTCGGCCACATCGGAACCACAAGAAAATAATTTTTCCTTCCATCCTCTCCGTATCATACCATAGGAAGGAACAGAAAGGCAGTCTTTGCGACTCGGTTGCAAGGCTGTCTTTTTAGCGTGTTGGCGAAAAAATCGGAAAAGAGGGAGATTTGGCCTAAAGAAGGGGATTTCTTTACCAAGACATTACGCCATTATAATGTATATAAGGGGCTGACGCTTGAAAGGTCGCGGCGAATAGTGTATTATGAAAAATAGTTTAAATAGATTTTCACGATTCGTGTACAGCGAGAGGCAGGATTAAGCATAGATGTTAGAATTTCCCATTAAACGCACGATTATCATAGACGATTCAAAAAAGAAGAAGGGCCGTAAAAAGAAGGCCGACGGTGAAAAGACCGTCATCCGCGGCACGGTAAACCTTCCCAAGAAAGAACCCCTGAAGAAACTCGACAAGCTTCCGAAAAACGCCAAGAACCTGGTCATCGTCGAATCGCCGGCGAAAGCCAAGACCATCGAACGGTTCCTCGGCAGCGGCTATAAGGTCATGGCCAGCCGCGGCCATCTGCGCGACTTGCCGCGCAACCAGTTCGGCGTCAACATCGAAGAAGGTTTCGTGCCGACCTATACCAACATGTGGGATAAGCGCAAACTCATCGACGACTTGCAGGAAGAATACGTCCGCTCGAAAAAAGTCTTTCTGGCAACTGACCCGGACCGCGAAGGCGAAGCCATTTCCTGGCATTTGGCCCATTTGCTGGACATCAATCCGAAGGACAAATGCCGCATCATGTTCCACGAAATCACGAAAAAAGCGATTCTCGAAGCCATCAAGAAGCCGGAAGCCATTGATATCAAAAAGGTCGACGCCCAGCAGGCCCGCCGCATCTTGGACCGCATCGTGGGCTATAAATTAAGCCCGTTGCTCTGGAAAAAGGTCTGTAAGGGCCTCAGTGCCGGCCGTGTCCAGTCCGTTGCCGTCCGTTTAATCTGCGAACGAGAAGAGGCCATCAAAGCCTTCGTTCCTGAAGAATATTGGACCGTCAGCGGGACGTATCAGACGGAAGACGGCTTGACCCTTCCGACGGAACTGACGAAAATCGACGGCAAGAAGGCTGAAATCCAGAATGAAACGGATGCTCAGGTCATCGCCCACGACCTCAGTTGGGAAAGCCGCGGCGAAACGCAGGACCCCGATAAGATTGTAAAAGTCGAAAAACGCAAGCGTAAACGTCAGCCGCAACCGCCGTTTACGACGTCGACGATGCAGCAGGAATGCGTCGGCAAGCTCAATTTCGGCGCCAAGAAGACGATGATGCTGGCCCAGCAGCTCTATGAAGGCCTCGATATGGGCGATCAGGGCCACGTCGGCCTCATCACCTACATGCGTACCGACTCGGTCCGCATCAACGACGACATGGTCCAGGCAGCTCGGGATTTCATTACGGCCAATTACGGTGCCGAATACGTCCCTGAAAAGCCGCGGGTCTATAAGACCAAGCAGTCGAGTCAGGATGCTCACGAAGCCATTCGCCCGACGTCCTTGGAATTGACGCCCTATAAGGTTTCCGACTTCCTGTCGCGGGACCAATTGCGTCTTTATACCTTGATTTGGAACCGTTTTTTGGCCAGCCAAATGGAATCGGTCGAAACGGAACACATGGCCATCGTCATTGAAAGCGGCAAGTACGAACTGCGGGCCGCCGGCTATAAGGTCCTCTTCAAGGGCTTTACGGAGCTCTATGAAGATGCCAAGAAGGATAAGACCTTGGCCGAACTGCCCCATATTTCAGCCAATACTGTCGTCCATAACAAGGCCGTCACGCCCCAGCAGCACTTTACGCAGCCGCCGGCACGCTACACCGAAGCCAGTCTGATCAAGACCCTCGAAGAAAAGGGCATCGGCCGGCCGAGTACGTACGCGCCCATTATGGACACCATCCAGAACCGCAACTACGTCGAAAAGAAGGATAAGCAGTTCATTCCGACGGAGCTCGGCGTCATCATCGTCGACCTCCTCAAGAAATACTTTGCCCGCATCATCAACGTCAGCTTTACGGCCCATATGGAAGAATCTCTCGACGCCATCGAACAAGGCGACGATACGTATCCCCACGTCCTTCAGGAATTTTATGACATCTTTAAGCCTGAAATGGACGAGGCCGAAACGAAGATGGAAAAGGTCACCATTTCCGGTCAGGAATCGGGCCAGATCTGCGAAGTCTGCGGGTCGCCCATGGTCTATAAATTCGGCCGCTTCGGGAAATTCCTGGCCTGCTCCAATTTCCCGGAATGCCGCAACACCAAGGCCATCGTCGAAGATTTGGGAATTACCTGCCCGAAATGCGGCACGGGGACGCTCATCAAGCGCAAGTCGAAACGAGGCCGCGTCTTTTATGGATGCAGCCAGTATCCGGACTGCGACTTCGTCCTCTGGAACCAGCCTGTCGACAAGAAATGTGACTTGTGCGGCAGCATCATGATTGTCAAACATTATAAAAAAGGCCCCGACAAGCTATTTTGCAGCAACGGGGACTGTGAAAACCATAAAAAAGGTGAGGTAGTTAATGAAGAATAGTGTCTTAATCATCGGCGCCGGCCTGGCCGGATCGGAAGCGGCTTGGCAGCTCGTCAGCCGCGGCATTCCCGTCGAACTGGTCGAAATGCGGCCCGTCAAATCGTCGCCGGCCCATCATACGGAATATTTTGCCGAACTGGTCTGCAGCAACTCTCTGCGGGCAGCCAATATTGAAAACGCCGTCGGTCTCTTGAAGGAAGAAATGCGCCGCCTGGGCTCGCTGATCATGGAATCGGCCGATATCAACCGCGTTCCTGCCGGCGGGGCCCTGGCCGTCGACCGCCTGCCCTTTAGTCAGTATGTGACGGAAAAACTGGCCGCCCATCCCTTGGTTACCATTCGTCATGAAGAGGTGACCGAGCTCCCGACGGATCAGATCTGCATCGTCGCCAGTGGTCCCTTGACCAGCGACGCACTGTCCGACACCATCGCCAAATTGACCGGGGAAGGGTACTTCCATTTCCACGACGCCGCAGCGCCCATTGTCACCGTCGAATCCCTCGATATGAACAAGGTCTATCGGGCGGCTCGTTACGGCAAGGGCGGCGCCGATTACTTAAACTGCCCTTTTACGCAGGAAGAATACGAAGCCTTCTGGCAGGCCTTGACGACGGCCGAATGTGCCGAACTCCACGACTTTGAAAAGGACGACAGCGTCTTTGAAGGCTGCATGCCTATCGAAGTCATGGCCGACCGCGGCATCGACACCATGCGTTTCGGTCCCATGAAACCCGTCGGTCTCGAACTTCCCGATACGGGAGAACTCCCGTACGCCGTCGTCCAGCTGCGCCAGGATAACGGCAGTGCAACCCTGTACAACATCGTTGGCTTCCAGACCCATCTTAAATTCCCGGAACAGAAACGGGTCTTTTCCATGATTCCCGGCCTGGAAAACGCCGAATTCGTGCGCTACGGCGTCATGCACCGCAACTCCTATATCAATTCGCCGGAACTCCTCATGCCGACGCTCCAGCTGCGCAAACAGCCCAACCTTCTCTTTGCCGGACAGCTCACCGGTGTCGAAGGCTATTTGGAATCGGCGGCCATGGGCCTCTTAGCCGGCATCAACGCCGCACGCCTCCTGGCTGAGAAAGATCCCTTGACCTTCTCCAAGCGGACGGCCATGGGCGGTCTCAGCCAGTATATCTCCAGCGGCCCCAATAAGCATTTCCAGCCGATGAACATCAACTTCGGCATCATGGAGCCCCTGGGCATCAAGAAACGCATGAAGAAAAAAGAAAAAAACGCCCTCTTAGCACAGCGGGCGCTCGATGAAATTGAACAAATGAAGGGGGACATGACTCATGTCTAACGGAATGACTACAGAATTTCACGCCACGACGATCTGCGCCGTTCAGCGCGATGGCAAGACGGCTATCGCCGGCGACGGCCAGGTCACCATGGGCAATGCCGTCATCATGAAAGGGACGGCTCAAAAAGTTCGCCGCCTCTATCATGGCAAGATCATCAGCGGCTTTGCCGGCTCCGTGGCCGACGCTTTTACGCTCTTTGATCACTTTGAAGAAAAATTGAACGAACACAACGGCAACCTGGTACGCAGCGCCGTCGAACTGGCTAAAGAATGGCGGTCCGACAAGGTTCTCCATAAACTGGAAGCCCTGCTCCTCGTCGCCGACAGCCAGCGCATCCTGCTCATTTCGGGCAACGGCGAAGTCATCGAACCGGACGACGGCGTCTTAGCCATCGGTTCCGGCGGCAACTACGCCCTGTCTTCGGCGCGGGCCCTCATGCAGAATACGGATCTCTCGGCTCGTGAAATCGCTGAAAAATCGCTGAAAAATCCCTGCATATCGCAGCTGACATCTGCGTCTATACCAACCACAACGTCATTGTCGAAGAAATTTAAGAAAGAGGTACTTTATGGAACAAGCATCATGGACGCCAAAACAAATCGTGGCGGAACTGAACAAATATATCGTAGGCCAAGGGGAAGCCAAGAAATCCGTGGCCATTGCCCTGCGCAACCGCTGGCGCCGCAAACGCCTGAGCGAAGCCATGCAGGATGAAATCATCCCTAAGAATATCCTCCTCATCGGCCCGACAGGTGTCGGCAAAACGGAAATCGCCCGCCGCCTGGCTAAACTCGTCGGTGCGCCTTTCATCAAGGTCGAAGCGACGAAGTACACCGAAGTCGGCTACGTCGGCCGCGACGTCGAACAGATGATCCGTGACCTCGTGACCAACGCCATTCGCATGGTCCAGGAACAGGAAAGCCAGCGCTATGAAGAAAAGGCCGAAGCCGAGGCCAACAAACGGATTTTGCAGGTCTTCTGGCCGAAAAAATCGGTGGCCGAAAAGGTCAAGAATCCGATGGATGTCTTCTTTGGCAGCGATGACGATGAAGCCAAGGAAGAACCGAAACAGCTTGAAGAAGGCAATTCCGACCGCCGTCAAAAGATGCTCGAAGACATTTGCGCCCATAAGATGGACGAACGGGAAATCGAAGTCGAAGTGGCCGAACAGAGCCCGGGCTTCCAAGGCATCCTGACGGGAAATTCGACGGAAGAACTGACGAATAACTTCCAGGAAATGCTGGGCAGCATCATGCCGAAAAAGAAAAAGAAGAAGAAAATGACCGTTGCCAAGGCGCGGGAAATCTTCAAAGAAGAAGAACTGGAAAAATGCCTCGACATGGATACCATCGTCGATAAGGCCGTGGCCGCTACGGAAGAATCGGGCATCGTCTTCATCGATGAATTCGATAAGATCGCTGAAAAAGGCCGCACCAACGGTCCCGACGTATCCCGCGAAGGGGTCCAGCGCGACATCCTGCCCATCGTCGAAGGGGCTACGGTCAATACGAAATACGGACCGGTCAAGACCGACCATATCCTCTTTATCGCCGCCGGGGCCTTCCACGTATCGAAGCCGAGCGACCTCATTCCCGAACTCCAGGGCCGCTTCCCGATCCGCGTCGAACTCCAGTCGCTGACCGTCGAAGACTTCCGCCGCATCCTGACCGAACCGAGCCAGTCCTTGGTCAAACAGTATACGGCCCTCCTCGAAACAGAAGGCCTGACCCTGGAATTTACCGACGACGGCATCAATGCCATTGCCGAATACGCCTACCGCGTCAACCGCGAAACGGAAAACATCGGCGCCCGCCGGCTGCACACGATTTTGGAAAAGATCCTCGAAGATGTAGCCTATGAAGCGCCCGATATCGATGAAAAACACATCGTCATCAACCAAGAATTCGTTGCCGGCAAACTCCACGACGTCGTCCAGAACGTCGACCTCAGCCACTACATTTTATAAGGACGGACCGATGAGACCTTACGCAAAATTATATCTGACCAAAAAAGGGGAACGGGCTGCCAAAACGGGCCATCCCTGGGTCTACGGTGAAGAAGTGACTCGCGTCGACGGGACCTATAAGACGGGCGATATCGTCGACGTCTACAGCGATAAAGACCGCTACCTCGGCACGGGCTTTGCCAACGACATCTCTAAGATCCGGGTGCGCATCGTATCGCGCAACGCCAACGACCGCTTCGACGACGCCTTTTGGCAGCGCCGGGTAAAATACGCCCTCGATTACCGCCGGACGGTCATGGGCGAAACGGACTTTGCCTGCTGCCGCCTCATTTTCGGCGATGCCGATGAGATGCCGGGCCTGACTATCGACCGTTATTCCGATGTCCTTGTTGCCCAGACCTTGTGCTACGGCATGGACCAGGTGAAGCCCATCATCTTCAAGGCCCTGGTCGATGAATTGAAGGCCATGGGTGTCACCATCCGCGGCATTTATGAACGAAACGACGTCAAAGTCCGCGAACTGGACGGCATGGAGCAGTACAAAGGCTGGTTTGAAGCCGATTATCTGCCCGAACCAGGGAGCGTCATAACGACCATCGAAGAAAATGGCATCCGCTATGACATCGACGTCGAAAACGGCCAGAAGACGGGGTTCTTCCTGGACCAGAAATACAACCGTCTGGCTGTGGCTAAAATCGCTGCTGGAAAGCACGTCCTCGACTGCTTTACCCATACCGGGGCCTTTGCCCTCAATGCCGCCAAGGGAGGCGCTGCCAGCGTCACTGCTGTCGACGTGTCTCAAGAAGCCGTCGACATGACGACGACCAATATTCACCGCAACGGCTTAGAAGCTGTCGTGACGGCTAAAAAAGCTAACGTCTTCGACCTCTTGACCGAGATGGCTGAACAAAAGAATCACGACTACGATTTCATCATCCTCGACCCGCCGGCCTTTACCAAGTCCGGTCATACCGTGCACAACGCCATTCGAGGCTATAAAGAAATCAACTTGAAAGCCATGAAGCTCCTGCCTCGCGGCGGCTACTTAGCCACTTGCTCGTGCTCCCACTTCATGCGCGACGACCTCTTCCGCCAGATGCTCCACGATGCCGCTAAAGACGCCGGCGTTCACCTTCGTCAAATCGAAGGCCGCCAGCAGTCTCCGGACCATCCCATTCTTTGGAACGTCCCGGAAACGAATTATTTAAAATTCTACCTATTCCAAGTCGTATAGCGACTCATGACGCTGCCGTTTCAGTGTATACTGAGACGGCGGCGTTTTTTACATAACCAGCCTTGTGGCCAAGCATCGGGGGAGGCAGGGTTGCTTTTTCGGCATGGAGAAAACATAACGTAATGATTAATTGATATGGCCGTCTGTTGAATTTATGGAGGCGGCGATATATAATCGGCCTAAGAAGGGAATCTATACGATTTTTATCATCCTTGTCAGCAGGCGAATAGAGGTACTTATCCTGCTTGATGGGGATGGATGAGTGACAAGACGAAAGGAGTAAGCTATGAAACCTATTGTGATTACCAATTACAGCGACCCGGTTTGCGTCTGGTGCTGGGGAACTGAACCCATTTTCCGGGCCATGGAAACCCATTATCCCGATCTCTTTTCCATTCGCTATGTCATGGGCGGCATGGTCCGCGATTTGAGTGACTTTAATGATGAAGAAAACGGCATCGGCGGCGGAGATGCCGACAAGATCAACGCCCAGCTTCGCGAGCATCTGGCTGAATCGACGGCCGTTCACCATATGCCCGTCGCCGTCGACAAGTATCATTTATTTTCAGAACGCTTCAACTCGTCCTTCCCCCAGAATATCGCCTACAAAGCGGCCCAGATAGCAGCACCGGACCAGGCCGATTATTTCCTGCGCCGCATCCGCGAAGCGACCCTGACCGAAGGGGCTGTTACCGGCGACTATGCCGTCTTAGAGACACTGGCAGAAGACTTCGGATTACCCATGGATGCCTATCGTGAGGCTCTCAAGAGCGGCGAGGCTGAAAAGGCCTTCTGGAGTGACGTCGACGAAGCCATTGCAGCCAAGGTCCAGGTTTTCCCGACGGTGACTTTGTCCCTTTCCGGTAAGGAAGAAACTTTTGGCGGATATTATACCTTTGCCGACTACGTATCCCGCATTCGCAAGCTGAGCGGGGGAACGATAGAACCCGTAAAGCCCGACGTCTCTATTGAACACCTGCACCGGATGCTGACCGATTACCGAAGGATGGCGGCGGAAGAGATTCGCTGTGCTTTTGCTTTTGAATCGAAGGCGGCTTTAGAGTCATGGTTAACGCCTTATCTTTCGGAAGGAAAATTGAAGAAAGAACCGTGCGGAACGGATGATTATATGATTTCCCTGGCTTCCGTATAATCCCTGCATATTTTTTTGAATCGTGAATAAGCCGAGTTGACCGGCTTTGCAGCCGAAAACCTCTGTCAGCTCGTATTTGAAACGGAGCTGATGGAGGTTTTCTTTTGGAAATCTGTCTGTTTGAAGAGAAGGGGAAGACAATATTTAGCGCTGAATAGAAGTCGATGAATATATTTCACTGAATTAAATTCATTGACTTTGGTTCGGCGTATATGATACAATGAGTTCATCCCAAAAAGCTTGAGGTGATATGTATGACGAATCGACAGATGGCGGCTCTTGAGACACGGCGAAAACTCCTCGATGCGGCCAAGAAAATCGTCTGTGAAAAAGGGATGGTCAACACGTCAGTGGCTGAAATTACCAAGGCCTGCGGCGTGGCTAGCGGTACCTTTTACACCCATTTTAAACGAAAAGAAGATATCATCTATGCCTTGAGCCGTGAGATGTATCAAGAAATCTTAGACAAGGCCAAGGCCTTTGACGGACCCTTTATGGAGCGGTTGGTATTTTTTATGACTAACTTTTCAGGCTACATTGAAAAGAGCAGTCTGAAGCTTTGCCAGGAATGGGTGCGCAATACGGTCGATCCCGATTTGGTCGACGATGGAGAGGATAAACCCAAGGTCTATGTCGATATCGATGCCGTAACCGGTCTCATTCTGGACGGAATCGAACGCGGCGAGGTCAAAGCCGACGCACCGGTCGCTGTCCTGGCTCATACCCTGGTCGACGTCCTATACGGTCAAATGCTCTGCTGGGATATGTCCGGCGGTGCGTACAGCCTCGAATGGCGGACCAAAGAGTTCTGCCGCATCTTCCTTCCTGGCCTGATGGCGCCGTACTTGGCGTAATGTATAAGAAAAACGGAAAGTCTCCTTGTCTGCTAACGGCAGGCATCGTTGGAGCTTTTCCTTTACTGTAGATATTATTTTTAGAAAGGATGGATCATGATGACCACAAAGATTGAAAGCGTAACCTTAAATGATGGCGTAAAAATTCCGGCCTTTGGTTTCGGTACTTTCCAGATCCCGGCTGACGGCAGCACCTATCAGGCCGTAAAGGAAGCCCTTAACTTGGGTCTGTATCACATCGATACGGCAGCAGCCTATTTCAATGAAGCCGAAGTCGGCAAGGCCGTTCGCGACAGTGGGATTCCTCGGGAAGACATCTTCGTGACCAGCAAACTCTGGCTCCAGGATTACGGCTATGAAGCCGCTAAGAAGGGCATCGATACGTCCCTTCGTAAACTCGGTTTGGACTACATGGACTTGTACCTCATCCACCAGCCCTACGGCGACGTCCCCGGTGCCTGGAAGGCCATGGAAGAAGCGAAAAAGGCGGGTAAGATCCGCTCCATTGGGGTCAGCAACATGACGCCGAAAATCTGGAACTCCTTCGTACCCCAGTTCGATACGGTGCCTTCGGTCAACCAGGTCGAATTTAACCCCTACTACCAGCAGAAAGAAATCAGAGCCATCATGGCCAAAGACAATGTCTATCTCGAAGCCTGGGCGCCCCTCGGACAGGGCAGTCCGCAGCTCTTTAGCGAACCGACGATTACTAAAATCGCTGAAGCCCACGGCAAAGATGCCGGCCAGGTCATCCTGCGCTTTGAATACCAGGATGGAGCCATCATCTTCCCGAAGACGACCAAACCGGCTCGCATGAAGAGCAACATGGACATCTTTGATTTTGCCCTTACGGATGAAGAAATGAAGGCCATGCGCGCCCTCGACACGGGTAAAGGCCGTCACGATCCCGATGCCCCCGGCGTTGCCGAAAGGCTTCTCGGTGCCTTTGACGTTCATGCGAACGATTAAAATAACTGTAGAATCGAGGAAAAAATGCCTTACATCGCTATCAAAGCCTATCCCAAAGACGAAGAAACGAAAAAACGAGTCGTCGAACAGATCCAGGAAATCTTCTTGAAAACCTGGGGCTGCCCGGAAGAAGCCATCACCATCTCCGTGGAAGAATTCCCGCCCGAAGACTTTAACGAAAAAGTCAGAGACCCGGAAATCCTCCCGAAACTGGATAAGATGATGATCCTCGACGGAAAGAAACAGTATTAATAAGTGTAAGAGAGCCGATGCCAAATGGTGTCGGCTCTTTGTCATGTATCAAAGGCGAACGGGATTCTTTGTAGGCTAACCTTTTCGGATTGATATCATGTGAGAAATCCTATATACTATCCCTATAAGGTGACAGCAAGTTGCCAAAAGTGGTTGCGTACTACAGGATAGTACAAATAAAGGCCTGCTCTGGTGCGCAGGCCTTTTTAGCTGCGGCAGAAAGTGTCGTGGCAGGCCACGCCTTGTTGTATCTAACCGACAGTTCAGCAAATGTATAACTGCAACATTCCCCATAGTGAGATGGAAGTTCGCCTTAGATTGGCTTATAATATATATTAAAAAAGAATCTTGAATGAAACGATGATTGCGTTGATTTATCGACAAGAAAAAGGAGATGATGACCATGCCGGGAAATGTGACGGGACCCTTCATGTGTGGCTGCACGCCGCCCGATTATAAATATTGTCCGACCTGTGTATTTGCAGAGGGAAAGCCTTGGCTCAGCACTTGCGTGATGTATCCGGGAACGTCTATAAAACCGAAAGTGGTGGATGAAGGCGGGCCTTGCCAATGGTATATGAAGAAAGAGTAAGGTATTGTTACCAGCCGGAGGCTTTTTAAATCGGGTGATGCGCCGGTGACAGAACTTTTTTTCAGGAGAGCCAAGGCCTCCGGCATTTGTCCCATCGACAGGAGCTTATAACGAATCAGGTACGTGTTCTTTTAGAGACTTGCGTAACAGGAGGTGATAATACCGTGTTGAATCGAGTAAAGAAATATGTACGAAAAATCGGATTTGATGCAGCTGAAAAAACGGGGACGTGGAATGACTATACGGTATACACGCCACTCTATAAAGACTATCGTGGAGAAACGATGCCAACGGGACTGCCTGTCTTGGTATTAGAGAAGGAGGGGCATTTAAAGACGGTAGAGGGAGAAATGGTTTTTATGATTTTTGATGACATGGTTCGCAAAGCCATGGAGTCTGAAACATAGTATGAATAAAACAACATGGCCTGTATCCGGCAGCAGATGGTGAATATACTACATTAAATATCTCTGATAGGAAGACAGAAAAAGAACCAATTGCTGGCAGTACATCCACGGATTCACGCGCTAGCGAAGGGGCAGTACCAACAATTGATCCTAGTATCAGTACAGGCGACTTTTTGAAACCTGTAAAGGCCGTATTCAAGCTTGACGGAAAGCCCAATGATGGGATATACTTCGGCCTATAGCGGTCCATTCTTGGAAATGAGCTAGGGCGCCTTTGCTATGCGCATTAAAGATATTAAAAAACTGTGAAGGAGTGATGATGGACTTTGATGTGGGCCATTTTATTCGGCGGGCTGTTTTTGCTATGCCTGGCCGGGATATACTTTTTGATCTACAGCGTACATAAATTTCGATTCGTGTCAGCCCTGTCCCGTGGTAACAAAGCCGTAGGCTGGCTGATCAGCACGGCTGTGATTCTGATACCTTCGGCCCTCATTTGGAACGTGTGGGGTTATATGAATACCGTCATTGTGCTGCTGCACCTGGCCGTGTTCTGGGGCGCAGCGGCCCTGATTCAATGGGCCCTTCAAAAACGTCGAGAGAAACCATTTCAGCGTAATTATGCCGGCGCAGCGGCTGTGCTGGTTGCCGTTCTTTATCTGGCGGTGGGCTTTGTCCAGGCCAATCATGTCTGGCAGACGGACTACCATGTGACTACGGAAAAACCGGTCGGATCCCTCCGCGTAGCACTGCTGGCCGATTCCCATGTGGGAACGACCTTTGATGGAGACGGGCTGGCAGCACACCTTGCCCGGATTCAGGAACAGAAACCGGATGTGGTCGTCATTGCCGGTGACTTCGTAGATGAGGGGACCCGCAAGGAAGACATGATTGCCGCCAGCCGTGCCCTGGGCCAACTTAATGCGCCTTACGGCGTTTACTATGTATTTGGCAACCATGACAAGGGGCGCTATGCTAAGGGACAGCGCGGATACGACGGCGATGACCTCATTGCTGAACTGCAAAAGAACGGCGTAATCGTATTGCAGGACCAAAGCGCACTGATCGACGACCGCTTTTATCTGGTAGGGCGGCAGGATGCGTCCGAAGAAAAGGATTTCGGCGGCAGTCGTGCTGCTATTGCCGATTTGACCAAGACCCTGGACAAAGATAAATACACCATCGTCCTCGACCATCAGCCCAGCGACTATGAGGCCGAAGCCGCAGCCAGCGTGGACTTGGTCCTGTCCGGACATACCCACGGCGGACAGATGATCCCTATGGTGCAGCTCATGCGCTGGTTCCATATCGGAGGGGATAATGTCTATGGCTTTGAGCAGCGGGGGAATACGAATTTCATCGTGACCTCCGGCATTTCCGATTGGGCCATGAAATTCAAGACCGGAACCCGGTCAGAATATGTGCTCATCGATGTTCAAGGAAAATGATGTGAAACTGAAAATACACCGGCCCGTTTACGGGCAGGAAGAAATATAGACAAAACAAGAGCCCCCGTTAGGGGGCTTTTGTAATAGAAGAATCCATGGCCATATGGAATTCATCCTGGATTGTAGGGGAAGGATGGGCAAACTCATATTCTCCTTCTGGCCATCATTTTTTTTGCTGTGTGTTTTTTTGTACGGGGTGAATAAACTTGTTATAAACCCATCTGAATATGGTGGGAAATAAATAGAATCTGATTGGATTTTTTAAGATTGAGTTAGTGAAGAGAATTTGTCCATTGAGCGATGAAATAATTATATTAGACAACTCGATTGTTTTATTTAAAAGGTCTTCCAGACCGGATTCTGAAGCATGCTTTAAGCCAATTATTTCACTATTATATGCAATCAAATTCTTTCTAGTCTGGTCATCAATCAAGATTGCATAGTTTTCCAAAAATGGCGGCACTAATTCTAATTCAGTTAGTGCTGATTGAGTCGTGGTATTAGACTGTATATAGGTTAAAACCTGGTTATTTTGTTGGATTATCCAGATACAGCGAAGCAGGGACGTTTTGTAACGGTTGTAATATGCGACCCAATGTTTTCCTAGATAGCCTAAAATGCCAAGTAAGATGGAGGCGGCGCCAGCCATTATATTTGCATTTAAAATTATGCTTATGGCTGTTTTTATATCAAACCATAGAGTAGATATTTCAACAGAAAAGAGATGAAAGTAGTTACCTAGGTGAATGGCTAGAACCAATACAGAAATATAAATAATTTTTTTATGATACTCACTCCTTCAACAATATTATGGCAGGGCAGTCGAGTGCAAAAAAAAATGAGGGACCATGATGATGAGAAAAAAGATTCCCATTATCTAAAGGCGGGTCTTTGGTCCAATTTTAGGGGCGGCCCATTTGGTAGGTTCTTTCTTTTTATTATAATTTATATCTATAATATATGGAAAATAAAGACGTTTATTATTAAGGTTATAGCATTTAATATATATTATGAAGAAACTGTATTCGCAATTAGTTGTGCGCTAAAATCGAAGATACAGCATTAAATGTGATTTAGCGGTGAGAATCTTAGGATAAAACAAGGCCCTATCTATAAACATAGACAGAGCCTTGTTTGGTGCGAGTGAAGGGACTTGAACCCTTACGTCGTAAGACGCCAGATCCTAAGTCTGGTGCGTCTGCCATTCCGCCACACTCGCAAGTACCCGTCCATTTTATCACGTTTTTTGGCTGTCGGTCAACCGAAAATTGTCTCTTCCGGAGATATTCGTGCAAAAATTCACAATATTTGAAAAACCTATTGTCAAGGCCTTCCCAGTGTGCTATACTACGCATGACACAAAGGCAGGTCCTTCTTTAACGTCGGATGGGTACCGGAATCGGACTGATACTGGCGGAGGCCGGCCGTGTTTTTATATGCGCGACTTGTATCTTGGAGAAAGAACGAGAACGGGGGAGTATCATGGTACATCAAAAGGCACCGGGCCAGCCGACGTTTTTGTCGATTCGTCAGTTGACCATTGCCGCTTTTTTATCGGCTATTACGATCTTTTTGGGAATTACCGGTTACGGATTCATTCCGCTGGTCATCATGAATGCGACGATTCTTCATATTCCTACGATTATCGGCAGTCTGTCGGCAGGCCGTAAGGTCGGGATGATCGTCGGTTTTATGTTTGGGATTTTTTCGTTTATCCGTTCCTTGCAGGCACCGAGTGCGCTGCTCTTGTTTGCCGTGCAGTACAACGTCATTGCCGACGCCTTTATTTGTATTGTACCGCGAATTCTTATCGGCCTCATTGCTTATGAATTGTACCGTCATTTGAAGACGCGCGAAGTTGTGCGCGTAGCTGTGACGGCTGTCGTGACGACGGTGATTCATACGGTTCTCTTCCTGGGTTCCTTTACGGCCCTCGTCGGTGTTCCTTATGCCGAAGCCCAAGGGATTCCCTTCATGAACGTCATTAACATCATGCTCGGCATTACGGCTGTCAACGGAATTCCCGAAGCCGTCGTTTCCGGCCTGATCGTTACGCCCATTGTCATGGCCCTCCAGCGTGCCGGGTTAAAGGCGTAGTAACAGCAAAATATAAGGGTTATGAATCAAACGGGGCTGTCCCCCAAAGGGCGGTCCCGTTTCTCTATTCTATGGAAATTTGCTAATGCGAAAGTTTGCGCTATGTGGTAAAATAAGCAATGAATGGCTGTTTACGTATGACAGCATATATGAAAGGAATAGAAGGGATTATTTGTTATGGCTTCGATTTTTTCTCCATTAACTAAAAATATAGGCATCGATTTAGGGACGTCTACGGTCCAGGTCTATGTGGAAGGCCGGGGCGTCGTCTTGTCTGAGCCGTCGGTCATGGCAACGGACGAGCGAAACAGCAAGATGATTGCCGTCGGAAGGTCGGCAGAGGACCTATTGTCCCGGTCGCCGGAGACGGTTAAGCTTCATCGTCCTTTGGTACACGGCGTTATTGCCGATTACAGTGTAACGCGGACGATGCTGGGCTACATCCTTAGCAAGTGTGTCCGCAGCGTTCAGCGGCTGCGCATCATGATTGGCGTGCCATCGGCTGCGTCGAATGTTGAAAAAAGGGCCGTCATGGAAGCGGTGTATCAGGCCGGTGCCAAAGAAGCCTTCGTCATTGAAACGGCGGCAGCGGCGGCGCTCGGCGTCAATTTGCCTGTCTACGATCCGGTGGGCAATATGGTCATCGACATCGGCGGCGGTACGACCAATGTGGCCATGCTGTCTCTCGGCGGCATCGTCGTCTCCAAGTCACTTCACTTAGGCAGCCTCGATTTCAATGCGGCTATCCGCGATTATCTGCGCTACCAGTACGACGTCGTCACTGATGATACGACCATTGAAGAGATGAAGGTTACCAACGGTTCGGCCGTCCTGCCCCTTGAAGATAGGGGCTATTATTTCCTGGCCCGCGGTCTCGACGACGGGCTTCAGCGTGAAGTGGCCGTCAAGTCGAGTGAACTCTATCATGTCATCGGCAAGCCTTTAGTGAAGATCCTCGACGTCGTCAAAGACGTCCTGCGCGAGACACCGCCCGAGCTTGCTGCCGACATCATGGAACACGGCATCGTCCTCACCGGCGGCGGCGCCAAGCTCAAAGGGATGGATCAGTTCTTTACGCAGGAACTAGGCGTTCCCGTCCTGATGGCAGCCGATCCGGAACTGGCCGTTGCCAGGGGCACGGGGATTGCCATCAACGATCGTGATAAGTTATCGGCCCTCATTGAAGGGGCGCAGCGCATATATAGGAGGAGATTTTAAAATTGTTTTCGTTCGGTAAAAGAAGCGTCGTCTTCGTACTCGTCTTATTCATCATCATTGCTGTCGTAGGCTGGGCTTGGCGCCAGCGCGATTCCCTGCCTTTTATTACGAAGCCTCTGATGACGATCATGTCGCCTTTTGAATACGGTGCCAGCAGCATCATGAATGTCCTCGCTTCCAATATTCACATCGTCGACGTCAGTTTGAAGAACCGCATTGAATGGGAATCGCTGGAAAAAGAAAATGCCGACCTGAAAAGCCGGACCGTCGACTACGATGAAGTCGTCGCTGAAAATGACCGCCTGCGGGCGCTCCTCGACTTTAAATCGAGCCATAACCAGTATCAACTGTTGGCCGGTTCCGTCATTTCCCGTGATTACGGTACTTGGACCAATACCATGATCATCGACGTCGGCAGCGGCGAAGGCGTTGAAAAGAATATGCCCGTCATTACGCCGGCCGGTGTCGTCGGCTTCATTAGCGACGTCTATCCTCATTCGTCGCGGGTACAGCTCATGACCGACCCCCGGACCAGTATCGGGGCCATCGTTCAGCGGCCGGAATCGCGGGTATCGTCTGTCGTCCGCGGCAACGGCAATGTGCCGACGGAACCGCAGTTCGTCAATATCGCCAAAGATGCCGATATCCTTGAAGGGGATACGCTGGTCACGTCGGGCTTCGGCTCCATTTATCCGAAGGGACTCTATATCGGCACCATCGTATCGATCCATCAGAATGAAAATGATTTCGTAAAATATGCCGTCATTCGTCCCGGCGTCGATTTCTCGAAATTAGAAGAAGTCTTCGTCATCTTGAAATCGGCCGATACCGGCTCTTATGAAAAACCGGACGTCACGCCGAAACTCGTTCCGCAGACGAATCGCGACAAGGTGGAAGGCATTAAAGGAGCCGCTGCGTTATGAAGAAATTGAACTGCATCATCACAGCCTTCATCGTCTTTATCCTGCAGGCTGCGGTCTTGCCTTTTATCTTTAACGGTGTAAGCCAGCCCAATCTGATCTTCGTCTTCGTTGTCCTCATGGGCCTCCATCACGGCCAGCGTGTCGGCATTGCAACGGCTCTCTTGGGCGGTTTTTGCCAGGACGTCATCATCGGCAATTTCTTTGGCCTGCACCTCTTGGTGTATCTCATTGTCACCCTTGTTTGCAGCTATCTCGGCCGCAACATCGATAAGGATCAGTGGATCTTGACCTTGCTCATCGTCCTCGGGGCGACGGAAGCCGGTCTCATCCTGACCTGCGGCTTCCTGTTTCTGGCCGGCCAGTACATCAATGTGGCGGCGTACTTATTGGAATTCAGTATACCCGTACTCGTTTATCACGGAATCTTGGCCTTGCCCGTGGACCATGTCGTCTGGCGCCTGCGCCGGTCCGACACCTTTTATGGCTTTCCGGGCTATCGCTGGTAACTAAAGGAGACACAGATACATGCTTGAAGCGTTATTAAAAAAGAAAAATCAAGACGGCCGCTTCCGGTATCTTTACTGGGTGGTCATTGCGATTTTTGTGATTCTCGTCAGCCGGCTTATCTATTTACAGCTTTTTGCCGGTGAATATTATCATTCCCTAGCCGAAGGGAACCGCCTGCGGGCCATCCCGATTGCCGCCATGCGCGGCATCATGTATGACCGCAACGGCCAGATTCTGGTCGGTTCCCGGCCCAGTTTCATGGCGACTTATGTACCGCCGAAGGGCGGCATGAGCGACGAGGAACTGGCCAAGTTAGCCGGTATCCTCAACGTACCGGAAGACAAGCTGCGTGATAAGATTCAGAAGGTAAAGAGTTCTTACGTGCCCACGGTCCTGGCCAATGATTTGACGCAGGATATTGTCACGAAAATCGAAGAACAGCGTAACGACTTGCCCGGCGTTTCTGTCGAAGTCCAGCCGATTCGCTATTATCCCTATAAAACGATGGCGGCGCAGGTTTTCGGCTACGTCGGTCAAATCGACGAAGAAGATGCCAAACGGCTCGAAGGCGTGGAAGGCGTCTCCAATATCACCCAGATCGGGCGGGCCGGCCTTGAAGCCTATTACGACGATCTCCTGCGCGGTCAGGACGGCGGCCGTCAGGTCGAAGTCGATGCGGCCGGCAGTCCGGTTACGGAAATGGAACGCAAAGAACCGGTGGCCGGCCACAATATGCACCTGACCTTGGACCTTAATTTACAAGAAGCGACGGAACAGGCTATGGACCGCCAGATTGCCAACGGCGTCGGTACTCACGGCATAGCCGCCGTTGCCATTGACCCCAATACGGGGGCCGTTCTGGCCATGGCCAGCCGACCGGCCTATGACCCCAACTGGTTTACGCGGGGCATTACGGAAAAAGAATGGGCCATGATCAACGATAACCCTAACCATCCTATGGAAGACAGGGTTATTGCCGGTGAATATCCGCCGGGCTCTACCTTTAAGCTCATTACCGGTTCGGCCGCCTTGGAACTCAAAAAAGTTACGCCCGATGAAATGATCTTCGACAGCGGGCGCCACTGGCTCGTCGATATGCGTAACGCCGGCGGCGAAGCCTTGGGCTGGATCAATTTCGTCGAAGCCTTGGCAAAGTCCGATAACGTCTATTTCTATGAAATGGGCCGCCGCGTCGGCATCGATGAATTGGCAAAATACGCCAGCATGTTCGGCATGGGCAAGAAGACCGGCATCGCCCTTCGCGGCGAAGCGACGGGCCTTGTCGCCAGTGAAGAATATAAAATGAAGACCTTCCACGAAGACTGGTACTTAGGGGATACATTTAACTCCGCTATCGGCCAGGGCTTCCAGTTGGTTACGCCCCTTCAGGCGGCGATGATCGTCAGTGAAGTGGCTAACGGCGGGATTCAGTACCGGCCGTTTATCGTCAGCCGTATCGATAATCTCGACGGGACGCCGTATAAGATCTTTGCGCCGGAACAGATAGGGACCTTGTCGGTTTCCAAATCGACGCTGGACCTTGTCCGCGAAGGGATGCGCAACGTTGCGGAAGAATCAGGGACCGCAGGCTCCTTGTTTGCCGGTTTTCCCATCCAGGTCGCCGGTAAAACGGGGACGGCAGAAAACTTCGGCGGTACGGACCACGGTTGGTTCGTCGCCTATGCACCGTATGAACATCCGCGTATCGTCATCGCCGTCTTGGTAGAACAAGGCGGGTTCGGGTCCGTTTCGGCAGGCCCGATTGTCCGTTCCATGCTGGAAGAATTCTTCCACATCGGTACTTATGCCGACGGAGCGAAGAATGCGAACGGTACGCCGGCAGCGTCGAATCAGGCCAACAGCAGCGGCCAGACGGCTGACCCAAACAATAACTAATGATACTTTTAGAAGGGTGGTAATTCCATGTCTCGACTCATCGCGATTGCTTCTGGTAAGGGAGGCGTCGGCAAAACTTTGATTACAGCTTCTCTTTCCGTACTGCTCCAGCGCCGCGGCTATCGGGTGCTGGCTGCCGATGCGGACATGGGACTGCGCAACCTCGATTTGCTTTTTGGCGTAGGCGATGCCGTCCGCTACGACGCCAGTCAGGCTGCACGGGGAAAATGTCTGCCCCGACAGGCCCTGGTATCGGTCTGTCCCGGCCTCGACGTCCTGCCGGCCAGTCAGAAGCGGACTTGGGAAAAGGTCGACGTGCCGTCTTTTCACTACGTCTTGGAATCCTTAGCCGGTGAATACGACTACGCCTTCGTCGACTGCCCGCCGGGCCGCGATGAGGCCTATCGGGCGGCGACGGCCCTGGCCGACCAGATTCTGTTCGTTGTCGAACCGTCGCCGTCGTCACTCCACGATGCCGGACGGGTCATGCAGTATTGCACGAAACAGAAACGCTTTCACTACGACGTCATTCTCAATAATTTTTACGCCGACGGTGTCATTTCGGCAGACTCGGCGAAATCGACGCTTGGCGTAAAGACCGTCGCCGGGATCCTGCCTCACGACGAGGGCATCGATCAGGCGGCCAGTCAGGGTCTGATTCACGAAGCTTCGGACAGACTGCCTTTCATGAAGGCCTTGTCGGCTACGGCGGACTGGCTTGAACAGGGGACGGCTATTGATGAAGCCGGGCTGACAAGCCTGCTGCCGCGGCGCTCTGGCGGAGACGCTGCCGAATCAGGCTTATCGGTGCGGCGCCGCCGGCAGGAATGCCGGAATTGGCGCCATCATCGTCGATAGGAGAGGGAAATGTTTATTAAACGTGAATGGAAGAATTTAGATAAAGTTATGCTCCTGGTGAGCTTTTTCATCGTCTGCATCAGCCTGGCTATTATCGGCAGTGCGACGCATATCAATAAAGGGGCGATCAACTATGATTTCGTCATTAAACAAGGCGTAGCCTTTGTCGTCGATTTCATGATCGTCATCTTTTTCAGCCGCTTTGACTACACCAAGTTAAAGAAGTACGGCAAACCCTTATATGTCATTAACTTACTGATGCTGGTGGCTGTCATGTTCGTCGGCACGTCGGCTCTCGGGGCCCAGCGCTGGATCCAGTTAGGGCCGATTACCCTGCAGCCGTCAGAATTTTCGAAACTCATCATGATCATCTGCACGGCGGCTATTCTCAGCGACCGCGTCGGCCAGCTCAATAAGTGGCGGCAGGTGCTTCCCATCGGCCTTTACGTCGGGATTCCCTTCCTCTTGGTCTTGAAACAGCCTGACCTGGGGACCAGTCTCGTCTTTTTGGCCATTACGTTAGGCATGCTCTTTGTCGGCCGCATCAAGATGTCCCTGTTGCGCAACGTCTTTTTGGCCGGCATCGTCCTGGCACCGGTGGGCTGGCACTTTCTGAAGGACTACCAAAAGTCTCGTATTACGGTATTCCTCAACCCTAACGCCGATCCTTTCGGGGCCGGATACCACATCATCCAGTCCAAGATCGCCATCGGTTCGGGCATGCTCTTTGGCAAGGGCTTGTTCCAGGGGACGCAGAGCCAATTGAACTTTTTGCCGGAAAATCACACAGACTTCATCTTTTCCGTTATCGGGGAAGAACTGGGATTTTTAGGCTGTATTTTTCTCTTGTTCCTCTATTTTATCCTCATCTACCGGGGAATCATGATTGCCAAGGAATGTAAGGACACCTTCGGCATGATGCTGGCCACCGGCGTCGTATCTATGTGGGCCTTCCAGATCTTGGTCAATGTCGGCATGACCTGCGGCATTATGCCGGTCACGGGGATTCCGCTGCCCTTCATGAGTTACGGCGTCAGCGCCTTGACGACGAATATGATGGGCATGGGGATTTTATTGAGTATTTACATGCGTCAGCAGACGATGATCTTTTAGCGATTCCTGAAGGAGGAAATGAATTGTCACATCCTGTGGAGATAGATTCGATTTTATTGAGCAAAGTCAGTAAACCGGCCCGCTACGTCGGCGGGGAATGGAACAGCGTCGTAAAAGACCACAACCGGGTCAAACTGACCGTTGCTTACTGTTTTCCCGACGTGTATGAAGTGGCCATGAGCCACTTAGGCCTGCGCATCCTCTATGCCCTGCTCAACGAACGGCCTGATGTGGCTGCCGAGAGGGTTTATGCGCCTTGGCCGGATATGGAAGACCTCATGCGGACCAAAGGCTACCCGCTTTTTTCGTTGGAAACGAAGACGCCCGTCCGCGATTTCGACATGGTCGGCTTTACCCTTCAATATGAAATGAGTTTTACCAACATCTTAAATATGCTCGATCTGGCCGGAATGCCGATTTTTTCCAAAGACCGCGGCGACGATATGCCCTTAGTGGCCGCCGGCGGTCCTTGTGCGTATAATGCAGAACCCTTGGCCGATTACATCGATATCTTTTTCCTCGGTGAATCGGAAGAATCGACGCAGCTTTTGGCTGATACGATCATCGCCTGGAAAGAAGGCGGAAAGCCCGGCGGCAAAAAAGGTCTCTTGAAACAATTGGCCAAACAGCCGGGAAATTACGTCCCGGCCTTCTATGACGCCGAGTACGACGCAGAGGGGAACTTTAAATCCCTGGTGCCGACGGAACCGGAAGCCAAGGCCGAAATCGAAAAATGCGTCGTCGCCGACGTGGAACACGTCTTTTTCCCGACCAAACCGATCGTTCCCAACATCGACATCGTCCATAACCGGGCCGTTCTCGAATTGTTCCGCGGCTGCAGCCGGGGCTGCCGTTTCTGTCAGGCCGGCATGCTCTACCGTCCCATTCGGGAAAAGACGCCGGAACAGTTGGTAAAACTGGCCAAAGACATCGTGGCCAACTCGGGATACGATGAAATTTCTCTCATGAGCCTGAGTTCGGCCGACTATTCCTGTTTGCCGGAACTGGTCGATCAGCTCCTCGACGCCTTTAAGGGCCAGAAGGTCAGCGTCAGCCTGCCGTCGCTCCGCGTCGACAGCTTTTCTGTCGACATCGCCAAGAAGGTCCAGCAGGTCCGTAAGAGCGGCCTGACCTTTGCCCCTGAAGCAGGGACGCAGCGCCTGCGCGACGTCATCAATAAGGGCGTCACTGAAGAAGATCTCCTCTCGGCCTGCGAGAATGCCTTCCAAAACGGCTGGTCGACGGTAAAGCTCTACTTCATGATGGGCCTTCCGACGGAAACGGATGAAGACTTGGCCGGCATTGCCGATCTCGCCTATAAAGTGTTGAACTTATACCGCGCCGTAACCCATAAGAATAACGGCAAGGTGACGGTCTCGGTCTCGAGTTTCGTACCCAAATCGCACACGTCCTTCCAGTGGTTCGGACAGCTGCCCATTGAGGAAATCGAACGCAAACAGCAGTACATCAAGGGACTCATTCGCGACAAACACATTTCCTACCACTATCACGATGCCAAGACGGGCCGCTTAGAAGCCACCTTTGCCCGCGGCGACCGCCGCATGGGGAAGGTCCTCTACGAAGCTTGGAAACTGGGCTGTAAATTCGATGGCTGGACGGAAATGTTCGACTATGACCGCTGGATGAAGGCCTTTGAATTGGCCGGCATCGATCCCGATTACTATGCGGCCAGAAACCGCAGCCTCGATGAGGCCTTGCCTTGGGATCACTTGACCAGCGGAGCTGCGAAAAATTATTTGAAGCAGGAATGGAGAAGGGCCGAACGAGCCGAACTGACCCATGACTGCCGCCGTCTGTCCTGTACGGGCTGCGGCGTATGCCCCAATTTGGGCGTTTCGATTATCGATAGAAAGGCAGGGGACGCTCATGGCAAGAATACGTTTAGCTGTTAAGAAAGACGGGGCCCTGCAGTTTTTGTCGCACCTCGATTTTGCCCGGGCCGTGCGCTACGTCATCATCAGGGCTAAGCTTCCCATTTGTTATTCCGAAGGCTTCAACCCCCATATGAAACTCAGTTTTGCCTCGGCCCTCGGCGTCGGTGTGTCGGCCGATATTGAATATCTCGATATGGAACTTGCCGAAAAGATTCCCGTTTCCGACGTCATGGAACGCATGAACGCCATGTCGCCCCAGGGCTTTGCCGTCCTTGACGGCCGCTATGTCGATCCCAAGGCGCCGAAGTTGATGGCCATTGCCAATTACGCTGTCTATACCCTGCGGGGGCCTTTGAAAGAAGACCTCAGCCAAGACGGGCTGAATGCGATTTTGCAGCGATTCAATGAGGCCCCATCGGTCCTCTATGAAAAGGTGTCCCATAAGGGAAAGCATCGCGTGCGGACCATCGAAGTCAAAGATCACGTCATCGACGCCATTCATGGGAATGTCAAAGACGGCGACGTCTATCTGACCGTCGGCATCTATCAGACGAGTGAAGGGGCCATCAAGCCCATTCAGGTTTGGGAAGTCCTTGAAAAAGACTTTGGCCTTCCCGTCCATGGCGATATGATGCTGGCACGGCGGACGGGAATCTTCGTTCGTAAAGACGACGGCAAGACGGCGTCTCTTTTTGAGGGCTATGATGAAGGGTAAACTGTACTGCGTCGGCATCGGCCCGGGGGACCCGGAGCTGTTGACCTTAAAGGCGCTGAAAACCATCGGGGCTTGTCCCGTCTTGGCCGTTCCCAAGAGCGGCAGCGGCCCTTTGACGGCCAAAGATATCTTGCTCAAAGCCTTGGACGGCAGCAATCTCAGCCTGTCCGAGAAAAAAGTCCTCACCTTAGATTTTCCCATGACCCGTAAGGATGAAGTCCTGGCCGGGGCTCATGAAAAAGCGGCTCAATCGATTCAATATGAACTCGATGAAGGCCGAGACGTGGCCCTCATTACCCTGGGCTGCCCGACGGTCTATGCGACCAGCATTTACGTTCACCGCCTCGTTCGGGACGCCGGCTATGAAACGGCCATCGTCCCCGGTGTGCCCAGCTTCTGTGCCGTGGCCGCTAAATTGCAGCAGCCGTTGTGCGAAAAAGATGAGGCCTTGCTGATCATTCCCGGCAACCATAAAAACCGCCGGCAGTTACTGGCTCTCCCGGGCAGTAAGGTCATCATGAAACCGTCGGGAAAATTGGGACCCATCCAGGATGAACTGAAAGAATTGGGCCTCCTCGAGCGGACGGCGATGATCGAGCGCTGCGGACTTTCTGGCGAGAAAATATATGAACAGGCTGCCGATGCAGAAGAGACCGGGTATTTCGCCGTCTTATTGGTGAAATAATCGGCCTTAGAAGGACCTTTCGGCAGCCATTTACAAGGAGGAGTGACACGATGAAAACGATCGTTGGCAATGTCATGCCCGAAGAAACGCGCATGGCTATCCTCGAAGATGGTCGTCTTCGCGATTTCGCGGTGGAACGCGACGATGACATGCATATCGTCAATCATATCTATAAAGGCACAATCCAAAATATTCTGCCGTCCCTTCAGGCTGCCTTCGTCAATATCGGCCGCCGTAAAAATGCTTTTATTTATATGGGGGATATGTTTCCTCGAGCGGCGACGAAAGAAGAAATCCAGCAGATGCATCTGTCTGTCGGCCAGTCGGTCTTAGTCCAGGTCATCAAGGACGAACAGGGATCGAAAGGACCGAAGGCGACGGCCAATGTCAGTTTGGCCGGCCGCTATGCTGTACTGATGCCGACCGTCGACTACATCGGCGTATCGAAAAAAATCCGCGATGAACAGGAGCGGGACCGCCTGCGCGACATCGTGTCTGAAATAAAGCCGGACGGCATGGGCCTTATCATTCGCACCGTCGCCAAGGGCGTATCACGGGAAGAACTCTTAGGCGACCTTCAGTATTTGCTGCGGACGTGGGACAGTATCCGCCAGCGTTACGCCCTGGCGAAGAAGCCGACTCTCTTGTACCGAGAAGCCGATTTGGTCATGCGCATGGTCCGCGACCATTTTACGGCTGACGTCAAACAAGTCGTCGTCGACAGCCGTGAAGCCTATGAACGCATCTGTCAGGTCTTTCCCGGTTCGCAGTGGCAAAGCCGTATCCGCCTCTACGAAGGGGACGAGCCGGTTTTTGAACACTATGGCATCGAAGAAGGTCTCAAAGGCCTGATGTCACGCATCGTACCCCTGCCGTCGGGGGGCAATTTGGTCATCGATCATACGGAAGCCTTGACCGTCATCGACGTCAACAGCAGCAAGTATACGGGCAACGGGACGACCCTTCAGGATACGATTTTTCACGTCAATAAAGAAGCGGCCATCGAAATCGCCCGCCAATTGCGCCTGCGCGATATCGGCGGCATCATCATCATCGACTTCATCGACATGGCCCAGCCTTTGAAACGCGATGAGATTTTGCAGATTTTGATCCGTGAAACGGCCATGGACTGCACTAAGACTCGGGTTCTCGGCATGACGGCCTTGAACCTCGTCGAAATCACCCGCAAAAAAGCCCGCCAAAGCTTGTACCAAGTACAGTTCGATCCCTGCGACGTCTGCGGCGGATCGGGATACCTCTATTCGGCCGAAACGGTGGTCCTGCAAATCATCCGCCGCCTGCGTCATATGGCGGCGAATCACCAGCTTCGCGGCGATGTCCTCATCGAAGCCCATCCGGACGTCTTGGCCCTCTTAAAGGATAATAAGCGCAAGGCCGAATGGGAGCGGGAATTGAAGCGGACCCTCTATTTTGAAGCCTCAGATCATCCCAATCGGGAAGTATTCTCTATTTTATCGTATGCACCGTGATAAAAAGCGGGCTTAGACGACCTAAAAGGAGGGAAGGCCATGTTTGGGAAAAAAGTATTCATCCTATCGCTTTGCTTCGTGCTGACGGCCTTGTCGGTTCTGGCGTCGTCGCCGCAGGAAGGATATGAACAGGCACGCAGAGAAGTCCTGTCAGCCTGGCTGTCTATGGCCTCTTATGACGATAAGCCCGGTGAAGCTGCCCGTCAGGAATTGATCCGCCGCGGTTGGGATATTGACTCTCGGATACAAAAAGACGATAAGTCCGAGTCGAAATTTAGCCTGGCTCGTAAGGGCAGGGACACGTTCGTCGCCGTCACAGGGACGGAAAGTTTGGCCGACGTCAAATCCGACTTGAATCTCCACTCGATTCCTTATAAAGAGGGGGATACGGGCGATTTGCGGAAAGTCCATGCCGGATTTTCCTATTATACGAAGAGCCTCCTCGATACCCCGTATAAGGGGACGACGCTGAAACAGGCTTTAAAAGCCGACGCGGCATCGCAAAACGTGACTTTGACCGGCCACAGCCTCGGCGGGGCAGCGGCCCTCTTGGCGGCAGCCCGCCTCTATGATGAAGGCCTGCCGCAGATTCAGGTTGTCACTTTCGGTGCGCCGGCTGTGGGAAATTCGGCTTTTAATGAGACGTATGAACCCCTCCTTCACGTGGACCGCATCGTCATGGCCGGTGATCCCGTGAAGGGCATTTTACAGACCGTCGATGGGACGTACAGCCAATTTTCCAAGGAAACGGTGTGGGACAGTGCGCCGTCGGTGCAGCGCTTTGCCCATGACATTGTCGGCTATGCCGATGCGGCTTTGCGCCGTTATTACGATGCTAAAGGGGCCTATGAAGCCTCTTTGGGGCATCCCTTGGCGGCCGATGAGGACCAGGCGGCGACGCCTTCTGTTTGGGTCCTGCCACTGGCCGTGACCGTCGATGCGGCTCTTTCCGGCGATGTGCCGTATATGAGGCAGGCTGCCGACGATCAGTTGACCTATCGCATCCATCCCTTATACGGGACTTCTGAAAAAGACTTGGCAGAGAATTTGAAATCGGCTCGGGATAAGGGCTCTGAAGCCGTTTTAGTCCGCCGCCTTACGGGAAAACGAGCGAAGGACAAGGATTATGATTTTGTCATGACCTATGAAGAAGTGTGGTACGACGTACAGAGCGGCGCCGTCCGGTCCGCCTTTTCCATGACCATGAATACCGAAAAGATGACGCCCATCTTGGCGCTTCTGGCCATGGCCGGTACGGCGTAGGCTGAAGGGAAAGAGGGCAGATATAGCAGCTGTTCCTTTCCGACGTTTCGTCTTTCGCCGGGCTGTTAATGTGATTCTTAGGAGGAGGTTTTTCCTTTGCGCATAGTTGTCGTAGGGGCCGGCAAGCTGGGCTACAGCATTGCCGAGCTGTTATCGCATGAACAATTTGATATCGTCGTCGTCGACCATGATGAAGAACGGCTGGAGGTCGTCCGCAACACCCTCGACGTGCTGACCATTCTGGCCAACGGTGCCAGTCCGGTTACGATGGATGATCCCGATATTCACGGATCGGACCTCCTCGTCGCTTGTACGGCGACGGATGAAGTCAATCTGGTAACCTGTATTTTAGCCAAGAAACACGGCATTAAATACACGGCCGTCCGCATCCGCGACATGCAGTTCCTGACCGGGGCCAAGGATTATCTGAAAAAGAATTTTGATATCGACCTGGTCATCAATCCGGAAATGATTACGGCCCGTGAAATCAACCGGATTCTCCTGACGCCGGCAGCGCTGAATGTCGAAGATTTTGCCAACGGCAAGGTCCGTCTGTTTGAAACCAAGATCACCCGCCATTCGCCGCTGGTCAACGTGCCTTTTAAGAATATGAATATGCCGCCGTCAGTCCTGGTCGGCATGATTTTCCGCGACCAGCGCATGATCATTCCTCACGGGGACGACCGCCTCTATCCGCACGATAATGCCTATTTTATCGGCGATGCCAAGGCCATTGAAAAGTTCAGTGAAAATTTTGTGCCCAGCAATATCGAAACCATCGAGCGGGTCATCATCATCGGGGCCGGCCGGTCGGGTCGTTTTTTGGCGCCCATGCTGGATAAAGAAGGCTTCCAGGTCAAGATTTTCGATAAGGATCATGAACGGTGTCTGCAAGTGGCTGAACTGATGGATGACGGCCTGGCTATCCACGGCGACGGGACCGATATCGACCTCTTAGAGCAGGAAGGGATTGCCGATGCCGATGTCGTCATCTGCCTGACCGACGACGACCGCCTGAATTTGATGCTGGCCCTCATTGCCAAGCACTTGGGAGCTAAGAAGACCATCGTCCGCGTATCCCGTATCGAATACGGCGGACTTATGGAAAAAGTCGGCGTCGATATCGTCTTATCGACGCGTCTCTTGTCGGCCGGTGAAGTCCTGGCCTTTGCCCGGGGCGGCGTCGTATCAGTCTCGCTCCTCGAAGGAGCCAAGGCTGAAGCCGTCGAAGTCATCGTACAAGAAGGGGCACCGGTCATCGGCAAACGACTGATGGATCTCAGCCTGCCCAAGGAATGCCTGATCTGCGCTTATGTCCGCGACGGGGAAGCGTACATTCCGAACGGCCAGTCGGTCCTCTTGGAAGGGGACCGCATCATCCTCTTCAGTCAGACAGAACATTCGCAAAAGGTCATGCAGTACTTTAAAGGCAGGGAGTAGCATGGACAGACATATCTTGTTCTATCTCGTCGGCAGGATCATCCTGGTCAACGGACTGAGCCTGATCATTCCTTTGACAGCCGGCCTTCTTTGGGGCGAAAGGGGACTCTTATACTTCGGGCCTTCCCTCATCGCCGCCGTGGCCTTAGCGGTTTTTTGCCTCTATCGCGGCCGCCATCATAAGCGCCAGGTCGGGGCCGGCGAGGGTGCCTGGTATATGGTCCTCGTCTGGCTGGCATTGAGCCTGTTGGGGATGGTGCCGTACCTTATTGCCGGGGTCTTTACCTCGCCGGCCGATGCTTTTTTTGAAAGTACAGCAGCCTTTACGACGACGGGGACGTCCGTTCTTGCCGACGGCGGTGCCGACCTTCCGTCGTCGCTCCTCTTATGGCACAGCCTCATGGGTTGGCTGGGGGGCTTAAACTTTATCCTCATGCTGGTTTCGGTCATGCCCTTGGTGAGCGGCTGTTTCGGCTTGACCTTATCGGTCCATCAAAGCGTGTCCTTCAGTCCTATGGTGGCCAGTATGCAGGACGCAGCCCGAAAGGTAGGATGCATCTATTTGGCCATTACGATGTTTTCTATCTTTCTCTATTGGCTGGCCGGCCTTTCGCCGACGGCAGCCGTCAATCAAGCCCTTCTGACCTTGTCGACGAGCGGCGGCGATTCGCTCTTCGATTTTTTCCGCTATGACAGTCGGGCCCTCGAAGGGGCGGCGGCCCTTTCCATGCTCCTGGCCAGCGGCAACTTCCTCTTGTACTGGAAGGGCTGGGAACGGCGCAGTCTGAAAATCTTTCTGCACGACGCCGAACTGCGGTATTTTTTGATGATGTTCCTCGGCGTCAGTGCCGTCGTATCCTTTCATCTCTGGCACTACGGCGTCTATGATGGCTGGGATAACTTGCGCTACGGCTTTTTTCAGGTCTTATCCTTTATCAGTACCAGTGGTTTTGCATCGACGTCGATGGAGTCCTGGCCGGAATTTGATAAGTATGTCCTGTTTTTACTGGCCTTTATCGGCGGCTGTATCGGATCGTCCACAGGGGGGCTCAAGGTCATGCGCTTTATGGTGCTGTTTAAAATGACCTCCCGAGAACTGCAGCGGACCCTCCACCCGCATATGGTCGTTTCCTTGAAAATAGACGGCGTTCCCGTCGATATGAAAATTGTCAGCCGCGTCCTCAGTTACTTTTTTTTAGTCATCATGACCTTTTTTGCATCGATGCTGATCATATCCTTAGCCGGCGTCACCCCGATTCAGGCCATGGCCATGGCCGTCGGCTGTCTCTCCAGTGTCGGTTCGACGATGGCCCTCTTTGGTGTCACCGATGTGGCATCGCTACCGGCGTGGACGAAGGTATACTGCGGGTTTTTAATGATTTTAGGCCGCATTGAAATATTTCCCGCCCTGTTGGTCATTCAGCACAGTGTCAGTTATGTCTGGCGCCGCTGGTAAGCCTTGGTAAGAATGTGCTGTGGACGGAAACCTTTCCGTTAAAAAACAATTAAATCACCTTAGATCATCTCCTTTTCATGCTATGCTGGCAGGGAAAGGAGATTTTTTTTATGGATGTGAACGCCTTATTTCAACAAGCCGTCGCGGCCGGTGCCAGTGATATTCATATCGAACCCTTGGATGAATTCGTCCGCATCCGCTGGCGAAAAGACGGGGTCCTCCATGCGGCAGGGCAATTGCCTCGCCAGCGCCTTGACAGCCTCGTCAGCCGTATCAAGGTCTTAGCCGGCCTCGACATTGCCAATCGGCGCCTCCCTCAGGACGGACGCATCGTTTGGCATGAGGGAAGTCGGCGTCTCGACCTTCGCATCAGCACCTTGCCGACGGTTCGCGGGGAGAAAATCGTCGTCCGTATCCTCGACGGCAAGCGGATGCCCTTGGAGTTGTCAGCTCTTGGCATGGACGGCGAAGCCCGGGCCTGTTTAGAGAAACTGGTCTGCCGCCGGCAGGGACTGATCCTGATTTGCGGTCCGACGGGGAGCGGCAAGACGACGACCCTCTACGCCGCCCTTCGCCATATTCACGATGAGCATCTCAGCATTGCTACCTTAGAAGACCCGGTAGAAATATTGATCGACGGCCTGTCTCAAAGTCAGGTGCAGCCCAAAGGCGGTATGGTCTTTCAAAACGGGCTGCGGGCCCTCTTGCGTCAGGACCCGGACGTCCTCGTCGTCGGTGAGATCCGCGACGGGGAAACGGCGCAGATTGCCGTCCGGGCGGCCCTTACGGGACATGTCGTGTTCAGTACTCTTCATGCGCCGAGTGCCGTCGAAGCGGCCGTCCGCTTGAGCGATATGGGCGTTCCGGCCTACTTAGCTGCCGACGCCTTGACGGGCATCGTATCTCAGCGCCTCGTTCGCCGTAAGACGGCTTCCGGGGATTATGAAGGCCGCTTTTGCCTCTGTGAAGTCGTGCCGGCCGGGCCCTGTTTTAAAGACGCTCTTCGCCGTCGTGTCGATCTTCCCGCCTTGACGGCAGCGGCAGAAGGTGACGGCGCCGTCTTGTTACCGGCAGTCATACAGCGGGCCCTTGCCGGCGGGTTGACTGACGAAGCAGAACTTCGCCGTGTCTGCGAGGGAGGACGAGGCCTATGGACATGACCGCCCTTATGGAACGGGCCATTGCCGGTCGGGCTTCGGACCTCCATCTCCAAGAGGGACGGCCTCCCATGATGCGGGTAGCTGCAGGGCTTTCCTCGGTTTCTACGGAATCCGTAGACCGCTTCGGGATGGACCGAGCCCTTCACACCATCGGCTGGCCTTCTGAACGCGACGGTGACGGGGCTTTTTCCTGGAATTCGTTCCTTCGCTGCCGCCTCCACGTCTGTCGGGAAGAGGCCGGGCTGCACCTGGCGATTCGCTTCCTCTATCCTTTGGCAGACCTCCCGGAAGATCGGGATCAGCTTTTGTTGACCCGTCTCGGAACGTTGTCGAGCGGGCTGGTCTTGGTCTCAGGGCCGACGGGCAGCGGTAAGACGACAGCCTTGTGGCGGATTTTACACGGCATTAATGAGCGGCGACGGTGTCACATCGTCACCTTGGAGGACCCTATTGAATACGTGGAAAGAGGGGACAAAGCACTCATTACCCAGCGCGAATTGGGCCGCCATTTTCCGTCCTTTCAGGAAGGCATCCGTCAGGCCCTGCGGCAAGATCCGGACGTCATCCTCATCGGGGAAATGCGTGATCGGGAAACGATGGACGCGGCCTTGACGGCAGCTGAAACGGGGCACCTCGTCTTTTCGACACTCCATACGCCGTCAGCTGTCCATACGGTAAGCCGCATTGCCAGTGCCTACGGGTCCGACGGGCAGGAAGAAGTCCGCCATCGCCTGTCCATGGTCCTTCAGGCCGTCCTTTCCCAGCGCTTGGTTGCCTGCGGGGAAACCTTAGGTGTGGCCCGGGAAATCCTGGTTCGTACACCGGCGGTTTCCCAGCTCATTCGCAGCGGGAAAGAGCATCAGCTGCCGACGGTCATGCAGACCGGAAGTGCCCTTGGCATGCGAACCATGGATCAGGCCTTGGTCCGTTTGACGAAAGGAGGGTGACGATGTTTTCACCATCGCCGCGCCTCGACGGGAAAAGCCTGGCTTTTTTCTTTCGCCAATTGGGGATGCTCTTGACCAGCGGCGTCCCTTTAGTCCAAGCTTGGAAACTATTGACGTCGGATATGAAGAAAAAGCGCCGACAAGCCCTGCATACGGCGGCTCTTCACATGGAGCAGGGTATCCGTCCATCGCTGGCCATGAGTCGTTGCCAGGCTTTTCCCACCTTGGCCTGCCGACTCATCGAAGCCGGGGAACAGACGGGGAATCTCGATACCATCTGTCAGGTCCTGGCTGATTTTTATACCCGGGCCGAGAAAGACCGCCGCGTCCTCTTTGGAGCCCTAGCCTATCCGGCCTTCTTATTGGCCTGTCTCTTGCTTTTGATGACAGGTGCCGTATTCTTCATCATCCCCGTCTTCGTCGACATGATGGCGCAGATGAACGTAGCTGTCCCCAAGGGGACGCAGTACCTCCTTTCGGTTTGCGGCTGGCTCCGCCGGCATGGCATCTATATCCCTTTGGGAATAAGCCTGATGAGTTTCTCCCTGGTGCGGGCCTGGCGGGACGATACGTATCGGTTGGCGATGGAAAAAGCCGTCCTTCGTGTTCCCGGTGTTCAGTCCTTGTTTTTGGCATGGGCCTGGCAGCGCTTCAGCCGCATCTTAGCCGTCCAGTTGTCCGGTGGAATTCCTTTATTGGAATGTCTGTCCGGCGCCGGCTCCGTCGTACCGTCGCTCTCGTTTCAGAACTACGTCCGCTGCCTCCGTTTTCGGTTGGAACGGGGACAGACCTTCAGCCAGGCTGTTCACGACAGTCCTTATGGCACAGCCTATATCGAGACCATGCTCACCGTCGGTGAAATGACCGGGAAATATGACGATGCCTTAACGGCCATTGCCGTTTATTATGACAGCCGCCTTCGTCGGTGGGCGGCCGGTCTGCAGCGCTGGCTGGGGCCCTTTGTCCTGATCATTGTCGGCGTCTTTATGGGATTTTTGATGTTTTCGCTGCTCTTGCCGCTGCTCGATATGGCATCTTCCGTCGTTACTTCTTGAAAGGAGTTTTATCATGACTATGCGAAATGGTTTTTCTATGTTAGAAATGTTAATCTGTGTCTCTATCATCCTGGTCTTTGCATCCTTTGCCGTACCGAAGTTCACGTCGGCGACCAAGACGGCGCAGGAAGCCAAGGTACAGGCCGATATCCGCACCATCAGCAATGCTGCCGCCCTTTATGAAATCGACCACGGTGAATTCCCGACGACTGTCGATGAGCTGGTCAAGGTGGACGGTCAAGGACGGCAGTACCTGCAATTTAAGCCGCTGACGCCGGATAAAGAAGAGTACCGCATCGAAAATGGCGTCGTTTCTGCCGATTATAACGATAAGCATTATTCTTCTGATTCCGACGCAGGCGTGCCGGCCGGAACCTAAGTCATGGAGCTCTTTGGACTTTGGTACGGCTTGGCTTTTGGGGCTACGGCCGCCATTACCTATACCGACGTCAAAGCCTATTGGATTCCCAATGCTCCCGTTGTCGTCCTGGCAGTCGGCAATATCCTGTCCTTGGGCCTTGGCCTCGTCCGACCATCGGTCATGGCCGTCAGTGCGACGATTTTCTTTTTTCTCCTCCTCTACGTACTCTGGCCGAAAAGTATCGGCAGCGGTGACATTAAACTGGCCTTAGCCCTCTCTATCGGCTGTCCGGCGGGAGGGGCCTGGCTGATGACCGTGACGGCTTTCTTGTCCGCGACGGTCATCTCCCTTCTCTGTTGGAGCCTAAAGGGGAAGACCATCCTTCTCTTTGGGCCCTTCCTCCTCTTTGGCTGGTGGCTTTCACAGGAGATTCACTTTCAGTGGCTCGGTATCGGTCTCGGCTTATGAAACGACGCAATGGATTTATTCAACTGACAGGCCTGTTGACGGCTGTATTCCTCATCGGCCTTTATTTGGCCTTGGCTCTGAGCAGCAGCCAGTCCCTCAGCCGTCATCAAGCCCTTGACGGCCTCGTGCGGGAGTTGGTCTTTGATATGGAAATCGCCCGCCAGCACAGCCTTGGCAACAACGTCGGCAAAGATTACTGTAAATTGATGCTGCAAGAGGATCGGTATGTCTTGCAGCATCGCTATCGAGTGAAGAAGAAAAGGCCTTACCCGCCGGGAATCCGGGTGACGAAAGGAGTGGTGCAGTTTGATGTTTACGGCCGTCCGAAGTATAAAATGGTGGTCGTCGTTTCGTCAGACGATGAGCGCTATGAGCGGCGCATCGTCGTGGCGGCTCAGACCGGGCGCATCCGCATCGAGTAGGAAGAACGGCTTTTTCTTCCTGGCTGACGGCATGGCAGCCTTTTTTATCGGAGCCGTCCTGCTGCTGGCTGCCGGAGCCCTTGCCGTCCAAGCCCTGGAGCTGCACCGGCGGGCTGCCTCTCGCTATCAGGCGGTCATGGTCGGCCGTCAGGCCATGGAACGGTGGAAGGCCGGACAGCCTTTGCCGGATGAGATAGAAGTGGCCGGACATCGTTATGGAATCCGGCATCGGCAGTATGGCGAGCAACGAGGGTATACGGTATGGGAAGTCGAGGTGGACGATGAAGGTGGCAAACCGGTTTTCTGTCGGCGCCTGGGGCCGATTCCGCCGAAGGAACGGCTGGATGATGATGGATATGCTGCTGGCCATGACCTTCGTCGTATTGGCCGTGACAGCCTTCCTGCCCCTGATGAGTCAGACCGTGAGCTTTGATAGAAGGGCCCATATTCAAGAGGCCTTACTGCGTCAGGCCGTGAGCATTGAAGCGACCTTGTTCCAAGAATTGGTCTACGGTCAGGAATGGGACGTGTCTTTCGACAGTATTCGCTTTACAACACCGCAGGGGAGGCGCAAAGGCTTTCTGGTGCACGGGGACGTCCTCTTTGTCCGCCTCAATGACGGGACGTATCAGCCGCTGACCGGCGGTGTCGGTACGGTCAAGGGATGTCGGATTCTGATTTACCCTTACGACAAAAGGCCCTTCTTTTCTCAGGAAGGGCAGGCCGTTGCCGTATCCCTTCTTCTCGTAGAGGAAGAAAGCGGGCTGTCCCTGCCGATTACGCTTATGGTAACGTCGTTGAATGAAGGAAGGCGATGAAGATGCGAAACGGATTCTTTTCTTTTTCGATGACGGCCATGGCCGTCCTGACCTTGTCCCTGGCCATGACGACGGCTTTGTTGGCCGTGAGCAGCCTGCAGATGGTTGCCATATATGAAAAGAAAGTCCGCCTGCACTACTTGGCGGACAGTGCCGTCCGAGAAGGATGGCAGGAGGTACAACAAAATCCACTTCCTTATTTTCAACGTCACGCCGTGGCCGTGCCTCAATCGGCGCAGCTGGCCGAAAAGGGAGAAGCGGTCACTGTCGAAGTTCAGGGCGACCGCGGGTATTTGCGGGCCCTTGCCGTCGATGAAGCGGCATCGTTAGAACAAACGAGCAGCCTTTTCTTTGAAGTAGTACGGCATGAAGACGGTCAGTATGAATTGCAGCCGCTTCATTATCGAGATTGAGAGGTGAGGGTATGCGGCAGTGCAGAAATGCCTGTCTGTGGCTGATGGGGCAGACGATTCGCGTTTTAAAACAAACACGCAAATGGTATGGTCCCGTCGCCTTTTGTCAAGGCCATACGGAGTGTGAGCGGCAATGGAAGAAGGATTGGCTTGATTCTCCCGATGAAATTCGGGCCAAAATGCCGCTGTTATTGGATCGCTACGGCCTGTCCGGCTGGCGTATCCATATCGTCGTCGGAGGACCGGATATGATATGGAAGCCTATTCCGTTAGCGACAGCCGATGCGGCCGAAGCCCGGGAACTCATTCGTGGTGCCGGCTTGCTCGACGAAGATGGGAAGCCCTATGGCTTTGACCTTGCTTGTCCTGAAAAAAAATCGAGACGGGCTCTATGACTGGATCGTCGGCGCCTATCCGGCCGACTGTATCGAGGCTTTGTGCCGGTCCGTCGTCGATGCCGATGCCGTCCTTGCTTCCTTAGACCTGCTGCCTGCTTTTTTGGGACGGATCCAACCGGAGGGGCAAGGCCTCCTGTCGTTCCGGGATGAAAGGGTCCTCCATACGGTACATCTGCAAAACGGCCGGCCCCTGGCCTATGAGTTGCAAGAAGGTGCGTCTCTTTCGGAAGGGTCTTCACCTTTTATGTGGCAGGGAGACGGGGAGACGGAAGGCCGCCCCTTGTCGCCGTCGAAGACCGTGGCTCAGGTCATGGAACGGTATGGCCTGTCTCAGGCGACGGCATCCTTGATTCTGCTGTAAGGGAGCGTGGTGAGCGTGAAATGCAACTTGATACCGCCGGCATACCGGCAGCCTTCATGCCTTTGGGGAAAGCCCCTTACGCTGGGACTATTGGGACTGGCCGGACTCTTTTTGGCAGGCGGAACTTTTTTTCAATACCAAATCGCCCAAGAGAAAATGTATTATGAAAGGGTACTCTATCCGATCCAAGAGAGAATCAAAGGCCATAACGATCGGATCCGAGAGGGGCAGGCCTTGGCCGAACGACAGGCCAAAGAGCGGCAGGATACGTATTTTTCCTGGCCTGTCTTGTTCGTGGATCTGGCCCTTTCCAAACCGGATACGGTCGTTGTCACCAAGATCAGCGGCCGAGACAGGGGAGCCGTCATCGAAGGATTGACAGCGACTCCCGACGGGGCCCGAAAATGGCAGGGCTATTTACAGGCCGGCGGGCGGTATCAAGCGGCGGTGACCCGCATGCAGCCTAAAGGTGGCGAAGCCGTCCCTTTTTCCTTAGAAGTGAGTTGTCATGAAAAAAATTCTTAAAGGGCGGGTGTGGTCACCGTCGTGGATCCTGGCAGCCTTACTATTGGCGGGGCTCTCTCTGGGGTATGCTTGGATGTCGTATCAATCTTTTACAGCATGGAAAAGTCTTCGCAGCCAGCTTCAAGTCTATGCCCATAAAGATTTTTCGGCTTCCGCAGCGGTACCGGACGGGAGTGCTGCCGATATGGAAGGGGCTGTTTCAAATCTGATCGACAGTCATGGACTGACCCTCTTGTCGTGGCACCAGGCCCGACAGGGCGATAGCCAGACCCTGATGATGGAAGGTCCTTTTGCCTCGATTCTGTCGTGGATCAATGACTGGCAGAAAGAAATTCCCAACGGGTCCGTAAAGGTCATCGAGTGGGTGCCGACAGGCGAATCGACGGTTATTACCGTCGAAGTGTCCGGCCCTCCGGGGCATGCTGTCAAACAGAGAAAAATGGCTGAGCCCGGCTCCTAGATGAGTGGAAACGCTTTCTGTCACCGTCATGGAGACTGAGTCAGGGGGAATCGGTGAAACATTCTTTTCCACAGATAGAGCTCTTGGTCCGTTGGTTACGGGCATCTGAAAAAGCCACTGATGACTAAATCAGTCGTCAGTGGCTTTTTGTCGTAAAAAATCAGAAGGCGAATTTCGGATACATGAATCAGTTTCTATCCGGTACGAATCGATACGCCGATTTGTCAGTCGCCCCAGTCCATCATATTGTCGATAAAGGTGTCGATCCGGTCGCGTTGGCGCTCTTCCGGAGTTTTTTCCCGCGGGGCAGCATAGCACGGGCCGTGGTGATGATAGGTTCCGCGACGGCCGGCTTGGCGGTAATGGGGATAGTAAGGCAGGGTATCCTGATGGAAGAAGGTTTCCGTATTGTACGTGTGGACGGCCTTGTTGTATTGGTCGACGGCGTCTCTTCGCCGGGCCAGGAGTTCGTCGATTTGTTTATCGACGTCGCGGACATAGGTATCCAAATCCTTTCGATAGGCGTCCATTTCGGATCGGCTGGACATCTCCGCTGAGAAGGGTTCATGGCTGCTGGAAAAACGTTCTTTGGCATCTGCGCCGATGGGCAGGGTCATTGCCAGGGAGGCTAGGATGGCAATAGACATCATTTTTTTTGACATAGCGTGTAGTCTCCTTTTTTACATAAAATACATAATTATTATACCTTATTTTTACACCGAATCTCAAGTTCTATTCGGAAGTCATGACCATAAGGAAAATCTTTCCGTTTCTCCCCAATTATCTGCCGTCCCTGTTTCGGGAGAGGGTGTTCAAAGCCGTTCTGACTGACAAGAGAATAGGAGAGGATGAGGAGGTTTCAACAGGATTTTCGGCCGAAGGCATGTTTTTAGAAAAAGTTTTCAAAAAAGACTTGACCGGTAGTTAATACCGAATGATAAGATAAGTTTGTACCTGAGGTGAAAGGCCGGGACGGCCCCGTTTTTAAGCCCTTTTGGAAGGGTTCGGTACTTTTTGTTGCTTTTACACAGCTCTTGGCTGTTTATAGATAGATATTGGATAGGAGACGATGAAATGGAAAACTTTGTTTTTGAAAATAGTACGAAAGCCTATTTTGGCAAGCACTGCGTCGGTCAATACTTGCCGAAACTCTTGTCCCATTACGGGAAGACGGTCATGGTGGCCTATGGCGGCGGCTCCATTAAGCGGACCGGCATTTACGATGAAATCATGGCGATTTTGACCAAAGCTGAAAAGGACGTCGTCGAATTTTCGGGCATCATGGCCAATCCGACCTATGCCAAGGTCCTCGAAGGGGCGAAAATCGCCAAAGAACAGGGCGTGGACCTCATCTTGGCTGTCGGCGGCGGTTCAGTCATGGACTGCTGCAAAGCCGTGTCCCTGGCTGCTGTCTATGACGGTGACGTGTGGACTGATTTTTGGGCTAAGGCCGGCACCATCGACGTCAAACCTATTCCGTTAGGCATCGTCATGACCGTATCGGGGACGGGCAGTGAGATGAACGGCGGCGCCGTCATTACCAATGAAGACGTAAAGGTTAAGACCGGCCGCGATTACCCGGCCCTCAACGCACAGTTTGCCCTCCTCGACCCGCTTTATACCTATACCGTCCCTAAAATGCAAATGATTTCCGGCGCCTTCGATTCTTTTACGCACATGATGGAAACCTATTTTAGCGCCCCCGATGTCGATAATGTGTCGGACAGCATTAATGAAGCCCTCATGAAGAGCGTCGTCCGCAACATTCGCAAGGCCATTGAAAATCCCGAAGACTACGAAGCCCGCAGCAACCTGGTCTGGCTCTCGACGATGGCTGAAAATCGTATCCTCAAATTGGGGAAGAAAGGCGATTTCCAAGGCCATATCTTAGAACATTCCCTGGGAGCCTTTACGGACTGCAATCATGGCTGCGGACTGGCCGTCTTACTGCCAATCTATTATCGCCATATTAAGTCGGTCGGGGCGGAAAAATTTGCCCGCTTTGCCAGCGAAGTATGGGGGATTTCGAAAGAAGGGAAGACGACGGCCGAACTTGCTAACGACGGCGTCGAAGCTTTGGCATCTTTTGTAAAGGAAATCGGCCTGCCGACGACCTTGCGGGAACTGGGCATGACGGACGATCAAAAAGATTGGCTGCCCCGCATCGCTGCCGGTTGCGTCGCTTCGCCGGGAAGTTACAAACACCTCGACGGTGATGAAATCTTAGCGATTTTTGAAGAAGCCTGGTAGAAGGGAAAATGCGAACCGATGCTTATTTTACAGCAAATGATTATTTTCGTCTTGCTCATGGCCGTCGGCGCCTTGGCCCGTCGCTATGAAATCCTGACGCCGGCGAATCAGCCGCAGATTACGAAATTAGTGGTCAACATCGCTTATCCGGCCATTATCTTATCGGGCGTCACCGGCAAGGGCCCCCGCATCGAAGGGGCAGAGCTTGCCTATGCTTTCGGCGTCATCCTGGCCATGCTGGTTTTGCTCATGGCCTGTGCCTGGATCCTGCCGCGGATCCTTCGCTATCCCAAGAAACACTACGGCATCGTCAATGTCATGGTTATCTTCACCAATATCGGCTTCATGGGCGTTCCCATGATTGACGGCATTTACGGGAAAGACGCCCTCATTTATATGACCGTCCTCTTGATTCCTTTTAATGTTCTCTTTTTCTCCTATGTTATCCAGACCATCAAAGGCAGTTCTGACAAGAAAGAACCCTTTCGTTGGCAGAGTTTGGCCAATACCGGCATGGGCGCCTGCATCCTGGCCATCATCCTCTACCTGAGCGGCATCGAGCTGCCGTATATACTGGCCCAGTCGATTACCATGCTCGGCAGTATGACGGCGCCTTTGGCCATGATGCTCCTCGGCTCTTTCCTGGCCGATACGGAGTGGAAGGGCATGATAAACGGCCGCATCATCGCCTTTACGATCATCAAGATGGTCGTCATTCCCATCGTCCTGACCTTAATTCTCGGCCGATTCGTGGATAATACGTATTTACTGGCCGTCTGCATGGCTGCACTGGCGACGCCGTCAGGGAACATCATTCCCCTCTTGGCAGCCGTTTATAATAAAGACGCCTATCCTGTCTCCGTAGAGGGTATTGCCTTGACGACGGCTGCCGCCGTGGTTACCATGCCAATCGTCGCCGTCGTCACCGGCCTTGGTTGAGGCCGGGAGAGAGGGTAGCTCATATAAATTTTGTGATATGTTATGAAGAAAGGAAGGATTTTTATGAAAACTCGCACCTTAGGAAAAGATTTTACCGTATCGGCCGTCGGCTTAGGCTGCATGGGCATGAGTCACGGCTACGGCCAGCCCAAAGATGTTAAGGACATGACAGAATTATTGGCCAAGGCCGTCGATGTCGGCTATACTTTTTTCGACACCGCCGAAGTCTACGGGACACCGGACGATCCTCACGCCAATGAAACCTTGTTGGGCCAGGCTTTAAAGCCCTTCCGGGACCGGATCCAAATCGGTACCAAGTTTGGCATCCACTTCGATATGACGTCGCCCGAGCCCAATAAGCCCATCGTCCCCGATGCCCGTCCGGAACTTATCCGCAAGTCCGTCGAAGACTCTTTGAAACGCCTTCAGACCGACCATATCGACATCTATTACCAGCATCGCCAGGACACCAAGGTCCCCGTCGAAGACGTAGCTGCCGTCATGGCCGACCTCATGAAGGAAGGGAAGATCCTCCACTGGGGTCTGTCCGAAGTCGACGCCGACACCCTGCGCCGGGCCCATGCCGTTTGCCCGGTCACGGCCGTACAGAACCGTTATTCCATGATGGCCCGCTGGTACGAAAAAATGTTCCCGGTCCTCGAAGAACTGCAGGTCGGCTTAGTTGCCTTTTCGCCCATGGCTAACGGTTTCCTGACGGCTCGGTACGATGCGAATTCTCAATTTGATCCGGACACGGATTACCGCCGGAACATGCCCCAGTTCCAGGCCGATGCTATCGAAGAAAACAAGGCCCTTTTGCAGTGGATCCAGGACCTGGCTGCATCCAAGAATGCTACGCCGGCACAATTGTCCCTTGCCTGGATGATTTCTAAAAAGCCGTGGATCGTACCCATTCCGGGAACGACCAACCCGAATCGTCTCTTAGAAAACGGGGCAGCCGCGGACATCGAACTGACGGCTGATGAAGTACGCCAAATTGATGAAGCCCTGGATAAGATACAGATGTCGTCCGTCTTTGGCGGCACGGTCGTTCGGGGCTGATCTCCTTTGATTGGATAAGCCGGCTGTCTTTTCGCAGTCGGCTTTTTACAAAGATTGCAAATTACGAATAATCTCTTGACTTAGACTCAAGGCTAAGGTATATAGTATACTAATGGAGTCAGGTCGGGGGTGAAAAGAGGAAGATACAATGAAAGTATTACTGGTAAACGGTTCACCCCACCAAAACGGCTGTACCTATACGGCCCTTCAGGAAGTGGCTCAGACCTTGGAAAAGCTCGATATCGAAACGGAAGTTTTTTGGATCGGTGTCAAACCGATTGGTGGCTGCATGGCCTGTCATAAGTGCCGTGACATCGGGCGCTGCGTCATTCCCGACATCGTCAATGACTTTCGAGAAAAGGCCTTGTCGGCGGACGGCTTCGTCTTCGGATCACCCGTTCATTATGCAGCCCTGGCCGGCAATATGACGTCCTTTATGGACCGCGTCTTTTATGCCGAAGCCAATGGCAACGGCAACAAGGCCTTTTATCTCAAACCGGCAGCGGCCGTCATTTCGGCACGCCGGGCCGGGACGACCGTGTCCTTTGACCAGATGAATAAATATTTTACCCTGCAGGAAATGCCTGTCGTCTCGTCGCGCTATTGGAACGAAGTCCACGGCGCGGCGCCGGAAGAAGTCTTAGAAGACAAGGAAGGCCTGTATACCATGCGCGTTCTCGGCCGCAATATGGCTTATTTTCTTCGCTGTCAGGAAGCGGCCCGCCAGGCCGGCGTAGCCCTTCCGGAACGGGAAGAACCGATTTTCACGAATTTTATTCATTAAAAGGAGGTACACCATGACTTTTAAAAAGACGGCAGCGGCTATCTTGGCTGCGACACTGATTACCGGTTCGGCTTTCGCCATGAAGCCCGTGACTCTCGTCGACCAGGGAAGTTTTTTGGCCGGAGGGACCGTGGTTACGGCACCGGGCGAGTATAAGGGGACGACGGAACCGACGAACAACGCCGGTGAAACCCTGCACGGCGACCATGCCTACGTCTTTTATCAGACGCCGAAGAATGCCCGCCGTACGGCCCTCGTATTCCTTCACGGCCACGGTCAGTCGGCGAAAACTTGGGAAACGACGCCCGACGGCCGCGACGGCTTCCAGAATATCTTTTTGGAAAAACGGTACAAGACCTATCTCGTCGACGAACCGCGGCGGGGACGGGCCGGTCGTTCCACGGTGGCAGCCTCCATCAGTGCCCGTCCGGACGACCAATTGTGGTTTAATAACTTCCGCATCGGCCAGTGGCCGGCTTATAACGACAATGTAGCCTTCCCGAAAGATGCGGCTTCACAGGACCAGTTCTTCCGGGCTATGACACCGGACACGGGGGCTTTTGACAGCCATGTCGTCGCTGCAGCCATGACGGCTGTCTTCGATAAGGTCGGCGACGGCGTCTTGATGACTCATTCGGCCGGCGGCGGTCCCGGCTGGGAAACGGCCATGGCCTCGCCTCATGTCAAGGGCGTCATCGCCTTGGAACCGGGAACCTTCCCCTTCCCGGAAGGGATGGTTCCGCCTGTCGAAGAAACGACCAGCCCATTCCCGACTAAGGGGACGGCCGTTTCCATGGACGATTTCATGAAACTGACTAAGATTCCCATCGTCGTCTATTATGGAGACAACATCCCGAAAGGCGATACACCGGTGGCCAATTGGGGCGAAGACACTTGGCGCATCCGCTGGAATCTGGCCAAAAAATGGGAAGCCCTGGTCAATCAGTACGGCGGCCATGTGGAAGTCGTCAGCCTGCCCGACATCGGCATCAAGGGCAATACCCATTTCATGATGGCCGACCTCAATAACGAGGAAGTGGCCGACGCCATTGCCGCCTGGCTCCATAAACAAGGTTTAGATAAATAAGTGTACTATCGGACAAGGGGGAATTGGTATGTGGAAAAAAATCATGAGCGGCTTATTGATGGCCGTCGCCTTAGTGACCCTTACGGCCTGCGGCAGTGCTGCCGGGACGACGTCGTCCCAGCCGGCATCGGATGGGGCTAAGGCTGCCGCTTCTCAAGGAAAGGTCTTAGTCGTCTACTTCTCGGGAACAGGTAATACGAAACGCGTGGCCGAAACGATTGCCAACCATGAAAATGCGACAATCTTTGAAATCAAGCCGACCGAGCCGTATTCCGACAGCGACCTCAACTACCGCGACGACAACAGTCGCGTCGTTCGTGAACACGCCCAGCCTTAGCTGCGTCCGACCTATGAAGGCGACGTCGCCGACTGGGATTCCTATGATACGGTCTACATCGGCTATCCCCTGTGGTGGCAGCAGGCGCCGCATGTCGTCTATACCTTCGTGGAAGGTCATAACTTCAGCGGCAAAAAGGTCATTCCTTTCTGCACGTCAGCGGCAAGCTCCCTCGGGGACAGCGGTCAGAACCTGGCCAAGGCAGCCGGGACCGGCGATTGGCAGACCGGAGTCCGCTTCAATAGCGGTGTTAGTGACAACGACGTCCTAAACTGGCTGCAGCAGCAGTAAGAAAAAATCCGGCAGGAATAAACTGATTCCTTACGGAAAAGATAATAACAAAAAAGATTTTTTGTTCCGAGCAACCTCGACGGGCTGCTCGGAATTTTTTTGGCGCCAAAACATAGAACTCCAGGCTTTTCGTTGGTGGAAAGGGTGTGCCGGGAAAGAGGGATTGCTATATAGATATCGATACACACTATAGACCGATATCGATATAAATATGGTATAATATCTTTGGTTTATATTAACGGATTGCAGAGGCACCGATTTTTTAGAAGGGAGACAGGTCGTGAACGCAGTTATTTTTTCCTTTACCAAAGCCGGAACGGCCCTTGGCGGCAGGGCAGCAGCCTTCCTTCAGCAAAATGGCTGGCAGGTCCGCCAAGCGACGCTTGCGAAGTTTGCCGTACTGCCGGCCGTCTCCTTTGACCCGTCTCTGCGGGAAGAAACGGGTCGAGCTTTTCAATCGGCACGGCTCCTCCTTTTCGTCGGGGCAGCGGCCATCGCCGTGCGGTCTATTGCGCCTTTTATCCGTAAAAAGGATCAGGACCCGGCGGTTATCGTCATCGACGAAAAAGGGCAGTTCGTCATTCCCATCTTGTCCGGCCATATCGGCAGAGCCAATGAATGGGCCCGTCAACTGGCTGAGGCCATAGGGGGACAGGCCGTCATTACGACGGCGACCGACGTCAATGCCTTATTTGCCGTCGATGAATGGGCCGCAAAGGCCGGTCTGCGCCTGTCTTCTCTGATGGAGGCCAAGGCCTTTGCTGCGGGCCTTCTGGAAGGGGGACGAGCCGGCTTGTACAGTGAGTTTCCCATTGAAGGCCCTTTGCCGCCGGGCTTGGTCATGACGACGGATTGTGAAACGGGATTGATCGTGACGACTAAAGAGAACTTGTCCCTTTTTCAAACTTCCATCATGGCAAGACCGGCTATCCTCCACGTCGGCATCGGCTGCCGCCGCGGGACCTCAGCCTCGGCTATTGAAAATGCCGTCTCATCGGCCCTTAAAGAGGGCAACCTCTCGAAAGAGGCCGTGGCGGACGTCAGTAGCCTCGACGTCAAGCGGGATGAAACGGGGCTCTTGGCGTTTGCCAAGGAACGATCATGGCCTATCCGCTTCTTTACGGCCGCCGAGCTCAACGCCGTGCCGGGCACGTTTACGACGTCGGATTTTGTCCGACAGACCGTCGGGACGGATAATGTCTGTGAACGGTCGGCCGTCAAGGCAAGTGGCGGCGGCAAGCTCGTCGTTTCCAAAAAGGCCGGTCAGGGTGTTACCGTGGCCGTTGCCTGTGAATCGTATATACTCCGATTTTTAACTGTTTAGAAGGATGTGATTTCATGAAACCACATATTTACGTCGTCGGCATCGGTCCCGGCTCTGAACAGGGCATGACCTTGGAGGCCAAGGCTGTCCTCGAAGGCTGCGACTGCATCGTCGGCTACCATACATACATCGATTTGATTCGCGGCTACTTTCCCGATAAGGAATTTGTCGTCACCGGCATGACTCAGGAAGTGGCTCGCTGCCGATTGGTCTTAGAACGGGCCCTTAAGGGGCAGAAGGTGGCCATCGTTTCCAGCGGCGACGCCGGCATCTACGGCATGGCCGGCATCATGCACGAAGTGGCCGCCGATACGCCGGACGTTGACATCGAAGTCATTCCCGGCGTCACCGCTGCCAGTGCCGGTGCCGCTCTTTTGGGGGCGCCCCTCATTGCCGACGCCTGCCTCATTTCCCTGAGCGATCTTCTGACGCCGTGGGATAAGATTGAAAACCGCCTCGACTGCGCTGCAGCCGGGGACTTCGTCATTTGTCTCTATAATCCGGCCAGCAAGAAGCGGGCCGATTACCTTGAAAAAGCCTGTGACATCATCCTGCGCCATCAGTCGGCCCATACGCCGGCAGGTATCGTCCGCAATATCGGCCGCGATGGCCAAGCGGTCAAGATTCTCACCTTGGGCGAACTGCGGACGCAGCACCTTGATATGTTCTGCACGGTCTTTATCGGCAATAGCCAGACTAAGGTCTTAAACGGCAAGTTAGTCACGCCTCGGGGCTACCGGTTATGATCGGCCCCGTTTGGATTGCCGGCGGGACGACGGAAGGGCGGAAACTGGCCGGTTATGCCGCACGCTTTCAGGTCAAAGCCTTCGTCTCCGTAGCGACGGCCTACGGCGCGTCCTTATTGCCGAAAAGTCCTTATGTGACCGTCCTGGAAGGCCGCATGGATGAGGGACAGATGGAAGGCTTTTTGAAGGACAAGGGGATACGCCTTGCCATCGACGCCACCCATCCCTATGCGACGGTCGTTACCGACAACATCAAGGCAGCCTGCCAAAAGGCCGGCGTCCCTTATCGCCGCATCAACCGACGGGCCGGGACGTACCGGACGGATGGCCGCACCATCGCCGTCCGCACCGTCGACGAAGCCGTCGAAGTCCTGAGTCATACGGAAGGGAACGTATTTTTGACGACGGGCAGTAAGAACCTCGATGCCTTTGCCAAGATTCCGGACTATGAAAATCGAGTCTATGCCCGTATTTTACCGGTCAAGGCTTCCCTTGAGAGGGCCCTTGACCTCGGTTATCCGCCGTCGCGCCTCATTGGCATGCAGGGGCCTTTTTCGGCGGACCTCAATGCGGCCATGTTTAAAGAGACCAAGGCTCGCTACGTCGTCACTAAAAATTCAGGCCACACCGGCGGCTTCCCGGAGAAACTGGAGGCGGCTGAACGAACGGGAGCGACGGTTATCATCATCGAGCGCTGACGAGAACGGATTTCGTCAGGGAAAGGACGCTATCTATATGCACATCTATCTCATCGGCACCGGTCCGGGAAATCCGGATCTTTTGACGGTACAAGCCAAACGTGCCATCGAAGCCTCGACCCTCCTCGTCGGTGATAAGCGAATGCTGGAACCCTTTGAGGGGACGGGGAAAGAATTGGTCCGGACCTATCGGCGCGATGAAATCTGCCGCCTGGCGGCGTCGCGGACGGAGGAAGACGGTCCTATGGCCGTCTTAGTATCGGGGGATGTCGGCTTTTTCAGCCTGGCAGCCTTATTGAAGAACATTCCGGACTGCACCGTGACCCGTATCGCCGGCATCAGCAGTTTGGTCTACTTTGCCGCGGCCTTGGAGACATCTTGGAATGACGTCTTCATCGTCAGCCGCCATGGACGGCAGGAACCGCTTATTCCGGCTGTACGCCAGCATGCCAAGGTCTTCGTCCTCACCGGCGGCAGCGAATCACCGGCTGCCCTCTGCCGCAGTCTCTGTGACGCCGGTCTCGGAGCCGTGCGGGTTGCCATCGGCTGTAATCTCTCTTATGACGACGAAGTCATCCTTCGCGGTACGGCTGCTGACTTTACGGAAAGAGGGGACGACGCCTTAGCCGTCATGATGATTGAAAATGACGACGCCCGTCCTTGGCAGCGCCCTGTACACGGCCTGCCCGACGAGGCTTTTTTGCGGGGCAGGGCCCCTATGACCAAGCAGGAGATCCGCAGTGTGGCCTTGTCGAAATTGGCACCGGCTGCCGATGCCGTCGTCTACGATATCGGTGCCGGCACGGGATCCTGTACGGTGGAACTGGCCTTGCAGGCGCCCTTTGGAAGGGTCTATGCCTTTGAAATAAACGACGATGCCCTGCGGGTCTTGAAGCAAAATATCGCCCATTTTGATTTGGCCAATGTCACCGTCGTGTCCGGTGATGCCAGCGCGCGGCTGAAGGATCTGGAAACGCCGCCGGACTATGTCTTTATTGGCGGAACCAAGGGGAGGCTCGTAGCCATCCTCGACGAGGTTTACCGGAAAAATGAAGCCTGTGCCGTCGTCGTCACGGCCATTACCATCGAGACCTTGGCGGCCCTTACGACCTACTACGGATCTCATCCCGAATATGGTCTCGATATTACTCAGATCAGTGCGGCCCGCAGTCAAAAAGTCGGCGCCAGCCATCTCATGATGGCCCAGAATCCGATTTTTATTGTAACTATTGTCCGCCGTTCCGATGTTTCCTGACGGTCTTATAAAGGAGGTTCCTATGGCGCATCGATCCACGATTCCGCGGCTGTTAATCGCGGCTCCCAAAAGCGGCAGCGGCAAGACGACCGTCGTCTGTGCCCTGCTGAAGGCTTTTAAAAAACGAGGATTGTCCCTGACAGCCTTTAAGTCCGGCCCGGACTATATCGATCCCATGTTCCACCGCGGCGTCCTTCACACTCCGTCGTATAACCTCGATCTCTTTCTCTTCGGCCGCGGCGAAAAAGGAGCCCAAGCGGCCCGGCAGCTTCTTTGCCGTCATGGAGAAAAGTCTGACCTGGTTCTCATCGAAGGGGCCATGGGCTATTACGACGGTGTCGGAACGGGTCACGAAGCCAGTGCCTATGACGTCGCCGTCGCTACCGATACGCCCGTCGTCCTCGTCGTCGACGGCCGTGGGGCAGGGCTCTCCTTAGGTGCCGTCTTAAAGGGGATGGCCGATTTTTATCCGGACAGCCATATCGTCGGCTTTCTCGTAAACCGCATAAAACCCATGGTATACGCCCATTTTAAGGACGCTTGGGAAAAGGCATCGGGCCTTACGGCTTTAGGCGCCCTTCCGGATCTTCCGGACTGCGCCTTTTCCAGTCGCCACCTGGGATTAGTGACGGCCGGAGAAATACAGAACCTTCAGGCTATTATGGAGCGCCTGGCGGACGCGGCTGAAATGCATATCGACCTCGACGGCCTGTTAACCCTGGCCCGGGCAGCCTCGCCCCTTGCCGAAGGCGACGCGTTGGAAGCGGGGAAAGAAGGGGAGACGGAACGACAGGCTGTCATTGCCGTGGCCCGTGACGAGGCTTTTTGCTTTTACTACGAAGACAGCCTGGACGTCCTTCGCCGCTGCGGGGCCGAATTGATCTTTTTCAGCCCCCTTCACGACAGCCATCTGCCGCCTTGCGACGGTCTTTATGTGGGCGGCGGCTATCCCGAACTTTACGCTCGAGAACTTGAAGTTAACGAAAGCCTGCGCGGCCAGATCAGACAGGCCTTGAAAGGCGGACTGCCTTGCTTTGCCGAATGCGGCGGCTTCATGTATCTCCATCAGTATTTTCGCGGCGACGACGGGAAGCTTTGGGCCTGGGTCGGTGCCGTTCCCGGTGAGTCCTTTATGACGACGTCCCTCCAGCACTTCGGTTACGTGACCTTACAGGCAGAAGAAGACAACCTCCTCTGTAAGGTCGGTGACACCATACCGGCCCATGAATTCCATTATTCCAAGAGTTCTCTGGAAGGGAAGGCCTTTACGGCCTATAAGGCCGGGAGTCGGCGTTCCTGGCCCGGCGGCGTGGCCGGTGAAACCTTAGCCGCCAGTTATCTCCACCTCCATTTCCTCGGAAATCCGGATTGGGCTGCTAACTTCGTCAAAGCCTGCCGGGATCGAGGCCGTTTCAGAAAGGATGAATCTGTATGAAGATAGAACATATTTTACCGGCCGACATCGAACGCCGCAGCATGGAAATTATTGAAAGCGAACTGGGGCCGATTGAGCTTCCACCCGATGAAAAGGACATCATCAAGCGCGTCGTTCACACCAGCGCCGACTTCGATTACGTCCGCAACCTGCGCTTCAGCGACGGTGCCGTAACGAAGGCCCTAGAAGCCTTGAAAGGCGGCTGCACCATCGTGACCGATACCAATATGGCCTGTATGGGCATCAGTAAGCCCGGTCTTACGAAACTGGGCTGCCAAAAGGTCTGCTTCATGGCTGATGACGACGTAGCCGCTGCGGCCCGGGAACAGGGGACGACGCGGGCTCAGGCCTCGATGGATAAGGCCGCCGGTCTTACGGGACCGCTGATCATCGCCGTCGGCAATGCGCCGACAGCCCTTCTGCGCCTGAAAGAACTCATCGATGAAGGACGCATCGCGCCGGCCCTCATCATCGGCGTTCCCGTCGGCTTCGTCAATGTCGAATACGCCAAAGACGTCATCATGGAAGCCGGCGTCCCTTATATCGTCGCTAAAGGACGAAAAGGGGGCAGCACCATTGCCGCTGCTATCTGCAACGCCCTCATTTATAAACTGACTCGCGGATAAGCCCATATCTTACTTACTTCTTACTGGCACGGCGCCGTCATGCGTAGTATAATAAGGGCGACATTTAAATGAGAGGGAGTGTAAAGTATGGAAACATGGCTTGATTTGCACATGCATACAAAATACAGCATGGACGGTCAGTTTGAACCGGCCGACTTGATGCGTCAGTGCGCTGACGCCAAGGTACAGGCCGTGGCCGTCACCGACCACGATTCCACCCGGGCCATTCCCGAAGCACGGGAAGAAGCGTCCCGTCTGGGACTGCGCCTCATACCGGGCATTGAAATCAGTTGTCAGCATGAGGGGAAGAACTTTCACCTCTTAGGCTATGGGATTCATCCCGATGCCGCCGTATTTGAAGCGATTGAAAAGGATGTGTACGGCCAACGAAAAGTCGTGTCCGACAAAGTGCTCGACGCCGTCGAAGCCTTAGGCATCGTCCTCGACCGCGACGCCATTTGGAAACTTTGTACCAGCGGTGTCGTCGCGTCGGTTCACATCGCCCGCGTTGCCCTTTCGGACCCGCGCAATGCCGACTGCCCCGTCCTGGCACCCTATCGGCCGGGCGGCAGCCGCAGTGCTGCGCCCTATGTCAACTTCGGTTGGGACATCTGCGGTCAGGGGGGACCGGCCTTCATCCCCATGACCTTCATGGATTTTTCAAAGGCTGTCGATATCATTCACGATCAGGGCGGCGCCGCCGTATTGGCCCATCCCGGAGCCAATATGAAGCAGAACCGTCCTTTAACGGAAACCCTCATCGCCCTCGGCCTGGACGGCATCGAAGCTTACTGCAGCTATCACGATGACGATACGGCTGCCTTTTACCGCCGGATTGCCGATGAACACGGCCTGATGGCGACCATTGGCAGCGACTACCACGGCCGGGCTAAGCCGCATATTGCCCTCGGCACGTACGGTCATCCCGAGCCGCAGGCTTTGTGGGACCGCCTGGTCGCACACATTCAAAATCATCATGGGGAAGTGTACTAAATCATGAAACAAAGCAAGACCCTGTCAGCCCTGGCCGTTGCGCTGTGGCTGGCTTTTGGTTTTTCAAGCCTGTCGTTGGCGGCATCGCCGTCGGACATCGAAGCGGCCTATACGGTCGGTGCCGTTTCCGATTCGAATCAGTCCGTAACGAAGGAGGCTGTTGAAAAAGGAAAGGTGACGGTAAAGAAAAAGGGCGTCGATAAAACATCGTCGGCCGAAAAGAAGGGGACGAAAGGGGATACCTCTGCCAAATCTTCAACAGCCGGCGAATCCTCAGAACTTCAGCCTGTCGCCGTGAGCAGTGTACCACGGGATGCGAAGCCTGCCGGAGCCCGCGGCGTCCTGCGGACCTATCATCCGGCAACGGATGCAGCCCCGGCCGAACCGATGGCCATTAAGGAAACGAATTTCCGCTTCAATGAACCCTTATTGCTGCGGCCCAAGACGGACATGATCGTCATCCACCACGTCGGCATTCCCGACGGCGATACGTCGGCGGCTGCCATTCACCGAGCCCATTTAGCGAACGGCTGGGCCGGCATCGGCTACCATTACGTTATCCGCAAAGACGGGACCATCGAACGGGGACGCCCCTTAGCGACGGTCGGAGCCCATGCCCAAGGGCAGAACTATCACACCGTCGGCATCAACGTCACGGGGAACTTCGATAAAGAAATCCCCACGCCGGCTCAGCTCCATGCCCTGACAGGCCTCGTTGCCTGGCTGTGCAAGATTTATGAAATCACGCCGAGTGCAGCGACCATTGTCGGTCACCGTGACGTCAACAGTACGGACTGCCCGGGTCAGCACCTCTACGACATGCTGCCTCAGATCCGCCGCGATGTGGAAAAGCGGATGGAAACCTTAGGCGATGCCGCTCCGTCTTATGAAGATACCCTGAAAGAAAAGAGCCTCCTCAAAATGAGTCGTAAGGAACGGGAAGCCTTTATCATGCAGGGCGCGGCGGGACGATAATGTGCCTAGTCGGGACGAATGAACTATGATATAATAAAAAACACGCAAGTATGATGATAATTATCGAGGGCTTTGGGAAACTAAAGCCCCCTTTGTCATGAGGTAAAAAAGCATGAAGCAATTCTTTCAATGGATGAATCAAGATGAAAATATCCGGTCCGCCGGGGAGGCCTTTTTAAAGCCCGGCTGTCACAGCATCTACGGCCTCAGCGGCTCTGTCAAGAGCGCTCTGGTCGCTAAGGTGCTGCACGAAGGCCCCCGTCAGGTCGTCCTCGTCGTCCCGTCGCGGGAGCAGGCGGCGGCCTGGCAGGCGGACCTGGCCTTTTTGGCGCCTGACGTAAAGGTTCTCGACTTTCCCGTCGTCGATAAGGCCGTCTTTACGACGATGGCTAAAAGCCTCGACCGGATGGCTCGGCAGATGGAAGCCCTGGGCCGTCTGCGCCAAGGGGATCCGGTTCTCGTCTTGGCTGCGCCGGAAGAAGCGGCACAGTACGTCATGGCTCCTCAGCGCATCGACGATGCGGCCATCGACGTCGAAATCCAAGGAGAATACGACCGCGATGACTTGTTGCAGCACCTCGTAGACGCCGGTTATGAACGGGTCGACATGGTCGAACGGAGAGGCCATTTTTCCGTCCGCGGCGACATCGTCGACGTCTTTGCCGTCAATGAACCGCAGCCCCTGCGCCTGGCCTTCTTTGGCGATGAACTGGAAAGCATCCGCGCCTTCGACGTCGACAGCCAAAAATCGCTGTATGATGCCGAACGGGCGCGGATTTTGCCCGTGTCCCTGACGACGGCGGACGATGAGGAATATACCCTCCTCGATTACGTCGAAGAAGGGACCATCATCTGGGATGAACCGAATCGGGTCCGTGACGGTCTCAAAAAGGTTCTCAAAGAATCGGACGATTACAAGGGCGTCCTGGCGTCGTGGAAAAATATGGTCTCGCCGGAACGAAAAGTTCCTCAAATCGTCTTGTCCCTTATGGCCCAATCCGTGCCCGATATGCTCATCGACGAGTCTTTCAGCTTTGCCGCCAAGATGATGGCCAGCTTCCAAAAGCAGTTCAACCTCCTCGAAGAAGAAGTCGGCCATTGGCAAAGCTTAGGCAATACCATCGTCTTCGTCATCAACAGCAGAGAGCGCATTGCCTCCCTCAAAGCCTGGATGAAGCAGCATGACCTTTCGATTGCCGATTATGACGACGAAAAAAGCGCCGCCGGCGGCATGTATATCGTCGAAGGGGAAATCCACGACGGCTTTGAACTGCCTTATGCCAAGGTCGTCGTCGTCGCCGAACGAGACGTCTTCGGCACCCAGAAACGACGCCTGCGCCACCGCGTAGCTAAGGGCCAGGAAATCAGCGTCTTTACCAGTCTGAAGGCCGGCGACTACGTCGTCCATGAAGTCCACGGCATCGGCCGCTACATGGGCATCAAGACCATTGAAATGGATGGCGTCCACAAGGATTACCTCGAAATCCACTATGCCGGGAAAGACATCCTCTACGTGCCGACGGATCAGTTATCCCTCCTCCAGCGCTACATCGGCAACGAAGGCGATACGCCGAAATTACAGAAGATGGGCGGCTCGGATTGGCAGAAGATACGCTCTAAGGCTCAGAAGTCGATTACCGATTTGGCTGAAAAACTCGTCGCCCTCTATGCGAAACGGGAAGTCGTCTCCGGCTATGCCTTCCCGCCGGATACGCCTTTTCAGAAAGAATTTGAAGAAGCCTTTCCCTATGAAGAAACGGAAGATCAGTTAAAAGCCGTCCGTGAAATCAAGGACAGCATGGAAAAACCGACGCCTATGGACCGCTTGGTCTGCGGCGATGTCGGCTTTGGCAAGACGGAAGTGGCCATGAGGGCTATTTTTAAGGCCGTCACAGCCGGTAAGCAGGTTGCCGTCTTGGTACCGACGACGGTCTTGTCTCAGCAACACTTTCAGACCTTCATGGAACGGTTCGGCCCCTTCGGTGTTCACGTCGAAGTCCTCAACCGTTTCCGTTCCTACAAAGAAAAGAAATCAATCCTGGCACGGACCTTGACCGGCGATATCGACATCCTCATCGGGACTCACAGCCTGCTCAACAAGAACGTTAAATTCAAGTCCTTAGGCCTTCTCGTCGTCGACGAAGAACAGCGTTTCGGCGTCGCCCAAAAAGAAAAATGGAAGGCCTGGGCCGCCCATATCGACGTTTTGTCCCTCAGTGCCACGCCGATTCCGCGGACCCTCCACATGTCTTTGGTCAACCTGCGGGAAATGTCGGTCATCGAATCGCCGCCGACGGACCGCTTCCCGGTCCAGACTTACGTCGCTGAATACGACGCCCGCATCGTCAGTGACGCTATCATGCGCGAAAAGCGGCGGGGCGGCCAGGTCTTTTTCGTCTATAATCGTGTCGCTTCCATCGAACGCATGAAGGACGAACTGCAGGCCCTCCTGCCTGACGTAACCATCGGTATTGCCCACGGTCAGATGGCCGGCAGCATGCTCGAGTCGATGATGTTCGATTTCTATGAAGGAAAGTACGATGTCCTCCTCTGTTCGAGCCTCGTCGAAAACGGCCTTGACGTAGCCAATGCCAATACGATCATCATTTACGACGCCGACCACTTCGGCCTGTCTCAGCTCTATCAGATGCGGGGTCGCGTCGGTCGGAGCCACCGCATGGCCTATGCATACTTCTTGTACCGCAGGGACAAGGTTTTGTCTGAAGTCGCTGAAAAACGGCTCCAAGCCATCAAAGAATTTACCGAACTCGGTTCCGGTTTTAAAATCGCCATGCGCGATCTTGAAATCCGCGGTGCCGGCAACCTCCTCGGTCGGGAACAGCACGGCAACATCGCCAGCGTCGGCTTTGCCATGTACTGCCATATGCTGGAAGAAGCCATTGCCAAGGCCCAGACCGGGAAAGAAGTGGAACCGCCGCCGCCGGAAACGGTCATGGAAATCCACGTCGATGCCTTTATCGACAACGAATACATTCAAAACGGCGGTCAGAAAATCGACATGTACCAGCGCTTGGCCGTCGTTTCCTCGAAAGAAGAGCTGGACGAACTGCGCCGTGAATTGGAAGACCGCTATGGCCGACCCAGTTCGTACGTCGAAAAGCTCCTGCAGGTGACGGAAACCCGTCTCGAAGCCAAGGCTCAGGGAATGGTCCTCATCGCCCAGAAGAAGGACGTCCTCGAGATCAAGTGGCGCCGCGTCTCAGACATGCCCGATTTGACGAAACTCGAAAAGCCCCTGCGCAGCCGCTTCCGCCTCGTCCCCGGTATACCGGTCATGGTCCGCGTATCCCTTTCCGGTATCGCCGATATCCTCGACTTTATCCAGACCTTGCTGACGGCCTTTTCCTCCCTGGGAAAGGAGGATTCCCGTGACTAACTTTTTACGCGGCGCTATGGTCCTCACCGTAGCCGGCATCGTCGTCAAGATCTTAGGCGGGTTGAACCGTATTTTCTTATCGCGGCTCTTAGGCGGCGAGGGGATCGGCCTCTATCAGATGGCCTATCCGGTCTACATCCTGCTCCTCAGCATCATCGGGGCCGGTATTCCCATCGCCGTGTCAATCATGATTGCCGAACAAGCGGCCCGAGGCCATTACAGCGGCGTCCGCCGCATCTTTCATGTGACCTTGGCCTTTATGACTGTCGTCTCCGTCCTCTGCGGCCTGGCCCTGCCTTTTGGAGCCCAGGCTATGATCGAGTTCGGCATCGTCCGCGACAGTCGTGCCCTGCCGGCCTTGGCCGTGTTAGGGCCGGCCTTAAGCTTATCGGTCATCGTCTGCTGCTTCCGCGGCTATTTCCAAGGCCTGCAGCTCATGACGCCGACGGCTCTGTCCCAGATGGCCGATCAATTCGTCCGGGTCTGCACGATGCTCGTCTTAGCTTGGATTTTCCTGCCCAGAGGTCTTGAGTGGGCGGCGGCCGGTGCGTCTTTCGGCGCCGTCCCCGGGGCAGCGGCAGGGCTCATCCTCATCGCCTTCTTATACTACCGTCATCAACGGAATCCGTTACCCGATGACGACGGCGTCTTCGTCATCCAGTCGGCGCGGCACATCATCCGCCGCCTCGTCGTCTTAGCCGTTCCCGTAGCGGCAGCCAACATGCTCCTTCCGGCCGTAGCCAGCATCGACCTCTTTATCGTGCCTCTGCGGCTGGAAGCGGCCGGTTACAGTACCCATGAGGCGACAGCCCTCTATGGCTACCTGACGGGCATGGCCAACGGCCTCGTCCAATTGCCGGCAATCTTGACGATTTCCTTGGCGACCAGCTTAGTCCCGGCCGTCTCAGCGGCCTTTTCCCAGGGGAGAAGAGACGTCGTCCTGTCCCGGACCCATACGGCTATGCGCATTGCCAACGTCATTACCATCCCGGCCTGCTTAGGGTTAGCCGTGTTAGCCGTGCCCATTTCGCGTCTCTTGTATGCTACGCCGGCTGCAGGGCCTGCCATCGGTGTGTTGTCCATTTCGGTCTTTCTCGTCGGCCTCCAGCAGATTACCAGCGGCCTTCTGCAGGGCATGGGACGGACGGCAGTGCCGCTCTACAATATGGCCGCTGCAGCTGTCGTTAAGATTTTCTTGAGCTGGCACCTGACAGCCATTCCCTGGCTCGGTGAAGTCGGGGCCGCTTGGGCGACCAATGCCGATTTAGCCGTAGCTACAGCCTTGAACCTCTATTTTGCCCGCCGTTTCGTCGGCTACGGCGTCCAGTGGGGCTATGTCGGCCGCTTGTTCCTGTCGGGGGCTGCCATGGCCGGTACGGCTTGGATTATCCACCACAGCCTGCTCAACCTGGTAGGGAATACGTTGGCCACCATCCTGGCCATGACGGCTGCTGCCGTCATCTATCTCATCGGCATCTTCGCCTTCCGGGCCGTTGCCGTAACGGACCTTTCTAAACTGCCCGTCATCGGCTCTAAATTAGCAGCCATCGCTGAAAAATTAGGAAAATAATACAGATGTAAGAGGATTGCCTTCGTAAGGGCATCCTCTTTTTTTCTTGCTTTTGGCAAATCCCTTTGCTATACTATAAAAAAATGGTTGATTCAATCAACTAATAAAGGGGACAATAAGATGAATTACTTATGTGTCGGTCACGATTTCGGGGTTATCAATATGCGGTCCCAGGCCTATATTACCGAAGCCTGTCAGCCTTGGAACCTGTCTTATTCAGAATACGTGACCCTCATGACCTTCTATGATTTTGACGGCTCCAGCCAAAGCGAGCTCTGTAACGAAATGAAGGCCGATAAGGCCCTCGTCGCTCGCAGCCTGAAAACCTTGGAAGAGAAGGGCTATGTCTGCCGCCGCCAAAAGGACGGCGACCGGCGCTTTAAGTTTATCTATCTGACGTCTAAAGCCAGGGATATTCAAGGGGAGTTGGCGGGATTTTTAGAAACCTGGATTACCTATCTCGTAGAAGGTTTTGATGAAACGAAGCGCGATGAGATGCTTACCATGCTGCACGCCATTGCCGAGCGGGCTGATGAAGCTGATATACGCGCTGTGAAGGAAAAGGGGGAGATGACACGATGAAAAGGGGCTCCATGAAGTACATCCTCGCCGCAGCTGCCATCGTGGCGGCCGTGACTTTAGCCGGCTGCGGCAGTGAGCAGACCGCGGCCGAACCGGATCAATTGGTAAAGACCATGGAAGTCGGAAAAACGAATGACAGTACGGCCGGTACCTATTCGGGGACGGTAAAAGGGCGCTATGAAAGTAAGCTCTCTTTCCAGGCCGGCGGCCGGATTACGACGCGTAACGTCCAGCTCGGCACGCGGGTCAAGGCCGGTGACGTCTTGATGACCGTCGATCCCAAGGACATCATGCAGGCCGTCAACCAGTCTCAGGCTCAGGTCGATGCAGCCGCGGCCCAGCTCCAGTTGGCGGCAGCTAATTTAAAGCGTTATAAGGAACTTTACAGCTCCGATGCTGTCAGTGCCGCCGACCTCGATCAGTTCCAAACGGCCTATGACCGGGCAGCAGCCCAGTATAATCAAGCTCAGGCCGGTCAGCAGGCCCAGGACAATCAGTTGTCTTATACCCGGCTTACGGCCGATGCCGACGGCGTCATCGCTGCCGTCACTGCCGAAGTGGGGCAGGTCGTCCCGGCCGGCCAGCCCGTCGTCACCTTAGTCCATGACGGCGACCTGGAAGTCACCATTAACGTACCGGAAAATAAACTTTCCGACTTTCCCGTCGGAAAAGCCGTGACCGTGTCCTTCTGGGCCCTTCAGAACCAGACCGTGTCCGGCGTCGTCCGCGAAGTGGCGCCTATGGCCGATGCCGTATCGCGGACCTATGAAGTCAATATTACTCTGCAAAATCCGCCCCAGGGCCTGCAATTGGGCATGACGGCGTCGGTTGCCAATGCCGGTGAAGAACGGGCTGCTGCCGATACGGTCGTCCTGCCGTTATCGGCCATCTATCAGACCGGCAGTACGCCTCAGGTCTGGGTAGTCGGTAAAGACAAGACCTTGTCCCTGAAAAATGTGTCCGTTGAAGCTTTTGGCGACAACAGCGTTAAGGTCACAGGCCTTCAAAAGGGGGATATCGTCGTTACGGCCGGCGTCCATAAATTACGGGCCGGCGAAAAAGTCCGCATTGAGGGGGACGATGTATGAGAAACTTATCAGAAGTATCCCTCCGTAACCGGGCCTTAGTCTGGTATTTCATCATCCTCGTGGCCATTGCCGGCGTCTTTTCCTATATCAAACTGGGGCGGATGGAAGATCCGACGTATACCGTGCGGACCATGATCGTCACCGTCGCCTGGCCGGGAGCTACGGCAGAACAGATGGAAGAACAGGTGACCGACAAGATTGAAAAGAAACTTCAGGATACGCCACACCTCGATTACCTCAAAAGTTATTCCCGGCCGGGTCAGTCGGTCATTTACGTCAATTTGGACGATAAAGCGCCCCAGAGCAGCATCCGCGATACGTGGCACGAAGTCAGAAACTTGACGGAAGACGTCAAACGCGACTTGCCAGACGGCGTCTACGGTCCGTACTATGACGACCGCTTCGACGACGTCTTCGGCTCCATCTATGCCCTCACGGGCGACGGCTATTCTTATGAAGAACTGCGGCAAAAAGCCGAAAAGATACGCCGCATGATGATGAACGTTGACGACGTCAGCAAGGTCGAACTGGTCGGTGAACAGTCGGAAAAGATCTATATCGAAGTGGCCAATGCCAAACTGGCCGAACTGGGCATTCCGCCGACGGTCATCGCCAATGCCGTCAAGGGCCAAAATGAGATGACGCCGGCCGGCATGGTGAACACCGAGTCGGACAACGTTTATCTTCGCCTGTCCGGCGTCTTTAAGGACGTCGAAGGCATCCGTAACCTGCCCATCAATGCCAACGGCCGCGTCTTCCGCCTAGGCGACATCGCAACCGTCGAACGGCGTTATACCGAACCGGCCGACCCTAAGATGTTCTATAACGGCAAGCCCGCCGTCGGCATCGCCCTGTCCATGAAGGACGGTGGCAACAATTTAAAGCTCGGCGAAAACCTGAAAAAGCTTGAAGCCAGCGTCAAAGCCGACCTTCCGGCCGGCATGGAAATGAACCAGGTCTCCGATCAGCCTCAGATCGTCAAAGAGTCCATCAGTGACTTTACGGAAACCTTGTGGGAAGCCATCGCCATCGTCCTCGTCGTCAGCTTCATCACCCTGGGCCTGCGGACGGGCCTCGTCGTCGCCTTCTGCATTCCCTTGGTCCTGACCGGTGTCTTCTGCATCATGGAAATAGTCGGTATCGACCTCCATAAGGTCTCCTTAGGGGCCCTGATCATTGCCTTGGGCCTCCTCGTCGACGACGCCATCATCGCCGTCGAAATGATGACCGTCCAGCTCGAAAAAGGGAGGAGCCGCATCGACGCCGCCTGCTACGCCTTTCGGGCTACGGCCAAGCCCATGCTGACCGGGACTCTCATTACCTGTGCCGGCTTCATTCCCGTCGCCTTTTCCGATGGCGCAGCCGCTGAATTTTGTAAAGCCCTATTCCCGGTCATCACGGCGGCCCTGGTCCTGTCGTGGATCGTATCGGTCATGGTAGCACCTCTTTTTGGCTATTACCTCATCAAGCCCAAACAGAAAGAGGGCGAGAACCCGGAAAAGCTGTATACCAGTCGCTTCTACGTCTTTTTCCGCAAGGTCCTGAACTGGTGCCTGACTCATCGCGTCATCGTCATCGGCGGGACGGCTGCAGCCTTCGTCCTTTCCGTCGGCCTGACCTATTTTATTCCGAAAGAATTCTTTCCGCCGTCCCTGCGGCCGGAACTCATCGTTGAAATGACCCTGCCCGAAGGCTCGTCCATGGAAGCGACCCAGAAAGAAGCGTCCCGGTTGGCTCAGTACCTTGACGGCCAGCAGGATAAATTGAAGAATTACTCGTATCACGTCGGCCAAGGAGCACCGCGGTTCGTCCTGACTGTCGAGCCCGTCCTTCCGGCCGATAATTACGCCCAGTTCGTCGTCGTCGCCAAGGATACGGAATCGCGGGAAGCCCTGGCAGCCTCCTTGAAGACGGAGCTTTCCGATAAGTTCCCCAACGTCCGCAGCAATATTAAGCACATCTCTTTGGGGCCGCCGTCGGATTATCCCATCATGATGCGCGTATCGGGTTACGATAAGGACAAGGTCAAAGCCTATGCCGAAGAGATTGCCGCCCGCATTGCCAAAGACCCGAATACGGAAAATGTCTTCCTCAACTGGAATCAGAAAGATAAGGTTATGCACGTCGAGCTCGATCAGGATAAACTGCGGGCTATGGGGATTTCCGGTCAGGATATTGCCCAGACCCTGTATACAGAACTGTCCGGGGCGACAGTGGCCCAGTACTATGCACCGGATAAGACCATCGATATTCAGCTTCGCCTCGACGATAAGGACCGCAAGGATCTCTCGGCCATCCGGAGCCTGCCGGTCTACGTCGGCCAAGCCGGCTACGTTCCCTTGGAACAGATCGCCCGCATTTCCTATCAAGGCGAGGACGGCCTCATCTGGCGCCGCAACTTAAAGCCGACGGTTACGATTAACGGCGGCATCAAGTCGGGAACGGCTGACGATGCGACGCAAAAGGCTTACGATTCCATCGCCGACATCCGTGACAATATGCCTTTCGGCTACACGGTGGAAGTGGACGGCTCTCTGGAAAACAGCCAAAAATCCTTGAAATACCTCTTAGGGCCCGTGCCGGTCATGGTCATCATCATCATGACCTTGCTCATGTTCCAGCTCCGGAGCCTGCCCCTTATGGGACTGACTCTGATTACGGCTCCTATGGGACTCATCGGAGTCTCCCTGGGGATGCTCCTCTTTAGAGAGTCCTTGGGTTTTGTAGCCTACCTCGGCATCCTGGCTTTAGGGGGCATCATCATCCGCAATTCGATTATCCTCCTCGACCAGATCGAAAAGCATATGGCTGCCGGCGAAGACCCGTGGCACGCCATTATCGATTCGGCGGTCCTGCGCTTTCGGCCCATCATGCTGACGGCTGCGGCGGCTATCTTAGGCATGGTCCCCTTGATGACCAGTGTCTTCTGGGGCCCCATGGCCGTGGCCATTGCCAGCGGTCTCTTAGTGGCCACCGTTCTGACCCTCTTGGTCCTGCCGACGATGTACGCTGCCTGGTTCAAAGTAAAAAAATCATAGTTTCTATTTAGGTCTGCATCGTCTCGATGCAGGCCTTTTTGGCATCGGAGAATCCGGTATGGCACAGACTGTTGTTTTACAAGGGAATCTTACTATCGTATAATATAAAGTATAGATAAGAAATTAACTGATGGGGGATTTCTCTATGATAAAACGTGCTTCTGTCCTCGTGGGGACTCTTGTGTTAACACTCCTTCTGTCCGCCTGTGCCAGAGGTCCGGCACGGACTGACAACGATACCCATCGGGAAACCCTTGCCCAAAATGAAAAGAAGCCGGTTTCGACGGCTGTCGTCCATAACGGTCAGGGGAATCCCCGCCGCGTCCTCATTGCTTATTTTACGTATCCTGATAATACAGATGCCCAAGCCATTCATTCCAAGGAATACGACGTCATGACGTCGGCCAGCCTCAATGTAAAAGACGGTGAAATCATCGGAAACGATGCCATGATTGCCAACGAAATCGCCCGGGAAACCGGCGGCGACGTCTTTTCCATCCTGGCCGAAAAGCCTTATTCCGCCGACTACGATGCCATGATTCGTGATGAAAAGGCGGCGGCTGCCCGTGATGAACAACGGGAGCTGAAAAGCCACGTCGGTGATATGAGCCGGTACGATACGGTCGTCTTGGTCTATCCTATTTGGTGGGATGCCCTGCCGGCACCGGTTACGTCCTTTTTGACGGAAAACGATTTTTCCGGGAAGGCCTTGTATGCCGTGGCTTCGTCCGGGGACAGTGATTTTGTCGATACCGTCGAAGACATTGCCGCACTCGAGCCCGACGCGGACGTCTATGAAGGCTTCGTCCTCCGTCATGATGAGATGGGCGAAACGTCCGATGCCGTTCGGCAGTGGCTTAGGACGGCGAATTTCATGAAATAAAAAAAACTCTCCGGTTACACCGCTTGGCGATGCATCTGGAGAGTTTTTCGTAAATAGAACGGGGATACCGGTCTTAGGAATGACGATGATAGAGGATGAGGCCGCCCTTTTTGCGGTGACCCGTATTCCACAGCCCGTTGAAGTCGAGCCAGCGCCAGGAGCCGTAGGTAACGGCTTTGACCATGAAGTCGCCGTCGAATTCGGTGTAGCCCGTCAGTAAGAACCAGTGCCAGTCATAGAATTTAAAGTTGGGATTGTTGTGATGCAGGACCAGGTGGGGGATGGGCCATCCGGCGTCGATTTGAGCCTTGATGACGTCTTTCGTTTCCTCTGCCGCCTTATCGCCGGACCAGGGGTCCATGGTGATGTCGTCGTCGCCGTGGTCGGTCAGGAATTGGCCCATGCCGTCGATATACATGTCGAGGCGGTCGATGCCGCCCCAGCGCGGACGGAGATAGGGCTTCATGACATTGGTAAAGGCGATGTAGTCCTTCTTGGCGACGTCTTCGGTCTCGTAGGGATAGAGGCCTTGGGCGTCTTTATAGCGCGTAAAATAAATGGAAGAATCGCAGGCCGTCACGGCAGCGCAGCCGCCGAGGTTCATCATGCGGTCCGTCAGCCAATCCTGATTGCCGCCGTAGGCCGAACCGATATAAAAATAAGGGAGTTCATGTTTCATTAAAGGCATATCCTTTCGTAATAATACTTAATCTTGAGCATCGTGTATGATGTCGGGTTCTGCTTTTTGGGTAAAGCCGATGACCCGGCGCGGTTTTTGGATGTCATCTTGTCGGGGGACAGCCACCAAGAGCAGGTTGAGCTGGGACAGATGCTGGACCAGTTCGACGGCCGAGCCGTCCGAGAGTTCGCCGTAAAAGACGATCATATTCGGGTCCCAGTAGCCGATATCCTGAATGCTGAAGGTAATGTCGCCGGCCGAGACCAGGCGGCCGCCGGCCTGCATCGTATCGGGGAGTTCCGATTCAAAGTTGTTGATCAAAGCGACGATGCGCTGATACATATCGGAGGCCATATACGGCGCTTCCGGGTCCTCCGTTTCCGTTTCCGGAGCCGGCGGACAGAGGGCCATTTCCTTGACTTCGTCGGGGGATACTTCTTCCTGTACGGGGATCGTTTTCTTTTCTGTCTTCATGGATATCACTCCTTCTTGGCTGCTTCCTAATACTATTCGAGATGAAGACGGCAAATTCCTGCTTAAAAAGCGGACAAACTTTATCTATTTTGAATAGAATGATTGAGTAAAAGGCAAGGAAAGGGCGGCCGCTATGGATGGGGCTTTTGGGGGCGGGACTGGCTAGGGGTGGACAGATGTTGTATAATAAGGATTGGATTTGTAGAGAAAGGATAGAATCGATTATGATCAGAGACAATCAAATTATTCACTATACATCAGATGAGGCCATCCGCGTGTCCATTGCCTTTACGGCAGGCATCGTGGAAAAAGCCCGTCAGAGCCACCACTTATCGCCTGTGGCCTGTGCCGCCTTGGGCCGGACCATGACCGGGGCAGCCCTTCTCGCCGGAGACTATAAGAACCACGAAGGCGTATCCATCAAGATTGCCGGCGACGGCCCTTTGGGCGCCGTTCATGCCGACTGCTTCGATACCAATAAGCTTCGCGGCTACGTCGACAATCCGACGATTGATCTGCCTTTAAAACCGAACGGCAAACTCGACGTCTCGGCTGCTGTCGGCCGCAACGGCCAGATGACCGTGACCCGCTTTACGCCGAAGACGACGACCTATACCAGCCAGGCCGACCTCGTATCCGGTGAAATTGCCGAAGATATCGCCTACTACCTTTATACGTCGGAACAGGTGCCGTCGACGATCAACTTAGGCGTCCTCGTCGACCGGGATTACACCATTGCCGCTGCCGGCGGCTTCCTCGTTCAGGCCCTGCCCGGTGCCAAAGATGAAGACCTGGCCCGTGTCGAAGCCAACATCACCCAAGTCGGCGCCTTGACGACGTACCTCAAGGACCATCCTAAGGGAGAAGGCCTGATCGACATCATCCTCGGCGGCATGCATTATAAAGAATTGTACCGTCAGCATCTCTACTGGCGCTGCACCTGCTCGCGCCAGCGCTTTGAAAGTGCCTTGCTATCCCTGCGCCCGGAAGACAAAGAATCACTCTTGAAGGATCCCCAGGTCGAAATGACCTGCCATTACTGCGGCGCCAAGTATACCCTGTCCCACGACGAAGTAGCGGCCTTATACGAAAGGGCCGGGGCAGACAAGCATTGATCTTCATTTCATAAAGGGAGGTTTTATCATGGGACTTATTGCCATCATCGGCGGTACCGGAGTCTGTGATCCGAAGATTTTGTCCAATGTCCGCGAAGGGTACATGGATACGTATTACGGTTCTATTCGTTACTGGAAGGGGACGTATCAGAACCGAGACCTCATCTTTTTAGCCCGTCACGGCCGGATGCATTCCATTCCGCCGCACCTCATCAACTATCGGGCCAACATTCTCGGATTGAAGCGCCTCGGCGTCACGGCTATTTTGGCGACGACGGCTGTTGGATCCATGAATCCCGAGTACAAGCCCGGGGACTTCGTTTTGCCCGACCAGTTCATCGACTTCACAAAAAGCCGGCACACGTCCTTTTTTGACGGCGGTGCCAACGGCGTCGTTCACGTCGACATGACGGAACCTTACTGCCCGACCCTGCGCCGCCACGTTATTCAGGCAGCGTCTGACGCGGGAGACTGCCGTCTCCATGCTACGGGAACCTATGTCTGCACCGAAGGGCCGCGGTTTGAAACGCCGGCGGAAATCCGGATGTTCCAAAAACTCGGCGGTGACATCGTCGGCATGACCAACGTTCCCGAAGTCTGCTTGGCCCGGGAAGCGGAAATCTGCTACGCCACGGTGTCCATGGTCACTAACTTTGCTGCCGGCATTTCCGATAAGCCCCTGACCCATGAAGAAGTCGTCGATGCCATGGCCAAGAGCTCCCTGCGCCTGCGCCAGCTCATTTTAAAGAGCATCGAAAACTATCCCGTCGATGAAGACTGTGCCTGCCACCATACGCTCCAGGCTTACGGAGGGTTTACGGTATAATGGAAACGTTGCGCTGGGAAAAGGGAACTCTCTATCTCCTTGATCAGACCGTCCTTCCCTTTACCGAAACCTATCTGACCTGTACGACCTGGCAGGACGTCCATAAGGCCATTTCCGTCCTGGCCGTCCGCGGAGCACCGGCTATCGGCGTCGCCGCTGCTTACGGCGTCGTCTTAGGTGCCCGCTCTATCCTTGAAAAGCCTGGTGAAAAGCCTTTTATAACGGCCCTTCAGGATATCTGCACAAATCTTGACGGGGCTCGCCCGACGGCGGTCAACCTCCACTGGGCCTTGGAGCAAATGATGGCCTGCGCGAAGGCCCATGGCGGCGAAAGTTCGACGGCGATCGTCCATGTCTTAGAAGACAAGGCCAAAGCCATCCATGCCGACGATGTGGCCATCAATACGGCCATGGCCGGCTGGGGTGCCGATGAAATCGGGAAAGGGGACCGCCCCTTGACCCTTCTGACACACTGCAATGCCGGAGCCTTGGCGACGGCCGGCGTCGGCACGGCCCTCGGCGTCATTTCTGAACTCCATCGCCGGGGACAGGTCAAGATGGTCTATGCCGATGAAACGCGGCCCCTCCTGCAGGGAGCGCGGCTGACGGCTTTTGAGCTCATGGCAGGTGGTGTTCCGGTTACGCTCATTACCGACAACATGGCCGCCTGGACGATGAAAGAAAAGGGCGTCGACGCCATCATCGTCGGTGCCGACCGCATTGCCGCCAACGGCGATACGGCCAATAAAATCGGGACCTACGGCCTGTCCCTGATGGCCAAGGTCCTGGGTATTCCCCTGTACATTGCAGCGCCCCTATCGACCTTTGACCGGTCCATTGCCGGCGGCAGTCAGATTCCCATTGAAGAGCGCAGTCACGACGAAGTCCGCTCCTTCAGAGGCGCTGCCACAGCCCTTTCGGATACGCCGGTCTATAACCCGGCCTTTGATGTGACGCCTCATGAAAACATCCGGGCCATCATCACCGAAAAGGGCATCATCAGCCATCCCGATACGGAGGCTGTACAGATATTTTTTGACAAGCATTCATTATAGAAAGAGGTATGAACTGTATGGAATCAATTATTCGCGACATCAAATTAGCTAAGAGCGGCCATGAAAAAATCAACTGGGTCGACCGTCACATGCCGGCCCTCAATGCCATTGGCGACAAATTGAAAGCCGAACAGACTTTTAAGGGCAAGACCATCTGCGTCAGCGTCCACCTCGAAGCCAAGACGGCATATTTGGCCGAAGTCCTTCACCGGGCCGGCGCTAAGGTCATCGTTACCGGCAGCAACCCCTTGTCGACTCAGGACGACGTCGCAGCAGCCCTCGTCGAAGACGGCCTGACGGTCTATGCCTGGTACGGCGCGACCGATGAAGAATACTTCGATTTTCTGAATAAATCCCTCGACCATAAGCCGGATATCATCATCGATGACGGCGGCGATCAGGTCCACCTCCTGCACACGACGCGGAGCGACGCCATGGAAAACCTCCTCGGCGGCACGGAAGAAACGACGACCGGCGTCAACCGCCTCCACGGCCTCGACAAAGCCGGCCAGTTGAAGTTCCCCATGATCGCAGCCAACGATTCGTACTGCAAATATCTCTTCGACAACCGCTACGGTACAGGCCAGTCGACGTGGGACGGCATCATGCGCACGACGAACCTCACTGTCGTCGGCAAGAAAGTTGTCGTCGCCGGCTATGGCTGGTGCGGTAAAGGCTGCGCTATGCGCGCCAAAGGCCTCGGTGCTCACGTCATCGTCACCGAAGTCGACCCGATCAAAGCCATCGAAGCCGTATTCGACGGTTTTGAAGTCATGCCTATGGCCGAAGCGGCTAAAGTCGGCGATATCTTCGTCACCTTGACCGGCGACAAAGACGTCATCCGCGGCGAACACATGAAGAACATGAAAGACGGCGTCGTTCTGGCCAATGCCGGTCACTTCGACGTCGAAATCAACCGGCCCGAATTGGAAGCCCTTTCGGTCCGCCATTTTGAAGCCCGCCACAACATCGAAGGCTATGAACTCCCCAACGGTCACGTCATCAACCTCTTGGCGGAAGGCCGTCTGGTAAACCTGGCTGCCGGCGACGGTCATCCGGCTGAAATCATGGACCTGTCCTTTGCCGTTCAGGCCCTGGCTGCTAAATACATCCTCGACCATCATACGGAACTTGAAAACCACGTCTATGTCCTCCCTCATGAAATCGACGACGATATCGCCAAAATCAAATTGGCTTCCATGGGTTACGCCATCGATACCCTCAGTGAAGAACAGCGCAAATACTTGAATCTCGACTAAGAGGAGAGGGATACGGATGAAAAAACTGATTCAGCATGTCGGCCTCTATCGGGACCACAAGGTAACAGAAAATCAAAATATTGCCATCGACGGCACGAAAATCACGGGCTTTCCCGAAAATCCCGTCCTTTCCGATTACGATGAAGTCATTGACGGCAAGCAGATGCTGGCCCTGCCGGGCTTCGTCAACACCCACAACCACATCGCCATGACTGTCTTCCGCAGCTATGCCGATGACATGCAGCTCATGGATTGGCTCCAGAAGAAAATCTGGCCGGCCGAAGATAAGCTTGACGGCGACGTTGTCTACGCCCAGACCATGCTCGGTATTGCCGAAATGATTCGCTGCGGTACGACGTCCTTTGCCGATATGTACTTCTTTATGGATGACGTCGCCCGCGCCGTCGACGCGTCGGGCATCCGGGCCTGCCTGAGCCGGGGCATGACGGGCATTACGCCCAGTGCCGAAACGGCCCTCAAAGAAAATAAACAGCTCTTTTTAGACTGGCATAAAAAAGGGGATGGCCGCATTACGGTCATGCTCGGCCCCCATGCGCCGTACACCAATACGCCGGAATACCTCTCCCGCGTCGTCGATTTGGCCCATGAATTAGGAGCTGAAATCCACACCCATTTGTCGGAAACGAAGGGCGAAGTTGAAAACATTAAGCAGCAGTACGGCAAGTCGCCCATTGCCTGGTTCAACGAACTGGGTCTCTTCGACACGGGCTGCCTGGTGGCACACTGCGTCTGGGTCGATGACGACGACATGGACATTATGCTTAAAAAACACGTCCGCGTCGCCCATAACCCGGGCAGCAACCTGAAACTGGCCAGCGGCTTTGCTCCCATCGCTAAGATGCTGAAAAAGGGTATCATCGTCGGCCTCGGCACGGACGGCGCATCGAGCAACAACAACCTCGACATCGTCGAAGAAATGCACTTGGCGGCGCTTGTCCATAAGGCCAACACACTCGATCCGACGGTCATCCCGGCTGAAACGGCTATCAACATGCTGACTGAAGGCGGGGCTAAATGCCTGGGCTATACGGATATCGGCAAACTCGAAGCCGGCTACAAAGCCGACATCACCTTAGTCGACCGCGAAGGCCTCCATTGGTACCCGAAACACGACGCCCTCAGCCTCATGGCTTACAGCGCCAACAGCATGGACGTCGACACGGTTTTGGTAAACGGGGAAGTCCTCCTGCGGAACAAAGAGTTTACCAAACTCGATATCGAAAAGATCAAAGCTGAAGCCGAACGGACCAAAGAAAAACTCTTTGCCCAAATTTAGCCTTTACGCAAGGGGAGTGGCCCCTGCGATTACGGCTTGTTTTATTCCCGAAAAGCGTGTATAATTAAATTCAATTTGAGGCTATTTATGTACGTTTACAGGGAGATGCATCGATTCATGAATAAAACGCTCGTCACGGCTGCCTTCGTCGTCTTGGCACTGCTCTTGTCGACACACTGGGATTTACCGGCCATTAAGATTCTCTTGACCGGCTGTCTCTTGGGCTGGTTGGCCCGGTCCGTCGTCGCGAATATAAAGGAAAGCAACCGGAAAGCCGAAGTACGGCGAAATAAACGGCTCCGCCGCATGGCTGCCGATCACGCAGCCAGGGAAGAAAGCCGTGCCGGTGTAAGCGAACACTGAAGCATAAAGGGCGACATAAAGCCTTTTGAAAAGGACTTGTGTGAGGTAAAAACTTCATACAGGTCCTTTCCTGTATTTGCCGCTGTGACAGGCCTTTTCCGGTGAAAACAACAGCCGTTCGAATGTTTCGGAAGGATGCTTCGATTCCCGGAAGGGGCCGGAGTTACAGGGGTATTTATTCGATGCCGACCGGCGGCTGCTGTTGAAAAAGAGCGATATGACGGTCTGGAACTTTCGAGACGTTCATTTTACGGACTTTCTCCAGACGTTTTTCGGTAGCTTTTTCTCGGCATTTACGATATAATATTTGAAATATACGTTTCATCGTGTCCGACTGTAAGAGGCAGGAGGGCCGTGACGGAAGGAGCGATGGCATGAATATCAGAACGGCAACTCTCGACGACATTAAGGCTGTCACCGCCGTAGAAGCGGCTTGTTTTCCGGCAGCCGAGGCGGCATCGGAAGAACGCCTGCGCGACCGTATTTCCTACTTTGGCCGCCATTTTTGGCTGCTCTTTGGCGACGACGGGACTCTCATTTCTTTCGTCGACGGAATGGTTACGGATCAACGCGATTTGACGGACGACCTCTATGGCGATGCCTCTCTCCACGACGAAAAGGGAGCCTGGCAGATGATTTTCGGCGTCAATACATTACCAAGTTATCGGAAGCACGGTTATGCCGCATTACTTCTCACGAAAGCTATCGACGACGCCCGCAAAGAAGGCCGCCAGGGACTGGTCTTGACCTGCAAGGATAAGCTCCTGCATTATTATGCTAAATTCGGCTTTAAAAACGAGGGACTCAGCACCTCGGAACACGGTGGAGCCGTTTGGTATCAAATGCGCCTTGCTTTTTAATGAAGGCTGATGACGGCTCCTTTATACGTAATTTTAACTTTTTTCTTCATTTTTTTTATAAAATACCTTGACAAGACGCCTTACAAAGTGTACAATTCCAGTAACGTTTCAAGCGAATCGTTGTTGTATACATTGTATAAGAATGAGGTATGTCATTATGGGGTACTTAAAAAAATTGACCATCATGTGTTGTACGATATAATCGTATTGTACAGCCATCTATCACAGGACAATACAATACGAACCTATTCATCCAGAGCAGCCGAGGGACTGGCCCTTTGACGCTGCGGCAACCTACGCATGTAAGGTGCCAATTCCAGCAGGATTTTACCTGGCAGATGAAGTCATGGGCATACGTTTATTTCTTGCGCCATCTGCTTATTACAGGTGGCGCTTTTCTTTTGGCAACATGGAGGGATCTTATGGAGCATGTAGCAAAATACGTGACCGACCTCGTCGGTCATACGCCGCTCTTGGAGCTGACCCGGTGGCAGGCGGTACACGGCATCAAAGGCCGGGTCCTGGCCAAGCTTGAATACTTCAATCCCTTGGGCAGCGTCAAGGATCGAGTGGCCGTGGCCATGATCGACGCCGGGATACAAGCCGGGAAGATTGATCAGGATACGGTCATCATCGAACCGACGAGCGGCAACACCGGCATCGGTCTTGCCATGGCCGCTGCCGTGAAGGGCCTGCACCTCATCTTGACCATGCCTGATACGATGAGCCTGGAAAGGCAGAAAATCGTCAAGGCTTTGGGGGCAGAAGTCGTGCTGACACCGGGCATCGAGGGGATGCGCGGCAGTATCGGCAAGGCTGAAGAACTGCGAAAGTCTTACGGCAACGCCTTCATTCCGCAGCAGTTCGACAATCCGGCCAATCCGGCCATCCACCGGACGACGACGGCCGAAGAAATCTGGCGCGATACGGACGGTAATGTCGATATCTTCATTTCGTCCGTCGGCACCGGCGGTACCATTACCGGCACGGCTGAGGGGTTAAGAAGCCATGACCGGGAGGTACAAATCATCGCCGTCGAGCCGAAAGACTCGGCCGTCCTTCGCGGGGGAAAGCCCGGGCCCCACGCCATTCAGGGGATTGGCGCCGGCTTCATTCCCAGCGTCCTCGATATGTCACTCGTAGATGATGTGATCGACGTATCGAATGAGGATGCTTATGAACGGGCTCGGGAAGTGGCCAAGACCGACGGCCTTTTAGTCGGCATCTCGTCAGGTGCTTCCTTACAGGCGGCCCTAACCGTCGCCAAGCGGCCGGAAAACGAGGGCAAGACTATCGTCGTCCTCTTGCCGGACGGCGGCGAGCGCTATTTATCTACATCTTTATTTGAAGAAGGCCTGTAAGGGCCAGCAGTCGGTATCGAGGGGGAAAAGATATGAAGCACAAAAAAATCATAGCGGTACTGACTGTCACGGCAGTCCTCACGGCGGCCGGTCTCTTGGCCGGCTGCGGTCGTGGGACTGATGAGGACACGCTTACCTTGACCAACGTCTCGTATGATCCAACACGTGAATTATATAAAGAATATAATGAAGCCTTTCAAAAGCATTATAAAGAGCAGACCGGGAAGGATATCCGCATCGTCCAGTCTCACGGCGGTTCGGGCAGCCAGGCCCGATCGGTTATCGAAGGCAGTCGGGCTGATGTCGTGACCCTGGCCCTGTCGTATGACATCGAACGACTGGAACGGGCCGGCCTCATCGACGCCGGTTGGGAACAAGAACTTCCCGATGACTCGGCACCGTACACGTCGACCATCGTCTTTCTGGTTCGCAAGGGGAATCCCAAGGGGATACGCGACTGGAACGATTTGACGAAATCCGGCGTCAGTGTCATTACGCCGGATCCCAAGAGCAGCGGCGGTGCCTGTTGGAACTTTTTGGCCGCCTGGAGCTGGGGCCTTGATCATTTCGGGGGGAATGAAATCAAGACCCGGGCCTTCATGACCGACCTCTACCGCCATGTCACCGTCATGGACGCCGGCGCCCGGGGCTCGACGACGACCTTTGTCGAAAACGGGCAGGGGGACGTCCTCATCGCTTGGGAGAACGAAGCGCTCTATACGATGCGCGAATATCCCGGCAGCTATGAAGTCGTCGTACCCAGTGTCAGCATATTAGCACAGCCCAGTGTGGCCGTCGTCGACCGCCTGGCTCGGCGTAAGGGTCATGAACAGGCGGCTCAGGAGTACCTGCGCTATTTGTACTCTGACGAAGGCCAGGAATTGGCCGCCAAAAATGATTTCCGGCCGTCCAATCCGGAGATTCTCCGGCGCTACGCCGACCGATTTGACCTTAACGTCAAGCTGACGCGCATCAGCGACTTCGGCGGATGGGATGCAGCCTATGTCAAATTCTTCGACGACGACGCCATGTTTGATAAAATCATGGCCGATGTCGATGGCAGTCAATAAGGAGGGATGCAGATGAATCCATTTTCAAACCCGGCGGGCGGGCGAAACCGAATTATTCCCGGCTTCGGCCTGACCCTGGGCGTGACCCTGGCCATGCTGTCCTTATTGATCCTCATCCCGTTGATATCGATTTTAGGCCACGCCTTTCAACTGACGGCCAATGACTACGCCAAGCTCATCACCAACAGTGCCATTCGCAATGCTTTTATCACGACTCTTGGAAGTTCTTTCTTGGCGGCCCTGATTAATTCTGTCTTCGGTTTCATCCTGGCTTGGGTGCTCGTTCGCTATGAATTTCGCGGCAAGACCCTCTTAAACGGTGTCATCGAACTGCCCTTTGCCTTGCCGACGGCCGTTGCCGGCATTACTCTTTCCAAGCTCTATTCCGATACGGGCTTCTTCGGCAGCTTCTTTGCCGGCTACGGCATTTCCATTGCCTATACCCATATCGGCCTTATCATCGCCTTGGTCTTCGTCGGCATTCCCTTCGTCGTCCGCTCCATTCAGCCGGTCCTGGAAAATTTGGATCCGACCTATGAAGAGGCGGGGAGCATGCTCGGAGCGTCGAAGTTTACCATCTTCCGGCGCATCATCTTTCCGGAACTGCGGCCGGCTCTCTTGACCGGTTTCGGCCTGGCTTTTGCCCGGGGCCTTGGCGAATACGGCAGTGTCATTTACATTTCCGGCAACAGTGCCAAGAACCACACTCAGGTCGTCTCTTACGTCATCATGCAGAAGCTCAATTACGTCGACTATGCCAGCGCTACGGCCATCGCCTTGGTCATGCTCATCATCGCCTTTGCCATGCTGTTTTCCATCAATATGATTCAGCTCTGGCAGGCCCGGCGCGTTCAATAGAGGAGGGGAATCATGAAGCACAGCAAGACAAAAATACTCTTACTGAGCATCAGCGTCGTCTTTGTCGTCGTCATGCTCATCGTCCCCCTCATTTCGGTCCTAATGAATTCACTGGCCGAGGGCTGGGACTTTTACGTCAAAGCGTTGACGACGCCTTACGTTTTGTCAGCCCTGCGCCTGACCTTGATAGCTACGGTCATCGCCGTCATCGTCAATACCGTCTTCGGCCTCTGTGCGGCCTGGGCCATTTCAAAATTCGACTTTCGGGGCAAACACCTGTTGACGACCCTCATCGATATTCCCTTTTCCGTCTCGCCGGTCATCGCCGGCTTGGCCTTCATCATGACCTTCGGCCGCATGGGCTGGATCGGTCAGTGGATCGAAGTCCTGAACGACTATTTAGGGACGGATATTCAGATCGTCTTCGCCGTTCCCGGCGTCATCTTGGCGACGATTTTTGTCACCTTTCCCTTCGTCTTCCGGGAAATCATTCCGGTCCTCCATACCCAGGGCCGCGATGAAGAAGAAGCTGCCGCCCTCATGGGGGCCAAGGGGAAGACGATATTCTTCCGCATTACCCTGCCGCAGATCAAATGGGCCTTATTGTATGGCATCGTCCTCTGTACGGCCCGGGCCCTCGGCGAATTCGGTGCCGTCAGCGCCATGTCGAAACTGCGGGGCGAAACCTTTACCTTGCCCCTTGAAATCGACGCCCTCTACCAATCGGGGTCGACCGATGCCATTACGGCGGCCTTTGCCGTGTCGTCCCTCTTGGTACTCTTAGCCGTCGGCGTTCTCTTGCTGAGGGTATTCTTTGAAGCCAAGCTCCACAAGCCATCTTAGGAGGTGATGTCATGTACGTCGAGATGAAGCATATCGAAAAAAACTACGGCTCTTTCCACGCCTCGCGGGACGTGTCCTTTGGTGTCGACAAGGGCAAACTGGTCGCCCTCCTGGGACCCAGCGGCAGCGGCAAGACGACGATCCTGCGCATGCTGGCGGGCCTTGAAAATCCCAACAGCGGCGACATCGTCATCGACGGTAAACGGGTCAATGACATTCCCGCTGCCAAGCGGGGCATCGGCTTCGTGTTCCAAAACTACGCCTTGTTCCGCTATATGACCGTCTTTGACAACGTCGCCTTCGGACTCACCATACAAGGGATGAAAAAGGCGGATATTCGCGAACGGGTCCTGGAGATGATCGACCTCGTCGGCCTGTCCGGTATGGAAGGGCGCTATCCCAATCAGCTTTCCGGCGGCCAGCGACAACGCGTGGCCTTTGCCCGGGCCCTGGCGCCTCATCCCCAGGTCCTGCTCCTCGATGAGCCCTTTGCGGCCATCGATGCCAAAGTACGGCAGGAACTTCGCAACTGGCTGAAGGAGACGATTCACCGCGTCGGTATTACCAGCATCTTCGTCACCCACGACCAAGATGAAGCCGTGGAAGTGGCCGATGAAATCATCATCACCAATCACGGCCGCATCGAACAAGTCGGGACGCCCTTTGATATATACAGCAAGCCCAAGACGCCCTTTGTGGCCGAATTCATTGGGACGCCCGTCGTCATCGACAACTGCAGCGTCCTCACAGGCTTCGTCGACGTCGGCGGTCCGAAAAGGGCCATTATCCGACCGGAATTCCTCAAGATCTATAAACAGGGGACAATGAAGCGCTACGCCAGTGCCGCGGAAGACGGTGTCGTCGAAGCCGTCGTCTTCCGCGGCAGCCGCCTCGACGTGACCCTGCGCGTCAAAGATTGCCTCATTCACGGGGAATACGCCTTTGATGCACCGACCCTTTCCGTCGGCGAAACGGTGAAGGTCCTCATTTACCGCCTCCACGTCCTCGACGGGGATAAGACCTATTTACGAGAAAACAGTGCCATGATGGGCTCTGATGTATTCTATATTTAAACGAAGGAGTATTGCCATGCAGATTCAGAAGGAGAAAATCATCCACACCGATGTCCTCATCATCGGCGGGGGAACGGCAGGCTGTTACGCCGCCTTGACCCTCCGGAGCCTGTCGAAGGCCTCGGTGGTCATCGCCGAAAAGGCAGACATTCGCCGCAGCGGTTGTCTGGCAGCCGGTGTCAATGCCTTGAATGCCTATATCACCAAAGGCCATACGCCGCAGTTTTATGTGGATTACGCCAAGAAAGACGCCGCCGGCATCGTCCGCGAAGACCTGCTCTTGACCATGTCGGAAGGCCTAAACGAAGTCACCAAGAAGCTTGAAGAATTGGGCCTGGTCATCTTGAAAGACGAACAGGGGGAATACGTTACCCGCGGCCCGCGCAACATCAAGATCAACGGTGAAAATATCAAGACCATCTTAGCCGATGCCGTAAAGAAACTGGACGACGTCGAAGTTATCAATCACTTGAATATCACCGACTACATCGTTCGCGACAATCGCATTGCCGGTGCCCTGGGCTTCGACATCCTGACCGGTACAGCCTATGAAATCCGGGCCAAGGCCGTCCTCTGCGCGACCGGCGGTGCGTCCGGCCTCTACCGGCCCAACAATCCCGGTTTTTCCCGCCATAAGATGTGGTACAGTCCCTTTAATACGGGAGCCGGCTATGCCATGGGCATCCGGGCCGGGGCGGAAATGACAACCTTTGAAATGCGCTTCATCGCCCTGCGCTGCAAGGATACCATTGCTCCGACAGGGACCATCGCCCAAGGCGTCGGTGCCAAGCAGATCAACGCCAAGGGCGAAGTCTACGAAGATAAATACGGACTGACGACGTCCCAGCGGCTCTACGGCACGGTGAAGGAAAACCTCGAAGGCAAGGGACCTTGCTACCTCAAGACAGAAGGCTTGACGGCCAAAGAGGATGAAGCCCTCTTAAAAGCCTACCTCAACATGGCGCCGAGCCAGACCCTGAAATGGATGGAATCGGGAAAATTCCCGAGTCAGCAAAACGTCGAAATCGAAGGGACTGAACCCTACGTCGTCGGCGGCCATACGGCCAGCGGCTACTGGGTCGATACCCATCGGCAGACGACCATTCGCGGCCTCTATGCTGCCGGTGACGTCGCCGGAGGCTGCCCGCAGAAGTACGTAACCGGCGCCCTCGTCGAAGGGGAAATCGCTGCCAAGCACATCGTTGAAACCGCCTTGTCCGGATACCTCGAGCTGACGGCCGATGAAGAACAGCAGCTTTTAGCTGACAAGGTCGCCGAATACAACGCCTTCCTCGGCGAAGAACGGCCTTTCTTTACCGTTGAAGAACTGGAAGAAGCCATGCAGAAAGTCATGGACACCTACGCCGGCGGCATTGGCAGCCATTACCAATACAATGAACGCCAGCTGGCACTGGCCGATGAAAAAATCGACCAACTCACCGATCTGGCAACCAGCGTCGGTGCCGGTGACTACCATGAACTGCTCTTCGTCTACGAACTCCGGGAACGATTGACGGTCTGCAAAGTCCTCATTGCCCACCTCCGGGCCCGCAAGGAAACACGGTGGCATTCCTTTGCCGAAAACCTCGACTATCCGGAGCAGAGGGAAGAATGGCTGAAATACGTCAATTCCCGCATGGATGAAGACGGCCGGATTCACATGGTATACCGCGATTTAGTACCGGGAGGGAGCCTTTATGAGCATTCGCATTAATCAAGACCGCTGCATCGGCTGCAAACGCTGTGTGTCCGTCTGCCCGGGCAGCCTTATCGATATCAACGAGACGGGAAAGGCCCGGATGCATTACCCCAAAGACTGTTGGGGCTGTGTATCCTGCGTCAAAGAGTGTCCCGTCCAGGCCATCGACTTTTACCTCGGCGCCGACATGGGCGGCCGGGGGAGTACGATGAACGTCACCACCGAAGGCCAGTACATCAAATGGCACATCCGTCGGCCTGACGGCAGTGAAGAGACGATTACCATCGACCGCAAACAGGCCAATTCGTATTAACCGGCCTTACTATCTATCTGTTTAGAGGGGGATTATTATGTCTGCATTATCGCATCTTGACAACTTGGAAGCCGAAGCGATTTACATCATCCGCGAAGTGGCGGCAGAGTGTGAAAAGCCCGTCATGCTCTATTCCATCGGCAAAGACAGCTCGGTCATGCTCCATCTGGCCTTGAAAGCTTTTTATCCGGAAAAACCACCGTTCCCGTTCCTCCACGTCAATACGACCTGGAAGTTTAAGGAAATGATTCGCTTCCGCGATGAAACGATGAAAAAATACGGCCTTCAGCTCATTGAACATATCAATCAGGAAGGTGTAAAACAGGGAGTCAATCCCTTCGATTACGGCGCCTCCTACACGGATATCATGAAGACTCAGGCCTTAAAGCAGGCCTTGAACCAATACGGCTTCACGGCAGCTTTCGGCGGCGGCCGGCGCGACGAAGAAAAGTCCCGCGCCAAGGAACGCATCTTCTCCTTCCGCAACGAAGCTCAGGCTTGGGATCCGAAGAACCAGCGTCCGGAAATGTGGAAACTGTACAACACCCATATCCATAAAGGGGAAAGTATGCGCGTATTCCCCATTTCCAACTGGACGGAAAAGGACATCTGGCAGTACATCAAGCGGGAAAACATCGATATCGTATCCCTGTACTTTGCCGCAGAACGGCCTTGCGTCTACCGCGACGGCAACATCATCATGGTCGACGATGACCGCATGCGCCTCAAACCCGGTGAAGAAGTCATGCATAAAAAGATTCGCTTCCGGACCCTTGGCTGCTATCCGCTGACGGGTGGCATCGAATCGGATGCCGACACGCTGGACGCCATCATCGACGAAACCTTGAGTGCCGTATCGTCGGAACGGACGAGCCGGGTCATCGATAACGAAGCGGCCGGCAGTATGGAACGGAGAAAGAGAGAGGGGTACTTCTAATGGATAGAAATGAAAACGGTTTATTAAAATTCATCACCTGCGGCAGTGTCGACGACGGCAAATCGACGCTCATCGGCCACTTGCTGTACGATGCCAAACTGCTCTATGCCGATCAGAAACGGGCCTTGGAGCTTGAAAGCAAGGTCGGCAGCCGCGGCGGCGCCATTGACTATTCGCTCCTCCTCGACGGCCTCATGGCTGAACGGGAACAGGGCATCACCATCGACGTCGCCTACCGCTATTTCAATACGGATAATCGCAGCTTCATCGTCGCCGATACGCCGGGCCATGAAGAATATACGCGCAACATGGCCGTCGGCGCCTCCTTTGCCGATTTGGCCATCATCCTCATCGACGCTACCCAGGGCGTCTTGGTCCAGACCCGTCGCCACGCCCGCATCTGCGCCCTCATGGGCATTCGCTACTTCATCTTTGCCATTAACAAAATGGACCTCGTCGACTACGATCAGAAGCGCTTTGAAGCCATCAAACAGGATATCGAAGCCCTTCGGGACGACTTAGAATTGGAAAATGCCGTCTTTATTCCCGTCTCGGCGACGGAAGGGGACAACGTTACCAAAAAGTCCGTTCCCATGGCTTGGTACGATGGCCCGACCATCCTCGAATACTTGGAAACGGTCGATGTCGAAGAAAATGACGAAGAAGGCTTTTACCTTCCCATTCAGCGCGTCTGCCGTCCGAACCATACCTTCCGCGGCTTCCAGGGTCAGATCGAAAGCGGCTCTTTACAAGTCGGCGATACGATTCAGATCCTGCCCAGCAAGCAGGAAGCCAAGGTTAAAGACATCCTGGTCGGCTTTAATTCTGTGCCGTCGGCCTCGAAGGGGCAGCCGGTCAACGTCCAGCTCGACCGGGAGGTCGACGTTTCCCGGGGCTGCGTCTTTACGAAAGATACGGCTATCGGTCTCGGCCAGCGCATTACGGCGACCATGCTCTGGATGGATGACCAACCCTTAGTCGTCGGCAAAGAATATGTCGTCAAATTGGGAACGAAAGAAATCGTCGGCGTCCTGACCGATGTCGACTACACCATCGACGTCAATACGGGCGAGAAAAAACGGGCCACGGCTGTTTCAAAGAACGAAATCGCCGTCTGCACCTTGTTCCTCCAGGAACCGATCGTCGTCGACACCTTCAGTCATCACAAGGGGCTTGGCGAACTGATCCTCATCGACCGGGTCACCAACATGACCTCGGCCTGCGGCGTCGTCATCGACGGCAACGATACCGACAGTGACCACACCTTCGTCAACGGCAGCCTGAAAGGCCGCGGCGACGTCTTTGAAGACTTCTTCTACGGCATGCAGAGCCTGAACATCACCAAGGCAAAACCGGCTTACCGCCAGTATCACATTGGCGATGCAATTCCGACCAAAGGCGGAACCTATGCCTATCCCGACGACTTCGACATCCTCATCCTCAGAGATAATTTGGCTGTCGAAATCCGTAAGGCCAAGGTCGCCAATATCCTGACCCTCGACGGCTACGCCTATACGGAAAAACCGTTGGTCAACGGCCGGGGCTTTGCCATCAACGTCCATACGGCACAGGAATTTTCCGCCTTTAAGGCCGATTATGCCGCTGCCGGCGACAATCCCGACGCCAAAGTCTTCGATAAGTGGCTGACTTTTGAAACGTACCGTACGATTAAATTCCATAACGATTTTGAATAACTTCATCACCAAAAAAGTGCTGTTCCCACGGCGGGAGCGGCACTTTTTTTGTCTTTTGGGAATGTCGGCATGGATGACTTTTAAGCATGATTAATTGCGGAGATTTTCAATAACCGTTGCGACGGCAACAGTTTGAACGGTCCCTTCCTGCTATGATAAGGGCAAGCTAGAAATAAGATTGCTGTCACGATATATGTGAAAAAAAGTATTTATTGAAAGAGGGGACTGCTATGGGATACGCGGTATCACTTGAAAAATTTCAAACTGTCTTCGATAGCTGGAGAAAAAAATATGACATTTACGCTCCGAAAGTCTTTGAAGGAACGGGTCGTTTTTCTGAAACAGACGTCGTTCGTTACGGTAAGGTAGCGGATTTAGCCGACATCGATTGGAACGAACGGTCGGAATACTCCTTTAAGGATATTCTCCTGCCGCTGAGTCAGACCTTATTGTACTTTACGGAACATGGTATGACCGAATCGGAAGGTCCGACGAGAGGGACTATCGTCTTCCTCCGCAGCTGCGACCTCCACGCTGTGAAGCGCCTCGATTATATGTTCCTTGAAAACGGTCCGGAAGATTCCTATTATAAGCGCGTCCGCGACGGTCTGAAATTCGTCCTCATCGGCTGCGACCACGATTTTGACGGCTGCTTCTGCGTCTCCATGGGGACCAACGTCAGCACGGACTACGACGCTGCCGTCAATGTCCACGGCGATGAGATTGAAATCGACTGTAAGGATGAAGACCTGGCTGAAGCCCTCCGTGCCATGGGCGCTGCCGAAGTCGCCGTCACGCCCGACGCCGTTATGGAAAACAGCCTGACGGTCACGGTTCCGGAAAACCTGACGTCGGCCGTTGCCAAGAGCTCCATTTGGGACGAATACGACAAGCGCTGCATCAAGTGCGGCCGCTGCACCGTCGCCTGTCCGACCTGCACCTGCTGGTCCATGCAGGATCTGTTTTACACCGAAAACGGCCAGGCCGGCGAACGGCGCCGCGTCCAGGCTTCGTGCATGATCGACGGCTATACGGAAGTGGCCGGCGGCCTCTGTTTCCGAAAGAAAGCCGGCGAACGGATGCGCTTCAAGGTCCTCCACAAGGTCCTCGATTTCAAGAAGCGTTCCGGATTCCAGATGTGCGTCGGCTGCGGCCGGTGCGATGCCATCTGTCCCGAATACATTTCCTTTACTCATTGTGTCGAAAAATTAGAAGCCGGTATGAAGGAGGTCAGCGGCCATGAATAATTCATATATGCCTTTTCGCTCAGAAATCTTAGAGGTCATCAAACACGCCGATGTGGAATATACCTTCCGCATGTCTTACGACCGCGGCGATACGCATCCCGTAAAGCCCGGCCAGTTCTTTGAGATCTCCATCCCGAAATACGGCGAAGCGCCCATTTCCGTCAGCGGCATTACCGACCATTCCTTGGATTTTACCATCCGCCGCGTCGGTTCCCTTACGGAAGAAATCTTTGAAAACTACGTCGGCGGCCACTTCTTCATGCGCGGCCCTTACGGCAACGGCTTCGACGTCAATATCTTTAAAGGCAAGGAAATCGTCCTCATCACCGGCGGTTCCGGCCTGTCTCCGGTTCACGGCGTCATCGACTACTTCGCCGATCACATGGATGAATGTAAGAGCCTGAACATCATTTCAGGCTTCAAATCGCCGGACGACATTTTGTTCCGCGACGATTTGAAACGCTGGATCGCCGACGGCATGAACTTCATCTACACTGTCGACGCCGCCCCCGAAGGCTATGAAGGCAATGTCGGCCTGGTTACGCAGTACATCCCGCAGCTGCCGCTCAAGGACTTCGACAACGCCATCGCCGTCGTCGTCGGCCCGCCGATGATGATCAAATTCTCCATTCAGGAACTCTTAAAAATCGGCTTCGATGAAGAAAAAATTTGGCTGTCCGAATCGCGCAAGATGTGCTGCGGCCTCGGTAAATGCGGTCACTGCCGCATCGGCGAGCTCTACGTCTGCCAGGACGGCCCGGTATTCAAATATACGACGGTTCGCTCGTTTATCGACTAGGAGGGAAGAACGATGATTGATATGAATTGTGGCAAGTTAAAGAAAAACGCCTTTCGCGTCACTAAAAACCGCGGCGTAACGTCGGCCCGCGTCCGCGTTCCCGGCGGCCATCTCCGGGCCGACGTCTTAGGGAAAGTTCAGGAAATCGCCGAAACCTACGGCAGCGGAGAAGTCCATCTGACCATCCGTCAGGGCTTTGAAATCTTAGGCATTCCCTTTGAAAAGGTCGACGAAGTCAACAAGGCTCTGCAGCCCATCATCGAAGAATTGGGCATCAACCAGTCGGAAAAGGGCCGCGGCTACGATTCGTCCGGTACGCGTAACATCATGGCCTGCGTCGGCAACCGCATCTGTCCCTTTGCCAACTACGACACGACGGCTCTGGCCGAACGGATTGAAAAGGCCATTTTCCCCAATGACCTTCACGTCAAAGTCGCTCTCACGGGCTGCCCCAACGACTGCGGCAAGGTCCGCATGCATGACTTCGGCATCATCGGCATGACCGAGCCCCAGTTCGACCCGACGCGCTGCATCAGCTGCGGTGCCTGCGTCAAGAAGTGCAAACAACTCTCCGTCGAAGCCTTGAAGATGGATAAGAACCGGCCTGTCCGCAACGTCGAAAAATGCATCGGCTGCGGCGTCTGCGCTCACGCCTGCCCGACCCGTGCCTGGACGCGGAGCAAGACCCAGTATTTCCGCATGACCCTCCTCGGCCGCAGCGGTAAGAAGAACCCCCGCATGGGCATCGACTTCATCAAATGGGCTGACGCCGACAGCGTCGTCAAAATCATCAGCAACGTCTACGCCTACGCCCAGAAATACATCGATCCCGAAGCGCCGGGCGGCAAGGAACACATCGGCTACATCGTCGACCGGACGGGAACGGAAGAATTCCTGCGCTGGATCATGAAGGACGTCAATCTGCCGCCGAAGGCCGAAATCTACAAACCGCTGTACTGGGACGGCATCCGCTACTCGGGATTGAAGTAGGGGGCAGACTACGATGTATCATGACGAATATGCGGCGACGGCGGCCGGTGCAGCCGCCAAAGTCCACTTATTGAAAAAGAATCCCCTCGGTTATTTTCTTATGTCGGCCCTGGCCGGTGCCTATATCGGCTTCGGCATCCTCCTGTCCTTTACGGTAGGGGGGACTTTGGGACCGATTCCGATGAATAAAATCGCCATGGGTCTGTCCTTTGGCATCGCCCTCAGCCTGGTCATCATCGCCGGTGCCGAACTCTTTACGGGCAACGCCATGGTCCTCTACAATGGCTGGCGGCAAAAGACCGTCACCTTGACGGACGTCATCGGCCTGTGGGTCGTCTGCTACCTGGGCAACCTCGTCGGCGCCGTCATCTTATCTTTTATCTTCTACGGCGCTGCCGGAACGGCCGGCGGTGTCGGCCAGGCCCTGGCAGGAGCTGCAGCGACTAAGATGAGCTTGCCGCCGTTGGTCCTCTTCCTGCGGGGCATCTTGTGCAACGTCCTGGTCTGTCTCGCCGTCTGGTGCGGCTTCCGCTGCAAGTCCGACAGCGGTAAATTAATCATGACTTTCTGGTGTCTCTACGCCTTCTTTACCTGCGGCTTTGAGCACAGCGTGGCCAATATGACCGTCCTGACCTTGGGACTCCTCAATCCGGCCGGCATGGCCGTCAGCCTGGCAGGCTACGGACACAACCTCCTGTGGGTCACCTTAGGGAACCTCGTCGGCGCCATCCTCTTCCTGGCTATTCCCTATGGTGTGGCGGCTAAAAAAATCGCTGAATAGTCGAACTCGTCCATCACCTGAATTTTCTGCGATAATAAAGAAATACATCCAGTCGTAATGGATGATTTCAAGAGCACCCTAATATTTGACAAAGAATCAAAAAACGGCTTCCGTAATGGAAGCCGCTTTTTGTCTTTTTGGAACAAAAAATAGATAATCATGATTTATTGATATATGTATAATGATATTTTTTCAAAATTTATTACGGTGACAACTATTTGAATGGCTCGTTTGTGGTATAATAAGAACAAAATAAAAAAAGCGATTTGTTATCAAAAGATGTGAAAAAATCATGGATTGAAAGAGGAACGGCTAGGGGATAGATGTATCCTTTGAAACCTTTCAAACTGTCTTTGCCAATTAGACAAAGAACCTCAGTTCAATCCGATGCGCTGCGGAAAAAAGAACCCCCGCAGGGGCATCGATTTTTTGAAATGGGCCGACGCCGACAGCGTCATCAACATCATCAGCTATGTCTACGCCTACGCCCAAAAATATATGGATCCGGAAGCTCCGGGCGGCAAAGAACATCTCGGCTATATCGTCAATTGGACGGGAACGGAGGCGTTTCTGCTCCGGATCATGAAGGACCTGAGCTTACCGCCTAAAGCTGAGGTCTGTAAGCCGTTGTATTGGGACGGCATCCGCTATTTGGGTTTGAAGTAGGAGGCGAGGTACTATGTATGATGAAGAATATGCAGCAACCGCTACCGGTGCGGCTGCCAAGGTACGTTTGTTAAAAAATAACCCTTTGGGATATTTTCTCCTGTCGGCACTGGCCGGGGCCTATATCGGCTTCGGCGTCCTCCTGGCCTTTACGGTCAGCGGCACTCTGGGCCCGATTCCGATGAATAAGATTGCCATGGGCCTGTCCTTTGGCATCGCCCTCAGCCTGGTCATCATCGCCGGGGCAGAATTGTTTACGGGCAACGCCTTCGTTCTCTTCAGCGGCTGGCGCGGAAAGACCGTTTCTTTGGTCGACGTCGTTCACCTGTGGGTCGTCTGCTACGCCGGAAACTTCGTCGGTGCCGTCATCTTATCGTTCCTCTTCTACGGGGCAGCCGGGACGGCGGGCAGTGTCGGACAGGCCTTGGCAGGAGCTGCAGCGACTAAGATGAGTCTGCCGCCGTTGGTCCTCTTCCTGCGGGGCATCTTATGCAACGTCTTGGTATGTCTGGCCGTCTGGTGCGGCTTCCGCTGCAAGTCTGACAGCGGAAAATTGATCATGACCTTCTGGTGTCTCTACGCCTTCTTTACCTGCGGCTTTGAACACAGTGTGGCCAATATGACCGTCCTGACCTTGGGACTCCTCAATCCGGCCGGCATGGCCGTAAGCTTCTCCGGTTTCGGCTACAACCTCCTGTGGGTCACCTTAGGCAATCTCGTTGGTGCCGTCGTCTTCCTGGCCATTCCTTATGGCATTGCTGCCGCAAAAAAACAGGCACACTCGACGACCAGCATCAGTTCATCACCTAAGACGGCCGTACCGAAACGTACTGTCACACACGCCCCGTCACCGGTAAGTCCTTCGACACCACACTGACGGTAACGAAATAAAGGTCATATCGTCATAACCCCGGCTGCCGAAGCTTGTCTGCGGCAGCCGGGTTTGACTTTTTAGCCGCAGTCTGTATCCGGCGCTCGCGATTTTCTGCTATAATAAAGAAAACAACCGTAAGGGGGAATGACATCATGAGTAAAGAATTTACCGGGAAAGAAGCTTGTATCGCTCCGGAAGGGGTATTCATCATCGGAACCTACGATGAAAATGGGGTTCCCAATGCCATGAACGCAGCTTGGGGTTCCCAGTCTGATTTCGATGAAATCACACTCTGTTTGGATAAACACAAGACGACGGACAACGTCAAAAAGACCGGCGCCTTTACCGTTGCCTTTGCGACCAAGGATACGATGGTCCTGGCCGATTATTTCGGCGTCGAAACGGGGAACCGCGTCAATAAGATCGAAGTGGCCGGCTGCCACGTCCATGAAAGCCGCCATGTCAAGGCTCCGATCATCGAAGAATTTCCCGTCACCCTCGAATGCGAATGCATCAGCTATGATGACGAAACGGGGATCCTCGTCGGAAAAATCGTAGCCCAGCAAGCCGATGAATCGGTCCTCACCGACGGCCTCGTCGACTATGACAAGCTCCAGCCCATCATGTACGACAGCAGTACCAAGACCTACCGCCTCATCGGCCCCGTCGTCGGCAAAGCCTTCCACGACGGCCTGGCTTTAAAGAAGTAAATCGGTAATATACGGCATGCAAAAAGGGAGTACCGCCAAATGCCTTGGCAGCACTCCCTTTTTTGTATTTAGTTTAAGGTAACGGTCTGTTGATTTACATCGATGAGTCCTTCTTCTTTCATGCGCGACATTTCCCTGGCGACGGCCGTTCGGTCGGCACAGAGATAGTCAGCCATCTGAATCCGCGTCATGGGAATGGTGAAGGTCGAGCTGCCGGCCTTTTCCGATTGGAAGGAAAAGTACGTCAGCAGCTTTTTGCGCAAGGTTTTTTTCGAGACGATTTCCAACTTTTCCATGAGCTGGGCGTTCTTTGCGGCAATGAGGTGCAGCATATTTTCGATGAGCCGATGATGAAAAGGACAGGCCTGTGTACAGACGTGGAGGACTTTTTGAAAGGGCAGGATCAGGAATGTCGTCGTCTTGACGGCTTGGAAGGTGACTAAAGACTGCAAAATTGTAGCGCAGACGAAGGTTTCCCCAAAGAGGCCGCCTTCTTTGATGACGGCCAACACGGCCTTGTCGCCCCAGCGGTCTTCGTGGATCATGTGGATTTCACCGCTTAAGACGACGCCGATATAGCGGACTTCGTCTTGGGCCAGAACCAAGAATTCCCCTTTCCGGACGGTCTTCGTCTGGGCACCGAGGCAGGTGAGCATGGCTGACCGGTCTTCGGGGCGGATGCCGTCAAAGAGGGCACTGTTGGCAGCTGCCACAGCAACATCAACCATAAAGATACCTCCTAATATTGACGATAGAGGCCGACGACTTTGCCGAGAATCTTGCAGTTTCGCGTGTAAATCGGTTCGTATTCATCATTTTCCGGCTGGAGTCGAATGGCATCTTTTTCGCGGAAATAACGCTTTACGGTCGCTTCATCGTCGATGAGGGCGACGACGATTTCACCGTTTTCTGCCGTATCCTGATGGCGGACGATGAGCTGGTCCCCTTCGAGGATGCCGGCATTTTTCATGCTGTCCCCTTGGACGATGAGCATGAAGCAGTCGTCATTGCCGATGAAATCAGCCGGGAAGGGGTAGACGTCTTCGACGCACTCTTCGGCAAAGATAGGAGCTCCGGCACGGACCTGGCCGACGAGGGGCAGGGGAACGATCTTCTTCGAACGCCACGAACCTTCGTCGAGGAGTTCAATCGTTCGGTTCTTAGCCGGGTCGCGGCGGATATAGCCCAGGTCTTCCAATCGATGGAGGTAGCCATGGACCGTCGACGTCGAGCTGAGGCCGACTTCTTTGCAGATTTCCCGTACCGACGGGGGATATCCGAATTGGTGGACACAGGTGCGGATGTATTCTAATATCTGTTTTTGACGGGTCGTCAGCATTTTTTCATTGGTAATCATATATAGTCACTCCAGTCTCTGGCAAGTTACAATCATTCCAGTATAGCTAGTCACATTATACCGAAAATACCGAAAAAAATCAAACATTTGTTCAAATCGCCTTGACAGGAACAACTGTTCGAAGCTATAATAAGGGTGTCGACGAACACTTGTTCTTAGAACGTTCGTTTTTACTTAGGAGTGATAACCATGAGAAGAAGACGAAAAGGGAGAGGCCCGTTACTGAAATATGTCGCCTTGATTGGCCTGGCTATCTTTATGTGCACCCAAATCGGCTGGAGCTATCAGCCTTCACAGGAATACGTTTCCGTTCGCGTCGAACCGGGGCAGACCGTTTGGCAGCTGGCGTCGGTCGTCGTCGATGAAGATACGGATGTACGTCAGGTCATCCAGTCCATCCTCGATGAAAATAAACTGACCGGCGATCGTGCCATTCAGCCCGGTCAAGTCCTGCGTCTGCCCGTCGCCGCCGGCAAGGCCGGCCATGTGCGGCAAGTCTTGGCTGCACAGCTGGTCCCTTAAGACTTATCTTCGGTAATCTTTAAAATCGGACTGTCGACGAGGCGGTCGGCTTCGTCGATATAGCGGCGGACGATAGCCTGCGACTTATGACGGGTCTGGCGCATGATCTGCCGTTCCTCGACGTGGTGCTGGGCGGCCGATGTGGCAAAGCCGTGGCGCAGGCTGTGGGCCCCGTAATCATCGGGGTTCATGCCCATGAGTTCGGCATAGTGCTTGACGATGAGGGCAATGGCCTTATCGGAGATCCGCGTCTTGCGGATATGGTGTCCCTTGGTCAGGCCGCGGAAGACGGGCCCCGTCGTAATGCCGCTCATGTCGAGCCAATTCTTTAACGCCGTGACGGCGCAGAGATTCGTATCCTTTACCATGGGGATGGCAATCATCTGGCCTTGGTCGAATTGGTCGGTCTTCGATTTGCGCAGGGTGATTAAAAGACCCAGGCGGGTGAATTTCAAATCTTTCACGTCGATGCCGGCCAGTTCCGACCGGCGCAGGGCCCCATAGAATCCGACCAGCAAGATGGCCCGGTCCCGAATCTGCTGGATGTCCTTGCCTTCGAGGAAAGTCAGCATTTCTTTGATGTCGTCGAAGAGGACCGGTGCCTTCCCGTGCTGAATGGTGCCCTTCATGCGCTTGATGCCGCGCAGGGCGTTGCGGACGATGGGAAAGCGGCAGGGATTGTCTTTGACACCGGCGGCATCGAAATTTTCCGTGAGGGCACTGATGCGTCGGGCAATGGTGTTGGCCTTGGCATTGTCAGCCAGGTCGTTGATATAGTTTACAATCGTTTCCGGTTCTGCCGGAAAGGACGACAAATCATGGTAGGCACACCAATCGCAAAAGTCATTCCAGTCCGAGCGATAGGCGTCGACCGTATTGGCCGCCCGGGCCGTATACAGGCTTTGGCGGGATTTATGGGATAATTTCTCGTTGTTGGCAATGGTGTCGCTGCGGCCGATAAAAAAGTTAGGCGCATCTGTTTCTTTAGGCAAGGGATCGGCTCCTTTCGTTTTCGCATAGATAAGAAAAAGGCGTTTCGCAAGAATATTCTTGTGAATACGCCTTTTACGTATACCTCGATAGAAAAAGCTCTTTGAAATACTGACTTTTTCTGCCCTTCATACAGCGGAATACTCCTCACATATGCTATAATAGATAGTATTATTGTAGCATACAATGGCAGGAAGAGCCATGACATACAGCGGAAAGAAGGGAAGTGCGATGAATATTACAGTCTACCTCGGCGCCAGTCGGGGAAACGATCCCAGTTATGAAGCCTGCGCCTCGGCTTTAGGAGCCTGGATTGCCGACCACGGACATACTTTGATTTACGGCGGCAGCCGAACGGGGCTCATGGGAGCCTTGTCTGCCGGAGCCCTAAAAAAGGGCGGCTCCGTCATCGGCGTAGAGCCTCAAGAATTTATCGATACGGCGCTCCAACAGGAGGGCCTGACAGAACTCATCGTCACGCCGGACATGGCTTCGCGAAAAGCGAAGATGATGGAATTAGGAGACCTCTTCCTGGCCTTTCCCGGAGGATTCGGCACGCTGGAAGAAATCAGTCAGGTCATGAGTGAAGTAAAGCTCGGTCACCTCAAAGGACGCTTCGCCTTCCTCGATTTCAACGGCTACTATCAGCCCATGAAGGCTTTCTTAGAAGCGATGGTTGACCAAGGATTTGTCGATGCCAAATGGGTGAAGGCAGCCGCTTTTTTGCCGTCTTTAGGAGCTCTCAGTGCCTTTGTAGCCGGCCGGGAACTGCCAAAACCGGGGGAAACGTGGCGCCATTTTAAGCAGAAGCGATACCGTATCATCGCCCTTGCCGACGATGCTGCAACGAAGGAAACGTACGTCGTCTATAAGACCTTGTACGGCGAATACCGCGATTTCATCCGTCCCTTAGACATGTTCCTCAGCGAAGTCGATCACGAAAAGTATCCCGACGTCCGCCAGCACTGGCGCTTTGAAAAAGAAACGGGCGGCTGCTGCTCATGGAATCCGGCGATATCCCAACAGTATCTGAAACCGTAATCGTTACAAAAATCTATAAGCGCTGAACGGCGTCCAGGGCTAAGGGCGACCGTTCGCATTCGTCAGCTCGCATGGTCAATTGATAGCATAAGGGGCTGCCCTTCATCTTACCGGCGGCATAGGTCAGTCCGTTCGTCCGTTCATCCAGGAAGGGGCGGTCAATCTGGTTGGGGTCGCCGACGAGGATGATCTTCGTGCCTTTGCCGGCACGGGTGATGATGCCTTTTACCTGATTTGGCGTCATGTTCTGCGCTTCGTCGATGATGAGATACGTCTTTTCCAAGGAACGGCCGCGGATGAAGTTCAAGGCTTCGGTCTGGATGACGTGGCGGTCGAAGATTTCTTCAATCTTTTCGGCCAGTTCTCGTTCATTTTCATAGCGTTCGGCTTCATTACTGTCGATGAGCTGTTCCAAATTATCGATAATAGGCCGCATGAGGGGCGAAATCTTTTCCTGTTCGTCACCGGGTAAAAAGCCGATATCTGAGTCGAACTGGGCATTCGGCCGGCAGATGAGGATGCGTCGGTATTCACCCGTCGGATGGTTGATGATTTTTTCGAGGCCTACGGCTAACGAGTAGAATGTCTTGGCCGTGCCGGCTTGACCTTTGATGATGACCAACGGCGCTTCTTCCGCCGACTGCATTAAGGCTTCCTGCATAAAATACTGGCCGGCATTTCGCGGCTTGATGCCGTAGGGAGAAACGCGGCTGTAGGTCAGGGGGATGACGCGCCCTTTATGGACTCGGCCTAAATGGGTCTTGCGAAGGGAAGCGTCGGCTTGTAAGATGATGAATTCATTTTCCTGTACCGTCACGTCGTAGCGTTGGGCGTTGTCGTCGATTTGGTAGAGACGGCCGGCATCGATGCCCTCTTCTAAAAAGGCATCGAAGTCGCTTTCCGGGACGTAGCAGGTTTGACGGCCGGTATAGCCGTTCTTTTCGGGCAGTACCTGTTCCGTACTGAAATCCTGAGCTTCAATATTCAGCACCTGGGCTTTGAGCCGCAGCACCAGGTCTTTCGTGACCAAAATGGGCTGACAGCTTTGCAGGTGGCAGCAGACTTTGAGAATTCGGTTATCGGCCTGATCGTCAGGCAGCGATTCCGGCAGCGCCTCGTGGACGCAGTTAATCTCGATACGTACCATGCCGCCGTTATCAAGGGCAACGCCGTCCAGTAAATTGCCGCGGAGCCTTAAACGTTCCAAAAAGCGGATGGCTTGCCGGGCATTGAACCCGCGTTCACCATCCGCTTTTTTCAGTCCATAAGTCTTTGCCATAAAAATCCCACCTTTTAGTCTATTTTTTACAGCATACCAAAGGAACATATAGAACATGTAAAGCACTGGAAAAATTCAATGTAAAACAATTGAAATCTTCTTGACTTTTTTTTACGTTAGTAGTATGCTACATATAAGATACGAGTTACCGACGAAGGAGTTCATCATGTTAAAAAAAGTATCGTATAAAGATCAAATCTATCAATACTTAAAAGAAGCAATTGTAAAGGGTGAGTTATTGCCCGGCGAAGTTTATTCTGAAAAACAATTTGCCGACAAGCTGAATGTATCCCGCACGCCGGTACGCGAAGCTGTGTTACAGCTTAAGAATGATGACCTCATTGAAATCTTCAATAATCGTGGATTTGGCGTGAAAGCAACATCTCCCGATGACTTGCGGCAGATTTTACAGGCTCGTTTAGCCATTGAGGGCTACGCGGTGCTGTGTCTTGCCAATCACCCCCATGATAAGCGATGGCAGGAGACTGTCACTGCATTGATGGAATGTCAAAAGACAGAAGCCGGATATTCTGATGACGATGAATCCCATTATGAATTCATGAAGGCTGATATCCAGTTCCATCATTTAATTGTAGATTTTCCTCAGAATGCCTATTTAACTCGTATGGCGAACCTCATGCGTACGAAAATCGAATTGGCGACGGTTCATTCCCTTCGAAGTACACATCGCCATGGGAAGGCTTATGAAGAACATCAGCAAATCTTAGATGCTATCTTGACCGGTGACAGCGATAGGGCGGCATCTGCCTTTCGAAAGCATATGGAAGAGACGGCCATTGTGCTAGGGGCGAAAGGCTCCTTATAGAAGTACGGCGCAGGATTCCTGCGTTTTACTTTTACTAAAAGTAGTATGCTACGCACTACTAAAGTGCGGAATTATTTTTAATGCAAGTAGTATGTTACATAGCACTTAATTTTCAGGAGGTAATTACAATGAAAAAAATCGGATTTATTGGCTTAGGTATTATGGGAAAACCGATGGTAAAGAATTTGCTGAAAGCTGGTTTTGAAGTCACGGCCTATGATATTCTCCCGGCTGCCGTTCAAGAAATGGCAGAAGCCGGAGCGCTTGCCGGTACGTCTCCCAAACAGGCAGCACAGGGAAAAGACGTTGTCATTACCATGGTTCCCAGTGGTCCTATCGTTCGCTCCCTTTTAGAAGGGGAAGACGGGGTGTTGGCCGGTATTCCCGAAGGTGCCGTCATTGTCGATATGAGTTCGGTTACGGCCATTGAATCTCAGGAATTTGCCAAGCTTGCTGAAAGCAAGGGCTGCCACTTCTTAGATGCACCGGTCAGCGGTGGTGAACCGGGGGCCGTCGCCGGCACCTTGGCCATTATGATTGGCGGCAAGCAGGAAGTCCTCGACAAAGTTCACGATGTATTTGAAGCCATGGGCTCTTCGATTACCTTGATTGGCCCTAATGGCAGCGGCTCCATTGCGAAACTGGCAAACCAAGTTATCGTTAATCTGAATATCGCGGCTGTGTCGGAAGCCCTTATTTTGGCAACGAAAGCAGGGGCCGATCCGAAAAAAGTCTATGAAGCCATTCGCGGCGGTTTGGCAGGAAGTGCAGTTCTTGATGCCAAAGCTCCGATGATGTACAGCCGTAACTTTAAACCGGGCGGACCGATTCGCATCAACTTAAAAGATATCAATAATGTTATGGCTACGGCCAACGGGTTAGACTTACCGCTCATCCTGACCAGCAGTTTGCAGCAAATCATGAACAGTCTGAAATCTACCGGTCATTTGATGGACGACCACAGCGGTATTGTCCAATTCTATGAAAATATTTCCGGCGTTATTGTTAAAACGAACGAAGAATAAGGAGCGATACCCATGAGTGTATTAAAAAAAGATCTTTTTGCCCGGATTCCTGAGGGCCATCCCGAACAAGTAAAAAAATTATTAGCCGACGAAATGAAGGACTTCCATAAAAAAATCATCGTTCTCGACGATGATCCGACGGGGGTACAAACGGTTAACGGCATTCATGTATATACTGATTGGTCCCCGGAAAGCATTGCCGACGGCTTTGCAGAAGATAATTCGATATTCTTTATCTTGACCAATTCACGTGCTTTCTCAGCAGCTCATACACAAGAAGTCCATCAGATTATTGCTGAACGGATTGTAGCGGAAGCGAAAAAAACAGGAAAAGACTTCATGATTATCAGCCGCAGTGATTCAACCCTGCGCGGTCACTATCCCTTAGAAACAGATACCCTTCGTAAGACCTTGGAAGGCGAACATAATGGCCTTATCGACGGCGAAGTCTTAATGCCTTTCTTCAAAGAAGGGGGCCGCTTCACCATCGGCAACATCCATTATGTCCAAGAAGGAGACAATCTGGTTCCTGCCGGTGACACGGAATTTGCTAAAGATAAGACCTTTGGCTATACGGCTTCTGAAATGGGTGCCTATATTGAAGAAAAAACGAAAGGCTTATATAAGGCTTCCGATACGACGTATATTTCCTTAGATGATTTACGAAATCTCCGCGTCGATGCAATCGAAAAACAGTTGATGGCAGTAAAAGACTTCAACAAAGTCATCGTCAACGCTGTCGATTACGAAGATGTACAAGTCTTTGCCATCGCCATGATTCGGTCGCTGAAAGCCGGAAAGAAGTTCCTCTTCCGTACGGCAGCTGCCTGGCCTAAAGTTATCGGTAATGTTCCTGATAAAGCCCTTCTCCAAAAAGAAGAACTCATTGTAAAAGGAAATACCAATGGCGGGTTAATCATTATCGGCTCCCATGTCAAGAAGACGACAGATCAATTGAATGAATTAAAGACCTGCGAACAGGTAAAATTCATCGAATTCAATCACCTCTTGGTATTGGAACCGGAAAAACTGGAAGCCGAATTACAGCGCATCGTAAAGACGACAGAAGAAGCCATCAAGGCAGGTACGACCGTTGCCGTCTATACGGGCCGGAAACGCTTCGATGCCGGGTCGGAAGAAGAATCCTTACGGATTTCTGTTAAAATTTCCGAAGCCATTACCAGTATTGTTCATCGCCTCTCCGTTCAGCCGGCCTTCTTGATCGCCAAAGGCGGGATTACGTCCAGTGACGTCGGTACCAAAGGCTTGGGTGTAAAAAAAGCCTTGGTTTTGGGCCAAGTATCCCCGGGAATTCCGGTTTGGAAAACAGGGGCAGAAGCCAAATTCCCCAATATGGCGTACATTATCTTCCCGGGGAATGTCGGTGCCGTAACGACGCTGCGGGACGTCGTATCCATGTTAAGTAAGAGATAGGTGACGCACGATGCTGATTAACTTACGAACGATGTTGAAAGCGGCCTCGGCAAAGAAAATGGCTGTCGGAGCCTTCAATGTGTACAATGTAGAATCGTTACAAGCCGTATTGGCAGCGACCAAAGCCTCAAATCATGCCGTTATCCTTTCTTTTGGCGAAAAATACGACCAACATATGCCGATAGAAGCCATGGCTGAATTAGTGAAGTTTTATGGTCATACCTCAAGTCAACCCATCGTGCTTCATTTAGATCACTGCAAACAGGAAAGCAATGCCATTCGTGCTATCCGGGCAGGATTTACGTCTATCATGTATGACGGATCGCATCTTCCTGTCGCCGAAAATGCATCCCGAAGCGCCGAAATTGTTCGGATTTCCCACGCCGTCAATGTCAGCGTTGAAGGAGAGCTGGGGTACTTAAATGAGGAAACGGGACAGGGGCCGGTCGGAAATGAAGATACCCATACTCAAGTCCGGGATGTGGCAGCTTATACTGCTGCATCCGGGGTTGATGCCGTCGCCATCGCCATCGGCAACGCTCATGGCATCTATAAGGGAACGCCGAAGCTCGACTTCCGGCGGCTGGCAGACATTGAACTTATGCGGACAGTCGTGTAAGTTCATGGCTTTTTTTGCCGACATTTTTTCCGATATTTTGCCGACATTGATATAAAAAATGGGAAGTTATATTGGTAGTGAAAACGAATAAGAAATGGGGCTGATCACGAGATAAATGGCTTAGGTATGCGGCGTATGTGATACATGGAAATTGCCCTGATTTTTCATTTTTAAATAACTTACGATAATTTAACGTTATCGGAAGTTATTGGGCGTTTTTTCCTATCCCCGTCCCGGGCTCGGTTCTAAGGTCCGATTTTATGTTAATCAGTACATTATGTACCATGCACAACTCTTTTTCTCTCAGTGGCTTCTTGGATTCTCCCTTGTAGTTTTATTTCCTTATGCGTGTGTACTGGATATGGCGTCATCCTTATGGTCTGTACGGGCTTATATAAACCTTATATACAGATATCAAGCTGATAGATATCCGTATATGGCTCATATGGATCTATGGATTGAATCTGGGCCGGTTAAATCTGTATTGAGCTGTATACGGCAATTTATGGCTTGTCATGGCTGGATGCTATGGTATAAATCGGCTGATATCGCGTCATACCGTGAAAAATATCGATTGAGCTGCCGATTTCAAGAGATATCATTTTACTCCCTGCTTATTGATAATAATATTGAGAATATAAAAATCATCTCTTGGGACTGTGAAAATAATAGCAGGACTATCAATCTTTCCAGGTTTTCCAAACGTCCGGTACGTAGCCTATGGTTGCTTTGGCACCGTTTCTTACGATGGGTGTTTTCAGGACTTGCTGGTTTTCTAAGATCTTGGCGTCTTTTTCGCTGTCGACGGCGTATTGGATTAAGGCCAAGGTATCTTTGTCCTTACAGTTTGTGTCGAGCATGGCATCGAGGCCGCCGACGGCTTGTTTGACTTTGTTGTATTCGCCTTTACTCAGTCCTTTTTCTTTCAGGTTGATGAATTGGACGGGGATCTTCCGTTCTTTGAAGTAGCGCAGGGCTTTTTTGGTATCGAAGCATTTGGTCGTGCCGAAGATTTGTATGTTCATAGGGTTTTATTCTCCTTTCGAGATTTTTGGTGCATAGCGGCGGAACAAGGCCAGGTAGTCTTTCTCGACGTCGGCAAAGGGCCGGAAGGCGTAGTCCGGCATGACGCGAACGGTCGGGGCTCGCCCTTCCGGTTTATCGTCCAATAAATAGGTCAAGTCATACCACAGAAAGTCGTCGTCGATGCTTTTGAGGAACTTCGTTTCTTCGTCCGTCAAGGGACTGCCGAGGTATTTTTCATAGATGAGGTTTAACAGGGCTTTTTCCGTCTCAGAATAGCCTGGCATGACGGCTTTTAACGGCCGCGGTACGTCGGACATGTAGCACTCGGTGCCGTCATGTAAGAGCGCGGCCACGATGAGTCGCGGGGATCCGCTGCGGGCTTCTACTTCATAGGCGCATTGCAGGCAATGCTGGCCGACGGAATAAAAGGTCTTCACATGACCGTTGCCGCGGCAGATGAGGGACAAGGCGTGAGCCATGTCTTCGATGGAAATGGTTTCGGGATCCATATTCGTGATGTCAAAATGCTTTCCCGTATAGGTCGTAATCAAAGGTGGCATAAATCGGCCTTTCTGCTCCCCTGGGAGCGATGGTTTCAATATGTATTGTACTACATCCGTCGATTTTTGTATTTAGAACATATGTTTAGCGAGGCTTGTGACCAGCTCAGGGAACAATTGTTCTGTAATCACCCTATCTTTAATTAAATAGGCCTATTTCCCTTTTTAAGCTTTTTTAAGAATTTTTCGACAGATTATATGTGCCGTACGTCTATCTTTCCTTATACGGGCAAATAAGATGGGAACATTTGTTGCATATCCCCAATTATTATTGTACAATACGAATAAAGGAGGCAGTGCGACGTGTATCTTCGTAAGCGCGGCAAGAAATGGTATTATACAATCGAATATCCGGCAGCAGACGGTGCGGGCCGCAAACGAGTCGAACGAGTCGGCGGTACGACGTACGCCCAAGCCGCCAAAGCCTATCGCCAGGCCATGGCTGCCCTCGACGATCCGGAACAAGATGCGGAACCGGCTATAGAAGTCATGCCCTTCTTTTTGGAATGGCTGGAAAAAGATGTCGAAATCAATTTAGGCCCCAACACGTACGACGCCTATAAGGGCGTCATCAAATGGCATATCGGCGCCCGTTTTGGCGGATATGAGCTGAGCGAATTGACGACGGCGGAGATTCAGGACTGGCTTAATCTGCTGAAGCAGAAAGGCTATTCCCGGTCGACGGTCAAGACGATCTTCACGGTCTTTAACGACGGCATGCGCTGGGCCGTATCGAACCGCCAGTATATCGACAGCAATCCCATGGCCAACGTCAAGATGCCGAAATTCGACATTCCCCGGAAAAAGCCTTTCATCTTCTCGCGCCACCAAATCGACCATATCTTTCAGACTTTTCCCTTGGGGCATAAATATTACGCTCCCTGCATGATTGCCTACTGCACAGGCCTTCGCGTCGGCGAATGCTTAGCCCTTCAGTGGTCCCACATTGATATGGAAAACCGCACCATTTCCGTCGACAGTACCTTATACGACAAGACGGGAACGCCGGTCTGCAAGGCGACGCCGAAGACGAAATCCTCTCTTCGGACTATTCCCTTTAATGAGACATTATACAAGGCCCTCGTCCGCCATAAAGCGCAGCAGGCCAAAAATCGCCGCCTCTACGGCAGTGACTATCGGGACAATGACTTCGTCTGCACCCGTCAGGACGGCCGCTCCATGACCAGTAACGACATGCGCTACTTCAACATGTGGTGTAAAAAAGAATTCCACAACGGCAGCTTCCATTCCTTCCGGCACACTCACGCCACGATGATGTTGGAAAACAACATCGAACTCGACTACGTCTCCAAACGCCTGGGCCATTCCTCCATTGCCACGACGGCCAACATCTACGACACGATCACGGATAAACGCAATAAAGAAGCTATGAAAAAGCTTGATGCCATTTTATAAAATATGGGCGGAAATGATGGCGGCAAGAAGTTCATTTATATCGATGATTCCTAGATTTTCCGATAAGTAATAATTATCGGAAAGTGAGCATAAAAAAGATGGCCTTACGGCCCTTCATGATTCCGAAAAGGATGGCATACGATGACAGAAAAAAAGAAAATCGATTTTTGTACGACCTGCCGGAAAGATACGGCCTATACGCTGAAGAAACAACCTTTTGTTAAAACCATTAAGGAGAAGGAAGACGCCTTTAGTATCACCGCAGCCGTATGTGATAATTGTGGCAGTTGGAGGGATGTTCCCAGATTAATCGATAAAAATATACAGGAAATGGAAAAACAATACCGTGCATGTGAAGGTATCGCATCTGTTCATTGGAGCATTTGGAATATTGACTTTTACTATGTTATAACTTATAATGGAGATACTTAGAGAGTGCTGTAATCTCTACGGGGACCAGTGCGAAGGAAAGGCTTTCTCCATTATATGGAGGGAGGCCTTTTTTTTTGAAAGAATTTAGATCTATCGAACAACAAGTCCAGATACTCGAGAAACGCAAATTAAAAATAGATAATAGAGACAAGGTAAAACGATATTTACTAACTCAAAATTACTATAATATTATCAATGGCTATGCAAACTATTTTCCTCGAAAAGGTGATCAGTATACGGGTGGAACCAGCTTTGATGAGATTTCACACTTGTATGTATTTGAGCGTGAAGTAAAGCAAGCCTTACTTCGGGCCATACTTACCGTGGAGACTCATTTTACAGCTATTTTTGCGCATCGTTTTGCAGAAGCTAATGCCAATATTCCCTATGCCTATTTAAATATTAACTGTTATGATAAAGATAAGGCCGTGGAAGCCATTTCGACGATTTCTCGGCTAGCTAAAAAAATTGAGCATTATAAAAAGCACAAAGGTAGCAGTATCGCGCATTACGTCAACCAACATCACGACGTCCCCATATGGGTATTAGCTAATTATCTGGATTTTGGAGAATTGAAATATATGTTTTCGAAGTCTACGCTATCCGTTCAAAATGCTGTTGCAAAAGATATGCTGAACTTTATCCGAGAGCACCTCCCAGCTTCCGTTCTGATTATTCCATTTTCACCAGAAGTGATGTATAGCTTTATTGAAAATATAAACGATGTAAGAAATATCTGTGCGCATAATAATAGACTTTTAGGGTTTACTTGTCGGCGGGACAGCAAGTATTGGGGACCTTTGCACGATCAGTATAATATTACTCCCGACATGCAGCGAAATACGGTGTATTCTGTTTTCCTTTCTCTCCAATGTTTTTTGAGTAAAAATGAATATGGTGCTGTACACAATACCATACGCAAAGAATGTAATAAATTAGAAACCCGTATGAAGACTATTCATTATAATGAAATTCTTGCAAAACTCGGGTTCCCTGAAGATTGGCATAAAAAAGCAGCTAAGATTAAGCATTAAATACCAGTAAAGTATAATAATTTCTTGATAAATGCTGAAATACGTATAGTCTTATGCCGCCTTCCCTTTTCCTGCCAACTGTGTTAAAATAAAACAGAGATAGTCCGATGGTGGTGCGTCGGATCTCCTCGATTTTTTATACTTTGAAGAAGGTCGTGTACCGTCAAGTATGCGTTTTTTTCCAGTTACAAATTAAAATCAATGAGCTGAAATAACCAGCATGGTTATTTCAGCTCATTGATTTTACACAGACAAAAAAGGAAAGCGATGATATTGTCGCTTTCCTTTTTATATGGTATTGTTTTTTCTAGTCGATATGATAGACCCGATTTTCTTTCCGGGCAGCCGGTTTCGGGGCTTCTCCTTTGGGATAGCCGACGATGCAGTTGCCAATGCCTTCCCATTCGTCTGCCGAGAGGCCGATTTTATCGAAGATTTTCTTTCCTACGGGCGTTTCCATTTGTTCTTTAGCCCGATGGATCCAGCAGCTGCCAAGTCCCAGGGCATGAGCGGCCAGCATGAGGTTTTCCATGATGACGCTGCCGTCGTATTTTTGTTTCCCCATGCCGGTGTAGCCCAAGACCAGGAGGACGACGGGAGCGCCGTAGAAGGGATCGTTACCTTCAGGCCAACCGCCGATTTCGTTGTTGACGACGGATAATTCGTGGATAAGTTCCTTATTGGTGATGACGACGATTTTTGAATTCTGCTTGCCCATGCTGGACGGAGCATGGAGACCGGCTTCCACGATCTGTTCAATGAGTTCGGCAGGAACGGCTTTGTCTTCGTATTGACGGATGCTGCGCCGTTCTAAGAGTGCTTTCATAACTTCGTTCATATATAATCCCCCTTTCAAATATACCTTTATTATACGCTTACTGACGGAGCTTCACAAAGAAAATCGATAAAAATAAACTTTTTCAAAATAAAGCGTACTTTTTATCGAATTTTTACGCAATATATACAGTCCTTTGCTATGCTAAAAGATAAGACAAGAATGAGCAAAGGAATGATTCAATGAAAAAGCTGACCTATGAAAATATCACTCATGCCAAAGAATTGAGCATCTATTTAGAACAGGGCAATAAAGTTCTCGACGCCCTGGGCTATTCTGACCATTCACAGAAACACACGGCCAAGGTCGCCGTCACGGCCGGACGCATCTTAAAGAAGCTGGGCTACGACGAGCATACCGTCGAGCTGGCCCGAATTGCCGGCTATATGCACGACATCGGCAACAGTATCAACCGCGTCGATCATGCCCATACGGGAGCCCTCATGGCCTTCCAGTTCCTTCGCGACTGGGGCGCTCCGCCGGAAGACATTGCTGCCATCATCTCGGCCATCGGTCAGCACGATGAACGAAGCGGCGTCGCCTTTGACCCCATTTCAGCAGCCGTCATCCTGGCAGACAAGAGCGACGTCCGCCGCAACCGCGTACGCAATAAGGTTCCCGAAACCTTCGATAAACACGACCGGGTCAATTATGCCGCTCTTTCGTCTAAACTCCACATCGACCGCCACAAGAATGTCATCCGCTTGGAAATCGAGCTCGATGAATCGATATGTTCCCTCATGGATTATTTTGAAATCTTCATGCAGCGCATGCTCATGTGCAAGCGGGCTGCCGAAGTCTTAGGCCTTCAATTTAAAATGGTTGCCAACGGCAATAAAATTGCCTGAATCCCCCAGCCCTCACCGGCATGCCCCGCCTCCCTTGCTGCCGGTTACGGGCGCTTATAGAAAACGCCGTTAAACGAGGATAAACTTCGTTTAACGGCGTTTTATGATGTCTAAAAACGCTTATGTTCCCCGATTTTTCTTATTCGTGGACGATGAGTTCGAGGATATCGGGACGGCTGTAATGGCCGGCAGCATCAAATTCCATGTGGCGCAGAGCGACTTGATTCATGTCGAGATCGGCATAGATGAGGGCTTCCTTGTCCCAAACGGGCTCGGTGAGATAATGACCGCAGGGATCGATGATGCAGCTGCCGCCGCGGCAGGTATTGTCGTTCAGTTTATCGACGGCGCCCCTTTCCACCAGGTCGGAGGGATACATGTCCTTGGTAAAGTACTGGTCGACGTTAAAGACGTAGCAGTGACCTTCGATAGCAATGTGCTTGATCGTGTCCTGCCATTCGGGATTGTCGTTGGTATTCGGCGCCAAATAGAGGCTGACCCCCTTTTGATAGAGGGCCGTCCGGGCCAGGGGCATGTAATTTTCCCAGCAAATGAGGGATCCCATGGGGCCCCACGGCGTCTGGACGATAGGAAAATACGTCGACGGGATGTGAGAATCGGCCCAGATATAGCGTTCGGCACCGGTCGGCTTGATTTTCCGATGGAGGGCTTTCAAGGTGCCGTCGGGCCCGAAGATGACGTTGCTGCAGTAGAGCGAATACGTCGTTTCATCGCGCTCGGTGATGCCTAAGCTGACGTAGATGCCAAAGGCCTTAGCGGCAGCGGCAACGGACTCCAGATCACGGCTGACGACGACGGATTCTTCATAGTAGCGCTTCCAATCGGCCCGCTCGGCTTCAGAACGACTGCCGACGGTAAAGCCGAAGGTCAGGCCGTAGGGGTAGCACGGCACCAGGGATTCGGGAAAGACGATGAGCTGTGCCCCGTTCCTTCCGGCTTCTTCGATTTGTGATACGACTTTTTCCAGCGTCGCCTTTTTGTCGAATAGGACCGGTGAGGCTTGGGCAATGGCTGCCCGTAAGGTTTCCTGCAAGATTCGCATATATATCCCTCATTTCCGTTTTTTTCTTCTAGTATACTGGAAACGGCGGCTTTCGTATAGGTAGTTTTACATACGAAAAAACTTCGAAAAAGATGTAAAATTATGGTATACTAATTACAAAGGGTTTTCCCTTCACAGCTTACGGACCTTTACGGATAACGACTGTGCAGTGTTAGGCTGCTGTCGTTATCCTTTTTTATAAGGAGGTATTATGTATCTCATCATCGACAATTACGATTCATTCACCTATAATTTGGCCGACTTGGTCGCTGAGACGGGACGCGACGTCGAAGTACGGCCCTGTGATGCCATCGGGCTCGGAGAAATTGCGGCGATGAAACCGGAAGGCATCATCCTGTCTCCCGGTCCCAAAGGGCCGGCCGATGCTTGGCAGTCCCTGGCCATCGTTCAGGATTTCGAAAAGACGACGCCCATCCTCGGCATTTGTCTCGGAATGGAGGTCCTGGCTTATGCTGCAGGCGCTTCTGTCATCCGCGGAAAAAAGCCGATGCACGGCAAGGTGACGGCCATTCATCACGACGGACGAGGCTTATTCCAAGGCCTTCCCAAGACCTTTTCCGTAACTCGCTACCATTCCCTGGTCGTCCAAAAAAGCAGCCTGCCTCCGGCTTATCGGATCGACGCCATAAGCGACGACGGTGCCGTCATGGCCTTATCCCATAAAAAACGCCCCCTCTTCGGCCTGCAGTTTCACCCCGAAGCCCTCTTATCGGAATACGGCAGCGACTTAATCCAAGCCTTTTGCCGCTGCGCCGAAAAAGGAGGTCGACACGATGCCTGAACCTTATATCCGCCGTTCGGACCTTCCTTATACAGCCAGTCAGATTTTCTCCCTCTTTGCGGACGAAAAAGATGCGGCTTTTCTCGATTCTTCCCTGGAAAATAAACTGGGCCAATATGCCATTATCGGTCTCGTTCCCTATCATACGGTGTCCGTCGAAAAGGGCCGCCTTCGCGTCGACGGCAAGTATCATCCGGGAACGGCCGAAGCTTATCTCAAGGCCTACTTAGCCCGGCATCACCAGAAGAATTACAGCGACTTGCCCCTGACATCGGGAGCTGTCGGCTACGTCACCTATGACTACGGCATGAAGCCTCAAGGCGTCATTTCGCGGCATGCACCGAAGGCGACCCTGGCCGAGATGAAATGGGTCTTCTATGATTTTTTCATCATCGAAGATTTGAAAGATCACAGCCTTTGGTTCATTGCCAATGGCCAAACCGAGGCGGCTCCGGACCTTTGGAAGCGGATGGAAACCCTCATACGGCAACGAATGGAGACCTTTACGGCGCCGTCTCTGACCGAGACCTATCCCCTTTCGATTGAACCGGACTGCACGCCTGACGAATACGCCCTGGCCCTTCGAAAGTTGATGACCTACCTCGTCTCCGGCGACGTCTACGTCACCAACTTCACCAGCACCCTGACCGTCGACAGCCCCTGCCCGCCGTACACCCTCTTTTCCCGATTGCGCCGGGACAATCCCTCGCCCTTTGGGGCGTACCTGCAATACGGATCGTATCAGATTATCAGTTCCTCCATGGAGCGCCTCCTTCACATCGACGGGCGGCGGATTGAAACGCGGCCCATCAAAGGGACTCGCCGCAGAGGGAAGACGGCGGCCGAAGATGCCGCCCTTCGTAAAGAATTAGAGGACTCTCAAAAAGACCGGAGTGAACTCTTAATGATCGTCGACCTGGAACGGAACGACCTCCATAAAATCTGCCAGCCCGGCAGCGTCACGGTCCCGACCTTATTTTCCGTCGAAGACTACGCCTCGGTCTTCCACTTAGTCGCCAGCGTCACCGGCATTCTTCGGCCGGACCAGACTGCCATCGATGCCCTGAAGGCTCTCTTTCCCGGCGGTTCCATTACGGGGGCACCGAAGAAGCAGGCCATGGAAATCATCGACGAACTGGAAGCGAACCGCCGCCAACTCTACACGGGAACCATCGGCTATCTCTCCCTCGACGGAAACTGTGACCTCAACATCGTCATCAGAACAGCCGTCCATCAAGGGGACACCTACTATATCGGCGGCGGCATTACGGCCGAATCGGACCGGGACTTTGAGTACGAAGAAATCTGGCAGAAAGCCAAGGCCTTGCTTACGGCCTTGAAAGGAGAGCCTTTTTACTATGAACCTTACCTTTGATGACGGCTATCAATTCGGTCTCGGTGCCTTTGAAACCCTGTCGCTTGTAAATGGACAGCCTATTTGGCTGGAAGCCCATGAAAAACGGTTACGCCGAACGCTCGACTGGCTGGGCATCTCCCTGGTTGCTGATTGGAAAGAGCGGTTAAAATCGTATTTAATGAAGGACGGGAACGATAACGGCGTTCTAAAAATTCTCGCTTCCGATCATAATTTATGCTTCACGTCTCGTGCCAATCCTTATGAATATTTGCCGTCCCGTCCGGGATTCGTACTGGCCCTGTGGGACATACGGCGCAATGAAAGTTCGCCCTTCGTTCGCCATAAGACCTTTAATTACGGCGACTCGATTTTGGCCAAACGGCAGGCGACCCAAAAGGGCATCGACGAACCGATTTTCTGCAATACGAAAGGAGAACTTGCCGAAGGTGCCGTGAGCAACCTGTTCTTCATAAAAAATGGGCAGCTCTATACGCCGCCCATCGAGGCCGGACTCTTGCCGGGCATCGTCCGTGCCTACGTCTGTTCTCGCTATGACGTCATCGAAAGATCCATCGTGCCCGATGAAATCGGGACCTTCGACGAGTGTTTTATTACCAATTCCCTCATGGGCATCATGGCCGTCCGCCAATTCGGCGGCTACGCCTTTCCCGTATCGGAAGAAACGCAGACAGCTGCCCTCTTTCAACGCTATTTGCAGGATCGACTCCGCCCTTTTCCGGGCCCTTTATAAGGTCAGTTCGTGGAAAGCTTTGCCGTCCATATCCTTCCAAGTAAAGGTCTGATTTTCCCAGACGAGATAACTGTGGGGATTGCCATCTTTCGGGAGCGACGCTGAACCGGGATTGAGGTAGTAATTATCCTGGCCGAAGGGCTCCCATACCGGCAGGTGGGTGTGCCCGTGAAGGAGGATGTCCCCCTTCTGAATAGGCGGCAGGCGGTGCGTATTATAGTGGTCGCCGTGGGTTGCATAGACGACGAGGTTTCCCTGGGTCAAGATGGCATACGGTGCCATGATGGGAAATTCGAGGACCATCTGATCGACTTCGCTGTCGCAGTTACCGCGGACGCAGAGGATGGAGTCTTTTATGTCATTGAGCATGGCAAAGACTTCTTTCGGATTATAGTCTTTCGGCAAATCGTTTCGCGGTCCGTGGTAGAGGATGTCGCCGAGGAGAACGAAACGGTCGGCACCTTCCCGCTGATAAGCTTCGAGGAGACGGCGGCAATAATAAGCCGAGCCGTGAATATCTGACGCGATGAAATATTTCATGTTATAATACCTCCCTGTACCCGAAAGGGCACCTGATATACCGTAAAAAAACATCATGATGCAGGCAGGGGATTGCCGGGAAAAGGTCATTCCCTTGGCTGCTTTTTTTATTTTCGTGTGTGTCTTTAGTATACGGATTTTTTAAGGAGACTGCAAGACGGGATGGCTATCAGAAGGTGGGTGGCCTTGGTATTTTATATAACAGGGCTTCCGATAACTTATAATTTTATCGAAAGCCCTGTTTTGCAGGAGAGTTCCCTCCCCCTCGTTCTTATAAGGTTGTAATTTGTACTTCTTTTTCGATGGCTGCGACCTTTTCCGGATCGACGACGCCGCTTTCTGCTTCGAGGACATTGGCCGTTCCACAGGCGGCTGCCAGGCGCAGGGCTTCTTCGGGAGACGCTCCCCGGTCTAAGGCCACGGCTAACCCTGCAACGAAGGAATCACCGGAGCCGACGGCATTGATGACCTGCTCTATCGTCGGCGGTACGGCGCGGAACACCTTCCCTTCATGGGCTAAGAGAGCTCCCCTCTTCCCTAAGGACAGGGTCGGCATGGCGATGCCTCGTCCCTCTAATTCGTGCAGGACTTGGACGGCTTCTTCGGTATTTGTCAGCTTATGGCCGGTCAATACTTCGACTTCCGATTCGTTCGGTTTGATGAAATACGGTACGGCTTCGACGCCTTTTGACAAAGCAGAACCGCTCGTATCGAGGAGAAAGGGTTTTCCCTGTTCTTTGGCCCGACGTATGAGTTCGTTATAAAAGTCATCGCCAAGGCCTTTGGGGAGACTTCCTGAGGCTACGACTATATCGTTTCGTTTTAATTCAAAATCATACTGGTCGAGAAATTCTGTCTTCTCCCCTTCTGTAATGGTCGGACCCGGTTCTAAGACTTCCGTCTGCTTTCCGTCACTCGTTGCGATGTTGATGCACGACCGCGTTTCCCCCTCAATGGTCGTACAATGATGGACGATGTGACGTTCATCTAAGACGTGGCAGATATACTGGCCGACGTAGCCTCCGAGGAATCCGACGACCGTAGCGGGATGGCCCAGGGCGGTGATGACGTTAGCTACATGCGTTCCCTTGCCGCCGGCTGTGTTTTGAACGGTCTTGGCGCGGCTCGCTTCCCCATAAGGCAACCGATCGAGGGTGTAAATTTTATCCAGTGACGGATTCAGATTGACTACGAGTATCATAGGCCGTCACCTCTTCTAGCAGCGGTTGGCGCTGCCGCAGACGTCAATCTTGTGAGCTACGATGGCGGCCATGGCTTCTTTGCCCGGCGTCATGTATTGCCGCGGATCGTTGGCCTTGGGATTATCGTGGAAGTAGTTCTTTACGGCGTCGGAGAAAGGAATCTTGAGGTCCGTTGCGATGTTGACTTTGCAGATGCCCATGGAAATGGCTTTCTGTACCAATTCGTCGGGCACGTCAGAGGCGCCGTGGAGGACCAAGGGAATCGATACCCGTTCGCGGATGGCTTTGAGTCGGTCGAAATCAAGATGCGGTTCGCCCTTATAAAGGCCATGAGCCGTGCCGATGGCAATGGCTAAGGAGTCGATGCCCGTCTTTTCGACGAAGTCCGCTGCCGTATCGGGGTCGGTATAGGCGCCGTCGGCTTCACTGACCGTGAGGTCGTCTTCCTGGCCAATGAGTTTGCCAAGTTCGGCTTCTACGGTAGCGTCGCGGTGGTGGGCGTAATCGACGACTTCTTTGACGCGAGCCACGTTTTCTTCATAAGGATCGCGGGAGGCGTCGATCATGGCCGAGCGGAAACCGAGGTCGATGGCGTCTTTAATGGCTTCAAAATCTTCGTGATGATCGAGGTGGATGGCGATGGGAATCGTGGCCTTGGCCGCTGCCGTCTTGGCCATGGCCACGATGTATTCCGGTCCGGCGTAGCGGATCGTCGACGGCGTACCGGCCAGTATGATGGGCGAATGCAGTTTTTCAGCGACTTCGATGACGACCTGCATCGTTTCCATGTTGTGGATATTAAAGGCCGGAACGGCGTAGTGCTGAGCCTGTGCGTCGAGCAGCATCTGTCGGGTAGAAAGAATGGTGTTCATGAATTAACACTCCTTTATGGTAGTAAAATGATTGCGAATTATTCAGCCAGCTTGGCCATTTCCTTTTTGTGCCAGAAATAAGTGAAGATTAGGCAGAAGACATAAAAGATGCCGATGATCAGGAATCCCTTCAAATCGGTGAGGTGCATGGCCTGTTCCAAAAGATAGGTAATGGGAGCACCGCCTTGGTCTAGGGCTGCAATTTGAGACGCTCCGTTTTTGAGCATGCCGCCGTGAGCTGCCAATTCCGTCTGGAGAGCAATGGTCTGGTTGGAAATCCAAATGGCCAGGAACATGATGACCGAGCCGGAGATGACCGTCCGGAAGAGATTCCCCTTGTGGACGCCGACGGCCATGGCGATGAAGAAGCCGATGGTCGGCAAGTCGCCGAAGGGCAGGATCTGGTTGCCCGGTACGATAGCAGCGATGAGGATTGTCAGCGGGATGAACAGTAAGGACGCCGTGACGACAGCCGGATCGCCGAGGAGCAAGGCGCAGTCGAGGCCGATGTAGAAATTAGAATGAGAGAACCGTTTCTGTAAGGTCTGTTTGGCAACTTCCGAAATAGGCAGCAAGCCGTTCATGATGTGCTTTACGACTTGCGGCATGAGGACGATGACGGCCGCCATCTGAATGCCCAGTGTCAGGATACCGCGGATATCGTAACCGGCCAGAATCCCAATGATGACGCCCATGATGCCGCCCATGACCGACGGATCACCAAAGTGGCCCATGACCTTTTCGATGTGGGTCAAGTTGATGTCGATATCCTTGACGACCGGAATGCGGTCCAAGAGCCAGTTGATGGGAACGGCGACGGGGCCGAACCAGGCCGAAGAACCGTGAGGCATGGCAATGCCTTCGAGGCCGAAGTAGTCATCTGTTACGGGAATGAACCAGTCACCGAGTTTATACGCATAGGCGGCGTGGACGGCGACGGCGACGATGCCCAGGACGTAACTGCCGGTAGCGATGTTGACGATGGCGCCGGTGAAGGCAAAGTGCCAGATATTCCAAATGTCGATATTGACGACACGGGTCAATTTCATAGCCAGCATGAGAATATTGACGGCGATGGCGACGGGAATGGCCACCAAGGCAATCTGACTGGCCCAGGTAATGGGCGACGTGCCGGGCCAGCCGACGTCGATGAGATTCATGGAGATCCCGAAATTGGCCGACATGGCCTGGGCTGCCGGTGCCAAGTTGTCGAGCATCAAGCTGATAACGAGGCCGATGCCGATGAAGCCGATGCCGATGGAAATGCCCGAACGCAGGGCTTTACCGGCCGACTGGCCTAAGACCAGGCCGACGATGAAGATGACGATGGGCAGCATGACCGCCGGGCCCAAGTTGACGAAGTATTGTACAAAATTCAAAATGACATCCATCTGAATTCACTCCTCTGTTTCTTAGTTTTGCAAGACGTCTAAAATCTTCTGTTCCGTTTCTTCGACGCGGACGCCGCTCAAGAAGGGCATGCCGTTGACGTAGGGCTTTCCAAAGTCTTTCTTCACCCGCATGGTGGTGACGATGAGGTCGACGCCGTCGAGCTGGTTTTCGATTTCATTGATGCGGATCTGGAGGATTTCAACGGGAATGTCGTGAGCTGCACAGAGTTCACGAATGGCATTTGCAGCAACAGTAGAAGTGGCTACGGCACCGCCGCAGGCTACGATAACTTTTTTCATAATAAATGACCAACCTTTCCTGATACATAAATAGATTACGATGCATAATTACTGTAAGGCCGATAAAAAGGCTTGTTGAAAATCGTCGGCCGTCGATGCCGTGAGCAGCTTTTCAACCTGTTCTTCTTGTTGGAACATGGTGAACAGCTTCTGCAGCATGTCCAGGTGCTCATTGGCATCTTTGAGGGCCAACATAAAAATCATGGAAACGGGAACCGTGTCGTCAGCATCTTCCATGCTGTGGAAGACGACCGGTTCTTCCAACCGACAGACGGCAATGCCGTTTTCAGCGACATTCCCTTCCGGTGTCGCGTGAGGAATGGCAATCCCCTGCTGCGACAACTGCAGGCCTGTCGGAAATTCAATTTCCCGGGCCAGTACGGCATCGATGTATTTGTCATTGATGTACCCGCTTTGCTTCAATACCTCACCTAAACGGTGAATGGCATCGGTATCGGACTGTACCCGAGTATCCAGAAAAATGTGCTCCCTATCGAGCAGCTTGGTCAATTCCATGGATAACTCCTCCTTTTGCTTAACTGACTTTTTCTTAACTCATTTCTTGACTATAGTGTATCAAAAGAATCCCCCCTGAGCATAGACGGCCAATTTCCACTTATGGCGGAAATAAAAATTCCCCTTCCGCCGCCTTTCCGAGACAGCGGAAATGGACTGCGCTTCCTCCCAAGAAGGTGTCAGGAAGATGAACAGGGGCGACTCATTGTGGGCCTTGACACCATACAACAATTCTGATACACTGATTTTACAAGAGGACGTCCCTCATTTTTCATACCCTTATGTGGTATGGGGCAGGGGCGTCCTTTTTTGCTGCCGCAAATCACAAAACGTAACTCGTCCCATGCAGTGTGATGCTAACAGCCCCCCCCTTTTAATACGACGGAGAAAAGAGCGGAATTAAACAGCTTCTCATACAAAAAAGCCTGTCTTCCCTACCTCAGTGGCAGGAAGGACAGGCTCTCGTACATGGAATCAGGTATTAAATTGACGTGTGAAGTTGCGGATGAAGGCCTCATACGTCGGCTCGCGGAGCATCTCTTTGACGCCGTCGTTTTTTACGAGGTATGTAAAGAGCTTTAAGAAAATCGACTGCCACGAAGCCATCTGGTCCTTGGCGATGCTGATCAGGAAGACCAGCTGGACCCGTTCTTTTTCCCAGACGATGGGCTTATCGAGGATGAGGATGGCAATCCTCGATTCCGGCGGGTCGCCGTAGATGGGATGCGGGATGGCGACGAGGTTGCCGATTTCCGTCGGCGACGCCTCTTCTCTTTCAAAGACGGAGGCCTTTTCGGCATCGGTCATGAGGCCTTTTTCCTTGAGCTGGTCGGTGAGGAAGTTCAAGATGGACGCGCGGTCGTCAAAGTGACGATCGGTATAAAAACAGTCGGCCTTGAAAAAGCTGGCAATCTCGCCCTGAATGCCGTGAGGCATGAGATAGAACCGCTGTTCCAGTTGCTGCAGCTCGTCGTTGTCGAGGAGATGCCGGATGGGAATGATGCGGTCCGACGTAAACTGCGGCAAGGGAATGGTCGTCAAAATCATGTCGACGGAATCGATTTGTTCTTCTGTCAAGGTATAGCCGGCGACGGTGCCGACGATGATGATCCGGTCCTTAAAATAGGCTTCAAGCCGCGTCTTGATGAGAAGGGCCGTCCCCATGCCGCTGGCGCAGACGATGAGGGCTCGACGGATGACCATGTCATTCTTGATATCGATGCGGTTTAAGGCGGCACCGAAATGGATGGCGATGTAGCCGATTTCATTCTCATTGACACTGACCTTCTCTTCCTTTTCAATGACGCTGCTGGCGATGACGGCAATCTGGAAGGCCAAGGGGTATTCCGATTTCACCACTTCTAAGACATCGTTGCGGATGTTCATCTGGAATTTCATGCGGGGAATGGCCGTCTGTAAGTGGACCGACAGCCATTCGATGAGAACCTGATCCTGGGAAAAGTCGATGTTGACGTGTTCGTCGATGTCGCCGATGATTTTCATGACCAGCGCCTGCATCTTCTGATCAGCCCCTTCGCCGCCATCGATGTACTTTTTGCTGGCCATGAGGTGCTGGGCCAGGTAATAGATTTCACCGGCGGCTACGTCGATGCCGGTCTTGCGGAAAATTTCCTCAAACATGGACGTCGCTACTTCAAATTCCTTGGTCTTCTCCAAGTGCTTCGTCTGTCGCAGGGTATACGTCATGGTATGGCTCTGCTGAGCCCTGCCGATGGCGATGGCCGTATGGACGACCAGATTGTGAATGGCCATGTCAGTCAGGTGCAGCTGATACGAATCGCTGACGCAAATGAGGATATCGAGGAGCTGAGGGATATCGATATCGGGAAAGAGGCGCTGAAAATAGGCCACCTGTCCGGAGTCGCTGGTCTGGAGGAAGTTATACTGGGAGATGAAATTGCGGATCTGCCCTTCGTCCCCTTCAAGGCGCATTCCTTCCGTCTTATAGGTGCCGATGGTAAGGCCGTACGCGGCCAGCCGTTCCTTAGCTTCCTTCATGTCACTCTTCAGTGTCGACAGGCTGACGTAGAGGCTGTCGGCCAACTGCTGTTGAGTCAGCGACGTATTTTGCAGTGTCGAGAGAAAAAAGGCCCGGATGATGGCGTCGACGCGGTTTTCCGCCGAATCCATCCGTCCCTTAGAGGACTCGCCGATAAAGGCCGCAAACAAGGCTTCGTCCGTAATTTCTAAAGAATAGCCGTTTCGTGTATTGGCATGGATGGCCGCGCCGTAGGCCCGGAGTTCCCTTTCAAGGGCCTTGATATCGCTGCGGACAGTCCGTGAAGAAACGCCGATAAAATTCGACAAATCGTTGCCGCTCAGGCCGGTTTTATGGGATTGTAACAACTCGATAATCTGCCGCTGACGCTGGCTTACCATGACAACACACCTCTTTCATTACATACTTCTTTCTATTATAGCCAATTTAGTCCATGACGTACATGACTTTTAAGGCATTATTGGCCGGGTCGAACAAGGTTTCAAAGGCTTCGTAGCCTGCCGACAAGGGGAAGCGATGGGTTACGATGTCGTCGACGACGATCTTGCCCGATTTCAAGTATTCCGCAGCACCGCGCCATTCACCGCCGGGGAACGGCGACGAGTAGCTCATCCATGAGCCGGTCACAGTCAGTTCACCGCGCAGGATCTGTTCAAAGGTCGAGGCCTTGAAGGTGACGTCCCGCGGTACCGTACCGATATAGACGAGGGTGCCCGTCTTTTTGACAAGGTCCGGAAGCTGGGCCTGGAGGAAGTTGACGCCGGCCGTTTCAAAGGCATAGTCGGCAAGGCCGTGTTCCTTGAAGTAAGCCGGGACGTCCGTCGTTTGGGAATTGAGGACTTCGTAGGCGCCAAGCTTCTTGGCCAAATCGAGCTTAGCCTGGTTGATGTCGATGACGTAGACCCGTTCGATGCCCTTGGCCTGTAAGACCTGCATGGTCAAGATTCCGATGGTGCCGCAGCCGTAGACGATGGCCGACGATCCGCTGACCAGTTCCCCCGCCCGTTCGACGCCGTGGATGGCGACGGTAATCGGTTCGATGCAGGCGGCCTGTTCGTACGTGACATGTTCGTCAATGGGAACGAGGTTCTTCGCCGGGACAGCGACGTATTCGGCCATGGCCCCGGGCTGACGAGAGCCGATAAAGGAATATTCCGTACACATAGCCGGCCGGCCTTTGGCGCAGTTGTCGCAGTGGCCGCAGGGAACCAAGGGAGCCACAGCTGCCCGCAATCCTACCAAATCAGAACGGACACCGTCACCGACAGCGACGACGTCACCGGAAAATTCATGACCGACGATCTGGGGAAATGAATGGACGCCGCCGTCACGGACACGGGGCACGTCGGATCCGCAGATGCCGCAGGCCCTTACTTTTACGAGTACTTCACCGGCTTTCAAAGCCGGAACGGGAATATCCTGATAGACAAATTCTTTGGGTCCTTCGACGACCAGTGCTTTCATCATTGTCATACTTGCCACTCCTTTACAGAGACAAAAAATTCATATTTATTGCAGTTTCAGTATAACAATATGACGACTTTCATCATAGATGAGAAATTTCCCTCACCACGGAAATTTTTAGCCGTGCCGGCAAAGGAAGGTCCCTTCTGCAAAATGGTGACCATTTACACATGGGGCGAAATTTGTTATATTAATACTTGTATTTTTTGTATCAGAAGGGAGCTTGTTATGAATCTTACCATCTTAGGCACGGGCAATGCTACCGTCACCCATTGCTATAATACCTGTTTCGTTTTAGAAGAAAAGGGGCAGCACCTCCTCGTCGACGGAGGCGGCGGAAATGGGCTCTTACAGCAGTTGGAAAAGGCAAATCTTCGCTGGCAGGACATGCGGACGGTTTTTGTCACCCACAAGCACATCGATCACCTCTTGGGCATCATCTGGCTCATGCGCATGATGTGCCAGTCCTGGCGGCGCGGCACTTATGACGGTGAAGCTGTGATTTACGCCCACGACGAAGTCATCGGCCTCTTGCGCTCTATGGCGACGTCCCTCCTGTCTTCGAAGGACAGCCGCTACCTTGACGACAAGCTCCATCTGATCACCGTCGAAGACGGCGATAAATACAACCTCATCGGCCATGACGTCACTTTCTTCGACATCCGCTCGACGAAGGCCAAGCAGTTCGGCTTCTCTATGGAATTGTCCGACGGCCGCCTGACCTGCTGCGGCGACGAACCCTGTCAGCCTTGGGAAGAAGACTACGTCAAAGGCAGCAAGTGGCTCCTTCACGAAGCCTTCTGCCTCGACGCCGACGAAGCCATTTTCCACCCTTATGAAAAAAATCATTCTACCGTCAAAGACGCCTGTGAGCTCGCGCAGCGCCTAGATGTCAAAAACGTCATCCTCTACCATACGGAAGACAGCGACTTAGCTCACCGCAAGGAACGCTATGGAGAAGAAGGCAAGAAGTATTACGACGGCAACCTCTACATTCCCGACGACCTGACGGTCTTCACCGATTTATAAGTTTATATACGGCTAAAAAGCCCGTCGATTTTCGTCGACGGGCTTTTTTTGACGCTGCGGATACAGAAATCCTGCTCGAGATGAAATGCCTCCGCTCCTCAAACAAAAGGTATGCACTGCCGGTCGCAACCGTCTCCAAGGGAAGCCGTTACGCAAAAAAAGACACCAGCCCCGGATGAGGACTGATGTCTCGTATCGTTCTTACTTATCGAGTTTTCCGACGGTAATTTCTTCGACGCGGTTATTTTCGACTTCGATGTCGATACCGAGGTCCGACCGGCCGGTGACGTAATAGATGTAATGATCGTCCCGAACGGCATCGGGTTCGCCGTAGATCGTTTCGACTTCGGCAATATCCATGCCGACATGGACGCCGTCCGCCGTAGCCCAGCCATTATTGGCCGAGACTTCGATTTGATGGACGCGGTTGTATTTTAAGTCGATGGAGACAGAGTTTCCGTATTCATATTCCGTGTCTTCCGTAGCCCGTTCTTTTTCCATGTGAACGTCTACTTTGGTCGGCATGCCGTACATCGAGCGAATGACAGAGCTTTCGGCATCGAAAGGAATGCCGCCGATGCGCAGGGCCGACTGCGGGACCGACGCAAAAGCAGCGGCAGCTACGGTCGTCAATGCTAAGGTCAGGCCAAAGATTTTCCACATTTTCATCGCGATTACCTCACTTTATCAACGGATTGCAATTATTGAATAGTTTTATGTCATTTTAACACAGTTCGTATCATAAATCAAACGGATGGTCTTTCGCAGGCGGACCGAAGTCCTTAGCAGCCGCCCTTAGCCTTGGGCTTTCGCCGTCACACTGCGGCTCAGGACCAAACCGACAGCGATGACGCCGACAGCCAGGAAGATCTGAATGGCCAAGGGAGCCCAGGCGCCGACGGAGGACTCGATCATGGGGCCCAGGATTTTGTCGTGGCCGATCATCGAACCTGCCGTCCAACCGAGGAGGCCGGCACCGGCGTAGAGGATGACCGGGAAGCGGTCCATGAGGCGGCCGATGATGGTACTGCCGCCGACGATGATGGGGATACTGACTAAAAAGCCGATAGCGACTAAGAGGAAGCTGCCGTGGGAGGCACCGGCAATGGCCAGGACGTTGTCGACCCCCATGGCGGCGTCGGCGATGATGATCGTCTTGATAGCGCCCATGAGGTTATCCGAGGCCTTGACGTCGTCGTGATGTTCTTCCGGAACGAGGAGCTTCACCGCAATGGGCAGAAGGATCAGGCCGCCGATGACCTGCAGATACGGAATGGTCAGCAGCCATACGGCGATGAAAGTCATGATCAGCCGAATAATGACGGCCCCGGCCGTCCCGATGAGGATGGCCTTTTTGCGCAGGGCCGGCGACAGCTTATTGGCTGCCATGGCAATGACGACGGCATTGTCACCGCCGAGAAGGATGTCCAGCAGAATGATCGTTCCTAAAGCCGTAAAGAATTGCATTGATAACAGTTCCATTATAATTTCTCTCCTACTTTCTGTGAATAAAACAAAAGAGACTTCCGCATGGTATCAGTCGAGCTGGTATCATGCGAAAGTCTCACCTATTGCAAGAGCAATGCTGCCACCAGCCGGTCAATAACGGCACGATGTTGATGGACAACTGAGGGTTACTCCCCTTCGCTATTTTATTACGGAATTAGTATAGCAGAAGGATACTCTTTTTGTCAAGATTCCCATCGGCCATAGATTGCCATCTCCCATATTTATATTAAAACTATTTATGCTATAATAAGAACATGCATACATATTGGAGGTGTTATCTATGAATACAACGACTATCGGCTTTATCGGAACGGGCGTCATGGGAACGGGCATGATCCGCAACCTGAAAAAAGCCGGCTTCCCGGTCAACATTTATACGCGCACGAAAAGCAAGGCCGACGCCCTCATCGCCGAAGGCTGCCAGTGGTTCGACTCGCCGGCTGCTGTCGCTTCTGCGTCGGACGTCGTCATTTCCATCGTCGGCTATCCGAAAGACGTGGAAGAAGTCTATTTTGGCGATAAAGGCATCTTAAAGGGGAAAAAAGGCGGCACCGTCATCGACATGACGACGTCGAGCCCGTCCCTGGCCAAAGAAATTTACCACAAGGCAAAGTCCCTGGGCATCGACGCCCTCGATGCGCCCGTCTCCGGCGGTGACGTCGGCGCGAAAAACGGGACCCTGGCCATCATGGTCGGCGGCGAAGAAGCAGCCTTTGACGCCATGAATGCCGTCTTTTCGGCCATGGGTAAGACCTTGACTTACTTTGGCCCTGCCGGCAGCGGCCAGTACGCCAAGATGAGCAACCAGATTGCCATTGCTTCCAACATGATGGGCGTCTGTGAAGCCATTGCCTACGCCCAAAAGAGCGGCCTGGACCCTGAAAAAGTCATCACCACCCTCTCGTCAGGCGCTGCCGGTTCCTGGTCCCTGGCCAACCTCGCTCCGCGGATGATCAAAGGTGATACGGCTCCGGGATTTTTCATCAAGCATTTCATTAAAGACATGCGCATCGCCCTCGAATCGGCTGCCGAAATGAACCTCGATCTGCCGGGCCTGACCCTAGCTAAAAAGCTCTACGACAAACTGGCTGCCGACGGCATGGAAGACTGCGGTACCCAAGCCCTCTTCCAGTGGTACATAAATCAGAAATAGGCCTTTCTCATCTGAAAAGGCATGCAAAGGAGGTGACCGCTGTCATGGCGGCATCATCGAAGAAACTCTATGGCATGAAAGAAGCCTGTGAGCAGACGGGCCTTCCTTATGAAACCTTAAAATACTACTGCAATACGGGCCTCGTGCCCAACGTCAAGCGGTCGGACAACAACCGCCGCGTCTTCAACGACCACGACATCGCCTGGATCAAGAGCCTGACCTGCTTAAAAAAATGCGGCATGACCATCGAAGAAATGAAACAGTACCTGGCCTACTGCCTAGAGGGGCCCGATTCCATTCCCGTCCGCAAGATCATGCTCGATAAGAAGTTGACCCTCCTTGAGGAAAAGCTCCAAGAAGTCCGGGAATCCATCGACTACATCCATTGGAAACAGAATTTTTACGACGAAGTCACGTCGGGAAAACGGGTCTATACCAGCGATTTACTGCCCGAATATAACGACGACAACGACGAATAGATCATGACCTATGAGAACCGTCCGTATTTGCCAATGAGGAGAAGAACCTTGAATATCATCGAAATCAAAGACCGAACCCCGGAATTGACGGAAAAACTGCTCTCCGTCTGGGAAAGCTCAGTCCGGGCGACCCACCTCTTTTTATCCCCCGGCGCCATAGAAGCCATTAAAGCCTTCGTCCCCCAAGCCCTTGCCGTCGTACCCAAGCTGATCATCGCGGAAGACGACAACGGCTCTCCCTTGGGATTTTTGGGAATTGACGATCAAAAGGTCGAAATGCTCTTCGTCGCTGACGAACACCGCAGCCGCGGCATCGGCTCGGCACTTCTCGGCTACGGCATCGAACAGTACGGCGTCAACGACTTGGCCGTCAATGAACAGAATCCCTTAGCCAAGGGCTTTTACGAACACTTGGGATTCATCGTCTATAAGCGGACGGAATTCGACGAACAGGGAAATGCCTACCCCCTGCTCTACATGAAGCGGTCCTAAAGACCGTCAACACCCACCACAGAAGAGACCTTCTAAGATTCACTGTGAAGCGAACCTTAGGAGGTCTTTTTTCATGGAAACTCCCCGTCGATTTGCCGGCGTGCCGTGATTTCATCACTTAGGCATAAAAAAATTCCGAGCAATCGGTTAGGTCACTCGGAATAGAAAGGGCTGAGGTTAAAAGCCCCTTTTCGGTTATGTGGAGGTTTCCTTTTTAAAATGGTCGCTGTACTGCTGCGATTCGGGCTCGGCCTTACGGCAGCCGTGGGTAAAGGCCGGGTGATACAAGAGACTCCGGTCGTACGTATCGCCGAGGACCTTGCCGACGACGATGAGGGCCGTCTTCGAAACGCCGTGCTGCTGCGCCGTTTCAGCAAGGGTCGCCACCGTGCAGGCATAGACTTTTTCATCGGGCCAGGACGCCTTGTAGACGATGGCTGCCGGCGTGTCGCCGTCGTAACCGCCATGGATGAGCTCTTTTTGCAGGCCCTCTAACAGCGAGGCGCTGAGGAAGATGACCATCGTCGCCTGATGGGCGGCGTAGTCGGCGATTTTCTGCTTATCGGGGACGGGCGTCCGCCCTTCCATGCGGGTGATGATGACCGACTGGCTGATGCCCGGCAAGGTGTATTCGGCCTTCAGGGCCGCCGCGGCACCGCAGAACGAACTGACGCCCGGGACGACGTCGAAGGCGATGTTTTTTTCAGCGAGGATGTCCATCTGTTCGCGAATGGCCCCGTAGACCGACGGATCTCCCGTGTGCAGACGGACCGTCATCCAGCCCAGTTTTTCCGCCGTTTCCATAGCGGCCATGACGTCTTCTAAGGTCATGGCCGCACTGTCTAAGATGACGCAGTCTTTTTTGGCATAGGTCAGTAATTCCGGATTGACCAGGGATCCGGCATAAATGATTTGATCGGCCTGTTCCAGTAAGGTCTTGCCGCGGACCGTAATGAGGTCGACCGCACCGGGACCGGCACCGACAAAATGTATCATCGAACTTCCCCTTTCTGATGGACGGCCAATAAGTCTTTGGCCTGTGATGTATACCCGAGGACGCCGTAGACGTTGGAGAATAAGACGGCCCCGGTACGGATGGCACCGTGGGTGCGGGCCTCCAGATAATGATCGATTTTTTGGCAGACGGCTTCCATGACCGGCGTCAAAAGCTTCGCTTCAAAGAGAATCCGGACGGCTTCATCGGTAGTCAGGCTGTCGTAAATGGTTTTGGCCAGGTCGCGGGAGGCGCCGGCAAAGACGGCTTCTAAGGAAAGGAGCGTCGTCCGTCCGTCGGCATAGCGGGAATGGGTATTCATAATGCCTTGAGCGACTTTAACCAATTTCCCGATATGGCCGATGAGGAGGACGTCGGAAAAATCTTTATAAACGGCATAATCCAGCATTTCGCCGACGTAGTTGCTGATGGTGACTCGCTGGCTGACGTCGAGGCCGAGTTCATCGCGGCTGAAATCGACGCCGTAGTTGCCAAAAAAGGCCAAGAGATGGGTCTTTCCGGCGGCTCTTCGCGAATCCATTTCGGTGTGAATCGTGTCGACCAAAGCCTGTTCGCTCATGGGATCGACGATGCCTGACGTCCCTAAAATGGACAGGCCGCCGACGATGCCGAGACGGGGATTAAAGGTCTTTTGCGCCAAAATTTCCCCGCCGGGAATAGACAAGGTCAACTTGAGGCCGCCCGTATATCCGCAGGCCTTAGAAGCGCTCGAAAGGGCCTCTTCAATCATGCGCCGCGGCACGGGATTGATGGCCCAATCGCCGACGGCACAGGCAAGGCCCGGTTTGGTCACGCGACCGATACCGGGACCGCCGGCAATGACCATAGGCCCGTCCGTCTTTTCTACGGTGGCATAGACCAAGATGCCGTCGGTAATATCGGGATCATCACCGCTTTCCTTGCGGATGGCGCAGGTCGCCGACGCCGGGCCGAAGGAAATGTCTTCGGGCTGCAGGTGGAGGACTTCCCCTTTGGGCGTCGTGAGGGCTACGGCATCGACGCGCTTTCCCGTAAGGACCATGACGGCTGCCGCCTTGGCTGCTGCCGCCGCACAGGATCCCGTCGTATAACCGCAGCGAAGCTTCTTTCCGTCTTTTATCGTAAATAAATCCATGCCTGTCTCCTTTCAAGCCTCGCCGTCGGGCAGGGCGTCTCTGGGCACGATGAAGGGCCGGCCGTCTTTCGTCCGGACGACTTCGGCGTCGATGGCAAAGACCCGTCGCAGCCTGTCCGGTGTCAGAACGTCTTGCGGGGCCCCGGTCGAAACGATGGCCCCCTCTTTCATCATAAGCACTTCATCGGCATATTGGTAAGCCTGGTTCATATCGTGAAGGACGATGATCACCGTTCGCCCCCATGTTTCGTTAATCTCACGAAGGAGAGATAGAATCCGCAATTGATGGCGGACGTCGAGATAAGTCGTCGGCTCGTCGAGTAAGAGGATGGACGCATCCTGAGCCAATAAGACGGCCAGCCAGGCCCGCTGCTGCTCGCCGCCGGAAAGGTGCTGCATGGCCCTTTTTTCATAGCCCCGAAGACCGACGGCGTCGATGGCACGATGAATGGCGGCCTGATCGTCCTTCGTCAGCGGCGATAGGAGGCGTCTGTACGGAAACCGCCCCATGGCGACTAAATCGGCGACCGGCACGTCTTGAGGAAGATCGTGAGACTGGGTCAAAAAGGCGATTTCCCGCGACAAGGCTTTACGCGAAAAGGAACGGACGTCGCGGCCGAAAAGGTCGATAGCACCGCCGGAAATAGGAATCATGCAGTTTATGGCTTTGAGGAAGGTACTCTTGCCGCAGCCATTGGGGCCGACGATGGCCGTGATCTTGCCCTTCGGAAGGGCCGCCGTCATATCGCGAAGGATGGTCTTGCCGCCCCGTTCGACGACGAGATGTTTGATGGTAATGGCATCCACGGCTCACACTTCCTTTCGCAGGAGAAATAAGAAAAAGGGCGCCCCCAATGAGGCGATGATGATGCCCACGGGAAGTTCCGCCGGTGCCAAGAGGAGCCGGGCTGCCGTATCGCTCAAGGTCACCGTCGCCGCCCCGAAAAGGGCCGCGCCGGGAATGATATAGCGGTAATCCGTGCCGATTAAGAGACGCACCATGTGCGGCACGATAAGTCCGACGAAGCCTAAGAGGCCGGCCACACTGACGGCACTGGCTGCAAGAAGGGCTGCAATGGCCGTAAGGCCCAGGCGGGCTCGTTCGACGTTGAGGCCCAGGCTGCGGGCCATGTCGTCACCGAGTTGGAGAAGATTGAGGTAGTACGCGCCGATAAAAGCCAAGACGAAGCCGGCAGCAGCATACGGCGTAATGACGGACACGTCTTTCCAGCTGCTGGCCGCAAGGCCCCCGACCATCCACAATAAGGCACCGTGGACGCGGTCACTGTAAAAGACGAGGATTCCTGAAATGATGGCTCCCAGGAAGGCCGAGACGGCGACGCCGGCCAAGATGATGCGGACGACCTTGATGCCGTCCTTCCAAGCCAAGAGGTAGATGGCTCCGGCAGCGGCCATGGCGCCGACAAAGGAGACGGGCGTCATCAAAAAGGCGTACGACGGGACGACGATGAGGACGATGAGGCCGAAGAGACCGGCACCGGACGAGATGCCGATGATATGGGGATCGGCCAGGGGATTTCGCATGACGGCCTGCAAAATGGCTCCCGACAGGGCCAAATTAGCCCCGACCAAAGCCCCCGTAAGGGTCCGCGGCAGACGGATGTTCCAAATGATTTGGTCCGTCGTTCCCCCGCCGGGCTGCCATAAACTTCGGACGACGTCCGACGCCGTAATGGCCGCCGCCCCCTGCATGGCCGACAGCAAGATGCCTGCCGCCGCCAAGACGGCAAAGACGAGGAGCATGAGCCAGCGCCAACCCGTCCGTTCCCGACGCTGAAAAAATCTATTCATGAGGAACCACTCCCGGATAGACTAAGTTTGCCATATACCCTACGGCCTTGGGGTAGTCGAGGCCGGGATTGAGGAGGAAATACCGTTCGGGCAGGATATAGAAACGACCCGATCGGACGGCTTTCAAGGAAGCCCAAGCCGGATTGCTTTCGATATCGCTTTTGATGCGCTTTTCGATTTTGTCCGACGATCCCATAGAAGTCAGGAAAATGACGTCGGGATTGGCTTCGACAAGGCTTTCCATACTGTAAGGAATGCGGTTATTTTCACTTCCTGCCGGTGCCACAGCGATGTTCTGCAAGTGAAGCAGGTCGGCAATGCCGCCGGCAATACTCGTCGGTAGTTCTAACGACACGGCACTGGGCGTCGCATGAATGATGGCAATGCGCAGGCCCTGTTTGGGCACGGCATCGGTGATGGCTTTAATTGCTGTATCGAGCTTTTCATCGACGGCTTTGGCCTGCTCTTCTTTGCCGTAGACCTTGCCCATGACGTCCAGATTGTGTTTGACGTCGTCATAAGTCTTGGTGCGCAGCAAAATGACAGGAATGCCGCTGTCTTCAAGCTGGGCCGCCAATTTTTCATGGTGGTCCGTACTTCCGATGACGACGTCGGGCTCAAGGGCCGTCACTTTTTCTAGGCTGACGCTGTAGACCGGGCCCACGTCGGGCACGTCTTTATACTTTTCCGGAAGGGCTGCGTCTTCCGACTTGATGGCGGCCCTTCCGACGAGACTGCCGTCGAGGGCATCGGCAAAGTTTAGGAGTGACGTCGACAAGACGACGACGCGCTGCGGTTTCTGCGGCAAGGTGACGGCCTTGCCCCGATCATCGGTGATGACGGCATAATTTTCCCCGGAGGCCTTCGGCGCTGACGCCCCTTGGGGACCGCAGCCGACAAGGAGCAAGAGACAAAGGACGAGCAGACATAAGCCAAATTTTTTCACAGTAAAAGCCCCCTCCTAGAATTTCTGACAGATCCCGACCTGCCAGTTTCTCCCGGCAGCCGGATAGTTATGGTATAAGTCGTAGCCGGCGTTGTTGAGGTTCGCCGCCTTCACGTAAATCGTCGTGTTTTCGTCGGGCGAATAAGATGCGCTGCCGTTCCAGACGACGTAGGAATTGTTGCTGTAATACGTGTCGTTGCGCCCCGTTCCGGCCGTCACATCGACGTTGGCCTGCCATTTTCCCTGATGGTAATGGAGACCGGCGCGGTACCCGTTAGGCTGGTTGTACGTTTCATCAAAGCCCAAGCCGTCTCCCGTATCGACTTTGGTGTGGATATAGGAATAGCCCAATTCATAATCCCACTTGTCGTTGATGGTCTGCTTGAGGGATAATTCAAAGCCCCGTTTATCTTCTTCATTGAGGTTTTCCGGTTCCCGCGGCGTGACGGCCCGGTTCCAACGGATGACGTTCTCTAAATCGCTGTGGAAGACGCTGCCTTCGAGAAGGGTCTTGGGCCCCATGCGGTACTGGAATCCCAAAGTCTGAGTGTAGCCCGTTTCAGGCTGTAAATCCTCATTGCCCATGGCCGTAATCTTGCCGCGGGACGTCGTCACATAGAACTGATCGTTCAGGCGCGGCGGTGAAAAGACGCGGCTCCACGACGCATAGACATTAAAGTCGTCGTTGGCCTTATAATTCATGGCCAACCGCGGCGTCTGGTGGATTCCGTACGTGCTGTTGTCGTCCAAACGCAGGCCCGGCGTGACCGTCAACTTCCCGAAAGTCATGGCGTCTTCGGCGTAAAAGGCCAGGTTATGACGTTTCTTGTCGATATAATTGGCCTCGTAATTGGTCCCCATGTCTTCCGTCCATTCGGCACCGGCCGTGACGTGATGAGCGCCGAGGTGCCAGTTGTTCTGCCATTCCAGGCCCTGAGTACGGGTGAAGTAATGGTTGGTCCAATAGGTCCGCTGGTAGTCGTTGAAGTAACGCAGGAACCCGGGCTGAGCCTGATTTTTCTTAAAATTATAGGTAAGGCTGTAATTATTGATGAGCCGCTCGATAGGCTTATTGGCACTGAGGTACCATCCCGAAAGGCGTTCTTTCTGCATAGCCTTAGGGAGCGACGACGAATAAGAAGCAAGGAAGGTCGAACCGTGGCCGTGATAATCCTGATGGTAAGCCTTAAAGGTCAACGACGTGTCGTCGGTCAAGTCCTGATCGAGGCGCAGGGACAAGGACTCTTTGGCAATGTCGCCGCGGGACTTGTCGGCATTGAGGCCGCCGGGAAAGGCGTAATACTTTCGCCGCTCCATGTCGCCGCTGATGAGCCAGCTGGTCTTGCCCGAACGGCCGCTGTTGGTCAGGGTATAGCCGTGCATGCCCCACGATCCGGTGTAGGCGTCGAGGAACGACTCGTTGCGGTCGCCCTTTTTGGTAACGATATTGATGACGCCGCCCACGGCCCCACTGCCATAGCGGACGGAACCGCTGCCCTTGGTGACTTCGATGCGCTCAATAGCACCGACACCGGGGAGGTTTGCCAAATCGACACTCCCCCGCCCGTAGCCCGATCCCTGGGCATTGGCCAGACTCTGACCGTCGACGAGGATCAAGACCCGGTCGTCGCCGTTTAACTTAACGAAAGAAGAAATGCCCGGCACCATCTCATTGACGGTAACGCCCGTGACCCGCTGAAGGGCCTGCTGGACCGACGTATCGCGGTGTTCGTCCATCTCCTTGGCAGTAATAATGGTTGTATTTGATTGATTAGCCTGTACGGGAGGAACGGAGGGTTCTTTAGGGGCAGCTTCACGGGCTTCCGATAACTTGTTAGGGAGTAAAGCCTTGACACGATCAAGAAGGTCAGCCATTCCCTGGGGAACATGAAGATTTCCTGACGGCGCCAGAGGATCCCTCGTCCCGTGACCGGCCGCCCGTCTTCCCGAAGGCCCGGTCTTACCATGATGGTGACGCGGTCCTGATGTTTTTCCCTCAGGAGACGAAACAGGCTGACCGGAAATTCTCGCCGCTTCTGCCCTTCCTTTTTCGTCGGAAGATCCCTGTCGCGATTCATCGTTGGCGGCGGCATACGTAAGGGCGTCCGGCGTCAGGGGCGTCGCGTCGACAGTTGGCCTTACTTCTTCGTTCGGAGCCTTATCCGACGTCGAGGATACGACTACTTCTTGTTCATCGTAATCGCCGCTTCCGTCGCGGCTGACAGCGTCCATCCCATCAGCATCGTTCCCGCCGGCACCGGCCATATCTCCGGCATTATAAATCATGACGTCGGTCACGTTAGGCTGGCGCGAATAGTGCTGAAGGACCGTAAAGAAACCGCCCGCAGCCAGGCCGACATAGACGGCGGCGTGGAGGGAGACGGAAAATCCGGCAGCAATGCGGCCCTTCTTCTTCCCCCACCTCACGGCTGAGCCCCACTGTCGGCGACGAGGCCGATGCGAGTGACGCCGACTTTCTTAAAGGCATCCAACACGGCCATGACCCGACCGTAATCGACGTCTTGGTCGGCATAGAGGATGACGCTGAAAGCCTTGTCTTCCCCTTGCCGAGCCCGGGCCGAAGCCATGAGGGCCTCGCCGTCGATGGCCTTACCATTGAGCCACAGGGTACCGTCTTTTTTCAAGGTGACGGCATACTGGGATGACGGCGCGTCTTTTGCCTCGGCTGCCACGGGCAACTGGACGCCTAAACTGTGCATGTCCACCATGGATAAGGACGACATCATGAAGAAGACCAAGAGGAAAAACATGATATCGATCATGGGAATGATCATGATGGAAGGCTTTTCAAAATCGCGTAATTGACGTAGCCGCATCTCACTGCCCTACTTTCTGGTCCATCGTTTCCATCGCCGAAAAACACAGCTCCATGTCGGTAATGATCCGGTCGAGGCGCTGGGTGAAATAAGAATGAATGATCAAGGCCAAAACAGCGACACAAAGGCCGAAAGCCGTGGCAATGAGGGCTTCGCCGATACCGCCCGTAATGGCGATAGCCTGTCCGGACTGGACGTTAAAAACACTGAAGGCGCGAATCATGCCGCTGATCGTCCCGAGAAGTCCTAAGAGGGGCGCCAAGGTGACGATGACGCTCAAATAATAGAGGTGACTCCGAAGGCGGGACACGAAAATCCCCGACTGCATTTCGACAAAGGCTTTCCATTCAGTCCCTCCCTGACCGTCAAAAACTTCGGTCAACATGAGGGGCAGCCCGCCGGAACTGTCGGCGGCAAGGGAGCGCGCCGCTTCCGTCTTATGGACTTTCATATAGGTATAAAAACGATTGGCAAAAGCCTTGCCGGCATCCATCTGGGTAAAAAACATGGCCCTCTCAATGCCAATATACACCGCAAAGAGCGAGCAGGCCAATAACAGATACATGACCGGGCCGCCTTGCTGAAACAACTGAAAACCATTGATCATCGCTTCCATGGTACGAATGAACCCCTTTCCTGTAACGACCTGCAAGATAAGGGCTGCAAAGATAAAAGGACCGTCGTATAGACGACAGTCCCCGAATATGCTCCGTACAATCTCCTTCCCATCGCTCGCAGGTCTATCGGTGATTATCCGTCAGGCAGTTCTTCTGGCTTGGTTTCATGGCCAAAGCTGCGCCTTCCCATACAAAACGTACAGTGACATCATGCAGCCTGGCTCCACCTCACAGCGGCGGGACCGCGCCGGCATTGAACCGGCTTCTCTATTAAGTCTGAGACACCTGACCTATTCATTATATTATATCGTTTTTACTATAGCATGACAAATAGAAGACTGTCAAAGTTTCAATCCACGCACCCGATACGGGTACGACAAAACAACCTGATTCCTGCACTTTTCAATCCCAAGTTTCAATCCACGCACCCCTAAGGGTGCGACGAGTCGCTTCAAGCTCAAGGGCCTTGTCACGATCGTTTCAATCCACGCACCCCTGAGGGTGCGACATCATAAAATATACCGGGCTTCTTGCGCTTATCTGGTTTCAATCCACGCACCCACAAAGGGCGCGACATGGCTGCGGCAACTAGCTTGCGGATAGGAGGGGTTTCAATCCACGCACCCCTGAGGGTGCGACCTCATACCGATTGGCATGTTGGCTATCCCAAAAAGGTTTCAATCCACGTACCCCTGAGGGTGCGACGAAATCAAGAATTTTGTTCCGAAAAACTATTATGTTTCAATCCACGCACCCCCTGAGGGTGCGACGCTGACGTAAGGGGCATCCACTAGTTTTCGGAGGTTTCAATCCACGCACCCCCTAAGGGTGCAACAACCGTCGTCCACAACCTTAAAGTTTTTGCCAAGTTTCAATCCACGCACCCCCTAAGGGTGCGACTCGATGTAGCAGACCTTTGAGGAGTCATAATATGGTTTCAATCCACGCACCCCTAAGGGTGCGACAATATCACGACGTACTTTCACATCTGGCGTCAGCGTTTCAATCCACGCACCCCCTGAGGGTGCGACGCTGTCTGTATTAATTTCTTCATTAAGTGGATCAAGTTTCAATCCACGCACTCCGAAGAGTGCGACAGGTATCCTAGTTTCATCACCGTTAATATCCTGGTTTCAATCCACGCACTCCGAAGAGTGCGACTAAGTTCGGTCATTTCTGGTCCTATCAGACTCTCGTTTCAATCCACGCACCCCTGAGGGTGCGACCGAAGGAGCTTGTTACAGTCACTTTTACTTGTATCCATGGTTACATACACCACAAATACAATTCATTATTACTGATTTAGGGATTTTATCAAAATCTTTCTATCGTAATCGAGTTTTTTGGCGGCTAATACGAGGTTCACTATATCTTCGCACTGTCAATCTATGCCTTTCCTCCGGTTTTGTTTAATTTCCGGCATAGGTTATATACGACATCAATATTAGCCGACCATGGTCAAAATCCTCGTTTTCTCTCCAGCATCCCTTACTGGATTTTTTCGCCTTCTTGGTAGATTTCAATGTTGAGTCCGGCGATATCCTTCAAGGCGCTGTCGTCGATGGCGTAATCATCAAAGGTATGGGGGGCCGTAACGCCTTCTTTCAAGTTAGCTGTGATACTATGATGGACGCGAGCTGATGAGGCATTGCCCGTTTTATTATCATGGCGTACCCAATAGAATTTCGTCATTTCAACACTTCCTTCGGGGCGAGCCGACGAGGCATCGTTTTCAAACAAGGTAATGAGTGATTTTTTTACTTTTTCTGCATCTTCTTCGCTAAAGCCCGTTTTTTCAGCCAACTGGACGTTGATGCTGCCGACGAATTTATAAACCCCGAAGTCAACGCGATGCTTCATCCCCATCGTATCGGAGCCTTTTTTATCTCCCGGTTCGGTGTTAACGCTCTTGGTAATCTGCATGCTGGTAATGATAATGGGATTCAAACTGACTGCCGTATGAATCGACACAGGCCCGCGAACACCGACGGAAACGGCATCAATACCCTTTCCGTTTTTCAAGGCAAAGACCTGACCGAAAGCACGGACATCCGTCCAAATTTTGCAGGCTTCTTCGGCAATCATTTTATTTCGTCCGGCATCTTTTTCTTTCATCGCAAAAGGTTTCTTCATACCTTCTTCACCGGCGACTCTTGAGCGAATACTGTCATAGCCGTCGTCACAGCGTTCGTTGGACTGAACCAAAATCCGTTCGCCCATGTCCTGCAGGCGATTGCGAATCTTTCTCTTAATGCAGACGTCAGAAATTTCACCGTAGCCGTCGTAATCGCTGCGCGGCTGGTTGCCGTTCAAAGGATCCCCGTTGGGATTGGCATGGTCTACAGTAATGAAGCCGATAAAATCAATTTTGTTTGCTAATGTCGTCATGATAATTCCTCCCTATTACGCTTCATCTGATTGATCATCTGAATCTGATTCCCCAGATTGACTATTTTTTGAGTCTGTATAATCTTGACTTTCCTGTTGGATAACAACCTGTTGACTATAGAATCCAAGCAGGAAGCGACTTCCCAAGGGTGCGTCGGAGACAAAATCTTCTTCCTGAAAAAGATCCGTTATCCGGGCCAACAGCTCAAGTTCTTTCGAGCCATGTTTTTCTTTCTGTTTTTGCATGTATGGAAGCAGGCGATTGTGAATGGTCATCCACGTCTTCGCCGGCCGCATGGAAAATACCTCCATGTACTTCATCGCATTCGTAAGCCGCGAATACTTGTCCTTCCCCTTAAAAGTGGACCGTTCTATCTGGTCGGCTACGGCCAAAATTCTCCCAAAAAGATAATCCCTATTTCGATTCGTTTCATCAAGTGCCACTTCATATACCTCCTTTGGATGAGTTTGATTCCATCGATTGCAAATGACGGTGCAGGCAGGTTCGACAATCTGCTGCCTCCAGTAATAATATTTGTCGCCTACTGCTTGGGTCGCTTTCGTGACAACACGTCGGACAATACACCGTTCCATGTCGATTGGCAAGGGCCTTCCCTGCACGATACAATAGAAGAGTCGATCGAGTGCTGTCTTCATTTTCTTTTTATCACCATAGCAGGCCTTAATGATGTTGGATGGCGCTGGCACACCCAAATAGCCGGGGGCCGTTTTATAATATCTATAGTTCTTTTTTTTCTCGTTTTCTGTCTTATCAGGATCATCTTTATGCTGAATCCAGCGCCCGGATTTATGCCATTTTTCAATACGCTGAACAAAATCCGTTCCCGAAAATTCATCGTAATAGCAAATCGCTAACCGGCCTGATGTAGCCGCATCAAGGACAAGGACATTTACCTGAGCACCCGGATCCCGTTCAAAATCATGATAGTATCCCTTGATGGCCTTATCAAAGCTCTTCACCCATTTGATTGCCGTCTGGGGCCGCGTAATTTCCAAAGGGCTGCTCCATTTATCAACGATACAATCTTCTGTCGCCGCAAAAATATCAGGAATCGTTTTTGAACTCCAGGCCAAAAATACGCGGTTATCATAATTATAGCCTTGATTACGAATGAGCCATATCAGAGCATTCGTTGCTTTTTGCAGGGTTTCATGGCCAAGAGACAAGCATTCTGTCCCGGTTTCAAAGCGACCGCGAAAGGTAAATCCATACTCATCATTAGATGAAATGAGCTTAGCCTTGTCCTTAGAGGATCGGATTCCCTTGCCTTGTTTACCCGCACGCCGCATCATCTTGCCGGTCGCATAGCAAAGATCCAACTCTTGAGAAAATTCATATTCGAAAAAGGCTATATATTGCCGCTGTAACTGCTGATCCTTCCACAAATCCGGTTCATCATTATTGGAAAGATCACTGACGCGAAATCGGACTATATACTTTGAAATATCATCTTTCGATGCAGTAAAAATAGCCGGCTTTCTCCCACCATGCGGCCAATTATTCATAATCTTACCGTTGTCATCGAGATAAAGTATCTTTTCCCGACACAAGTCATTGATAACATCGTGCTGCGTAACATAGGTATACACGGCTTCTACCTTAGGATTACTGTATGGAGAATAAACCCACTTGCCTAACAGTTCTACATAAAGTGCATAGGGAGATTTTTCCTCCGTATCATTTTTTTTATTCTTTTTGACTTGTTTTTCGTCATATAACTCATAGTCCCGAGCGATATAGTTCAATTGCTCATGCAGCGGGTGCGGTGTATGATTCGACGTCCGTACTTCCGATGCCGGAGTACAAGGCATGAGGGTTGGCTGTTCTGCCTTGGAAAGGACCCTGGCATGGATGAACTCGCCCTTGCCGTTGATGGTTATTTCAATTTGAGCCTTTTTGGTGATATGACAGATTGGCGTCAAAACACCTTTACTCCCCTCTACGTCGGCTTTGCCCACCAAGTCCGCATGGGTATCATAGGTTTTAACTAACTCCATAATCCAACTCATGGCAATTATCCCTCCAATACAGTTACATCCCGTCCAACGGGCAAATAGTTTCCGGCATAAATATTTTGGGCTTCACCTTATGAATATCCCGCACGCGAGTACAAGCTTCAGGGCGAATGAATCGAACGATACCATGATCCATGACAGGCTGCCACCATCGAACCTGCAACATCTCACGACCCGTTTCATCAGGATAGTTAAAACCATGAAACATCGTGCCTAAGGGAATCGTCGGAGTATCATCATAGAATCCCCGTGCTTCGCCATAAGAGACGGGCTCCACATATCCCTGGCATTCCCGTGTTCCCAGGAAAATATCACGACGCCCTCCTTGCGCGACCATTCTTTTAGCGATATTACGATGCTTGTTTTCGTTGCGATCGCCAACAAGGTCTGGGCGACGGAGATTAAATTCAAAATGAGCCTTTACTTCATAACAAACGTCACTCAGATACCTATAGATAGATAAATCATTCTTGGGTTCATGATATTTCCTGTTTTTTACACCGCACTCCTGTGTGCGTATGGCTTTCATGACCCGCATCTCATCGATATACCAAATAATCGTCGGCCGCCAAAACACACTTTCAACGATTCCTTTTAAAGCCTGATACGTCGGCACGGAATAAGATGACTTTTCACCACCTATGCGGGTAATGGGATCGGTGAATAAAGCCCTCCTTCCATATACTTTAAAGGTGATTTGATTTCGCAAAAGTATTCCCTCCTTAACGCTGACAACATTCATTTACCTATGTTTCGAAATTGATACCGATGTCCAAATTATAATAGTCTGTTCGCAGCGTCAGTGGTCCTTGCCGAATCTGATGAACAGCCCCCATTCGCTGAAGCTGTTCCAATTCATACGAAAAGACATTAACCATATACTGTTGTGCCTTCCTAAACAGATCAAGGAGTTCCTCAGGGTCTTCAACAGAATCATTCAAAGCTGCGATTAAACGGCCTCCGTCTTCATAGGGAACAAGAATACCCATAGTCGCCGAATCAATGACAGAAAAGGCGTTACCGGCATCGCCAAAAGCCTGCATATCATAAAGAAATTTTCTCGCGTCTATCCTGTCTCGTGCCCCGCAAGCCTGACGTCCGGCATCATTGGCGGAAAGAAGGTCCAATAAAGTATTACGACTCGGTAGTTCATAAGACTTATTACGTTCCGTTTGAGCGGCATAATACCGCTTAAAATAAAGCGTCAAATTTACAGGCTGAAAAATGTCCTGAATATCAACGATATGAAGCAAGTCTTTGGCCACCTGGACTCCAATTTGGATATCAGGCAATTTATCAAGATTCTCATCTTCCATCCGGAAAACACGGACCAATCCCTCTTCCAGTTCACCATGACGATTGCAGCGTCCTGCCGCTTGGGCCAAGGAATCAATACCAGCCAGAGCTCGATAGACCGTTGCGAAGGACATATCGACCCCGGCTTCCATCAGCTGCGTCGATATACAGATAAGCTTACGCTTCGACGTTCCACTGTAAAAGGCAGACAAGACATCCTTCATTCGGTCTATTTCATGAACTCGATGAGCCGGGCACATTTTAGTGCTCAAGTGAATAATTTCGACGTCATCTCCACTTTTAGCTACTAATTTTTCGACAGCCTTATAGAGGTCTCGAGCTTGGCGGGTTAAGTTGACGATGCAGAGAACATTTCCCCTCTTCACCGCATCCTGCAGCAGTAAAGGTCCTAGCGATTCAGCCGTATACAACATATCTTTCAAATATTCAAAACTCACCCTCTGAAAGGCTTGGAATACCGAATCCGACGAAGGCACAATTTCACCATCAATATGAATGGGAAGGTTCGTCCGATGCAGCTGAGGCTGCGTCGCCGTGCAGAGAACCGCCGTAACACCGGTAAATTTTTTCAAGAAATTCATAGCAAGATTAAAGAGATAGGTACATTTGACCGGAAGCGTCTGAATTTCATCGAAGATGATGATGCTGTCTGCTAATGCCTGAAGACGACGGGTCGATTGACAGCTTCCATCGAATAAAGTATCCAGAAAATGAACTTGGGTCGTGAAAATAACCGGCATATCCCACCGCTCAGTCAATAATTTATGCCAATCTCGCTCATCTTTGCTCATATCTTCTTTCGGCAATACATTAGAATGATGCTCTAACACAGCTTCATTCGACTGAAAGACGTCACGAATCTCCTTGGCATTCTGATCAATGATCGCCGTATAGGGAATGACAACGATGATTCGATTCTTATGGTACTTTTTAGCATGAGCCAAAGCAAAACGCATACTGGCAAGGTTTTTCCCACTCCCCGTCGGTACTGACAAGGAGTAGATGCCTGGTTTCTCCGTTCCAAAGTGTTGGCAGACATCACTGATTTTTTGCCGCTCCAAAGCAATGGCCCGGGCCTTACCGTCAGATGGAAGGGTAAAAGATTGAAGCCGATCTTCTAATTTTCGGGAAAAGAGATTCCACAGATTATGGCAGTCCCAATCCTGTAGTAAGGATTTGCCGCCTCTGAATTCTGCCGCATCCAATCGGTCAGCATCGACAAGCCATGTGAAGAGCAGCCTTTCAACCATCCCCCAATAAAACCAATAAGTCTGACGCTGCACACGCTTGTCATTGCTTCCCCTCTGACAGGATTGATCAATTCGTATGTCAAGTTTCTTAACCTCATCCAGAGCCTGATAGAATAAATCGTCCAATTTCCGCTGCGACAAGACTGATTCAAAAAAGTAAGCTTCTTCCTCTTTCGTTTTAACATCTTTTTTATGAAGACGCCGCACATAATCCGACTCACCATGTTCACTCAAAAAGTTCAATAATCCGCTGTGATGAGAGAGAATCGCTAGACCGGACAAATTAATAAGCCTTCTTATACTAGCGTCTTCCCCAACACCATAGCGCTGCTGCAAAAACTGAGCACCCCCTGTCGAATGGTCGACTTTGCCGCGATAGCGGGCAGCCTGTTTGGGATTCACAATTATTTCTTTCATATACTCCTGAAAGGACATCTGATTTTTAATACGCTGAGTACGACTTTTAGAAAAATCATGCAAAAGTCCTGTGAGTTTTGCTAAGGAACCCATTCCCCAAGGAGTTGCTGCGGCCTCCATTTTCTCAGCAACATTCACCAAGTGATCCTTCAGGTACTGTACTGCCACCTCACCTTTCTCATTCTTTTTCACATGTGCTGCAATAATCATATAGCCTCCTATTCATGCGATGTTAGGCTAGTCCATGCCTATAAATACGAATTTAGATAAGAAATAATTGACATATTTTATATCCCTTAAATTCATTTTAACACTTTTCAAAATTTACTACAACATATATAAAGAAGATTTTTTCGATACCAATAAATGGCCTTCATAAGGCCTGAAGATTATATACGTTCCAACCCATGAACGAACCCGCAAAGTGGCACGATGCGATTTCTGTTTTGTTCTTTCCTTCGACGCCGTAGTTTCAATTCACGAATCCTGATGGGGCGATGTTATTATAGTAATTGTTGTGAATCCATTCTTCTTTGTTTCAATCCACGCCCCAAAAAGGGTGCGATTGATTTTTTCACATCCAACCCCACCAATCAAATCGTTTCAATCCACGCACTCCTTGCGGAGCACGACACTATCGTATGATTCAAGTATATCATAGTACGCCGTTTCAATCCACGCACTCCGAAGAGTGCGACTCGGTCGCCATTGAAGATGTATGCCGGATTAATGTTTCAATCCACGCACCCATGAAGGGTGCGACATGCCCGTCATTGACATACGACGCATAGGATGCGGTTTCAATCCACGCACCCATGAAGGGTGCGACTTCATTATTTTCGCATCTGCGCTTGATGCGCAAGTTTCAATCCACGCACCCATGAAGGGTGCGACACGTTTTACTGGTTGCCAGGCGGCCGAGGATCGACGTTTCAATCCACGCACCCATGAAGGGTGCGACTTTGCGGCTGGCTGCGCAATCAGATTTTCGTTGGGTTTCAATCCACGCACCCATGAAGGGTGCGACTTTTATGGATTTGCTTGCAAAAGCAATGGGCGATGTTTCAATCCACGCACCCATGAAGGGTGCGACTTATGTCCTCATCCTTTGTCGATAGACAGTGGGGTTTCAATCCACGCACCCATGAAGGGTGCGACGTCTTGTTGAGCTGTCCTGTAACTAACTGCCAAAAGTTTCAATCCACGCACCCATGAAGGGTGCGACTAGACAATCTTGTTTGCCTTTGTCGGACATGTCATGTTTCAATCCACGCACCCATGAAGGGTGCGACACTTGTTGAGCGACTCGTTCGGCGTTGTTAATGACGTTTCAATCCACGCACCCATGAAGGGTGCGACCACATTCGAGGGCTTTAAGATTCCTGAAAACTTTAGTTTCAATCCACGCACCCATGAAGGGTGCGACTCTTTCCAACTTGATGTATTTGTCGGCCGTATCAGTTTCAATCCACGCACCCATGAAGGGTGCGACTTTCTGCAAATACTGGAAACTTTAGTTCAGTATCTGTTTCAATCCACGCACCCATGAAGGGTGCGACCATACTTCTTCTGTACTCCACTCAATAATCGGATGTTTCAATCCACGCACCCATGAAGGGTGCGACTGTAGATAAAGATAGATTCATTGGAGAAGAAACTGTTTCAATCCACGCACCCATGAAGGGTGCGACGCGACAATAACCAGGCCTCGGAGGCTTTGATTAAAAGTTTCAATCCACGCACCCATGAAGGGTGCGACTCATCGAGAGCACACAAGAGTACATCCGCGGAGTCGTTTCAATCCACGCACCCATGAAGGGTGCGACGTGATCATAGTAGCTTGTTCACTGGGTTTTAAAAGTTTCAATCCACGCACCCATGAAGGGTGCGACCCCGTGACCCGAAAGTCAGCGTGACCCGGACGGGGTTTCAATCCACGCACCCATGAAGGGTGCGACTATATGGAACAGATTGACCCCAATGCCTTCGCGGTTTCAATCCACGCACCCATGAAGGGTGCGACGAAATGGTCAGAAACCACCGTCGCTATTGACAGGGTTTCAATCCACGCACCCATGAAGGGTGCGACGCCGACCCGACGGCCTTTGCCTTTACGGTATGGCAGTTTCAATCCACGCACCCATGAAGGGTGCGACAGTATCCGAAAGCCGACTCCGTACGGGCCTTGATGTTTCAATCCACGCACCCATGAAGGGTGCGACAAGACCGTACGCGTTACAAGCTCATGTTCGATGTGTTTCAATCCACGCACCCATGAAGGGTGCGACAGCCACGGCAACATTGATTGATATCGGAGATGGGGTTTCAATCCACGCACCCATGAAGGGTGCGACCAACGCGACGATTCAAGGCACGGATAAATTTATTAGTTTCAATCCACGCACCCATGAAGGGTGCGACTTTAAGGTCTGGGTGTTTTTCCAGTCCTTCATCGTTTCAATCCACGCACCCATGAAGGGTGCGACTGATATTGCAAAGCAAAAGCGCAATCAGAAAGGAGTTTCAATCCACGCACCCATGAAGGGTGCGACCCGTGATGGGCTGGGCCTGCTTTATACCATGGACGAGTTTCAATCCACGCACCCATGAAGGGTGCGACACTGTATCGGCGCCAACTTATATATCGACGGGCAGTTTCAATCCACGCACCCATGAAGGGTGCGACCTTGGCTTTCTTTCAATGCCCGTGCCGATTTCGGCGTTTCAATCCACGCACCCATGAAGGGTGCGACAAGTATCTCGTCAAACCGCACGAAGTACCGCCCGAGTTTCAATCCACGCACCCATGAAGGGTGCGACACAGTTTTCGAGAATCCGACGAATGACATCCATTTGTTTCAATCCACGCACCCATGAAGGGTGCGACCTGGCGAAAGGAGCAGCATAACATGAAAAACGTAACGTTTCAATCCACGCACCCATGAAGGGTGCGACCGCTGACGTAAGGCGCGTCGACGAGTTTCTTCAAGTTTCAATCCACGCACCCATGAAGGGTGCGACTTGGCCGGAAGGTGGCCCAGGTCATGCCGTGGTATGTTTCAATCCACGCACCCATGAAGGGTGCGACTTTCATGTCATGTTCGCTGCAATAGCGCTTGAAGGTTTCAATCCACGCACCCATGAAGGGTGCGACTGGATGCCGTACGCATGGCCTGGGACCACGTCAAGGTTTCAATCCACGCACCCATGAAGGGTGCGACTTTCCGGCAACCGGTTTGTCTATTGGGGTACGAAGTTTCAATCCACGCACCCATGAAGGGTGCGACGCCGCCGATGAGCACAGCGATATACCAGTAATCGGTTTCAATCCACGCACCCATGAAGGGTGCGACGCGGATGATGCGCACGGCCATCAACCGTCACATGAGTTTCAATCCACGCACCCATGAAGGGTGCGACATCCTGCTGCCAGCAGCAGGATGACCAGGATCAGGTTTCAATCCACGCACCCATGAAGGGTGCGACAGCAAAAGGACGTTTTTATAGTCTCTTTTGCGTGTATCGATGGGGATATTTCCCCACTGATACAGTTTGTTCTTACTAAATTAGGGATTTAATCAATTTTTTTCTATCGTAATCGAGATTTTTGACGGCCAATACGATGTTCACTATATCTTCGCACTGTCAATCTATGCCTTTCTCCGGTTCTGATGCACAATTTCCGTCATAGGGTTATATGCGACGTCATGTTAGCCGACCATGGTCAAAATCCCCGTTTTCTCTCCAGAATCCCTTACTGGATTTTTTCACCTTCCTGATAGACTTCAATGTTGAGGCCTTCGATATTTTTCAAGGCGCTGTCGTCGATGACGTAGTCGTCAAAGGTATGGGGAGCCGTAACGCCCTCTTTCAAGTTAGCCGTGATACTATGATGGACCCGAGCTGACGAGGCGTTGCCCGTTTTATTATTATGGCGAACCCAATAGAATTTCGTCATTTCAATACTGCCTTCCGGACGAGCTGAGGAGGCATCGTTTTCAAATAAGGTGACCAAGGCTGCTTTTACCTTTTCCGCATCTTCTTCGCTAAAGCCCGTTTTTTCAGCCAGCTGAACGTTGATACTGCCGACGACTTTGTAGACGCCGAAGTCGACGCGGTGTTTCATCCCCATCGTATCGGAGCCTTTTATGTCCCCCGGTTCAGTGTTAACGCTCTTAGTAATCTGCATGCTTGTAATGATAATAGGATTCAAACTGACTGCCGTATGAATGGATACAGGCCCGCGCACACCGACGGAAACAGAGTCAATGCCACCACCTTTTTTCAGCGCAAAGACCTGACCGAAAGCACGGACATCCGTCCAAATTTTGCAGGCTTCTTCGGCAATCATTTTATTTCGTCCGGCATCTTTTTCTTTCATCGCAAAAGGTTTCTTCATACCTTCTTCACCGGCGACTCTTGAGCGAATACTGTCATAGCCGTCGTCACAGCGTTCGTTGGACTGAACCAAAATCCGTTCGCCCATGTCCTGCAGGCGATTGCGAATCTTTCTCTTAATGCAGACGTCAGAAATTTCACCGTAGCCGTCGTAATCGCTGCGCGGCTGGTTGCCGTTCAAAGGATCCCCGTTGGGATTGGCATGGTCTACAGTAATGAAGCCGATAAAATCAATTTTGTTTGCTAATGTCGTCATGATAATTCCTCCCTATTACGCTTCATCTGATTGATCATCTGAATCTGATTCCCCAGATTGACTATTTTTTGAGTCTGTATAATCTTGACTTTCCTGTTGGATAACAACCTGTTGACTATAGAATCCAAGCAGGAAGCGACTTCCCAAGGGTGCGTCGGAGACAAAATCTTCTTCCTGAAAAAGATCCGTTATCCGGGCCAACAGCTCAAGTTCTTTCGAGCCATGTTTTTCTTTCTGTTTTTGCATGTATGGAAGCAGGCGATTGTGAATGGTCATCCACGTCTTCGCCGGCCTCATGGAAAATACCTCCATGTACTTCATGGCGTTCGTAAGCCGCGAATACTTGTCCTTCCCCTTAAAAGTGGACCGTTCTATTTGGTCGGCTACGGCAAGGATTCTCCCAAACAGATAATCCCGATTTCGATTCGTTTCATCAAGTGCCACTTTAAATGCTACCTCCTTTGGATGGGTTTCATTCCACCGGTTACAAATGACGGTGCAGGCAGGCTCTACAATCTGCTGCCGCCAATAAAAATAGTTATCCCCTAACGCTTTATTAGCTATAGTAACGACGCGTTGGACGACACATCGCTCGATATCGAACGGCAACGGCCGTCCCTGTACGATACAGTAGAAAATGCGCTCAAGCTCCATTTTCGTTTTACTGCTATTAACGTTTTCTCCGTAACAGGCCCTGATAATGTTGAGTGGCGATGGTACGCCAACATATTTGGGTGCCGTTCTATGGTATTTACGGTCTGCTTTTTTATCACGCTTTTTGTTTCCTTTATAGGAGGGATCATCTTTATGCTGAATCCAACGGCCCGATTCATGCCATTTTTCAATTCGATTAATGAAATCCATTCCGAAAAACTCATCGTAATAGCAAATAGATAGCCGCCCCGGTGTCGCCGCATCGAGAACCATGACATTGGCCTGGGCAGTCGGGTCTTGTTTAAAAACATGAGAATAGCCTTTAATGGCCTTATCAAAACTCACTTCCCATTCTTCCTGAGTTTGCGGACGTGTCGTTTCCGGAGGAGCACCCAGTAGATCCGCAAAGCTTTCTTCCTCAGCGATAATCTCCTCCGTATCGGAAAGGACGCTGGGAACAGGCATGGATGAACTCCAGGCCAAAAAGACGCGGCTATCACAATTATATCCTTGATTACGAATGAGCCATATCAAAGCATTCATGGCCTTTTGCGACGTCTCATAACCGATAGACAGACATTCATTCCCGTTTTCAAAGCGGCCGCGGAAGGTAAGTCCATCGTTGTCGTTAGACGAAATGATTTTAGCCCCATCACCGGCAAAGCGAATGCCCTTGGCGTGTTTATCGACGGGTCTCATCATCTTCCCCGTTGCATAGCAGAGATCCGGCTCTTGAGGGAATTCATGCTCAAAAAAATCGATATATCGCTGCTGTACCTGCTGATCCTTCCATAAATCCGGTTTATCATCACCGGGGATGTCAATGACGCGAAAACGGACCAGGGCCTTTAAAAGATCACCGGTCACTACGTTAAAAATCGCCGGCTTATCCTTATCATGAGGCCATTTTTGCATGATATTGCCCTTATCATCACGATAGAGGACGGGAGGATTGGCCTTGCAAAGGTCATCGATGACATCGTGCCGGGTGACGTATTTATAGACCGCTTCCGCCTTGGGATCGCTGTAGGGTGACTGAATCCACTTCCCTAAGAGTTCTACGTAGAGAGAATAGGGAGATTTTTCCTCTTCATCATTTTTTTTATTCTTTTTAGCCTTTTCCTCATGATATAAGTCATAGTCACGAGCAACGTAGTTCAGTTTATCGTGCAACGGATGCGGTTCCGGTCTCGACGTCCGCGATGCCGAATCCGGCGTGCATGGCATAAGGGTCGGCTGTTCTTCCTTAGAAAGGGCCCTGGCTTGAACGAAGTTTCCCTCACCATCAACGGTAATTTCTATTTGAGCATTCTGGATGATATGCCCAATGGGCGGCAAAACCGCCTTGCTGCCATCGACATCAGGCTTACCGGCTAACGACGCATTGGCATCGTAGGTGTTAACTAACTGCACAATCCAGCTCATAAGCGTTCTCCTTCCAACCCGGCGGCTTCCCGTTCAACGGGGCAGATATCTTCCGGGGTAAAGACTTTAGCCTTCCCTTTACAGATATCCCGCACAAGAGTACAGGCTTCAGGCCGTATGAAGCGGACGACTCCGTGTTCCATAACCGGCTGCCACAGCCGGACCTGCAGCATATCACGCCCCGTTTCATCGGGATAATTAAATCCGTGGAACATCGTTCCCAAGGGAATGGCCGGGGTATCATCGTAAAATCCGGGAGCCTCACCATAGGCGACAGGCTCTATATAGCCCTGACATTCCCGCGTTCCTAAGAAAATATCACGGCGACCGCCTCGTTCAACCATCCGTTTGGCAATATTATGATGCTTATTTTCGTTGCGGTCACAGGCTAGGTCCGGCCGATGAAGATTGAACTCGAAATGAGCCTTCACTTCATAGCACACATCGCTCAGATACTTATAAATCGAGAGTTCATTGCCACCGCCATAAACGAGGGGTTTTATCCCCCGAGACTGAGTGCGTATTTCCTTCATGACCCGCATCTCATCGATGACCCAGTAAATCGTAGGTTTCCAATAACAGCTTTCAACGATGCCTTTCAAAGCCTGATAGGTCGGCACGGCATAGGAGGCTTTTTCACCGCCCATGCGGGTAATGGGATCGGTGAATAAGGCCATCCTTCCGTATACTTTAAAGGTTATTTCATTTCGCAAAATATCCCCTCCTTAACTCATACAAAGTGGATTGGCTTGTTCTTCTAATTTGAGACCAATGGATAAATCGTAATTCGCTGCGTTCAAAGCCAGTGGTCCCTGCAGGGTCTGAAAAATAGCCCCCATTTGCTGAAGTTGTTCCACTTCATAGGAAAAAGCATTGACTGTATACTGTTGAGCCTCCTTCAATAAAGCCAAGAGCTCTTTAGGATTCTCAACCTCACCGTTCAATGCCGTAATTAAATCGGCGCCTCCTTTTTTATAAGGTACGACGATGCCAATCGTCGCTGAATCGATGACACAAAAAGCTTTACTGACGTCCCTAAAAGCCTGCCTGTCGCAAAGTATTTCTTCGCCCCCGGGTATCTTCTTTGGTCCTCCACAGACCCCACAACCAGCATCGTTTCCCGAAAGGAGATCCAAGACGGTATTGTTTTTGGGTGGTAAATTGTAGGATTTAGTACTTGTCCCGTAATCACCATAATATTTTTTAAAATAGCGAGCCAGATTCTCCGGTTGAAGAATATCCTGAATATCGACCGTATGGAGTAAGTCTTTGGCCATTTTGACCCCAATTTGGATATCGGGCAGCTTATCTAATTTCTCCCCTTCCAGTTGGAAAATCTTGACCAGTCCATATTCCATTTCACCGTGGCGGTTGCAGCGACCTGCCGCTTGAGCTATGGAATCAAAGCCCGCCAAAGCGCGATAGACTGTCGTGAAGGACACGTCGACGCCGGCTTCGATCAGCTGCGTCGAGATACAGATGAGCTTGCGCTTCGACTTCCCGTTATGAATGGCAAGCAAGGCCTCCTTCATTCGTTTGATTTCATGCATTCGGTGGGCCGGGCACATCTTAGTACTCAAGTGAATCACTTCGACAGCGTCACCGCTCTCACCGACCAGTTTTTGTAAGGCCTGATAAATCGTTCGCGCCTGACGGGTCAGATTAACGATACAGAGGACACTGCCCCGCTCCCTCGCATCTTGAAGCAGCAAGGGTGCCAGCGTTTCCGCCGTATACAGTTCATCTTTCAAATACTCGAATCGCACTCGCTGAAAAGCCTCAAAAGTAGATTTTAAATCACTAATCATTTCCCCATCAGCATGAATAGGAATAGGCAATGTATCCAATTGAGGCTGCGTCGCTGTACAGAGGACGGCTGTGACGCCGGCAAAATTCTTTAGAAAATTCATGGCCATATTAAAGATATAGGTACATTTAATTGGAATCGTCTGAATTTCATCAAAGATAATGATGCTGTCGGCCAAGGCCTGCAGTCGACGGGCAGATTGGCAGCTGCCATCGAACAAGGTATCGAGGAAATGTACCTGGGTCGTAAAAATAACCGGTGTATCCCAGCGTTCGGTCAATAACTTCCGCCATTCCCGCTCTTCCTCACTCATAGCTTCCTTCGGCAATACGTTGGAATGGTGCTCCAACACGGCCTCATCAAATTGGAATACGTCGCGGATTTCCTTGGCATTCTGATCGATGATCGACGTATAAGGAATGACGACGATGATACGCTTTTTATGGTATTTCTTGGCCTGAGCCAAGGCAAATCGCATGCTGGCCAACGTTTTCCCGCTCCCCGTCGGTACGGACAGAGAGTAGATGCCCGGTTTCTCCGTTCCAAAGTGTTGGCAGGCATCACTGATTTTTTGCCGCTCCAAAGCAATGGTCCTGGCCTTACCCTCTGCCGGCAGGGCAAAGGAGTGAAGCTTATCTTCCAATTTCCCGGAAAAGAGATTCCAAAGCTTATCGTAGTCCCAATCCTGCGTCAAAGAGGAGTTCCCTTCAAACTCTGCCGAATCCAATCGATCAGCATCCACAAGCCAACTAAAGAGCAGCCTTTCGACCATACCCCAGTAAAACCAATAAGTCCGATAGTGTGTCAGACTGTCTTTGCTTCCAGTCTGACGAGCCTTATAAATGCGAGCATCAAGAGCTTTGACTTCCTTGCAGGCTTGATTAAATAAATCATCCAAATCGGGCTGTGCTATGACGGATTCAAAAAAGTAAGCTTCTTCCTCTCCATCCTCTGTTTTGACATCTTTTTTATACAGACGCCTTACATAATCCGATTCGCCGTACTCGCTCAAGAAATTCTCCAATCCACTATGATGAGACATGACAGCCAATCCTGCTAAAGCAATGGTCCGTCTTCTATTGCTTTTCGGTTTGACACCCCTATAACGCTCCGATAAAAATTGGGCTCCCCCAGTCGAATGATCAATTTTACCACGATAGCTGGCTGCCCTTTCGGAATCGTCAATGATGTCTCGAATATACTCCTGAAAGGACTTACAGTTTCCGATAGACTGACTTCGACTCTTAGAAAAATCATGCAAAAGGCCGGTCAATTTTGCCAAGGCTCCTAAGCCCCAAGGTGTCGCCGCCGCTTCCATCTTTTCGGCCACGTTCACCAAGTGATCCCGAAGGGGCTGCACCACAATCCGACCGTTCTCATCCTTTCGAAAATGGGCAATAATTTTTTCCATATAATCTCCTATCGATACGCCGTCAGGCCCGTCCATGACTGTAAGCTGCAAGCCATGGACCGGTTCACGATGCTACTCCTGACAAGAAGGGTTTGACATATAGGTATCTTTTAAACTCATTATACCACTATGTAATAACATTCACAAAGTATATACATTAGAATTAGATAAAAATCCCTTCCCGGGTACCGCCTCCTTTTCTAAAGCAGTTGCAATGGATGATACAAAAGCCAACGTCCGGTTCACGATGTGACTTTCAACAAGAATAAATCGACATGTCATGTATCCTTTAAGCTCATTATAGCATGGTTTTATTTTTACAACAACTTATATGAAATAATTTTTTAAAAAAGATTTAATAACGCTTCTACCGACCGTATCCCTCTAAAAGGGATAGCTCAACTTACAGCCACGCTCCCTTATTTCGGAAGGCTCCGCATCACAGGACGATGACGTTCTAATCGTGTGAGTCAGCCGATTCCTGTCGACGGCACGATCGATGTCGATACACTCTTTATGATTTCTCAGAAGGTCCCGGCTCAAATCATAAAATAGTATCGAGGGCCGTCTCGGAAAACAAGGCCATACGCAAAAAACGCCGCGAGTCCTCTAAACTGATATGCTCCCCTTTAGGTAGACATGAGAAATAATAAAATCTCATGCTGCTTGAAGGGGAGTATTTTTAATGCGAAAAACAAAGATATGTGCTCAAGAGAAATTACATACCGTCAAAGACATCCTCCAGGGAAAAGAATCTATCCTTGCGGCGGCCAAGCGTCTGTCCGTTGGAGAATCTTCTGTCAGAGCTTGGATTTGTAGTTATAAAGGGAATGGTATCGAGGCATTTACCCATACAAAGAACAAGCACTATTCCCATGAATGTAAAGTTCAGGCGGTAACTGCTTATCTGAATCATGAAGGATCGCTGTCTGCAATCTGCCAAAGATTTGGCTTAAAAGCGAATATACAACTACGGACATGGATTAAGCGGTATAATAGTCATGAGGAGCTGAAAGCTTCCGGAACAGGAGGATTTTCTATCATGACGAAAGGCCGAAAAACAACCTTTGATGAGCGAATTGAAATTGTCCAGTATTGTATTGCCCATGACCATAATTACACAGAAACTGCGGTAAAGTATGATGTTTCCTACCAACAGGCACGCAGTTATACGCTGAAATACGAAGCCGGCGGTCTCGATGCCTTACAGGATAATCGCGGAAAAAGAAAAAACGAAGACAAACTTACAGAAGTAGAAAGATTACGTGCCGAGCTCAAGTTGGAAAGAGCTAAGCGAAAGCAAGCGGAAATGGAGATTTCTTTCTTAAAAAAATTGGACGAAATAGAGAGGAGGCGGGACTGAGCCGACTGAAAAAACTTCATATTTATTGGGCTATTCAGGAAGAAAACGAGGAGCATGGTTATCCCATTTCAGCCCTATGCAAATTAGGAAGAGTGACCAGAGCCGCTTATTACAAATGGCTTCACCGGCAAATCCCTGCGATGGAACAAGAAAACAAGTTGATTGCGGAAAAGGTAGAAGAAATTCACCGGGCTTATCCGGACAAAGGCTACCGCCGGATTCGAGACGATATGGAACGGTATTACGGCATGCACCTCAATGACAAACGAGTACTCCGGATTTGTCGTGAAGAAAACATCAAGTCCACCATTAAGTATCGCAGCTACGGGTGTACTCGTCGCGCTTCAACGCCGCAATGTATAGCAGAAAATATTCTTGGCAGAGATTTTACGGCTGGAGCCCCCAATGAAAAATGGCTTACAGATGTTACCGAATTCAAGTATTATCTGGGAAATGAAGTTCATAAAATATATCTGAGTGCGATTCTTGATCTGTATGACCGAAGAATTGTCTCTTTCGTAATTCGTGATAGAAATGATAATGCCTTAGTATTCGATACCTTCGAACAAGCCGTCGCTTCTAATCCGGAAGCCCATCCGCTATTTCATAGCGATTGAGGATACCAATATACCAACAGAAGTTTCCATGCTAAACTGAAGGATGCCGGGATGGTACAAAGCATGTCTCGAGTGGGAAAATGTATCGACAATGGCCCTATGGAAGGGTTTGGGGGCATCTTAAAACGGGAACGTTACTATGGACATCGTTTTACAGATAGAGAAACACTGATTAAAGCGATAGAAGAATATATTGAATACTACAATACCAAACGATTACAGAGAAATCTGGGAGTAGTAACGCCAATGGAAAAACATGCCAGCTATTGGCTGGCAGCATAAAAAAACTGCCACCAGAAACCGGTGGCAGAAACAAAATCTATTTATGTTTTTTCGAGTGTCTACTTGACGGGTAGCAGTTCAAACTCACGGCGTTCCTATCCTTTAATAGACTTCGTTATCTTTTCGTTTGGTCACGTTCGGATGGCTGTCGATGATGATCTGGCGGCGCGGGCAAGTGGCATCGTGGTCGTTAATGATGCCGCAGGCTTGGAGGTGGGAGTAAATAGTGACACCGCCGACATACTTAAAACCGCGCTTCTTCATATCTTTGCTGATTCGTTCCGACAAGCCGTTGCGGACCGGAATTGCTCCCTTGGCATGGCCCTGGTAGAGGACGGTTTTGCCGCCGGTGAAGCTCCAAAAATAGTCACAAAGGCTTCCGAATTCGTCGCGCAGTTTCTGACAGCAACGGGCATTGTTGATGACAGCCTGTATCTTCCGGGGCGAGCGGATCATGCCGTCGGTATTTAGGATGCGTTCCACATCGGCGTCGCCGTAAGCAGCCACCTTATCGTAATCAAAGTTGTCGAAACACTGCCGGAAAATGTCCCGCTTGCGCAAAACGATCAACCAGCTGAGGCCGCACTGCAGGTTTTCCATCGTCAAATGCTCAAACATCTGCCGATCATCGTGAACGGGAACGCCCCATTCGTTGTCATGATACGTCGTATTGAGCGGATCCGTATTGGCCCATTCACAATATCCCATCTTTCTCTCCCCTTTCTTAGCCCGAAAGGCTGCCCTCTCTTCTCGGTCCCCATCAAATCAGAGGCTTAGAGCCATGGTAGTCCTTGAGACAAAGGCGGCAGTCCTGACGAGCTCATTAGCAAACACATGTTTCCGTATCCTGATTATACCATCAAAGGAAGTTCCTCGCTACCGATAAGGGATGAGCCTCCGAAAAAGAATTTCCCATTGATTCTTTCCCAAACTTTTGCTATAATCAGTTCAACTTCATATGTAATGGTACTGACTGCTGCCGAGTAGTCAGAGTGCGCCGTGTTCCTCATCGTCAGGTCTTAGCAGATGAGGACGCGGCGCCTTTTTTATGTTAGGAGGAAACAATGGATACATTCTTTTACAAGGAACCCTATGAAGAAAATGGAAAAACGATCTTAGAGGTCAATCTCTTCCCGGACAAATACTGCAACTTCAACTGCATCTTCTGCCCGGTCAGCCGAAAGTTAACCCACGTGCAAACGGAAGAAACCGTCCATTTGGACGACATGGCCCCGGCCATGGGCGACTTACAGCGACGGCTCCGTGACATACGTCCCGACTTGGTATTTATCAACTCCCTGGGAGAAGCCCTGCTCTTACCAGAACTCGAACAGATCATCCATACCATACACAAAATCGGAATTCCCGTACGCCTCCTTTCAAACGGGTACCTCTATGGAAATCCGGAATACGCCAGACTGGCCGGTCACTGTGAAGAAGTCATTGGCGAACTGAAAATGGCTCACGAAGCAGCCTTCCAAAAGGTACAGCGCCCCCTTCCGGGCTATACCATTCACCAGCACCTCGAAAATATGGCCCGATTCCGGAAAACCTACAGCGGCCGCTTCCACCTGGAAATCACCATCGTAAAAGGCTACAGTGACGACCCGGACTCTCTCGAAATTTTCCACAAGGCCGTCCAATCCATAACGCCCGACGAACTTCACGTCGTCACCTTGGAGCCTCCCTTCGATAAAGTCTTGGCCATCTCTCCGGAAAGACTCGAAGAAATTACGCGTTTTCTGCAAGAACCCTTGAACGTCTAATTTTGGCGAAGCTCAGACTTCGTTAGCGAACCGCCCTGCAAGGTCAGCCCCCTCCCAAAAGAAAAGCCGCGAGTCCTCTGACCCGCGGCTTTCATCCTCGTTTTAGAATAATTGTTTCAATCCCTTTTTCTGGCAACGAATCAAATAATAGATGCTTAATAATAATACGTCCCGTTGAGGCTATAGGACCAGCCTAACCGATTCATGCCGTATTCAAAAATCTTATTGGGAGCCATGAGCACCGTCGTATGATTTCCCGACATGGTATTGGTCCGATACCGCCACATGTCCGTCTTATACTGAGAAAAACGCCAAGTCACGACTTCCCCCAACCTGCCGTTTTGAACCCTTTTTACAGAGACTGAAAACCATTTCCCGGTCGCACTCGTCCCATAGGTTAAGGTATCATCCATGACATAGACGTCTACATTCTCCGATGCCATATGGTTGACCCAAACGTCGGTAGCCCCGGCAGAACCGGTGCCGACAAAGAAGCACATACATCCCACACAACAAATCAACAACGTCTTCCACAACTGTTTCACGACCTCATCTCCTTTGTGAATAGAATATCCTGTCAATCATACATAGCAGTGCCTTAATAATAATGCATGCCGTCACTCGAATAGGACCATCCCAACTGCTTCATCCCATATTCAAAGATTTTGTTAGGCACCAGGACGCCCGTACGACGGCTGCCGGCCATGGTGCTCGTGTAATATTGCCACACCGTATCGGCCTTAAAGAACCGCCAAGTCACCACTTTGTCCAATTTGCCATTTTGAACCCGTTTGACAGCTACGGCAAACCACGGTCCCTGTGAGTCTGTTCCGGAAGCTAAGATATCATCCATGACATACAAATCCACATTTTCTGAAGCCCAATGATCGACCCAAACGTCGGCCGCCTTAGAAGGACCGGCGCAGCCGAACAGAATCAGATATATCAACAAAAAGACTGCCAATGCCTTCGCCAACTTTCTCACCCGCTTCATCCCCTTTACTAAAAATAACGCTCTATCCTCATAGCAATAGGCCATCGCAGTACTGTCATGATAGAGAGTATCGAACGACAGAACAACTAATTGAGCAGCCATCTGACTGGTAGGAAATACGCAAAACCCCTTCATTCGATTCTATATACTTCCGATTATACAAAGCCATCGTGACAAAAACTGTCTCTATTCATAGAAGTCATGTTCAAAAGGCCCTGTACTGCCGACGTTTTTCCCCTTTACGCGTCCGTTCCGGTCACAATGAATTCTCTATTTTTTAGTCATCTGACTATACCTGCGATTTATAGCTATTTTCATTATAACAAAATAAAGGCAACTTTGTTATACTATTTTATATAAGAAGGATGCTCGATCTATGCTCTCGACGGCCGATGCCTGCACCGGTATTCAGGATGTGCCATCGGCAGCGAAATCATTGCCATAAAAGTTCTTCTGCCTCGCCGGATTTGCGGCACAAAAAAAGACATATCGCGCTTTCTTTTAGCTCAGCTTCTGCCAAGGGCCAAAAGGGGTTCGATATGTCTTTTTCTTTTATGATTGAAAGGAGTTCGCCTATGGCTGGGAATCTTCTTTTACAACGGGGATATAGACACGCTTTAAAGGAATCATCTGTTGATACTTTTCACTCAAATCCGGATAGTATTTCAAGATCAAATCGACCAGCTCGTTTCCATTGATGCCGCGAATGATGGGCGTATTGTCCAGATACTTTTGAGCATTCCGGGTATAGTTGGATAAGGTTACAAAAAGGCCGTAGTCCCCTTCGCGCATGGCGCCCTTCAGGGATTGGATGGCCGCTTCCTTGATGTCGCCGTTCTGGCTTTTGACCTGCACCAGAATCCGAGGCGGCAGCTCATCTTTATAAGCCGTAATGTCGATTCCGCTGTCTCCGCCATGGGCCGACACGATGGTACGATACCCCATGGCCCGTAAGAGGTCAGCCACAAAGTCCTCTAAACCATATCCTTTGAGATGCTTGCTCAATTCCTTCAATATGAAATCTCTCGTCGCCTCTACAATATCCGCTGCCGTAGCCCCCACACTGTCATCTTCCTCATCCCCGATGGCTTCCGTGTGTTTCTCGAATCCCTTATCAAGGGCAGAAAGATACTCGTCGGCATAATTTTTCACCAAAAAGAAGGTCAGGGCAGAACCGATTTCATACAGCGCACCTTGAGAGAAGGAAGTCCGGGGAAGATGCTTCAACCATTTAACCTTACGCTGCTGGCCATACGATGCATCGCCCGGATGAAACTCATATTCCCCTTCAATGATGCCGATATTAATCCGGCGATCGATTTTCGATGGAAATACCACGTAATCGCCGATTCCGACCTCGTGGACAAATCGATAGAGCATGCCGGCATGGGTTGAAATCCGGCCCTTCCGGGCATCGGGATAAACGGCTGCGTACTTTTCCTTGAAAGCATCGCGATTGGCTTCGAGCTGACTCAAATCACCCATATTCTCCCAACCAATGGCAATGACATGGCGCTGCAAAAATAAATTATCATCCGTTGTATGGATACCCCATACCCTTTTTTCTTCATGAGACATGTCCTTCTACCGCCTTATCCTGTGCTTGAAACAATACCTTTTCCGCACTTTTTTAGTTCTATTATAGCATGAATCGAATGATAAAGTCGCTCTAAAAAGGACAGCCTTCATCATAATCCCGAGGCTCATGGCTTTTTCTCACCAAAAAGTTACATTTCTGCTAAGGCCTGCCGTACAATTTCCTGCAAGTCCTCATCGAACTCGCTGTCCATAGCCGCTTTTTTATACCATTTTATGGCTTGTTCCCGATCTTGTTCGACGCCGGTACCGTAACGATAACAGTTTCCCAAATAGCACATGGCTTCGGCACTGCCAATTTCCCGATTCGCTGCTTTTCGAAACCATTCTATAGCTTTTCGATAATCTTGTTCAACACCATTGCCAAAGTAATAGCACCTTCCTAAATCACACTGTGCATCGACATGGCCTTTATCCGCCGCTTTTTGGTACCATGCTGCGGCTTTGCTATAATCTTGTGCGACGCCCTTTCCCATATAATAACAGTCTCCTAACCCATACTGCGCACTGGCGTAACCTTGGTCGGCTGATTTTCGGAACCACGAAAAGGTCTGGTGCTCATCTCCATCCCACGATGCTTCTACTCCCAAATTGTATTGTGCCATGGGATCTCCCAGTTCAACGGCTTCCCGATACCATTTCTGATGCCATATTGCACCACCCCAGTCCCGCTGATTCTCATACACGCTGCGGAAAACCTCCCCGACATCGTCTCGCCACACTACAAATTCAGCAACCACCTCGACCGTATGGAGCTTCAAAAAAAGGATGAGCTGCTTTGGCGAACGAGAAATCTTTTTTACCATATCACGGTTACAGGGAAGATGAACCCGAGAATTGACAACCCGGGTCTTGGTCAATCCTACATTTTTCAAGATTGTTTCTGCATAATCATCTTTTGCACAAAAGCAATAGGGCCGAATAAAAAACGGCAGCCTCTCCGCCTCGGCATCATAGTCTGCAAGTACCGCCGTCACCCTACCAAAGGGCAGGAAGGGCATCTGACGGATTCTTTCTTCATAAGCGACCTCCGTTTCATACGAGAAGGGCTCCCAACAGAGGGACTGCACGGCGATCAACTCGTCGCCATGCTTCAAATAAACCCGGCTGTAATCACAACAGATTTTATCTTCATGGATCCTTAACTTTGCCACCAACTCCCCGTCGATGACCGTATCATCGGTCACGCCGGCCACATAAAAAGCTTGGACAGGCGAAAATCGGATATCCGGATTACGATCGATATGGTACCTCAAAAAACAGCTGTCCGTATACCCGTCGCCTTTACTGGGATCAAGAATAGCACAGCCAATATACACGGGCTCCATAGCCGTTATCCGCTGCCGGAAGGCACTCGGCGTTTCAAAGACCCGGCGGGACAGGGACGGCACCTGCCGCGACACTTCCCCGACGGCATCAGACAGTCTTCCGACTTGAGTCAAATAGCGGCTCACGGCGGGGACATCAGCGGGCAAAAAGTCTTCCGTCCTGTAGGATTTTCCCTTATACAGCCCATAGGCTACAGTCAGGAGCCATAACTGATCCAAACACAGCTGCATATCCCCAGCCTCCCGGCCATAGGACTCAACCATACGGCGGACATCCTGGAAATGGCGGCTCAAGCCTTGATCCACGAGCTTTTTTTCTTCTAATTCATTGATGCCCTCAAACAAGTTCAGATAGGCAGCCCCTAAATCACGAATCATCCATCTCATGGCCCGGCGCATCTCCTCCATGGCCTCCTTAGGCTCGGAAGCCTGCTCGGCCCAAACGCAGAGATCATACAATTGAGGAAAATCCTGCTCCAAAAAACAAAATCTCGATACGACCATATCCCATTCCTCCCAATTGGCGAATTTCTTACGAATTCCATTGCTGTTGTAATCCCTATTATACAGAACCGCCATGACAGAATCTGTCCCTGTCAAATATTCTACTTGCCTGATAGCCCTTGATTTATCCTCAGTTCAATCGGTCATTTCGAGCCTATCTGTCATAAAAAAAGCCTTGCCCATGAAAAAGCAAAGCTCAATGTATGCTCCGGAGCTCCTCTATTTAGGACTGGCAATACCATCATTTCGCCCTCACCTTGCCAGAACAGAATCGGACATAGCAAAAAGCCGCTACAAGACATCAATAACAGATGCCTGCAGCGGCTTTTCTCATACAATCTTCAGTTTTACACCGGTTAGCCGTTCCTCTTTCCGTCCCCCTATTGATAAACTCCTTTTTTCTAAAAAGGAGTCAATTTAACTCCGGGGATTATGGTTCTTAACAAGAACCTTGGAACTTCCAGTGGCAAGAACAAACCTTTGAGGTTTCCGTCCCCTTACGGGGATTAGGGTTCTAAACAGCCCCCTTTACAAATGGCTTAACTACGCCATCGAAAATGGCGTTTGCGGGGCGGATTTTATGTTTCGGCTTTTTCTGCTTTTTCGCTGAAATTTGCTTTCAAAAATCCTCAAAGGCCGCTATTTCATCACATCGGGGCAGAATGGTATAAAACCTATGAAATATATTTATATTATACCATACTTTTGAAGTTCTTTGTCGAATATCAAAAATACTTTTTGACACCGCTGCTGAAAGCTTGTCCATGATGCGGTCATACTCAGGGGCGAAGACGATAGGATAGCTGCACAGCCCTTTTCTCCATACAAAAAAGACATATCCACCTGCTCTTGACCGAAGCCGGAGAGCCATGTCGATATGTCTCATTTTTTGTTATCGAAGGTTATTTTATTGGGATACGCTGTTTTCCTCGACGATCCCACGGGAAGATTCCTGAAGAGATGCGTATTCTGCCTCAGGAAAACCGTACCAGGTCACGTCATGATTATCGTGTGGGCTGATGGCAATGTGGGCAAAGGTACTGTCCGGGGCAGCTCCATGCCAATGGACGATGCCGGGCGGGCAGTAAACGACGTCGCCGGGATGAAGGACTTCTACCTTACCGCCTTGTATTTGATGGTAGCCCACGCCGTCGGTGGCGATCAAGATTTGCCCGGTCTTATGGCTGTGCCAACGGTTATAGGTTCCCTTAGGAAAGACGACATACGTCCATTCCGGAGAACCCGCAGCGTTCGGCTTTGTCAACACCTTCCCCAAATAGACGGGGTGATTGAAATTAGGCGATGGATACGGTTCCGGTGAATAAGGGAACAGGAAAGCATCATCCCTTTTTTCGGCAGCCTTCTTCTTACCCGTATCGGAAAAATGGATATTTTCATATTCCTCAGGGCTCAGCGGTCCCGTATGGACGGCAGGGGCATCCTTCGGAGCCTGCCAGTTCTTATCGTAAATGACGATTTGCTGAAAGACCGAGTCTTTAACAGCACCGTGAAAATGACTGACGCCGGCGGGAATCTCGACGACGTCACCGGGGTTGATGCGAACGGCATCTTTTCCCCATTCCTGGTAAATCCCCTGCCCGGCGACACCGATGACAGTCATAGCCCCATGGGCATGCCAGCCGCTGTAGCTTCCCGGTTCGAAGGTAATGACATTGGTCTGAGGAACCTGATAGACATCATCAGCCTCGATTAAATCATTCCGATGAACGGTCCCGACAAACCGGTCAGAAATATCCTTCCCCACAGGAAAGGGCATCTTTTGAGTTTCGGCCGCGTCGACTGCCGTAAACGGCAGGAGGGACAACATCATCATAAACAACAAAATCCATCTTACCATCTCTCTTCACCTCTTTTTAAATAACAGTCACTTTTCTCCCGCCCTCTTAGGCACACCTGTCCGACAGAATTCTTTCTAACTTATAAGGAAGCTGCCAGGTTTCTCGCTTCTTTCGCATTCTTGGCCATGCCCACATAAGTCAAGCCGTATAAGGCGGCAAAGCGTTTCATCGTGAACTCGCCCGCTTCGAGCATCCACGTTTCCGGTGCAGCTCCCTGGAAGATGAAGAAGAGTTTTTTCCCGGATAAGCTCCCTTGGGCGACTTTACCGTAAAACCGGTCCAGTACATTGCGAACGGAGCCGCAGATATTATGCCAGTACACCGGCGATCCGACGACGAGGACATCGGCCGCTTCAATCTTTTCGAGAACGGCGTCCAACTCATCACCGGGCAGGTCCTGTCCATAGGCATTGATGCGATAATCGACGAGGTTCAGCGTTTCATAGGGCTGATTTTTAAGGAGTTCCGCAGCCATTTTGGCCGTATTTCCATCTTTATTGGGGCTTCCGTTGATAAATAAAATACTCATTATGCTTCCTTTCTGACAGCCAAATGCTATCATCCAAATCATAAAATAATCTTTCAATCTTTCATCTGCCGCTGCCAAAAAGAGACGGCTCGATAGAGCCATCCTTCGGCAACGGTCCCTTCTCCGAGGCCAAATCCATGGGGAAGCCCCGGGAAAATTTCGATGTCGGCATCGGTTCCATGGGCCCGAATGCCTTCGATTCGTCGTTTCATGGTGCCATACCAGGCAATGCCGTCGGCCGTCCCTACGCAGTTATACGTAGGCGGTTCCTTCCCGGTGACATCGGACAAGCCGGTATACTCCATGATGACCGCCGCCGGCTGAGGGTATAGTCTTTCGCCAAAGGCTCCCGTCCCATACGTACCGACCCAGGCTGCCATCCGAGCGCCTGCCGAGCCGCCCCAGAGGGAATAATCGCTGACATCGATATTTAGTTCTGCGGCATGGTCATGGATAAAGGCAATGGCCCGGGACAAATCTTCACAGGCCGTTTGGGCGCCGACACGATAGATGAGGGCAAAGGCGTTGTACCCGCCCTTGGCGAGCTCCTGAGCATGAGGAAAACTGTCATGCATGGCACCGACATAGACAAACCCGCCGCCGGCGCTGAGAATGGCCGTCTTGCCCTGAGGCTTGCCGCGGAAGAAAAATAACCCCGTGTCCTTCTTTTTCGGATCGGCAGCCTTTTCCGCCGGACTGTAAATATCGAAAAAAACAGTCTCCCCGGCAAGGACCCTTTCTTTCAACTCATTGACGAGGCTCACCGTCCGCTCCGGCTTTATATAGCTGTACCAAAGAAAGGCTTTTCCCAAATCCTTCAACGTCATCTGCGGCGGCAGCGCCAGATCTACGGGAAACAGCAGTCGGCCGAAGCCAGAAAAGGCCTCATCCTGTATGACATCGCGGATGGTTGAATCCAACGAAAAGGCCCCGGTTGTCCTCTTAATCACCTTCAAAAATCGTCTCCTTTCTCATGGTATCCCCGGATACGGCGCCCAAAGAAGGTCATTCGCACTTTTTTTAAGCACTGCCCATATCAAGGGATATCCCAAAAATGAACCGTCAAACGCCATGATAAGGCGTAATCCCCCAGGCCGAAAAGCCCTAAACCGACCCCGGCAGGGCTTTCCATACCCAGTTGAACTGGTTAAAACGAATGGGCTTACGCTTACAGGCGCTTCCCGTAGAAAGCAGCCAGTTTATTGACAGCTTCATCGACATATTCCGGCACCCAATAGGTCCGAATGTGGCTGGCGCCTTTGATGAGGAACAATTCCTTATCGTTCGTACCGCTGGCTTTGGCAAAGGCATCTTCCGTCATGTAGAGGGTGTCGGCCTTGTCGCCGGCCATCATCAACAGGGGCTGATCGATGAGATCCATCCGGTCTTCGACGTCAAAGGCCATGAGTTTCATGAGCGATTCCGTCGTGTAGCTGCCTGTCGCATTGGGATGGCGATGGGTCAGGCCATAGTATTCGATACCGTCATGATAGAGGGTATTTTCCGGAAGCTCTGCCATCTTAGCCCGAAGATCGTCATCGGTAGCGTTAGGGGGCAGGAACCCTTCATAAACGATCTCGCCGGAAAGTTCTTTTTCCCGGGCATCGGCCGCTTTTTGAAGGCGAGCCGGAATGCCTGCCATATCGGCATCATGGAAGCCATTGCGCCGTACCCGGCCCGAGTTGAACATGGACAGAGTTGCCACGGCCTTGATGCGCTTATCCGTCTGGGCGGCTGCCAGCGTATAACCACCGCCGCCGCAGATGCCGAGGGCGGCAATGCGAGCTCGATCGACTTTATGCAACGTAGAAAGGTAATCGACCATGCCGCTCACGTCTTCAATGCGGTTCGACGGATAATCGCGAAGGCGCGGTGTCCCACCGCTGGCCCCTTGATAGCGAGCATCGGCAGCGACAGTAATATAGCCCAGTTCCGCCAGACGCTGGGCGTACAGGCCGGCTACCTGTTCCTTCGTGCCGCCGTTGGGATGCGCCACGGTGATGGCGGCATACTTCTTGTCGCTCTTTTCATCGTAATCGGGCGGCAAATAGAGGTTGGCAGACACTTTGATACCGTCCACTTCATATTCTACAGGGCGGATATTCACCTTGCCCGGTTCATTCTTTTCAATGGCATTGCCGTAGACGAGGCCAAAGGGATTCCCATTCGGCGAAGCGGCGGCTACCGTATTTCCATTCATTTTCATAACTATCAATTCTCCTGTCAAAACGAATATTTTCCTTTATATCTGTTTTTATAAAATATCTTTTCATTCATTATCTTCTAAGAAGAGGCTCATCGCTCTTCATGAACTAAGGATATCAACCGGTAGTAACTACCTGTCAAGCCTTTTTGGAGAATTTTTTCATTTCGACGGCGAGGATATCCTTCCGAGGGCATCCACCATCACTTGGCTTTCGATATCTATGGGAATTACGGCCATTTTCAGCCTTCAAAAACGACGTCCAATGCGAAAAGTCCGTCATGATCCGAAAAAGCACCTCCTTTCATGATTCGCCTAGAGAAGACCTTCTCCGGTGTCGCTGATATGCCGCAGTCCCGATTTTCTTTCCCCTTCTCGCTGAAGATGGGGTTTATATTCCGGTTCGCCTCGCAGTACGCCGTCAATGTAGGCCTCAAAGTTGGGATAGCCATTGTACTTATCTTCCTTTCGTTTGCCGCGCATGGGTCGTCCGTTGCTGTTCTTCAAAATGGCGGCAATGTAGTTGATATTATTGACTTCGTTCTCATGAGCCATCTCAATGGCCGTACAGGTGGGTTCGCTGCCCCACATGTTTTCCAAGGTAATCAGTCTGTGTGCAAAATCGCCCTGCATGGGCCCAAAGAGGTTCTGATAGGTCCGGACCGAGGCATAGCCCTTCACGGCCTTTGGCGTCGTCACAGCTTCGCCTGTAAGCCGTTCCGGTTCCGTTTGAGACACTTCCCCTTCATCCGTAGAAGGAATTTCTCCCAGCGGCATGTCACCCGCCTTTTCGGCTACGACAGCTTCTTCGACGATCTCATCGATGGGCAGGGCAACCGGTTCTTCGTCCGGCATATTGCAGAAGTCTTCATTAGAAGTTTCACCAACAACCGTTTCTTCTTGAAGGCTCTCTGTTTGAGCTTTTTCCTCTTGAGCCATGCGCTGCCTCTCCCGATAGCGGCGTACCCGTTCATGGGTCTGCTCCCTTCGCCTCTCATCGCGGTGAAAGCTCTGCAGCTCATCCCAGATGACGATTCGGATCAGTCCCTTTTCGTCGCGTTCGATGAGGTCGACTTGTTCGAGTGCCCGTAGTCCGTTTTCAATAAAAGGCTGACGGCGGTGCAGGCTCTTGGCAATGAGCTGCGTCGTAAGGGGCTCGTTTTCAGATACATAGATCCGGCCTTCGTCATTGACCATACCGGCCATATCCTTTAAGAAGAACCATAAGACGATATACGAATCGCCGTTGGGAAGATTCATCAAATAAAGAATACGGGGATCTAAAAAAAGTCCTACTTTCGTTTTCAGCCATTGTAACTTTTTCATTGCCAACACCTCATTTTCGTTTTAGTGATTGTCCTTCGAAATTACCCCTCTACTCTTATAAGAGAAAAATAAATCGAAATGCGTCACATTTTTTTGCCAAAATTCCGTTTTTCATTTCATCTTTTCTCGAAAATACATGAATTATCAAAAATAGAGATTGTTTTCCCATATCTTTGTTTTTGACTATCAAGCATTATCCAGGAAATACCTAAAGTTTTCTGAACTTTCAAAACTTTGTAAATTAATACATTTGTCCAAGCCATATATACATTTCGGGCAAAAACACGGCTTATTTTCGTGCTTTTATAACCGATGATTCTTATCTAAATTAGCTTCTTTTTTTCCTGCCACGTCTTTCAGAAAGAACAATCGAAAATATACGAATTTTCTTTTCAGCTATGATGCCCTTCATTACCAATTCCCTTTTTTCTGCTGCTAAGCCCTCCTTTTAAAATTACTCCTCTACTATACTAGGACAAAAAAAATGCCAATCGTCTAAACTTTTTTTCAAACTTTTTCCAAAAAGACCCCATTTTCCCATTTGATTCTTTCGTATTTTCCCTTATTTCAGTTGATTATATCCATTTCTGACTCAATACATTCTAAGTGATAAGGCTAGCATTCAAATACTTAACGTTTTCTGAACTTTCAAAAAATCGTAAACTAATACATTTGTCTTTTATAGAAATACAAAAAAAGTCCCTTTCCGGAAAAATCACTCCCCGGCAAGGAACTTTACGAAAGACAAAAAAAGAGTGAAAAATCATCAAAAAAAATAATCTCCATGAAATGGATTCCGATACATCAAATCCAATCTGCTAAATAAAACGTCTCTCCGGCATAATTTTACCTGTCCTCATTTATCTCATCATCTTTTGTCTCTGATTATTTTATCTTAATCTTGTCTTATGTATATTGTCTTATCTCTTCTCCTCTTTTCTCTTCTTGTCTATTCTTATACGTAACGCGTTACATCACAAGTTCCATCGTCTTCCATAAGCAGTAATAAGCCGCATCATTAAGCCAAATTTCTCAATAATCAATTCAACATTAATGAACTATTGCCCGTCAATTATCGAGATAAAAAGAGAATAACCCTCCCTTATTACGCCAATAATCTTCAATCGATTTCCAAAAAGATAAAAAAAAAGATGCCCATAGTAAACTATCGGCATCTCAAAAGATTGTATGTTAATGATAAATAACCTTACATAATCTAACTATGCAAATGTCGCCACTCTTAATCTCTATCAAAAATATCACGCGTATATACTTTCTCCTGAACATCACGCAATACGTCATCCCAGCGATTAGCCAAAATGATATCGCTCTTTTGTTTGAACCGGCTTAAATCACGGACTACTTCAGAGTGATAAAAGTTGTCTTCTTTTAATGTTGGTTCATAGACAATGACCTTTATGCCTTTAGCTTTGATTCGCTTCATGACGCCCTGTATGGCAGATGCCCGGAAATTATCCGATGCCGTTTTCATGGTCAGGCGATATACGCCGACAACACTTGGGTTCATCGCTAAAATCATATCGGCAACATGGTCTTTTCGAGTGCGGTTAGCTGCGACAATAGCGGTAATCAAGTTTTGCGGCACATCTCTATAGTTAGCCAGTAATTGTTTGGTATCTTTGGGGAGACAATATCCGCCATAGCCAAAAGACGGGTTATTATAAAAATCTCCAACACGCGGATCCAGGCAAACACCATTAATGATTTCTTTGGCATTCAAATCCCGCATCTCTGCATATGAATCGAGTTCGTTAAAATAAGCGACACGGAGTGCCAGATAGGTGTTGGCAAAGAGCTTGATGGCTTCCGCTTCCGTGGAGCCCGTAAAAAGGACATCGATATCTTTCTTGACGGCGCCTTCCACTAACAAGTTAGCAAAAGTTTTCGCTCTTTCTGACCGTTCTCCCACGATAATACGGGATGGATGCAAATTATCATATAAGGCTTTGCCTTCGCGTAAAAATTCAGGGGAGAAAATGATATTATCGGTTTGGAAGCGTTTTCTCATCTTTTCGGTATAACCGACAGGAACCGTAGATTTAATGATCATAACGGCATCCGGATTAATGGCCAAAACCTCTTGAATGACGGCTTCGACGGATGACGTATCAAAAAAATTTTTCGTTTCATCGTAGTTCGTAGGTGTCGAAATAATGACAAAGTCAGCATTCCCAAACGCATCGTTAGCATCCAGCGTCGCTCTGAAATGGATATCATCCTTTTTCAAAAATTCTGAAATTTCTCTATCAACAATCGGCGATTCTCTCCGATTCAACATATCCACTTTTTCAGGAATGATATCTAAGGCAACAACGTCATTGTGCTGACTCAGTAACATCCCATTGGCTAATCCTACGTAACCGGTTCCGGCAATTGCAATTTTCATGTAATTCAATCTCCTAACTCAACTACAAAATACTTACGATCTAATTAAAAGCCCTGCAAATCCTATAATACACACTAGATTACTTCTTTATAGCATCCCTAATAACGCGCGGAATATAGGTGATAAGGCGACCTACGCGAAAAGATAAGGAATTTGTTTGGTAATATAACTGCTCCCGCAATTCTCTATTCCTATTCCTTAAAACATCAACATCGTCAGATTCGACCATGCAGTTAGAATAATACTCCTCATAATTAGAAACAAGGGTATTTAATTTCTTTATATCATACTGACTGAAATATGGTTCCCGAATCGCATTTCCTTTAAGATAAGGAGCGAACTCTTCCGCAAATTTCTTCAAGTACTCCAACTTGAATTCATTGGCAATACGTCCCAAGGTAAAGTTGCAGTTATGATATAACTTCATCAAAAAAACATCCTTAAAGCAGTCAAATAAATTCTGCTCCACTAAAAAGTTCTTGATATAGTCATACTCTACATTGGCACAATAAACTTTCTCCGGATTTTTCACAGAAGAATTCGGATTATCCCGACGATTCATATAGTACGGTTTATTTACGAAATAGAGGCGATGGGTCAGGCAGAAGCCTTTAAACCAAAAGCCATTATCCTGAAAAGATGCACCAGGCGTCGTATTGTGCCGAATGTGAAATTTATTAAGAAAAGACATCCGGTAAATGCCGCTCCATGTATTCATGACAAACTTAAAAACTTCCTGCTCCTTAGTCGGATCAATCAGGCGATTGTAATAGCGTTCCCATTTTGTCAGTTGGATATATGTTCTGACCACATTATCGTCATCATCAGTTACAAATCGAAAAAAATCAGCCTTGACAATATCTGCGTTTTCCCTATCTGCTACACTTGCCAATTCTTCAAACATTTCAGGAACAACATAGTCATCCGGTTCAACAATCCCCAGATATTCACCGGTCGCCATATCGATGCCTTGATTCATACTATCCCCATAACCGGAATTAGCCTTATCAATAATCTTAATTCGGCTGTCATTATCGGCATACTCTTTTATGATGGACAGAGAATTGTCAGTAGAACCGTCATTGACACAAATAATTTCAATGTCCTTCAACGTTTGATTGACCACGCTGTCTAAGCAGGCTCTCAAATAAGGCTCCACATTATAAATGGGAATAACGACAGACACTTTTGCCATGATACTCACTCCTATGATACTACCTACATTTATTTAGATTTCAGCATTCGCGGTATATATGTGATAAGTCTTCCTATGCGGAAAGATCGAGATTTTTTTAAACAGTCAATTTGAAATTCAAGATCTGCCGTGCGTCTTCTCAACATCAAAATCTCTTTTTCTCGCTGTTCGACCCGCTCCCTAAGATGATGTGTTATATCCGTATTCATAATGGACAAGGCATTTTCATAATTATGCTTTTGATAGAAATATTCTTTCTGATGTTTCAAAATACCTAATTCATCAAACCACTTTTCTCGCAAAGCATTATACAGCAAAAAATATCCTTCGCCGTGGATGGTTTCTAAATGCCAAAAAGAAAAATTCAGGCAGTAATTTATAAAATCTTGTTCAAAACGCTCATATACCCCTTGTTTCTTCAGATAGTCCCGCAGGGCTATTAACGCTTTATAAAAATTATCCCATGATTTTTCTCGGGTTACTGAAAGTGACGATTTCAAAGAAACTCTTTGATGCACCAGTACATCATTGATATAAGAAATCTTAGGGGCCATCAGTACTGCCGCACAAACAAAAAACAAGTCGTTCGTCGTCCGTAACTGCTGATACTGTATCCCAAGGGAATCAATGTAGCTCTTTTTATAAAGCTTATCCCAAGGCCACCACACAAAGGCCTCAAAAAAGTTATTTTTAATCTCCTTGCTTGAAAAAGGCTTGAAATCCGGAAGGAGGTGTTCTTTAATCGACCAAGGAATTTTCATGTATTCCTTAGTCTCATTATCGTAGCGATCAGCTCGGCAGACGACAATATCAGCCTGAGCCCTTTTAGCTTCACGATACAACTTTTCAAGTAAATCCGCTTCAAAAAAATCATCACTGTCTAAAAAGGCCAAATATTCACCTTTTGCCATCGACAGTCCATAATTTCTGGCTGCTCCCGCCCCTTGATTCTGCTGTGTAAGTACAATAACCCGTTCGTCCTTTTCCTTGTACCGATGTAAAATTTCCAACGATGAATCAGTTGATCCATCGTCGACGCAAATAATTTCGATATTTTTCAAAGATTGGCTACACACACTGTCTAAACAAGCGGACAAAAATTTTTCAATATTATAAACTGGGATGATAACTGAAACACTGGGATTCATCACCAAGTATTCACTCCTCTACTTTCTGAAAGTATCTATCATTTATTTCTTACGTTTTCTAAAATCTCCCGTTCCCATGTTAATACCACTGTGTTCAATAACACGTTTAATCGTATAGGAGACTCCATGATCACGGAAACATTTTAAGCCGCCTCGAACCATTCTAGGAAGCCAGGTAATTTTTCGGCCTATCCGAAAGGAATATCCACTCTTCACATGTTGCAACTCCAGCTTCCATCTTTTTGACTCTAAATTAGCTTTATCTCTTTGTTTCTGCATATTAATCGCATTACTTTTAATTTTATTTCTTCCTATTGATTGATATATCGTTAAATATTTAAACAGTATAGCTTCCTCACAATCAAGTTTATCTTCACTTTTTTTGATTTTCTCCGTCATTGATTTTGTCAAAAAGAGTTTTCCAATCACGCATAATATCGTCAGAGAATACTTCACAAACATGGTGCTTTCCTTCTAATCCTATCTTCTTTGCTTTTTCTGGATATTTTAAAAGTTCTCCTACTTCCTTTGCCATCAAATCCAGACGATTTTGAGAAATATCTATAATTCCTCGCCCATCCTGCTCAAACTCTAACCAAGGCATTGAATAGGTAACAATAGGGATACCGAAGGACATCGCTTCTGCAAAAGTCAAAGAAAATCCTTCATATTGAGCTGTTGAAATAAAAACAGAACTTTGACGATAATATGGTTCCACATCTTTCTTAAAACCAACCATTTTTATACAATCGCCCAAATGATACTGTTCTATATTCTTTTTCATCTCTTTCTCTATCGAAGGTGTCCCACTCCCAACAATGGTCAACGTTGCATCTGGAACGATTTTTATCAAATATGCCATCATCTTTATGGCATGAATCGGATTCTTTTCTGCCGAAATCCTGCCCACCCATAAAATGCTATTTTTAGTGCGACTACTTTCGAGTACACTATACGGATTAAAAGCAATCGGGTTTAGAATAAACTGTGCATTTCGATTAAACGCAGACACAAATTTTTTGTCACACCTAGATAAAGTTACAACCCCATCACATAACCCATACAGGGCCACAACCTCTAGTGCTTGATCGGATGAAAATGTATATGGAACAGCAGAAAAAGTATGGGAATGTACAATAAATGCAGGTTTAGAAGGCGCTCCTTTAATTGAAAGCATATCCCAAAATGTTATATCCGCTAACCACATACCAGTAATTACAATATCTACATCATGTTTCTCTATAATTTGCTGCAAGCGTTCAAATCTGGGAGCATAATTTGCACCAATTGAAGTTTTAAACCCAGGGATATATTCTCTTATGACATTGGAATTCAAAGGATAGTCGTCTTCTATAGGCGCCTCATCAGTAATTAAAATAACTTTATATAGAGGATCACCATTCGTATTTCTTTGTGACTCCCATCTATTAGCTAAAAGTTGAGTAACTCGCTGTGCTCCACCGTTGGCAATACTTCGATAGTAGATAGCAATACAAAGTCTTTTCTTATTCCTTTTTTTATATGAAAAGAAATTACTATCTTGAAATTTTTGTGAAAATTCCCATTTTTCATTCCAATATTTCTTTGCCATAAGACATAAAACATCTCTAAACCCAAATGCACCACATAATAAAGAAAATCCTTCATCATAAAAAGATACCTCTAAATTATTATGCCATCTGGAAAGACATTCATTCAAAAAGTGAGATCGTATATCATTCAAAATATCTTCATATTCTATGATTTGCTGTTTGCTTTCAATAAATCTTTCTAGAGCTCCGGCAACTTTTCCTTCTGAAATTAAAATCTTAAATTTTTCAAGAGACAAAAGATTACCACCAGTAACGCCTTCCCCAAAATGATAATAATGTAATGTATCGGAAATTCCATAATAAGTTTTTGCATAATAGCAGAATAAGAAAAAGGCGTATAAATCTTGCGCTTTAGGATAAACACCATCTTCAACATCTCTAAAAGATTTCCTGCAAATATCTCCATTGTAAATTTTATTCCATAATTGGAAACCAAAGAGATGCTTCTTCCAAACTGCATAAATGAGATTTTTATCTTCCCTAATCCAGCCAATATGCGGTTTGACTAATTTTTGATTTGATTTAATCCTACCTTCGTCCATGAAACCACAATTCATGACTAAAGAATTAAACTGAACTACATCAGCATTGGTTTGCTTAATAGCTTCATATGCCTTAGAACATGCATCAGGGTGTAATTCATCATCACCATCTAAGAACATAATATATTCTCCAGTTGAAGCTAATACGCCATCTTTACGTCCTTGATTGGCGCTACTATTACAAGAGTGGAAGATATTTTTAATTCTAGAATCGCTTGACGCATATTCTCGCAATATAGAATCACACCCGTCATTTGAACAATCATCGATACAAATTATTTCTATATCCTCAAGAGACTGTTTTATAACGGAATCAAGGGTTCGTCTCAAGAATTGCGCATCATTATAAACAGGAATAATAACACTTACTTTCGGCATCGCCCATTCTTTTTCTTTCTTTAACCTCAATGAAATAAACCTCCAAACAGTGGATATACGCAAATGAGAAAATGAAGTCTCTCACTCAGAATCTAAAAAGATTTTCAATAAATCAAGATTCATATATTATCAAATATCCGAGTATTCCACCTATTAATATACTATATGTGCTCGAAGCACAAACAAGTCAGTCTTACATAGAACAGACAAACTTATTCTTTTCACTTGCTATAACGACGGCATCCTTATCTCCGGAATATTTTCCAATACGACAAGGGATGGAGCAACTTTTTAATTTTTCTTCTATGTCTCGAACCGTGGCCTGTTCTCCGGTTCGATTGCAATCATCAATCATAATGATAAAATCATCGGATAGGCAGTTTGGGATAAGCTGTAAAACATCGATTCTGGCATACTGCTTCATGTCACCGCCTAAGGGTGCATCAATAGAAATAAAATCAAATTTTTGACGTTCAAACTGCGCTCCAAAGTCTTTATACACACGTACGGCTTCAGCTTCTTTATAGGGCACAAAATCCCATGGAAGCTGGACAATTTCCGTATTTTCCGGTATTTGGTAATTCCGCTTAAAAAACGAAATCCATTCGGAATCATGTTCTACGACCTGATGTTTCACTTCAGGAAAAGCACTTGCATACTGGGCAATCATCTTGGTAGACTGGCCCAGCCCCAATTCTAAAATATGTCTAGGTCGAACTTCATCCAATATCCGATATAAGACATAAAGATATTGATAACCAATAGCCCATCGCCCTGGTGAAAAAGAAGTATCTTTCAGCCATGAACTTCCATAGATACATTGATTAAAGACCGCAGCCCATACTGCTTCAGATGCATGCTGGCTGGCTTTTTCTCCTACCATTCGAGTGAGTTCATTTTGTTTCTCGATTCTTAGCAACGAGCTCTGCAACTCTTGGTATTTTTGATTGACTAGGGATTCGGTGCTAACCTCAATCTGTTTCTGATTATCCAGTAAATGTGTATATAGTTCATTTTGTTTCTGAATATTAATCGAAATATTGTCAAATTCTTTTTGCAGTTCCTTTTGTGTTTCTCGAACCCGATTCAGTACTTGATTATTTATTTCTTGATTTGTCTTTATTTCTTGCGTGATTTTTTTTAAGGCCTGCCCTTGTTCTCTTTCAAGCTCATTCAGTCGATTCTGAAAGCCTTTATGGGTCAAGGGTAAATGGCTTCGAAGCCAACGATATAAAGACATTTGATCACTCTCCCCAAAATACCCCTCTTAGCTTTTTACGATTTTACTTTAATAATTCCGGCTTATTCTTTTTTATAATCGAAACAGCCGTTTGCAAAGCAACGTCAGTCGATACTCTATCAAATACTTTTTCTAATTTTTCAGATGCCGTAAGCGCTTCTCTCTTTTTATTTTGCTCCTGCCGGAAGAGATACGCCTCTGCCAATTGTTTGATACCCTCTGTCCCCTTGGGGAGTTTCTTAGTAATCAAAAATTCTTCATAAGCGTCGCAATAGACCTGAACGTCCTCGGAAAAACCGACTTGCTTTCCATGGTCCAACCAAAGGATTTTATTACACATGCGTCTTATCTGTGGCAGCGAGTGAGAAACTAAAATCCCGGTAACTCCGTTTTTTAAGATTTTTCTCATACGATCGCCGCTCTTTTTCGCAAAGGCGCCATCACCAACACTTAATACTTCATCTAAAATAAGAATATCCGGATTCACCAGACAGGCTATTGAAAAAGCGAGTCGGCTCTTCATGCCGCTGGACAGATGTTTAAAAGGCCGGTCTTGAAAATCATGTAATTCTGCAAAATCAATGATTTCATCGTATTTGTCATTCATAAAATCACGCGTATAGCCCAGCATAGCGCCGCGCAAATAGGTATTTTCCCGAACCGTAAGTTCCGGGTCAAAGCCGCTGGCCAACTCCAATAGAGCGGCAATAGATCCATTTATCTCCATGTGTCCTTCTGTCGGGACCATAATCCCAGAAACAGCCTTGAGCAGCGTAGATTTCCCGGCCCCATTCGATCCGATAATGCCCAGCATATCCCCTCTTTCCAGGGAAAAATTAATATTACGATCGGCCCAAAATTGGTTGACCTGGTACTGCCCTTTTAATTTGCGCATGACATATTCTTTTAATCCGATATCCTTGAAGTCCCCTGTCAAATAGAGGATCGATACGCCTACCGCTTTTATAATGCTCACTTGTATAATTCCCCCTGAGAGTCCCGTTAAATATAGTATAAAAACTTGTGATTATACTTCTTATAAACAAATCCACCGATTAAAAGTACGACGCCGGCGTAAAAAGCACACAGTAAGTGATATTCCAAAGAAGGAATCTGTCCATGGATTACAATTTGTCTAAAATAGTTAATATAGACATAGATGGGGTTACATAAAAAAAGGCTCTGAGCTCGTGCCGGCAAGATATCTACACTATAAAAAATAGCAGATGCATACATCATCAGCATCGTTACGATACTGTATAAATAACCGATATCTCGAAAGAAGACAAAGAGTGCCGACAAAATCAATCCCATGCCCACGTTAAAAACAATTAAGCATCCTATGGGATATAGCAGGCACAAGAATTTCAGGGTAAATGGTAATCCGTCCACAAACACGAACACGAAAAAGATGATAAGGGTTAAGCCAAAGTTAATTAAAGAGGAGACATTTTTAGACAGCAAGAAAATATATTTGGGTACATTTACTTTACTAAAAATACCGGCATTGCTCATTAAGGAATTCATCCCGCTATTCGTTGATTCACTGAAGTAGGAAAAAAGCAAATTCCCACAAAACAAATAAATCGTATAATGAGGAATTCTTTGACCAAAAAAGTTAGAAAAAATAACGTCTAAGACCAATAAGGTAAGGAGCGGCGATAAAATGCTCCATGCCATCCCTAATACGGTACGTTTATACTTTTGTTTGAAGTCCCGCTTTACCAGTTCTTCAAAAAGGAACTGATTTTTCTTTAATTTTAATGCAATTTCAGAAATCATAGTCTGTCCCCTTTTTTAATACATCTTTCAATGTAAAGATTCTCCCTTCCTTGCAGACTTAAACCTATAATTTTAAATACGTTCGCCAAAAGGGCTCACTCGTCATTTCTGGAAAAGCCGTCTGATAGGCTTTTTCCAGTTGACCATAACGGGAGTTAAGCTCCATGCTCAGCTTAATCCATCGCCGGAACAAGTTAAAGGCTCTGCCGCGCTGCATCGGCAGTACCACCGCTTTTTCAAAGTTAGGATCACAAGCGATGACACGCTTCTTTAAAAAATACATCTTACTGTCATTTCCGTAGCCGTATTCGGCAAACCCCTCAGTTTTAAAAAAGAAGTCCGGTATTAAATGACCATTCCAAGTGATAAATCGCAGGAGTTTGATGAGCTTGTTCTCTCCTTTTTTTTCGATATCATGGCAAAAGTGTTCATACACCATATCATGATCCGCCAAATCGGCAACGGGCTGCATCTTCACTTGCTTTGGCCCATGGCTCTGCAGATCTTTCACCGTATCTACGGTCTTAAAGAAATCGGGGCCTTGTAAAAACCGTTCGGCTCCGTCTAATAATAACTCGGCTCCGCCATAGTCATAACGGAAAATATCATGCGCAAAGCGCCGGAACAGAAATTTAAGGGCCATTTTTTTATTGCCCGTATGGTGAAGAACATTGACGACCAGATTGTTGCGGAACATGAAGTAATTTTCCATCAGCGCAGAATACTTTTTATCGAAAGCTTCATGCCATACGGCAATACCATTTAAGGAAATGCCTTGACGGATATTGCGAATCGAGTATTCAATGTCATCCATTCGGATAAAAAACGGGTACGGTAAATTTTCCAAATTAGCAATGGTCTTAGGGATACAGCAATACCACCAAGCACAGTAAATTTGATTCACACTTTCCGTCTTTTCATTGAAGAGAACATCCGTAAAATCATTGAGATTCAAATTTTGCTTCAAGCCAATGAGATGGCTTCCCTTAAAGGCCGCCATGTTTTCATGCTGTATATTCTTTTGATCCAGCCGCAGCATGGCCCCGCTCAAAAAGGTATCCTTAAATTCATCTTTTAACAGGGTCAGGAAATTATACGTTTTTTCAAAAGCCTCTACTTGGACTAAGACGTCATCGTCCATAAAGAGAATATGAGTGGATTGACTGTCATGTAAGGACTCTATCATGCCGCGGCAAAATCCACCGGAACCGCCGACATTCAAGTTGGGAAATACTTGTACGCTTCCAGGGATCTCTATCTTCTCTACGGGAAGCGTCTGCCCATTATCGACCACTTTAATGCTAAAGTGGTTTGACCCGTTATAGCCTTTCGCTTTCATAAAATGATTGACGATTAAATCGATATTGCGAGTGACATACTTCTCACGCTTAAAAGTGCACATGACGAGATCAATATGAACCGGATTCAACTCATTTTCATCAATTTCGGTATAATAACAGCCACCATAGAAAAATGCCTGGCTATCCGCAGCTTTGATTCTAAAATAGACCGAATCATTTTGGGAGATATCGACGGGAAATTCATATGTTTTAGGGGTTGACGTCTGAATCGTATATCGACCAATACATTCGTGAACTGCTTTTTTCTGAAACCAGGAAGCCGAATATAGTTCGACAATAACGTTTCCTTTAACGCAAATTTCTAAGTACAGATTCGATAACTTCGTATACGTTGTCCACTTATTCAAAGAAAAAGAATTGAAATAAGTAGAGAAATCACAAAGCGCGTATTCATCTAACTTTAAACCCTCTTCTTCTTGCACAAGATTTCCATGATGGCGGAAATACATTTGTTCTTCATCACAAACCTCATGATCGGGAAAAACAATATTCTGTACAATATACTTCATAAAAACTCCCTCATTTTACGTGTAGATATTTTTTCCAAAACTGCTGTGTCATCAACTTTTCAGACCGAAAGTCGATATATTTTTTATGAATCGATGGATAATGAATGAAACAACTTATAATCAAGGCGATTGTCTTCATAAGGACGACACAAAGATTATCGTCTGTCTTATACTGCCGTATTTGTTGGAATTTTTCATCCCCATCTTGAGCCGTAATCCCTTCATACCCGGTCTTATAGTCTTGTAAGGCAAAGTGAAGCATTTGTATGCCCGGAACACTTCGCCGCAGCGTATGTTTCCCTAATCTCCCGGCAGCACTGAAAAGGAAGGTCCATTGGCCGCATCCGAAGGCATAATGGTTCATGATCAGCATATTCCTATCGCTAAAATAGCTGATGACAGGGCTCATTTTTTTTGCAAAGGCCTCGTGCCAAACGCCGATGCCGTTCATCGTAATGATGTCTTGATGATTACGAATCCCATATTCCATATCATCGCCTTTAATAAAGTTTGGCAAAGGATATCCGTTTTTTTGAATCACGGCTAGGGGAATACAACAGAACCACCAGGCAGCATACTTATTTTTCACCGATGGCAAATCGTCATTTTGAATCAAATCATCGAGGCTCGTTAAGTCCAACCCTTGGCCTAATGAATGGAGTCTGACTTTTCCCCAATAGGCCGTGTTTTCATGCTGAATCGTCGGCTCTTCCATGCTCATCATCGATCCGGCAATCATCTGCATCTGAAATTCTGATTTTCTATGGCGGCACAAGGCATAGACCCGCTCTAAGGAAGACGTTTCAATAAGGATATCGTCATCCATCATTAAAACGTAGTCATTCATTCCCTGATCGACTTGTTCCATAAGGCCCCGGGTAAAACCGCCCGATCCGCCATAATTACGATTATGAATGATCTGTAATTGAGTTCCCTGTTTTTCAGGAAGCGTCTGTCCATTATCGATAACCATCACATGAAAATGGGGATTCTCTTCCATTAACTGCTTTAGTGTCTCTAAATTACGGTTCAAATATTCTTCACGCTTAAAGGTACAAATCACGATGCCTATGTCAGTATCCTCCGACTCATCAAATTGGCCGTAATAAGCCCCGCCAAGGAATTGCACATTATCTTCAAGTGCCGTTATGGTAAAGGTTATAAAATTGGAATCATACCCATCTAAGGAGAAATCCTTTTCACAATCCCCCTGTCCCTCAAAGGTAAGCAATTCTCTTTTTCCCGACAGTCCCAACTCAAATGCGGTGATTCGATAGTGCCCCTGAAGCTGCAGCTTAACCCGCATCTCGCGTATCGAAGTGTATTTTTTCCATTTTTGAACCGAAAAGAGATTAAAATACGTAGTTAAATCCAGCGACTGATTTTTATTAAAAAAAATAGCACTGGATTTTAATTCTAAGGAGTCCCCTTTTATATAAAGTTCTTGCCGCCTTCTATCCAAAGGCAATTTGATGGAGTATAATTTTTCAAACATATTCCTTATAATGCGCGATGGGAGCTTTCCAATGATGCGCGTCCTTTCACTGATATAATATAACGTATTTATATTAGAATGAGGGTGTATATCTTTTTAATTGTATCATATTCAACAATCATCTGTCAGCCAGACAGAACGTGTCATCTTCCCCTCAGCTTCCGCATCAAAAAGAGCCCACCCTTTTTGATCCAGTCTTGTTTTTCCATGAAGGAGACATTCTGTTCAGCATAGTCGATTTTATGATATCCCAACCATACGTCAAGGAGACGTTCCGCCACGAATCCGCAGATTCGAGATTCATACGCATTCCAGCCGGTGGTATCGACCCGTCTTTCCAATTCAAAAAGGATATCGAATAACCACTGCATATAATCGTTGTACAAATCACGGCGCATGACGAACATGTTGAACATATGGGCCCAGGTGCGGTTCATGACGGTATCAAAGGCCGGAAGGTATTCAGGACACTGTTCTTTGATGATTTGTTCCGTTATATCGAGTCCTTCTGAATGATGGGCGTGGTTATAATGGGAGCGATTTGTCTCGATATAGTATTTCCGTTTATCGGGAACGATAACCGGGTGCTTGTCCAACAAGGCCTGCCATTCTTTTTCGGTAAGAATTTGTTCTTTTTTCGCTTCGATGTTGCGAACTTCTTTCCGAGTAAAATAGCGCCGATAATGGACGAGCCCTATGTAGTCGGCATCCAAATTTTTCCATGCCCAATAGAGGCCTGTCAGCTCACAAAAATAAGGATTTTTCTTACTGATATTCTCCCCCGTATTGTCCGGCGTATAACCGATAGAGTCCTTCCCTTCGGCCCCGACATGAACAGGCAAATAGACCGGATCCCTGGGCATCCAATATTTTTTGTGTGCTGCAATAATCAGTTTAATAGACAAGCAGGTTCTCCCTTTCTCTACTACACCACGATATCCCTTAGAACCTTAGCATAGTTTTTCTTTGTTCTGATACACTGGGAACCTTACGCAAGAATCAATATGCTCCCTTATGTTTCAGCACGACGGCGATAGTTCTCCAAATAAGGACGATATCGAACCAGACGTTCCAGTTTCTTACGTACCAGGTATCCATCTGAACTCGTTCGTCATAGGTCGTATCGCTGCGGCCACTGGTCTGCCACATGCCGGTAATTCCCGGACGGACCATGTAAAAGTCTTTGATAAAGGCTCCGTATTTCTTGACTTCGTCTCGTATGATCGGCCGCGGTCCGACGAGACTCATTTCCCCTTTTAAGACGTTGAACAGCTGGGGCAATTCGTCAAGGCTGGTCTTACGCAAGAAGGCCCCGCTCTTGGTGATGCGCGGATCGTTTTTCAGTTTGAATTCTGTCTCCCATTCTTTCCGGGCTTCCGGATCCCGTTCGAGGAGTTCTTTCAGCTTGACGTCAGCATCGACACACATGCTGCGGAATTTATAGCAGTTAAATTCTTTGCCGTCCCGGCCGATACGGCGATGTTTGAAGATGATCGGTCCCCGCGAATCGAGACGGATCCACAAGGCGATTCCCAATAAAAACCAAGAAAAGAAAATCAATCCTACAAGAGTACAGACCAAATCAAAGGTCCGCTTGATAGCACGGTTATACCATAAGGCAAGGTTATTTCGAAAACTGATGGAAACAATCCGTCCGTCGATGAGTGGATCCGTCTCAAGGGTCGCCAATGGCAGGCTGCCCATATCGGGGATGAAGGCTACTTTTTTGACCAACGGCTGGACGCGGTAGACGATATCCTGAATGGCATCATTTTTAAGGCCCGGGGCAATCACCATGACATGCTGGACACCGGTCTCGCAAATGACCTTTTCCGCATCTTCAAAGGCCCCTAGATGCGGGAGGTCTCTGGCAATGGATGGTTCGGGCGTATTGTCTTCAAGATAGCCGATGAATTCGTAGCCGACGCCGGTATCGTTCTTAAAGTATTCAAGCATGAGGGCTGCCGTCTTTCCGGCGCCCATGATAAGGACCGGAAGCTGGAGCATCTTCATACGAGTTAAGATGCGTTTGACGACGTACCGTTCAATGACCAAGAAAATAAAGGAGGACATGGCTAATAAGCCCACGAACAACCGCGACGTCGACGCCGCCGTTTGGGCAATGTAGATGAAGAAAATCAATAAGGCAATGGAATAAAACGTCGCCTTAAAGAGATTAGAAATAATCTGCCAAAACTGCATGCACCGCGTATAGAGATGGTGCAGCTTCAAAAACAGCAGGTATACCGCAGGGACGATGACGTGAATGCTAAGCCACGACAGATGAAAATAGGAATTGGGAAGCAAACAAGCTCGTATGCCATAGGCTGCGTATTCAGCCAACCAAATGGCGATATAGTCACAAACAGCCAAAACAAGCGGTAAAACTTCATTACTATACTTATTTTTAATTGAAATTGAACACCTCGGTGTTGAACCTTTCAAAACTAACTCCCCTTACATCGCGGCAACGCTATTTACACGAATAACGATGCTTTATATAAAAAATATATAATAACGAAAGTTTCCATTTCGTTACAATCTTCACAATAATTTATTATACCATTCTTTAATGTAAAAAAAACCGATGGCTTCGGACAATGTATTATTGGAATGTAAAAAAATGATAAAGTTCAGTTCGTACCGGTCAAAAATTGGCTTCTTTCCTGTTTTTTATATCATGGCATGACTTTTGTCAGTGGACATTTAAAAAGATTAGAGTTTCCTATAACCCATAAAAAATGGATGCCCCTACCTTATGCAGAGCGGCATCCATTTATGGGTTACGCAGGTGATTCATGTATGCGAAATGCTGAGTATCTATGACACGAGTTCCGCTATGGTTACGATTCTATCGTTCCAGCCATTCTTTAAACTCGGCTTCGCTGATGATGGGTGTTCCCAGTTGCCGGGCTTTTTCATACTTGCTCCCCGGATCGGCTCCGACGACGACGAGGGTCGTTTTTTTGGTGACTGACGAGGTGCATTTGCCGCCTCTCTCTTCTACGGCTTGTTCGGCTTCTTTCCGGGTGAAGAGCTGGAGTTTTCCGGTGAGGACGACGATTTCGCCATCGAAGCTGGTGCTGATGAGTTCTTTCTTTTCGGCCGTCATGTCGACGCCGTAGCCTTGGAGTTTTTCGATGAGGGCCTTACTTTTTTCTTCTCCGAAGTACGAGACGATACTGTCGGCAATTCTGGGGCCGATGTCGTCAATGGCCGTCAGGTCATCGGCACTGGCTGCCATCAGGGCTTCTACGCTGCCGAAGGATTCGGCAAGGACGCGTCCTGCTTTGGCGCCGACGAAGCGGATGCCGAGGGCAAATAAGACGCGGGCGAGACCGACGCTCTTACTGGCTTCGATAGCCTTTAAGAGGTTGTCTGCTGATTTTTCGCCAAAGCCTTCGAGGGCTACGAGTTCTTCTTTATTGAGGGCATAGATGTCGCCCACGTCGTGGATGAGCTCTTTCGAAAGGAGCTGCTGGACGATGGCGTCACCGAGGCCGTCGATGTTCATGGCATCACGAGAGACGAAGTGGGCGATCTTTTCGCCGATGACGGCCGGGCAGTCGGGGTTTATGCAGCGCCAAGCTGCTTCCCCATCGCGGCGGACGACGTCACTGCCGCAGGCCGGGCAAACATGGGGCATGGAAAAGACGACTTCTGAGCCCGTCCGTTTATCCGGCAGGGAGCGGACGACTTCGGGGATGATTTCGCCGGCCTTCTGGATGATGACCGTATCGCCGACGCGGATGTCTTTGTCGCGGATGTAGTCTTCGTTGTGAAGGGTGGCCCGCTTGACCGTCGTCCCGGCAAGTCTTACCGGTTTGAGGTCGGCTGCCGGCGTCAGGACACCCGTCCGGCCGAGGCTGACGGAAATAGAGAGGACCTTCGTTTCGGCCTGCTCCGGCGGGAATTTATAGGCAATGGCCCAACGGGGAATCTTGACCGTATTGCCGAGCCGCGCCTGCTGGGCGAAGGAATTGACTTTGACGACCATGCCGTCGGTTGCGTAAGGCAGGCTGTCGCGGCGATCGTCCCAGCTGTGGATGAAGGCGATGACGTCTTCGATATCCGTAAATTTCCGGTATTCCCCATTGACCTGGAAGCGAAATTCCCGCAGATCCTGCAAAAGTTCTTCCTGGCTTTCGATGGTAATGCCCGTGTTGCCCCCTAAGGCGTAGGCAAAGAAGGCCAGTTTGCGCTGGGCCGTGATCTGGGGATCGAGCTGGCGCAGGGAGCCGGCGGCGGCGTTACGGGGATTGGCAAAGGGTTCGAGTTCGTCATTTCGCCGCTGTTCATTGAGGGCCGAAAAAGACGCCACGGGCATGTAGACTTCGCCGCGGATCTCGATGTGCGGCGAATTGCTGTCGATGCGAAGGGGTATGGTGCGGATGGTGCGGACGTTGTTGGTAATATCTTCCCCGACGACGCCGTCGCCGCGGGTGACGCCGCGGACGAACTGACCGTTTTCATAGATGAGGTTGACGGCAAGGCCATCGATTTTGAGTTCGACGACGTATTCTAAGGCTTCCCCGCCGAGATCGCTGCGGACGCGGCGGTCGAATTCCCGAAGTTCATTGTCGTTAAAGACATCGCCCAGGCTCAGCATGGGCCGGTCGTGGGTGTATTTTTCAAAGCCGCCGGAAATCTTAGAGCCGACGCGCTGGGTCGGCGAATCGGGCGTCACCCATTCGGGATGGGCTTTTTCGATGTTTTCCAGCTCCCGGTAGAGCATATCGTATTCGTAGTCACTCATGGTAGGCTTGTCGAGGGTGTAATACTGGTAGCTCAGTTCATCGATTTTTTGTCGCAGGGCCAGGAGCCGCGCTTTTTCTTGTTCCATAAGATTCCCTTCCTTTACGCGTATCGAAATGGCTATACTTTTTCTAACGGTGCAAATTTAACGACGACTTGGCGGACGCCTTTCGTCGGAAATTGAATTTTCATCTGCATGTTCGGCCCGTCGCCGATGACGTCGAGGACGGTGCCGATGCCCCAAATCTTATGGCGCACTTTGTCGCCCTTTGAAAAGGAGTCGGTGACGGCGTGCTTCTTGGGAAGGCTCGTGGCCACGGGCTTCGACAGGATGGACACCCGCTGCTGGCCGGGAACGGACGTCATCCGGCTCTGGGGCATGGCACTCTTTCGCTTGTATTCTTCGACGAGTTCCGGCGGGATTTCCCCGAGGAAGCGGCTCGGCATGTAGGCGGAAATGCGGCCGTACATGGTCCTCGTCACGGCGTTGGTGACGTAGAGCTGCCGTTCGGCACGGGTGATGCCGACGTAGGCCAGGCGCCGTTCTTCTTCGATCTGTTCGGGATCCATCAAGGTCCTACTGTGCGGGAACAGACCTTCGTCGAGGCCGGCCAAAAAGACGACGGGAAATTCAAGGCCCTTGGCGGCGTGGAGGGTCATGAGGGTGACCTTCGATTCGCTGCTTTCAAAGTCGTCGACGTCACTGACTAGGGCTACGTTTTCGAGGAAGTCCTGCAGGTTGCCGTCAGGGTTGCTGTCCATGTAGTCTTTGGCCACCGACAGGAATTCGCCGACGTTTTCCTTGCGGCTTACGCCTTGGGGATCGTGTTCGGCTTCTTTGTCGAGCATTTCCCCGTAGCCAGTGTCTTTGATGACTTTTTCGATGAGGCTCAAGACGTCGAGGCCGTCGATATCGTTTAAGAGGTCGAAGATCATGGCGGCGAAGTTTTCAAGGGCCGTCTGGGCCCGTTTGGTGACGGGAATGGCGTCGGGCGACGACAGGGCTTCAAAGAGGGAGATTCCCTCCCCTTCGGCGTAGGCTGCCACGTGTTCCATCGTCGTAGCTCCGATGTTGCGCTTAGGGACGTTGATGATACGGGTCAGGCTCAGGCTGTCTTCGGGGTTATACAAGAGGCGCAGGTAAGCGAGGACGTCCTTGATTTCCTTGCGGTCGTAGAACTTGGTGCCGCCGACCATGGTATAGGGAATGGCGTAGCGCATCAATTTTTCTTCGAGGACACGGGACTGGGCGTTGGTCCGGATGAGGATGGCCATGTCGCCGTAAGGTTCGTGGCTGATTTCGTGGCGGTTGTAGATGGCGCCGGCGATGTAGTCGGCTTCATCGTGTTCGGTCTGGGCCTGGTAATGGATGACCTTATTCCCCGACGGATTTTCCGTCCACAGTGTCTTTCGCGGCCGGCTTTCGTTGTTGTCGATGACGGCGTTGGCGGCGTTCAAGATGGTCTTCGTCGAGCGGTAGTTCTGTTCGAGCTTGATCGACGCTGCGTCGGGATAGTCCCGGGTAAAGTCGATGATGTTGCGGATGTCGGCCCCGCGCCAGGCGTAGATACTCTGGTCAGCATCACCGACGACGCAGATGTTGCGCCACTGGGCGGCCAGGATCTTCGTAAGGGCGTACTGGGCGTGGTTCGTATCCTGATATTCGTCGACCAGGACGTATTGGAACCGTTCCTGATACTTTTCCCGGACGTCGTCTTTTTCTTCTAAGAGGCGGACGGCCAAGAACAGGAGGTCGTCGAAGTCGAGGGCGTTGTTTTCCTTGAGCTTGGCCTGATAGAGCGCATAGGCTTCGGAGACTTTCTGCTGGTAAAAGTCTTCGGCCTGGCCGGCAAAGGTTTTGGCATCCATGAGGACGTTCTTAGCCGCCGAAATCGTCCCCAAGACCGACCGCGGCGTGAATTGTTTATCGTCGAGGTTCAATTTTTTCAGGCAGTCCTTGATGAGCACCAGTTGGTCCGACGAATCGTAAATGGTGAAGTTCCGGGTGTAGCCGTGAAAGCCGTCGATTTCAAAGCGCAGCAGTTTCGCACAGAAGGAATGGAAGGTGCTGAGCCAGATGGAATCGGCCTGGGCCCCGACGAGGTTCTGGACACGCTCTTTCATTTCCTTGGCGGCCTTATTGGTAAAGGTAATGGCCAAGATGCGGTACGGCGCGACGCCGAGCTCCAAGAGGTGGGCGATGCGGCAGGTCAAAACCTTGGTCTTCCCCGATCCGGCGCCGGCAGTGATCAGGAGCGGGCCCTTTGTATGATTTACGGCCTCACACTGGCGGTCGTTCAAGGTGTCGAAAATCGGATTCATAAAAACTCCTTTAGCTTACAGATAAAAGGCCCTCACCAGATGGTTCGGGCCTCTCATAAAATCATCTCTTATTTCATTGCAGACAGGATCGGCGGAATGACCTGTTTCTTACGGCTCATGACCTTGGGCAGGTAGACTTCTTTGTCGAGGACGTCTTTGCCGAAGGCAGCGCTTACGGCTTCATCCATGTTGCCGGCGAAGATGAGGTTCGTCGATTCGTCGATGATGCTGGTGATCATCAGGAAGGATGCGACGTAATTGTGTTCGGCGCGAAGTTTTTCGAGGGCATTCAAGAGGACCTGTTTCTGGTTGAGGAGATCCGTCGTGTCCATGACCTGTACCTGAGCGACCGTAAAGGTTGCGTCGCCGCCGACGAATTCTTTCATGTCGTTATGAACGATTTGGTCCGGCGTGAGGTCCGATACGTTGGCACCGGCTTTGAGCATTTCCATGCCGTATTTTTCGATGTCCACACCGGCGATGTTGGCCAGTTTTTCAGCAGCTGCCCGGTCTTCGGGAGTGCAGGTCGGCGAACGGAAGAGGACCGTGTCGGAAATGACGGCCGACAGGAGGAGTCCGGCTACGTCTTTGGGGATGGCGATGCCGGCCTGTTCATAGAGGCCGGTTACGATCGTTGCCGTGCAGCCGACGGTCTTGAAGAGGATGGAAATCGGGCCGTCTGTGGCAAGGGTCCCGCCGATGCGGTGATGGTCGATGACGCCGACGATAGATGCTTCGTCAATGCCGTCGATGATCTGTTTCTTTTCGTTATGGTCGACGAGGATGACCTGCTGTTTTTCAACGTTGGCTAAGGAATCGGCGCAGACCATTCCGACGTATTTGCCGCCATCGACGACAGCGTAGCGGCCTTCTGCCGGAACGTCATGGCCGTGGTCGGTCGGGCTGAAGAACAGTTCCGGATCGTGAACGAGGCCTTTGACCGTGCTCAGTTCTTCGCCCATGACGGTCTTGATGAACTGGTCGGCGAGCTGTGCCTTTTCGATGACACCGATGAACTGGCCGTTGTCGACGACGGGAGCGACGTCGCTTTCATGGACGGAAAACCATTTGGCTGCGTCTTTCAGGCTGGCGTTAATGGGAAGGCCTTCGACGTCCGTGTAGACGGCTTCACCGACTTTGACGTAGAAATCCTTTACCAGCGGCTGGGGCGTTACGTTGAAATAGTTGAGTGCGAAAGCCGTTTCTTTATTCGGTTCGCCGGCGCGAATGGGCGCAGCGTTGATGCCTTGTAACTGTTTTAATTTTGCATATGCAATGGACGAACAAATCGAGTCCGTATCCGGGTTTTTATGGCCCGTAACAAAAATCTGTTTTGCCACAATAATCACCTCATTGAAAATTGAACGTTTATATAATTGTATCTGTAATAGTATATCATGAATCGAAGAAATGGTCTATCGTAAGGATTTCCGATTTTACGCAAATTTTAAGGGAGCCGCTTTTTTGGGCGACTCCCCTCTTTTCAGGACGACGTTTCGTTTTGACGCAATTCCGGAATTCTGAATATTCAGTTCATGATTTCCCCAGGAGGTTCGAGCTCAGACATAAGGTCCCAAAAATTTGGCTCCATCTAAATGTATCATATGATCCGGATAGGCTGAAATCCAAACTTCTGTTTCCCAAGCTAAGTCGACACTAAATTGCTTATATGTATCCTGATCCGGGAAGGCCGTTATAAAGATTTTCCCAGCGTCTACGTTTCGGGTCATGGCCTGAATATCAAGGACGCGCTGAGGTGTCATGGCCCCTACACTTGTCACAGCTTCAATAAAATAAATCCAATGTTTGTCCTGCCTATATAAGACAACATCCGGCATTTTATCATGCAGTGTAATGTCAAATCCCAGCTGTTCAAGGGTTGCCGAGTCTTTGATGAGATCCTTTTTCGTCGTATCACCCATATACAGACAGGTACAGCCGGGAGCAAACCGCGGTGCAAATTGTTCAATAATGTCCCGCTGCAAGGCGTTATGCTTTCCCGGGCTTAAGAAAATCTCTGTATCATCAATATGGACCGGCATCATTTCCATTCGCTTTTTACTGGTATATTTTTCAATCAAAGTCTGATGACAACTTCGATAATCATCAAGAGCCTGCTGCCATGTCGGCTGCCTGAAGTTTCTTAAAAGGGAGAGAGCTTCTGTGGTCAATCGATATCGATAATTAGGACTGTTCGTTGCCAAGCCGTTATCCTCAATCAACGCTCCTTCCCTAAATGGATGCATACAATTTTTTCTGATTGTTTCACGAGTATTCTCCGCATAAGTCTTTTGATAGTTTTCACGGGTAAACTGAAGGACATCATGAATGCGAATCCATTCATTGGTTGCTTCATTCCATGCCGAGCCTTCCTTAATATTGGCAAGTGTCAATAAGGTGTACCCGGCTATATCCGCTTGCTGGCGCTCAGGCATCCCGAAGGCCTTCAAAAAAGCTTTCGCTTCCTCTAATTTACTCACCATAAGCCACCCCTTTTATGATTTTATCACAGGTTTCGGTCGACAAGTTTTCACCCGCCATCAACGCCCTACCCATCGCCTCAATCATCGCAATAGGCGGAACGGGGATACTGTTTATCTCCGTACTGTTAACCTGCGTACTCCCGTTTAAAATTCTATAATACTTATCGAATAACGTCGAATTAAGGAGCGCATACAACCCAAAAGTCAAACAGGTGCTCATCTCTCTTTTATCGATTCGGCTGACATAGTTTATCTTATTTTGCGTACTGATGAACTGGTAATCCGGAAAATCATTGGCAAGATATACTCCACATTGAAGTCGTCTATATTCCTCTTTCGCGGTAAACCGCTTGCAAAATACATAATTCTGATTCTTTTGGATAAGGCCCGGCTTGGCGTCACTGATCCAATCACAGGCATTCCCCGACGGATGGTGATCGACCCGGCCCTCCTTTATATTTTGACTGTAAAACAAGGGAACCGTGTGCTGTCCGGGGCTTTCCTTTAAGTCCTCTCTCTGGCGAAAATCTACGACGATTCCCGTATGCATTTGAAGCCCTTCATCCGGCATGGTTCGCTCATAACGATGGATGGTTTGAATGACAGCTACATCTTCTTCGGATGTCGGAAGATAAACATACAGCCGCTCCCCGGCAACGACCGTACCATAAGGAACGGTAATGCCGGTAATCGATTTAAAGTCACTGTTTGATTCTGTCGATGTAATTTTCACCGTATCCGGCGTCTTTGCCGTCTTTTGGACTTTTATGATGAGTGTTTCTTGGAGGACCTGCTCTTGTTTAAATACCTTGTCGCGACTTACGAATAGATGTATGTGCACAATTTTCCCATATTTCAAGAGATACGTCCGAAAACGCCGAAAGTATTCCCCTGAAGTCCAGCTGCGCGGGATAATATAGACCATCTCTCCCTTTTCCTGCAAATTAAACAAGGACATGGCGGCAAAAAGGAAATAGAGGTTCGGAGCCCCATGAACGACGGAAGGCATGGCAAGGGCAGCCGGGTGATTTCTCGGCACTCTTAGATAGGGCGGATTTCCTATAATAACATCATATTTTTTAGGCTGTCGTTCAGCCAGCAACGTGTCCTCAAAATCACATCCTTGAGGGACAATATAGTCGTCCTCCACGATGGTAACGTTACATAAAATGTCGCTGTGTTCCTTTATATACATTAAGTTCTTTTTTAGGATAGGTAAAACAGCCGAATCATTTTCATAGCACGTCAGGTTCACCGCTTTTACAGGTCGCTCATTTATAATACGGTCCAATAACGCAGCCGAAAGAATCCCTGTTCCTGCCCCCGGATCCAGTATTTCAATGGTATCGGGAATATTCGAGAAATCAAAGAGAGACGCCATGAAAACGGCCGTTTCTTTTGAAGTAAAAAACTGGCCTTTTTTCTTTCTCGTAAGCTTAGGCATCGTTTCAAGAAATTCCATCGTCTGATTGATGATAAAATCAAGCATAAAACACGCACTCCTCAACAGTAGGATCAGAATAACTTATTTTAATATTATGCCATAAAACCCCTGACTTCTCAATTCAATCAAACGATGCAACCCGGATAAGGGTCTTCTCCGGACGTCTCTTGCGTCACGAAAACCTCCCGGCAGAATAAATCCGCCAAGACGAGGTCCTCTTGCCATGAATTCCTTCTATCTAGTATAACGTGCCATAGAATCAGGGATTTAGAAACTGTGTATTTTTTAATCGAGTGAAGCCGTCTTTCAGTCTATTTTAATAAACTGCAGCGTCACATAAAAATCACCCACCGCCCGATTTCATCAGTACAGTGGGTGCGTATGATTCAGTTTATGGCCGGTCAACCTTTTTTTCGAGATCTTCTTCAATCTTATGGAGGACTTTTTTGGCATCCTGACGCCGTTTCCAGTACCATAAGCCGCCATAGACGATGGCCATGGCAAAGAGGACGACGGCCAGGCGCTGGGAGTGGCCTTCCATCATGACCAGGTCGTGGCCGACGAGGACTTCGATGGCAACGGACGGTAATTTCCCAATAAGACAGCCGATGATGTAGTCCCGATAGCTGATGTGGCTCACGGCACCGAGGGCGGTGATGAGTCCGTTTGGCGAGTACGGGACGGCCCGGGCGACGGCCATGGCCTGCCACGTCGTGTAATGGTCGATCTTGCTCAGCATCTTGCTGGTCTCGATGATTTTCTGGGCCTTATTGCGAAAGAGGGCCCGCATGAAAAAGAAGCTGATGACGACGCCGATCGTTTCGGCAATCCAAGAGACAACCGTTCCGCCGACGACGCCAAAGACGACGCCGTTCGCCGTCGAGATGAAGATGGACGGCAGGAAGCCGACGACGTTGATGACGATGTTGATGATCATGCTGATGACGACGGCCCAGCCCCTGAAGGAGCGCAGGTAGTCGATGGTCCCGTGGAGGTTGCCGCTCATGGACAGGTCCCAGACGGTCGTGTAAAAGTCAGGGATGAAGACCTGAATGGCACCAAAGAGAATCAGTAGGATCAGGAACAGGGCGATTTTAAGATGGGTCTCATGGATTCTGTCGGGAAGCATTATGTTTCCCCTTTCTTTTCTCGGATTCGTGTCTTGGCCATTTCGGCGATCTTATCGTGCTTCAATTTCGTCAGGTACATGGATCCGCCGATGATGAGGGCGCCGCCGGCAACGGTCATGGCGGCCAGGGCTTCGTCGAAGAGGACAAAGCCCCACAAGGCGTTAAAGAAGACGCCGATATAAGTGACGAAGCTGACGACGACAGGGTTGGCCGTGGCATAGGCGTTGGTCATCCAGATCTGGGCCAAGACGCTCATGACGCCGAGGGCCAGATAAAACAGCCAGTCCGTTCCCGTCGGAATGACAAAGTCCCCGGTCAGGGCCATGATGATGATACCCGATAAGGCGGCGCTGATGAGAAAGTACATGACCACTTCATAGGGATGGTGACCGCCGGCCCCGGTCAATTTACTGACTGTCGTATAGGCGCCGGCGGCAAAGATGGCCTGACCTAAGGCGAACAAGGAATAGACGTTGAAGGAATCGAAATTCCAGGGCCGAACGACGAGGCAGGCGCCGACGAAAATGACGACCAGCGGCCATTTCGAGCCCGGCGGCAGGACTTCCTTGAGGAACATGGCCGCAAAGAGCATGACGAAAAAGGCCGACAGCTGGGAAATGATGGACACATCGGCAAGGGGCATGCCCCGGAGAGCATAGAAACTACAGATCATGCCGATGCCGCCGAGAAGGCCTCGGAGGGTCAAGGTCGGGATGTCACGATTTGACATGTGCACGTCTTGAAGGCGCATAAGCCCCAATATCATAAGGGCACTGAGCCAACCGCGAAAGAACGCGATTTGCCCAGTGCTGACCGTATAGGATAAGACTTTTACGATGATATTCTGGATACTGAAGGCCAACGCCGACAGGATGGCGAAGAGTACACCTTTATTCAACAGTCTGCCCTTCTTTCTAGGCCTTGGACGAAATATCGTCGACGAAGGATAAGACGGCCTGTTTCATGGCTTCCTTATCGATGGAATCTTTGAAGCGTACCGGTTTATGCTTGAGGTCGGCCAAGGGTTTGGGCAGGGCAATCCCGGTGACGCTGCTGATATCGACGAGGGTGTCGAAGGGATCGGCGCTTTCCCGAAGTGCCAAGGCGGCACTGATGACCGGCGGGAATTTATAAGGATGAGCTGTGGCCATGACGACGGTGTGACGGCCTTCGTCGAGGCCCAGGCGGTGACGGTTCATGCCGACGCCGTAGGCAACGGCCGTATGGGGATCGAGGAGGTAGCCGAAATCGTTGTAGACGTGGTTGATGACGGCTTCCGTTTCTTCATCTCCGATCCAGCCGCCTTCAAAGTCCTGACGGAGGGCCTGGAGTTCTTCCGGCGTGACCCGCATGGTTCCCGTTTCTAAGAGTTCTTTTTCCCACTGGGCGACCTTTTGGGCATCTTCGCCGGCGGCATAGAAGAGGAAGCGTTCGAAGTTGCTCGACAAGAGAATGTCCATGGACGGGCTGTCCGTCGTATAGAAGTCGCGGTTCATATCGTAGACACCCGTTTCAAAGAAGTCGGCCAGGACCTTATTCTTATTGGAGGCGCAGATCAATTTGCCGATGGGAATGCCCATTTTCTTGGCAAAATAACCGGCCAGGATGTTGCCGAAGTTCCCCGTCGGGACGATGACGTCGAAGGTTTCCCCTTCACCGATGGCGCCGTCGTCGACGAGGGTGATATACGTCGATACGTAGTAGACGATCTGCGGGAAGAGACGGCCGATGTTGATCGAATTGGCACTGGAGAAGAGGACGCCCTTTTCATTGGCATAGGCGTTGACGTCGGGGTTAGTGAAGACGCGCTTTAAGAAGCTCTGGGCATCGTCGAAGTTACCGTGAATGGCCGATACGCGAACGTTGTCCCCTTCCTGCTTCTGCATCTGCTGTTGCTGCATGGGGCTGACGCCTTCACTGGGGTAAAAGACCATGATGTTGGTGCCGGGAACGTCTTTGAAGCCTTCAAGGGCAGCTTTGCCCGTATCGCCGCTGGTTGCCGTCAAAATGAGGATCTCCCGTTTTTCCTGTTCCTGCTTTTTGGCAGCCGTCAGAAGGTACGGGAAGAGGGACAGAGCCAGGTCTTTAAAGGCCAAGGTCCGGCCGTGGAACAATTCAGCCACGGACAGGTCGGTATCGATGGAATGAAGGGGCACGATGCGGTCGTCGCGGAAAGTTTCTTCATTGTAAGCCGAGGCGATCATAGCCTTTCGTTCATCGGCCGTAAAATTGGTGAAGAAATGAGATAAGACGACGTCGGCAATCTCCTGATAGGACTTGCCGCTCAGTTCTTTATAAGAAAGGACATCCTCGGGAAAGGCTTCGGGCACATAGAGACCGCCGTCGGCAGCCAGGCCGTGGAGCAAGGCGTAGGATGGAGAAACACATTCATCAGAGCGCGTACTTCTAAAATTCATATATAAATCCCCCTTTGGCAAATCTGAAACAGCTTAGGTATCTCTTTATTATAGCTGAAAAAGCGGCAAAAGGCTACCTCTCGACAGGCTCGGGCCGTCAAAATAAAAGACCGCTCCCCTGTCTCCACGGTAACGATGGAAAACAGCGAAGCGGTACGTGTCTTTTATAGGGAAATCCTTATTACCAAGCAGCGGGCAGCCAGCCGAAAATGCTCAGGATGGCGTAGACACCGGCGCCGGCAAAGAGGACGACGACCAAGGCCTGCACGACGGGATGGGCGATCCAGCCGCATTTCCAGCAAGGCAGCTTGTCACCGTGTTTGCGGGCCCGGCGCAGCATGAAGACCGGCAGGATCGACATGATGATGCCGCCGAAGGTCCCGGCGCTGAAGATGGCATTGACGAAGCCGACGAGGCCGCTGTAGGCCAAGAGAACCGGCGGAATGACGATGACCGAAAGACAGATGGCCCGCGTGCGGACGTCCGTTTCCGATTTGAAGCCCAAGCGGTCGATCATGTTGGTCAAAAAGCTTTCGGCAATGGCCCAAAAGGAGGTCAGCATGGCGCAGAAAGCAAAGAGATTGACGATGACGAAAAAGACGGGCGACCCCAGGGCCTGCCCCCACGACAAGGACGCGACTTCCGTAATGTCGCCGACGGGCAGCATGAGGAAGACGGCCAGGGGCACCAAGGCCAGGATGAAGAAAGAAATGCCGGCGCCGGCCATGATCGACGGCACGAGTTTTCCCGGATCATGAGTAAAACCGCGGGAGATTTCCGGCACGATGTACTGGACGGCGTAGCAGAAGACGGCGATGTTAAAGACCGGCACGGCGTAGAGCCAGTGGGTGTAGAAAATATCTGCAACAGGTACGCGGGCCGATAAAAATGACGCGCCGACGAGAATGATAAGCATGGCCGTCATACCTGAACTCAAATATTTTTCTGCAACGCCCGTCGCTTTAAGGCCCATCCAGACGACCGTCGTCGCCCCGACGGCAAAGAGGACGCTGGCAAGCTCCACGGAAATGCCGAAAAACTCGCTCAAAATCTTGCCACAGCCACTGGTGTAAGCGATGAGGCTGCAAAAAGACGTAGCCCCGACGGAAAAGAACATCAGCCAGGAACCGACCTTACCGACGTATTTCTCGGCAAGACCCGATAACTGTAAGGGCCGGGCCGTCCGCAGCGTCGCTTCGGCCACGTAGAGCATGGAAATGACAGAAAAAAAGCCTGCTACGACAAGCCACGTAAGCAGGACCGGCCAGCCGGCATTGCGACTGGCAAAAGCTAAACCTAAAACACCGGAACCAATGGTAGACCCGACGACCATCATCGTAGCCTCCATGAAAGTGAGACGATGTACCTTGAGAGCCGCGTCTTTTGCAGCTCCCGCCGATATAGTGTCCAACTCGTTCACATATTCCATCACGAAAAAACCTCTTTTCTATGGGAAAATATGTTACCTGATGTCAGCACGTCCTGCTCATTATATCATAAGGACCTATGAAAAATCCACACTTAGAGAATAGAAAAATGACGGAATTACATGTCGGCGGAGCAAGCATTTTAAGACCAGGACGCCATTCCCCCGTCCATCAAGATGCGACTGAACCTCGGAAAAAAGCGGAACGCCCCTCGTCGTCAGTATTGACGAAAGCCTTGAATCAACGATATAATGAAATCACAAATTGGGCTATGAATCCCAAAAAATTATTTTTCCTACATTGTCTTCGTATGAAGGCAAAAAAAAGAAGGCACTCTCTAATGAGGGTGCCTTCTTTCATTTATAGCAATTCGACGATTTTTCAAGAAACGTACGCTGCATCCACATCACGAAATGATATCTTGTTTTCGGAAATATAATAATAAAAAGCGGCCTCCTCTCTTATTTTATTAATCATCATATAATTACATTCATAAATTTCGGCTTTCCGTTCTCAATATAGCGTATCGTATGATACAATAAAACAAAGATCACAGTTTTATTATAATTTTTTTATTCAAATGAAGGAGGTTTTATTTATGTCCATCTTAAAAAAAATAACGGTTCTTTTCTTCTGTTGTTGCGTATTTTTTATGCCAGTAGTCAGTCAAGCTGCTCCAAAATATTTTAATGGAGATAAAAATTTAGTTTTTGTGTTTGAACGAGGCGGAGCTGTAGAATATCTTGATTTAACTTCAATAACATCTTATTATTATGATCCACCATATTATCGATTAGGAGGAAATATATTGTTGTATAGTGAAAAGAAAGCAAAAATCGTAGGAAGAGCAAATGTATATTATGATTATTATTTAGATACTCATCAAATATATCGTATTGATATTGCCGCAAACGGGAAAAAATATGGTCCTATTAATCAAAATACTTCCACGTCTGGTAGACATAATTTTAAATTAGCAACAATGATTTGGAAAAAAGCGTACAATATGGATTGGAAATAATATATCTGCTTCTTGTCATTCAGCTGTTCCTTCATAAGTATTTAATCCAACAAATCGCAATTGATGCCGGACCATTTTTACTATGGACGGCATTTTTTGTTTCTTCATAAGATGGTCCGTTTTCCATTTCTTCGCGAATAAAGACTTGCCCAGCTATAATCCCCTAGGGCTAATGTTCCCCCCTTCTGACTGGATTACACGTAAAGGAAAAGCCCTCATCAACAGGTGAGGGCTTTGATTTTTAGAGATTCTTATTTTTTATGACGCCCTCTTTTCCCATTAAAAAACGATACCCTTCCACATTTCAGGCGGTATCTGCTCAATCGGTTTATTCCGGCGAATGGCACGGCGCAATTCTTTAGCACCTTCTACAAAATCCAGACAAGAGGGCCTCAAGGGTTCGTAGTGCATCGTACGCTCCAAGGAATGCTCCCCAAATTTCGCCAAATATTCTTTTTGGACCTCAAAGTACTCTTCAATCCCCGGATGGACGTCTTCAAAACGTTTCAGTTCCATCATGTTTCGCCTCCTCATTCAAAAAGTCTCCGTTCATGTTACGACTTTATCAGCTCATACCTCGTCGTGCGTCCGCCGCCAAGCTGGGCGATTTGCCCCCTATCGGCCAGCGTTTTCAAAATGCGGCCTGCCGTAGACTGGCTGACGTCCAACAATTCCTGTACCTCTTTCCGGGTAATGCGCTTCTTTTCTTCCAGAAGCTGCATGATTTTATCCTCGTCGGAAGTCCGGAACGGGGCTGCCATTTCTTCGACAATCATCGGTATCTCAATGGCTTTATTCCTGAAATTCACATTAGGAAGAATGATTTTGAAGGCATTTGGGCTAGTCTTAATTTTGGGCTTCACCGGTTTATCGGCATAGGCATCCATCATTTTTTTCACACCTATTCCGTCAGCTTCAATGAGCTTCAAGTGGTAAAAGACGTTGTGCAGATGCGGGTTGCGGCACAGGGACACGCCCATGTTCAAATCTTCCGGGACGAAGCCGGGAAGGAGACCGCCAACAGACACCATCTCAACGCGGTCATCGTATATGTGGATCAAAGTATCGGCACCAAAAGAATAGTTTCGGTGTAGCAGCACGTTCATCAAGGCTTCTCGAAGCGCTATTTCCGGATAACCTCGGCGACCATCCGTATAACGGAAGTGATGTCCGCTCGTGTAGTTCTGATTGTGAAAATTGACATAAGAACAGGCGGCCTTCAGTTGCTTCAGGAGAGAGCCGGAAAAATCCTGACGGGCCTTAACCACAGTTGGACTCGTCCCATCAAAGACAGCCGCCCTTATCGTACAGGGATTCTGGTCAGAAAGGAGAAAACCCAGATTCGTATAGAGACCGTCACCGGATATGAGGTTCAAGGTCTTCATCTGCTGTTGATCAAAGGTCATATTCGCGTCAGCAAATTCACCTTTCAAGGCATCAAAAGTTAAGAACTGATCGATGGAGCGTCTCTCTTCAAAACTGTCGCCATCGATTGCTTCGATCATCCGGCGAATGGCCGTCTTCGTTGCCGGAACGGTCTCATATTCCTGACGCACATAAACGCCCTCCGGCTGCAGTCCCTTATTTGCCAAAAAATATGGACAATTCGTGCCTCGCTGAACGCGAACAGCAACGACGGCGTTTCCGTCACAGTTTAACGTTTCATAATGAATGAACATCGTGACGTCAGGTTTTATGGCGTCCCGCACCATATTCGAAATCTGCAAAACACAGGCGTCGGCATCTTCTACGCCCAAAACGGCCCCGTCATCCGCCACCCCGACATAGATCGTACCGCCGTTACTGTTGGCAAAGGCGATGATTTCCTTCTTCATATCATCGCCGACGATAGCCTTCAATTCAACGTTTTCGCTTTCCCGGAATTGCATGCTGCTCACCTCTTCTCCTCAATCTAACTATATTCTACCTATTCTAACCATTCTTGTCAATATATGTTAGTTAGATTGGTTAGATTAGAGAATGCGCCAGCTAAAAAGAGGCCGCGAAAAAGCCACTCCTTAATGAGTGGCTTCTCTTTCTTTATGGATATCGTAGGCAAATAAAAGAATGTCGCTGGGATTCTTAATTTTTTCTGCCACAACTGCATCAATGAGGGACTGCCGTTCTTCATCGGTTTGCAGGAATAATCGGGTGCCTAAGATAAACTCATGATTATCCCAAATCCGCGCCAGCACCTCTGCCAACTTCTTTTCTACTCCTACAGGCGTTTCCGTTAAGGCCATCATCACCACTCCCCTTATATCTTCCGCAGCAACATACGGCTATCGAGCTGCTCAGCCAACCATTATACCGTACCGAAAAGCAAAATAGATCAAAGGATTCCCTCTTCTCGATCTAACTGGATATTCAAGAAAACACCTCGTCCATTGCGCCGGGGCCTCACATAATATGATTTTCACAGGCCAGGCAGCGAATCCTAAAGTTCTCCGTACGCTTAATTTCTTCGATACCGACAGACGAACGGATGGCAGCCAGTCCTTCGGCTACGGTACCGGTTTCAAAGCAATCGAATTCGTCTATGTCTTTATCGATCAAGGGGCATCTTACCATCATCGTTCCCGCACCTCCTGTGCTTTTTGAACAATCCCTTCGAATGATATCATCGAACACGTGGACTCACAGACTGCATATACGGCACCCCTATAGGGCCGCTTCTCAAATTCAACGAACCCGCAGCATCATCATCGGATCTGCCTTCCCTCTTTGTAGGCCTTCTTTGCTTCGTTCAAAGACATCCGATTGGCGCCGCCACGGTAGTCCGGCTCTGATTCCTGTACGCCGTCATTGCACCAGTCGCAGACATCGCAGATATCCATATCGTTCCAAGTCTCAAATTGATATTTTCCACACACAGGACAAGTATGTTTCGCCATGGCCAAATCCACCTCCCACCGTTTGAAGCCCAGGTCTTCACTAAAACTAACCATCATCATTATGTTTCATTGTATCAGTTTCAGTCTCATTTGTCGACCCGGCCATTATCCGCAGCTCCCGCCCTTCATCGGGTGTCATCGACGGCAATAGAAAAAAGCCGCTCCTCATGGAGCGGCTTCTCTTTCGAAATAAATATCAAAAACAAAAGAAAGCATCTCCCCGAAATCGGTAAGGCTTCTTCTGAAACGGCAGCGCCTTATTTCTTTTCATCCAGCAGCATGACGCCTTGGGGCGGATTATGATCGACGGCACCGACAATGGCGTGCGGCACATAAGGTTCTTCCAGGTACGCCGTCTCTTCGTCCGTAAGCTTGACGGTAAGGGCCGCTGCGGCATCATCCAGATATTGGGACTTCGTCGCACCGACGATAGGTGAGGCCACGCCCTTGGCCCACTGCCAAGCCAGGGCAATTTCCGACATCTTTACGCCGTGCTTTTCGGCCAATTCGTGGACACGGCGGACAATGGCCATATCCTGTTCTTCCGTACGGTCATACTTTCCCATGGCGACCCGGTCCGTCCGGGAGCGAAGGGTGTCCGACTTCCACGTAGGCCGGGCCAGGTGTCCCGCTGCCAAGGGACTGTAGGGCATCAAGGTCACGCCCATCTGCTTACAAAGGGGAATCAACTCGCGTTCATCCTCGCGGTACAAGAGGCTGTAGTGGTTCTCCATGGCCTCGAAACGAGCCCAGCCATGATCGCGGGCGCAGAGCTGCATATTGTAAAACTGATAGCCGTACATGGCCGATGCCCCCAGGGCCCGCACCTTACCGGACCGCACCAACTCATTCAGGGCTTCCATCGTTTCTTCAATAGGCGTTTCATAGTCGAAGCGATGGATGATATAGAGGTCGAGATAGTCCGTCCCCAGGCGCTTCAAAGTGCCGTCAATCTCGCGAAAAATCGCCTGGCGAGACAGGCGCCCGTCGTTGAAATAGACCTTTGAGGCGATGACTACCTTGTCCCTGGAAACGTTCTTTTTCAGTGCCCGGCCTACGTATTCTTCACTCGTCCCGGCAGAATAACAGTTGGCCGTATCAAAAAAATTGATGCCCAGCGTAAGGGCGTGCTTCACCATGGCCTCGGTCGCCGCTTCGTCCAGCGTCCAGTCGTGCATCGTGCCGGCCTTGCCGAAACTCATACAGCCTACGCAAATTTTGGAAACTTCAATATCCGTCGAGCCTAATGTCGTATATTCCATATCAGTTCACCCTTTCTAAGGACGCCGTAAAATCGCCTTTCATGCCGGACAGCACTTCCATACCGGAGGTTACCCGCCCCAGTTTAATGAGGGATTTAGAATAGCGAAAATCTTGATAGAAGATGCACAGATTTCCCCAAGGCTCATAGTAGCACAGGTCGCCCACCTCGGGATCCGTGCCGTCCGGTTCCCCCTTCGTCGGCAAGGCATTGGGAGGATAGGCGATTTTCTCAGTGCCGTTGAAATCAGAGAAATTCAGCGTCAGCGGCAGGGCCTCATAAAGGGCCTTGGCCGCCGGCGTATCATACAAGACGATGGCGATGTCCTTCCCGTCTACGGTCATCTTTATGGTCCGTGCGGCTGCCGTCGTTTCACCTGCCCGTGTGTTTCCGGAATCCCTGTCTGCCACGGCACTTGATGTTTCCGCAGCCATCGATGCCGCATCCCCTTCCGGCCGATTCGCCTGGCCGGCACAAGCCGTCAGACTGCACAGCAACAGGATGCTTGATAGGAATAACAGGACCTTGTGTGTCACTATGTGACCTCCTTTTTCAATCGTGCCTTTCGATATCGCAAGGCTTCAGAAACATTACCTACGTGAATATTATGGTTCAAAGCGGATGCCGTGGAGGCGATACACTTCATTCAGGCTGGGGACATCTAAGATCAGGCTGTGCCCCAAATCCAAGGCATCGATTTGCACCATATCTGCCGGAGAGAGGGTGAAGTCATCAACCTCGAAATTCTGCTGAATCCGCTCGGCATGGACGGATTTAGGAATGGCCACGATGTGCTTCTGCTGCAGCCACCGCAATACGACCTGGGCCGGCGATTTTCCATACGTCCTACCAATGGCCGTCAACACGGGGTCCGTAAAGAGGCCGTGCTGCCCTTCGGCAAAGGGAGCCCAGGCCATCGGGGCAATTCGATACGCTTCCATGACCTGACGCAGGCTGCGCTGCTGACAAAAAGGATGGAGCTCAACCTGATTGACGGCCGGCACGACGTCGTGACTGAGGATCAAATCGATCAGCCGATCCGGTAAGAAGTTGCACACCCCTATGGCCCGGATTCGCCCTTCATGGTAGAGTTCTTCCATGGCCCGCCAACTCCCATGGTAATCGCCATAGGGCATGTGAATCAGATAGAGGTCCAGATAATCGGTCTGTAGATTCTCTAAGGTCTTTTCAAAGGAAATCCTCGTTTTTTCATAGCCGGCATCCTGAATCCAGACCTTGGAGGTTACGAACACGTCCTTCCGGTCGATGCCGCTCTCACGAATCGCGTCTCCGACGGCCCTTTCGTTGCCGTAGCAGGCCGCCGTATCGAGGAGGCGATACCCCGTTTGGAGTGCCGTCAAGACGCTCTGTTTACAAAGGTCGTGGTCGGTGATTTGAAACACGCCAAAGCCAAGAAGCGGCATGTTTATGCCATTATTCAGTTGAATCATAGATACGCTCTCCCTCCTAAGCGGACAGACCCTGAAAGTCGGTTCAAAAAGTCCCATTCGACTGCAGCCGGAGCCCTCCAAAGTCCCCCTATTTTCTCATGTATACGAAAGATAAACCGCTGTCTTCCCGGTGTTCTTTATACGCCCTGTAGCCCATTTTTTCGTACAACTTTATATTGCTCCAGCTCTTGGTACAAGTGTACAACTCTTTCACCGCGTCCGGATACAAGACATCCACCTCGGCAAGGAGCTTTTGGGCCAGGCCGCAGCGGCGGTAATCGGGATGAATCATCAAGCGACCGACGTCGATGAAGCCCTGATCCTGTCGGCAACGAATGGCGCCAATGATCGTGCCGTCGTCGTCTTCGAGCTTAAAGGTCTCCCAATTTGCAAAATCCCGGCGCGCCTCTTCTTCCGTTTCCTGGAGTGCCGGAACGTCGCGACTGCCGATCATAGCGGCTTCACTCTCAAAAGCCAGTAACTGCAGCTGATATAGTTTCGGTACATCGTTTATGTCTGCCGGGATAATTCTCATACGTCATCGCTCCTTCAACGGTCAATGAATGCTGATCCTCATACAAAAGGCCTGTCCTGATACATAGCGTCCTTCAAGGGAAAAGATGGGCGGTCCCTGGTTTTACGCAAACGCGGCTGCCCATTCCGGAATCGAAAAGGAAAGGACTCTATAACCAAAAAAGGTACTCCCTTCCCGGAATACCTTTATTGTATCAATATGTAGCTGCAATTCCTAATGCTTATCGGTCATCGTGAGACATGCCTGTAACGTATTTCTTGGCAAATTCAAGAAAAGCAGCGACTGCCGGTGAAAAGACTTGTTCTTTTTTCCAGGCCAGAGCCGTCGACCCTTCCAGCCGGGGTGACAAGGGAATAAAGTGCAGCCCGTCGTATCGGCAGTTCAATCGCATGGCCAGGACGACGCCGACCTTACTGTTAGCCAGCATAGCCTCATTGTACAGGAGGTCACCTTTGGCGACGACATTCGCCTTGCTCAGCTCCGGTCCGAACCATTTCCCAAGATTACTTTCGGCGATGTTGCCGACGGCAGAAATAAGGGGAATCCCCACCAAATCCCGAGGCGTGATGACGGTGTTAGACATGAAAGGAGAATCTTCCCGGACCAAGGCGCCCCACTCCTCCTTCACCGGCATGGACACGAATTCATACTTTTGAATATCAAGGGGTTCGGCCATAAGGCCCATATCCAAAAGCCCCCGATCAATCCCGTCTTTAAGGTTCTCCCCATGACCACTGAAAACCTCATAGCGAATCTGAGGGTATCGGCGGTGAAAGGCGGCCATGCAGTCGGTCAAGATACGCGTCGATAGAAATTCACCGCTGCCGATGGTAATCGTCCCTTCCAAAAGCGTTTCCTTTCGGAGAAAGTCTCTTTTCGTCTTCTCGGCAAGGGTCAAGATGTCCCGGGCCCGCCGTTTTAGCAGCATACCGTCTGACGTGAGCACCACGTTATGATTGCTGCGGGTAAACAACTTCACGCCAAGCTCGGCTTCCAAATCAGCAATCTGCCGGGATAAGGTCGGCTGAGTAACATGAAGCTGAGCCGCCGCCCGTGTAAAATTTTCCTCTCTTGCAATGGCCAGAAAATAACTCAATACCCGAAGTTCCATATCCATCCCTCCTAAAAAAAAGTATAACCATGCAGCCGGAGGAAATCAATATAGCTAACCGCAAGTAATGCTTCTCCCTATATCACATTTTAAAAGACAACGCCCGGAACCCTTGTCCAACGTTTGCCGATAACGGGCAATAGCAGCAGCGGCATCGTCGGCAAATGACTCCGCCACACCTCACATATCCGTCGCCTTCGCAATCGACGATAACTTGTCCCATGCCATACAAATAACCCCCTCGAATTCGAGGGGGGTTAGATTTACGACCATAAAAATATAGAAAAAAACTCCGTCAACACAGGGCTGACGGAGTTTTTCATGTGTTCGCACAAACACTTCTTTGGTGCGCCTAGAAGGATTCGAACCTTCGCACCCGGTTCCGGAGACCAAAAAGGG